>Ga0209193_1000071_pt1 | contig 75606 bp, 83 predicted proteins | sample COGITO_mtgs_1003_FD_185515 | JGI IMG/M metagenome (GOLD analysis project Ga0209193, IMG submission 185515) | Pelagic marine microbial communities from North Sea - COGITO_mtgs_100330 (SPAdes) (version 2) | ecosystem: Environmental > Aquatic > Marine > Epipelagic ...
CCTGTTTATGTCGGTGTGCTGCATAAGCGCACTATTGGAATTTGTCACGGTTTGTAGCAACTTTGTCATTGTTTGTTATCATTTTGTCAGGGATTGTGGTATTAAATCGGATTGGTTTCTTCAATCCTTATTTTTTACTATTTTAATCCCCACCAAACTTTGTCATTTTTGTCATAGTTTGTGCCGTTTCCGTCCACAAATATGAGTGAATTTGGGTGGTGTTTATAGCATAGTTGTCCTTAGTTAGGGTATGGAGTCTATTTACAGTTCTTTGAACCCTGCTCAAAAGGTTCGAGCAGATGAGGCTTGGTCTGATTTTGGCAATATGTGGCTTTCTTCTGATGCGAAGTCTAAAGCATTTGTTGTTGAATACTTTATTGACGAATTGGGTTTTGATGATGCAGAATGCAAAATTTTGCTTGACGAATTGAACCTCGTCCATAAGAGGCGAGTCCAAAAGCATCGTCAGCATACTCATACCTTTGTCAAGTCAGATATTAAACTTTCAGATGCTTTTGGTGAGAATTTGGATGAGGCTATGACTGATTCAGCGAGTGTCCGACATTCTATGGTTGAGAACTTAGTTCGCATAAAATATGCGAGAGAGCGTAAGATACTTTTCGATGAAACAATTGATTTAGCCAAACTTGATGCAGTTTCATTAAAGGTTTCCCACCCAAGATTATACCTCTCCGCCGTTAATGATGTTGAATCGCTCCTAAAAGGTATCGAACCTGTTGATAGGATTCTTATAGTTAATCAAGTTTCTTCAGGCGTAGTCCAAGATGTAGTTAAACTCCTTAAGCAAGAAGGCTCTCAATCTGTCACATCTTTGATAAGGTTGATGGGTAAAAGATATGGTTCGTGGCAAGAAAAAGTTCGCAGCACATTAGAGTGGTTACAGCATCAAGGTCTTGTATATCGGGTCGGTGCTAAAAGATACTCATTCAAAAATGATATGAATCACGACCCTCTACCCGAACTATCTGCTCTTGAGCAAAAAATCTTGCTATTTTTAGGTGAAGATAAATCAGGTAAGACATTCACCAAGATTTGCCGAGATTTAGGATTTATCAATTATCCTCATCTTCGTGAAAGTGCTAAACAAGCAGTTTTTAATTTAGAAGACCGTGGATATGTTATAAGGGGAGCCTACAATAGAATTATTCGTAGAAATCAATAAACACCACCATTGATTAAGCAAAAAGAATTACTTTAGTTGTGATACTATGGCAGGATTGACAGAACGGCAAAAAGAAAGACAAGTTACACGCATATATGAAATCATCTTCCTTGAGCAAGACTTGGAAGATGGAGAAGAAGTTCCTGATGGTAAAATGAAAGTAGAGATGCGGCCTGAAATAAGAGAGATTTTTCTTAAAAATCTACCTATGGGTGTAGAGATAGAACTTAAAGACCTTGAAAAACACATGAAACAAATGGTCGATACCATTGTTGAACACCTTTACGAGAAAAACAACACCATTAACAAAGAGTTTGCTTACGGTATCGTAACATATATCGTGGCAGATTTGATTAACCACAACATATCTTATACGGAAATATCAGTTGATTCTGAATTCAACCCAATGTATGGTTAATTGTGAACCTTGAAATAGTCAAAAGGAGTAGTATTGGTATGGATTGCGGAACTTGTGAAATACCAAACCCTGTCACTTTAGAAACTCCTAAAGTTGTAAAGGTGGATTTGACTATTACAGATTCAGCACAAACTATGCTTGCAGAAGCAGGTTTAGGTTATGATGATGAAGATATGGCACTTCTCGTTGGCGTTTTGTCGGGTGGGTGTTCAGGTTACACTTATGATTTACAAATAATAGAAGGCACAGGATTTGATTGCCAAGAATTATTCATTTTTTGCGATAAAGTTCCAAATGAAGGTTTTCGAGTTTTAATCCCAAATGTTGCCAGCCACTTGCTTAACGGGATTACCGTAGATTTTGAAGATAAACTCATGGGTGGAGGTTTCAAAATTATCAACCCTAACGCTTCATCGTCTTGCGGTTGTGGAGAATCTTTTTCTTGATTTAATTTACACACCCAATAGTTTATATCTTGGGTGTCGAGAATTACAGTTATGAGCCGCCCCAAATTTGACCGACTGAAGAAACAATATGTTGAAGACCACCCTCACGAAGAGGTTCACAAATTGGATTGTGTGCCATCGGAACGACCTTATGGTTCTTGGACTAACGGGGTTAAAGCATGGAGTCGGAAGCATAAGAATGAAAATGGTTCAGAATCGTTAGTAGGTTGGTTTCATCCTCCACGCCGACGAACCAGCCCACCTAACTATCGTAAGAATTCCACAAGTTATCTTTTAGGTATTCAAAAACCTGTTGATGAGGAAAGGCAGCGAGTTAAAAGAGTAAAACATTACCTCCGCATCCTTCGTAGCCGTGGTTACAGTATGAAGGAAAGTCAAGATATTATGGCGGGTTTGATTGATACAGAATTAAGGCCGATTGTTCCTGAATTTGAGTCTACTGATGAAATTTCAACGCAGGAGGAAGAATGATGAAGTGCATAAAACCTTTAGCCCACAACCCTCAATTTGAGAGTAAGCATCATTGTAAGCACTGTGAAAGAGAATTACAGGAGGAAGAATAATGTCTTGGGAAGAATTTTACCATTTTCTTGCAGGTTTGAGCATTATTTTTATCACGGCTAAAATAGTCTTTAAGGATGAGTGATTAACATGGATAACAATACTAACCTTAATGAACACATAGAACTTTTCAGCATCATAAAAGATAAGTTGAATCAAATTCCTGATAGAACTATTGAGTGGTCTGAAGGAGAATTAGATAACGCTAAATTCGTTTTCATTCAATACTTGAAGGTAGTCATAGACCAAGAAAGTGATAAGTGGATTAAGCAATATGTGGAGTGATTATCATGTTTGAAAAAAATACTGTGGTAGCCCACAGAAAAGCAGTTCTATCTCTTGACCTTGAAAGCACTCATGTCGAAGATTTTAAAGATTTGTCAAATGTGATTGCTAATGTTGTTGTAATTTACGACCCCTACACCGAGGAATCATGGAAATTCGTGAGAGAAGAAGCCCTCGGATGCCCTCAAACCCATAGTCTTGAAAAGGATTTGAAACCTCTTTTAGAGAAATGGTTTCTACAAGGTCGCAGGTTAGGAGGTCAAAACATCCTTGGTTTTGATTTCCCTGTGCTGATGAGTGATTCATCTTTAGGTTTGGAAAAGGTTCTCCAATCTTTTATCGACACCCGTGCATACATTGATACTGCTCAATACATTAAAAACAAATTAGGTTTCCGTGTTTCTTTGAAATATATGGCTAATTCTACTCTCCGAGATGATAAAACTATGGATGGTGCGGATGCACCGCAGGAATGGCTTGACGGCAACCACCAAAAGGTAATTGATTATTGTGAACATGATACATTATTGTGGTCAAAACTTTATACCTTTGGTGTCCTACATAGTAATATCTTGCTCGGTGGAGCAAAAATACCTGTGGATTGGTGATTAAAAATGGGAAGATTGAATGGATGCGTAGCCTACTTGTGTGGCCCTATTGACCACGCTAAAGATGATGGAGTTGAGTGGAGAAGAACGCTCACTAAACAATTAGCAGAACGCTATGGTGTTAAAGTTTTAGACCCCACAGATAAGCCTTTCAAATCTAATACTCATAATTATGAAGAAATCGGTGCAGAAAAGGAAAATGCGATGCTCCTAAAAGAAACCAAACAATTCGGAGTTCTTGCATCAAAAATGAAGGAAATTGTTCGTGCCGATTTGCGATGTGTTGATTTATCAGACATACTTATTGCTTACATCCCTAAGAACACACCTCTTTGTGGAACTATCCACGAAATCGTTGTTGCTGCTGAAAGTAAAAAACCTACACTTCTAATTGTTGAAGGTGGTCGTAAGGAAGCAAGTAATTGGTTTTGGGGTTTGTTGCCTATCACACCGCACACTGAAGACCGTTCAGGCTGGATTTTAGATTCGTGGGATTCGTTTTTCTCTTTTATGGATGAGGTTGATGATGATGCTAAAAGTATTCCTGAACCTAAAACAAGCAGATGGGTCATTCTCGATATTGGCTCTCGATGAAAAGGATTTCTGCTTAATCTACCAAAAGTGTTAAAAGTAGATACCCCTTCGTATAAGTGAAGCGGGTGTGTAAAAATGATGAATTGTGAAAAGTGGGAAGCCTATCCAAAAGAAATTGTTTCTGCTCACGATGTTTGGGGTTTGACTCAACAAGGAGATATGAAATCTTTTGACGACGCTTTTACATGGTCACGACCTAAGACTTTTACTAAGCAGGAACACATAGAAAAATTTCTGCTTCACTTAAATCAAAGGGCAAGCAGTTTAGTAGCAGAAGATGGCTACATTTATTTGGCCGTTCAATGGAAAAAGGGCAATTACTCTTATTCGCCAAGATTTTTTCGCTTTAGATATTCCGACCTTCCAAAAGGGGAATCTTTTTTCATAATCGTAAAAGATAAGTGGGGTAATAATCAATTATCTATTACATCTTCACTCGATACATGGATGGTTCAAGAGAATCGTCGAGGAACTCCAAGTCATGGTCGCTACCGTCAAGGTAACAACCCTTTTACTAAAAGTTCTCAAAATGTTCAAAATCTTATGGCGAAGTTAATGTCAGGTCAATCCCTTACGACTAAAGAACTTATGGAACTGCAATCTTTTGATTCTGATACTGATGGCAAGACTGATGTTGCTTTTGTGCGTGATATGACAGGTGCTAAAAGGCCACGATGGAATGTCAATTTGAGTAAATACTATCGACAACCTAAGCATCGTGCTTGTCTGCATATATTTGTGCCTTCAGAAGCAGAAATTGTGCGTAAAATAGACTTAGGAATCTTTAATTGGTTTTACTGTCCTATGTAAGCCACAGTTTATATCGTAAAAGGCACTTGTAAAGTTAGGTGAATACCATGTCGAAGAAAAGTCTCGTAAAAGAAGAAGAAGTTGAAAAAGTAATTAAAGAAGCAGAAGCAGCAAAGGCTGAAGCAGAACAAGCAGTTGAAGCAGTTGATAATGTTGCTGATGAGGCTAAAGATGTTCTTGACGCTGTGAAGGAAAAAGATGTTAAAAAGGTTATTGACGAAGTAAAAGATGCTGTGGATGAAATCGAAGATGCTGTGGATGAAGTTTCTGAAGCAGTAGAGTCTGCTTCGGAAGCAGTAGAGTCTGCAACCACTTTGATTCGTTCAGCCCTTGATAAATGGAATGGTTTGAGTCTTAAAGGTAAATTGGCTGCAATTATTTCTACTGTGGCTGTGTTGGCTGCTGCAAGTTACGCATATCTTTGAAGGTGAATACTTTGTGTGTCGGAACACCTTTAGATTCGACACAAGTTCAACAGATAAAATCTGTTTCAGGGACACCTTTAGGGTGGGCTTTCATTAACGGTAGTTGCATCTCATTTGCATTATCTTCTAAGTTATTAAATAAATTGAAATCTCGGAGTGCAACACCTACCGATTACTTTGGTGAGGGAGGCTCTCTTTTTACAACTGAAACTCTAAAAGACCTTCGCAGAATAATGGTAGAAATCCCTAAAGAATTTATTGATTTGGCTGATGATGTTGATGAAGATATACTTGTTGATGGCACTTTTGGCATTATGAAAATGGCTCAACCTCGCTACACTGATTACGATTCTTCCCACCCTGAATTACATAAATCTGATAATTTCATCACACCTTATATGACTCCTAAAAACCAAAGTAGGATTCAAGAAAGGAAGGCGTATTCTGACTATATGAATTCTTATTATTCTAAACCTCCGAATAATCCTTACAGTTCTAAACCCTATCAAGCGCAGAATTCAGACTTTTGGGCTGAACACCCACCTTTACCTTCTTACTTCAAAAGTAAATTTGGTAAAACAACTGTTATGATTGATTTGTCTTGGTCTGCAATAGAAGCATTATTGTCTTCTGAGTGGGGTGCTGGTTTTTATGCTGAAGGTTCTCAATGGATTGTTTTTTCAGTTCCAGCCAAAAAAATTAGTTCCATGATTTATTTTGAAAATTCCACTCAACCTTTAACTTTCATTAAAGAGTTGGCTACTTCAAGACCACCTATTGATTTTTTCGGACTCTTTAATTGGTTGAATCTCCGAAAGTCTTAAAAGTAATCACCTCTTCGTAAGGTCATGGTGCGAAATCATATTGGGTATGCGTGTATCAATGAAGGACTGTCAGCAGAAGGTGTTTGCGCTAATCGCACACTCAGGAAAAAAACTCTTGAAGAAAAAGGTTATGATTATTTATCAGAATTAGTAATCACTAATTTGGATGCTCTTGAAACTATCTTTCAATGGAATGTCGAAAATGGTTATCGCCTTTATCGTATGTCGAGTGAAATGTTTCCTTTTTACTCACATTTGGATTTAGGTTACGAAATTGAAGACTTGCCTCAATCAAAACTAATTCTTGATAAACTACAATCTTTAGGTGCTTATGCTCGGCAACACAATCTTCGTTTATCATTTCACCCAGGCCCATTTAATGTTCTTGCATCTGCCAGCCCTAATGTTGTCACTAAAACAATTCGAGATTTAAATTGCCACTCTAAAATTTTCAATTACATGGGTTTCGAGCCTTCTTGGGAAAACAAAATCAACATCCATGTAGGTGGTGCTTATGGTGATAAAGAATCTGCTTTATCTCGTTTCTGCACCAACTTTCAACTTTTAGAATCGCACACTAAAAAAAGGCTCACCGTAGAGAATGATGATAGGGCGAATCTATATTCAGTTTTAGACTTGTATGAAGGCGTTCATTTGAAAGTTGGCATCCCTATTGTTTTCGATTATCATCACTATAAGTTTAACACAGGTAATCAATCTGAGCAGGAAGCACTTCTTTTAGCATTAAGTAGTTGGCCTGATAATGTTACACCTATATTCCACTATTCAGAAAGTCGCACTCTTGAGCAAGGTGGAGATAAAGAATCACCTGCACATTCAGATTTCATTCATGGTAGTTTCGATACTTATGGTAAATCTTTTGATATTGTATTCGAGGCTAAGAAAAAAGAATTGTCTGTTCAGTCCTTTCTCGCAGAAAATCCTGAGTGGTGTCTGCTTGGTAAGCAGAAATCTAAGCAGAAACAAGCACAACAAGCAGTATGTCACATGGCTTTCTAAGCAGATAAGCAGAAACAAAGAGTTATAGTCTGATTGGCAATAGTCAAGTTATGATTAACCAACCTATTGCTGAAGTGTGCATCGAATTATCAAAAAGTGAATTAGATTGGTGTCAATCTCATGCAGAAGAAATAGTTGAGTATTATGGTGGAAACGGTTCTAAAGGTTCAGGAACTTACAATCACAATAAAATTAGTAGCAATTTAGTAGGTGTCAAGTCAGAAGTGGCTGCAACTAAATGGGTGCGAGAGCAAACGAAAAACATTCGCATTGAAGAACATTTTAAGTATTTTAAAGAAAAGGGTTTGAAAGGTGACATACAAGCAAGAGGTAAGGTTTTGGAAGTTAAAGGTTTGCGCCCTCACCAATGGGATAAGTTCAAAAGAATGATACCTCCACGACAACTCCGCTATTGTGTCAAAAATAAGTCTATTGTTATTTGGAGCATCACCGAAGGTGATTGTGAAACTTCCGAGGTTGTCTTAAAGGGTTGGAATTACGCTTGGGAAGTTCAACATCATGGCGAACCTATTCGCACTATTTGTGATAACATTTGGTTGCGTGAAGATAGTTTGATGCGACCTATGACAACTTTGGTGGAGGAAATAATGAGCGATATTCCTGTAAATCAGCCCAAGGAATAGAAACTGTTAAAAGTAATTACACGCATGGATGGTTGGAGCCGATACAGATGAGTGCAGATAATGGAGATACGGATATGATAATTGACCCTCACAGTTTTAATCGAATGGATATTAGATTAACAGATATTGAAAAACACCGAGTTATTTCAGCAATTGAAAATAAGTGGAATCGTTTAGAGAATAATACTGCTAAAGATTTTGCCATTATTGCGATGGACTTGGGTTCTCTTCGTATGACTGATGATACAAGTTGGGAAAGTAATGGTGATGCCGTCGTAGGAATAGTTCGTAGTGGAATTTTAAAGACGGTTATGCTCCGCAGATTTAATCAACCTATGACCACTGATGCGTTAAGAGTTGATTCTGTTAAGTGGGCTATTAAACCTCCACAAGCGGCAAGGCATCAAGCGAGGAAATCCCGCCGTCGCAATAATCGAAGGTGATTACTATTATTTCTTTAACTTTCAAAAATCTCGGCATCTTTAATTGGTGGAGTTCTAATAGGTTCGACATAGGTTTCAAGGAGTTTAATCTAATCTCCCCTCAAGATAGAGAAGACCATCTTGACGAAGCCGTTCAGCGGTTTGAAGATGCTTATAATTCCAGCCCTGCTCACAGCGGCCATAGTGGAAATCAAGTTAAGCATAAGTTTGTTTTGAAATTGGGTCGCACAAGGGCTAAACTCTATGTCAAAAAAGAAGACTCTAATGACCGAGGTAGGCTCTACGCTTTTATCGACATTAACATGAAAGACCCTGACAGATATGGTGGCATGATGAAGCCCGCTACCTACAAGGCTCCTGAACCTAAAAAATACATTCGAGCCCACCTTTTCTCTAAAGACCCCCTGCGAGGTGCGACATGGTATGGCCCTGATTACATGGATGGGGGTAAAAAGGATAGCGAATCTAAAAGAATTCGTGACAATTGGTTTCGAGGGGCATTTGCAGAAGAATCGAAGTGGGGCTGAATTTTCAGCAATCCATAGTAAAACGCCGAAAGATAGTGTTAATATAGTTTCGATGTGTATTATAGTATAGAGGGAACAGCGGGTTCCCTATGAACAATACTTTAATGGAAACGATTACTATGAAAGAAAATAACAAATTCAAAAATATGATGCTTACAATTTTGACCGCTATTATGCTTGCTATGAGTGCAGGTGTAGTTACTGCCGATGGTAGTGACCCTCTCGACCCTTCCGATGGTGGGGCTGATTGGGATGGTGACGGTTTAACCAATGCCGAAGAGAACAATGCTGGAACCAACATGAACAATGCTGACAGCGATGGCGATGGCCTTCCTGATGGATGGGAAGTCAATAATGGACTTAACCCTACTAATGGTGGTGACGGAAATGCAGACCCCGATGGAGATGGATTAACCAACTCTCAAGAGTATGCAAGAGGAACTAATCCTAACAACTCCGATACTGATGGTGATGGGAAACCTGATAATACAGACCAATTCCCAACAGACCCTAATGATGGTGAATACTCCGACTCCGATGGTGACGGTATTCCTGATGCTTACGACCCTGATTTTTCTGAATCTGATGCGGGTTCGGGGAACGGTGGCACAGAAGGTGGCGGTGAATCCGATGCAGGTGGCGAAGGTCAAGGTCAAGGTCAAGGCCAAGGTCAAGGTCAAGGCCAAGGTCAAGGACAAGGCCAAGGACAAGGCCAAGGTCAAGGACAAGGACAAGGCCAAGGTCAAGGACAAGGACAAGGACAGGGACAAGGCCAAGGACAAGGCCAAGGTCAAGGTCAAGGTCAAGGTCAAGGTCAGGGACAAGGCCAAGGTCAAGGCCAAGGTCAAGGTCAAGGTCAGAACCAAGGTCAAGGCCAAGGTCAAGGCCAAGGACAGGGACAACAAGGACAGCAAGGACAGCAAGGACAGCAGGGCCAACAAGGTCAGCAAGGTCAGCAAGGTCAGCAAGGTGAACAAGGCCAACAAGGTCAGCAACAAGATAATGGTCAAGGTCAGCAACAACAAGGCGGTCAGCAAGGAGCCCAACAAGGCGACCAACAACAACAGGAGCAGAACGGCCAAAATCAAAATGGTCAGAACCAGCAGCAACAAGGCCAAACTCAAAACGGTCAGCAAGGTCAGCAAGGTCAGCAAAATGACCAACAACAAGGTCAGCAACTTGATAATCAAGAGCAAAATGGCGACAACGACAATGACGGTGACGGCATTCCTGATGATTTAGATAATGATGATGATAATGATGGTATTCCTGATTCAATGGATGATTCACCAAATGACCATGATAATGATGGTATAGACGATGCCGAAGACGATGATGATGATGGTGACGGTATCGACGATTCTGTTGAAGTGAATGATGGTAATGATAATACTGATATTTACGACCATGATAATGACGGTATTCAAGACCGATTCGATTTAGATATTGACAACGATGGTATTGACAATTACAAGGATTTGTATGACAATGGTTCGGATGCGAGCCGTGACCACGATAACGATGGTTTAGACGATGCCGTTGATACCGACGACGATAACGATAACATTCTTGATGTAGATGAGGTTGGTGGTGCATGGAGTTCTTACCGTTATGACCACGACAATGATAACATTTGGGATGCTTCTGATTTAGATGATGATAACGACGGACTTTCCGATTGGTTTGAAAACAATGATGGAAACGATTTCACGGGTCAGTTCGACCACGATAATGACGGCGTATCTGATTATTTAGATGATGATGATGATGGTGACGGCGTTCTCGATGAGTTTGAATCTTGATTAGTAGTAGCATTCTTATAGTTGTCACACCCTGTAAAAGTGAGGTGTTATCATAGGGTCTATCACAGATTATGAAACAGATGAACACGGCAATCATATAATTGAACTTCGTTCAGGTGTAGAATTTTACGATTACGCTACGAAATTCGGTTTGCCTTTGTTAGAGTCACACGGATTGGATTATCCTGACACAGGTAGTTGGCAACCTTTAACTCAAGTCCTCGAAATAATGGATTTAGATAGATTTACTCTACCTGCTACGATTCGGTTTGCTGATGCTCGTAAGCCTCTATCAGGGCATGAACAAATAGGTTTGCTTGAAACCACAGAAGTTCGACTTATGGTAACTGCAAGAGTTAGAGGGGATATTGAAGGGAAGATAGACTACATAAAAGGCGAACATAAATTTATTTACAGTAAATATGATAGCATTATTTATGAGTTGCACCTTTTAGATGAAGAAAGTTATGCTGTATCATACCCTCAAACTTTTATGGATATGATGCCTCAAAGTATTTGGAAAATAAATGAAACTACTCCTGAAGGCCGTGAGCAAAACGCTTCTTTTGCGAAAATTAAAGATAATTTGATTTCAGAAAATCAGATGAGATTAGAATTATTCAGCGGTGCTGTCCCTCTCCGAATAAAGGTCAATTACGAAAAGAAAGGGAATGGATTGTTTGTTACCCCTTTGAGAGTGGTGGTAGAAATAAATAGTGACCCTGCACAGTGGGTTGAAAGAAAAAGATTTACAGAAGCGGCTGACGGTAAAGATTACGAGTTAGAAAGTTTCCAAATTTATCACCCTAATAAAAAACCATCGCCCGAACATACAGGTGTTGGCAATACTTTTGTTTGGGTTCCTCGCCCAACTTTAGGTCTTATGAATTGGTGGCCTGTGTTGCCGTAGTGTTCTTATAGTGTATCTGTAAAATATAGTCATGTGGCAAGGCGTAAAAGGTGATGTCCGAGATTCTATTTGGATAGGTCGCCCTGTTTATGATAAATATGGTCGTAAAGGTGAAATCATCAGCGATATGTGGGCTGCGTTAAATGATTCTACTCGATTCAATTATCGAGTATGGGTTATCCGTTTAGAGAACGGTGGCACTGTTCAATTGGAAAATGCTGTTAATTTCGAGGTTCCACAACCTTTCGATAACTCAGGCATCTTGTATTTCGATGGTGATAATTGGGTGGCGTTGTCAGAACACCCTGATACTGCTTACGGGATTTCCTTGAAACAAGCCGAGTTTCCGAATGTAGCAGGACATCCTAATTATCAAGCCGTCCTAAAAGATGATTCATGGCTACGCCAACCTGTCGTGAAACCACCTTTTGAACCTGTAAAAGAGGGTGAAATATCCGTAAAGGACTTATTGGATATGTCTCGTAGAAACACTAAGATTTTTGGTGATTTAAATAACCAACCTACTGCTTGTTTAGACCCTATACACGAATGGTTGGATAAGACTCATGAGGAAAAGATTTCGATGTGGGCGGGGGAAGAAACCAATGAAGGGTATATCGTAATGGCACAACTTGGGTATGACCGCAATAAATACTTGCTACAAGAGTATTCTGTTTTGGCTTGTGATGTTTTTCAAGCATTCATAGCCAATTTAGAGGACGAATACGCTAATCGAGAAAACTATGATTGGTTTTGTCGAGAAGGTTGGCCTAAAAGACATCTTCTTGCTCAGATGGCAAGAGGTGTTGCTCCGCCACCTTGCCCCCCTGTAACGGAATTCTTATCACATTATATCTGTAACGAAGGAGAAGGGGAAGTTGTCAATCAATGGTTTGAATACGAAACACAAGACCTTATAGACGAATACATTATGAATTATTATCAAATTCCTGCGGAACAACAAGATTTAGATGTGGATATGGACTTCCCCGATGAACTCAATGAAATTGATGTAATGATTCAGTTGCTTGAAGAGTATTGTGAATATAATCTTGAAGATTTAGTTTTTACGGCTTACTATGGTGAAGATTCATCTGCTACGCTAAAAAAGTATCGAGAGCAAGAATCTTCCAATGCAGAAACTTTCCAAGCCTCTAATTATGATTATCGGGTGCAAGGTGTAAAAGACTATGATGATAGTAGCCGTCAAAAGAAGTTAGCCATGCAATTCGGTCTTGATGGTGAAGGTTTTGAATCTCGTTACGAACCTTTCATGTTCTTTTTCGATGAAAAAGGTATTAAGCAAATAGCCAATGTCGCTACTCGATACCCTTACAATCAACAACAATTTGCTCAGTTATTACAACCTTCTTTGCGACGAGTGATAAGTCAAAAAACTTCAGCAGGACTACACGGCACAGTTGTTTTCCTGAACGATGTCGAGGCTAAAGCGGTTCAACGCCTATGGAAAAACCATCAATACTGTCGTCTTTATCACAGACTTAAACGCTACGCTCTCTCAGCCAACGATAGACCCTCTATTAGAAATCTTACAGGAAGACCTACTGATGCCGAGTCTTTTTACGAAGGAATGAAAAAACTTGAACTATACATGGAATTAGAGTGTCAGGATGCTGCAAGAATAGACCACGAAAGTAGAGGTTTAATGAATTGGGATTCTTTTACCCGTGTCGATTACGGGGCGGAAACTTTCCAATCCGAGCAATTCGGCACAAGTAATTTAGAAGGATTCGCTTACTACGATAGAATGCCCGACTTAGGTAATCCTAAAAATCTCGGTGCAGATGTGAGCAACATCGCTGCTCCTTTCGTAGTGGTTTTCGACAAAAGAGGTGTGCGAAGTATGATAAATGTAGGTGTCAAGGAAAACCAAGTTAAAATAGGAGGTCAAATGACGCTTTCACTAAGTAAATCTGATATGAACTACTTTTTCATCTATTTGCGTGTTTCGCAAGCCGTAAAATCGGAAGAGTTGTGGCAGAAGGGCGAATACTGTGAACTTTACGAGTATCTCAAAGAAATAGCCTCTAAGGAAAAGGGAGCATTTGGAGGTCACGAAGGAACTAAACAGCCCGCTAAAGGCGCAAGGAAATGGTTTCATCAACGCAAAAATAGAAGTATTGAAGCCATGATGTCAGTTCATTGTGGAGATGATGATGATGATGAATTTGTAGATGAATTTCCACCAACATTAGGTTTGCTTAATTGGATTAAACAATTTTCCGTTTAAATTTGGAAGTGAAAATATGGCTATACTTGATTTTACTGAGAATGGCAATCCAATTGTATGGCAAAGTGCCGATGAAAAATTAAGAGTTATCGCCCGCCAAGACATACTCGGTTTTGATGTGGATTTTTACAAATCGTTAAGTTCAGACGATTTAGCAAAACATCAAGAACAGGTTGAGAAATTCGGTATGTGGGTTATTGATTTAGAGGAAAAATTGAATTTCAAGCGTGGTAGGGGAAGGTGGGTTAATGTAGATAGTATAGGTGGTATCATTCCCGATAATAATTACACTCTTCAAGACGCAGCCCAAGAATACTTCGAGGTAGATAAGTTCCAACCTTCAGGATTATTCAATTGGAACACGCAAAATTACCTCACTCGGTTTGCTGAAACTTTTGCAGCCTCTCGTAGAAAAAGAAAACCTCTTAATCAAACAGGAGTTTTCAATTGGTGGGATGAAACTGCTTTGTGGGCTCTAAAATACGATTGGGCGAAGTTAATTCTTTTAGATAATCCTGAAAAATCAGGTTACGAAGTAATGCGAACCACTCGTAACGATACTCGAAAATGTTCTTCATGTGCTACTCGCAGATACAGCCCAAATCGAGAAAATTACGGTGCTACGGTATCACACTACAACAACGGGATAAAAAAATTCAATTACGATTCATGTAACTGTGGCATTTATGATACTTCAGGGGAAAAACGAAGACAAAAAGAAGTTCAAAAGGAAATGTTAAGAAGAGGTTTAGTAGCCGATATGGATAAAGTTCATCCCGACCTACGCCCTGCTGCTGCTAAATGGTATCTCAAAAAAGGGAAGCGTGACAACCCAATCCCTTATTGGTTTCATAGAGAATCCAGCCACCCCAAATTTTTTCAAAGATTGCTTAAAAGATTTACTCGAAGAAGAGGTTGGGTCGATTGGGAAAAGCACGATAGAGAAAAGTATATGTCGGAAAACTTCTCGGCTCCTTTTGTAGATATGACTTCTCAAGAGACTACTATGCAAATAAAACACCTTTATCACGGTCAGCACACAGTTGATGGGGTAGAAATTACACCTCACAGCCCTTATTGGACTTCTAATCTTGATTTGGCTCTCGGTCACGCTATGTTCGGGGCTGAACAAGAAGTTGCAGGTGCGACATTATTTATTTGTAAGTCTTGTGAAGGTAGTAAAATAAATGATTCAGGGCAAGATTGTTTTCGGTGTGATGAAGAGGGCTACATTTTAGATACTACTTTTACCGACGACATTTTACCTCAAACCACGCCCATAGTTTTAAGTTTAGATTTCAAAGAACCTCAAACTGTTTATTTCGAGCAAGATATAGAGCATGAAAAAGGAGTTTCTTATCTTATTCAAAATGAGATATTTAAGTGGGAATTTGTGAACTCAGAAGTCCTTTTAGAGATTCTTGAAAAATGGTTACAAACAGGAATTCCTGAATTAGTAGAATTTGACACAGGTGCAGGGTATGTTGCTAATGAAGAATCTGTCACTAAAAGAATTAAGCAAGCCATATCTCAATTGAAACAAAGCGCAGGTTAATATGGTCGTTGATTGACATTAAAGTAGGGATAACAATGGATGAACTGACCAAAATAACAAATGCTATTTTAACAAACAACCCCTCCGAGGTTGAACTACTAACAGCCACATACCTTTCTGAAGCCTTTGACGCTCCTATGTTTTCGTGGGAGTGGCACAAAAACCCTAAAAGAGAAGCCTTACTAATCGGCTTGACTTTCATGCACACCAATCCTGATAGTATTGATGTTCAAGATAAAACTGCTATTTTTCAATTCATGGGCGATACTACTTCCTTTGTAGAGTATATTAAATATATTGAAACTTCCGAAGGTATCACAGGTTGGGTTCGCTTATTCAATGAAATGGCGCATCAACATTATCTCGAAATAGACATCCCTGAAACTTTAACGCAAGGGTATTTTGATTTCTTAGAAGATAATGATTTATCTCATCCGATTAGTGAAGCGTTATCTAAGATGTTCCCTTCTATTTTAGAAAAAACCTCTTTAGATGTTGTAAGTGAGAAAGAAGACAATTTTACCGACGAATTTCAAAAAGATTGGGTATAAATACTATGTGTCCCAATTAAAGTTAGTGAAGACCTATGTGGGATGAATACCTTTTTAACCTGACAAGCAGCCGAAGACACCCGATGAACCCTTACTTGTGGAATAACAGTTACATGGCTAACAGTTATTCGAGTAACAGAAGAATTGATGCTTTTTTTAACCGACTTGAAAATCTGTTGAATAATGCTGAAGTTAAAGTAGAAACGGTAAAAACTGTCACTTTTACTGTTACTGAAGGTGATGATGAGGCTATTAACCGTGCTATGAAAATTTTAGAATCACTACGCTCTAAAAGTTCGGAAAATTCTAAAGATACTATCGACAAGGCAACGAAAGAAAATGATGAAAAGTTCAGCGAAGAATTCAAGGGAGATAACGCTTGAGGTGATATTATGAATTGGAAAAAAATTGGTTTCGTAACAAGTGTAGCATCTATTCTCGGCAGTATCGGCATTTATTTCGGTATGGGTGATGAAAATCTTGGAATTTTCGTAGGCTTGTGGGCTTCAGCACTTCTTTTATTGAGTGACCGCATGGCCGAGATAGTATCAGATTCCGAGTGATTAACAATGTTGTGGCGTGATATAATCCGTCCTTTTTACGGATTACTGATGGTTCAACCTCCGATACTTCTGTTTTTCATTTTAACAGTAGACGGTTGGTGGTATGATTACATTCATGTGGGGTGGCCTTTGAATCTCATGGTAACTGTTTGGTTAATTCCTTGTTACGCTTACTACGAGCGTTGGTGGAACAAGCGACAGACCGAGCCTTCTTATAGTCTATCGGACACATCATAGTGGTGTTATCTGTGAGTTTCAAGTCTTGGTTAGATAATTATCGCTTACCTAAACCTTATTACCATCAATCTCTAATCCCTGATGATTTGAGAAAAGAAGGTTGGAACCCTTACGAAGTAGGCTCAAGACAAGATTCTAATTTGAATTTTTATATCTCTAATACATTTCAATTTTCATCCTTTCAACAAGTTGAAAAATTTGTCACGATGATTGATAGATTAGAAATGGATTATAGGGTTCATAATATCGTCATAGTAGACCGAGAAGAAAATAGCGTAGAAGTTCGTTTAACTTCTGATAAGTTTAAAGTTCCTTCAATGATTGAAATTAAATTTGCACGAATGATTACTGTTCGATACTATAACCTTCTACAAAAAGATAAGCCTAAATCAGTTTTGTTCATTGATTTCGATGGAACTGTAAGGTGCGTTGTAAAAACAGAAGATTCTAAGAAACCTTTTAGGGCTCCTACGGAATGTGAGGAAGTAGAAGTATTCCCTCAAGCAGTAGAACGCTTGAAAAAAGCAAGGGAAGAGGGCTATTTTATCATTGGAATTACCAATCAATCAGGAATCACTTCAAGAGGCATACCTGTAAGTAAAATAGCGGCTTGTGTCGAGGAAACAAAACGACAACTTGGAATGGATTTCCCTGTTTATTTCGCTGATAAAAAAGACCATAATTACAAACCTGCCATAGGTATGGGGTTAAAGGCTATTCAAGATTACGGAGCGATAGACTTTGAAAACTCTTTAATGGTAGGCGATAATCACCGAAACGGCGATAGAGGGTTTGCAGAAGGTATGGGTGTTCCGTTTAAATTCGCTCACGATTATTTCGATTTAACTCCTGAACAAATGATTAAATGTGGTCAAGTAGAAGAGGAATTCAATGCGGAAGCACCGCTAAAAGAGGAATCTATTGAAGCCCCCTACGAGGTAAAGGTGTATGTTCCTTCTACGGCTATTGACAAGCCTGTTACTGAACGGGAGTTTAGAAAGCGTATCATGGAAACCCAAGAGTTTTTATCCACACTTTTCGGAGGTTTCACTACTTTACAAGCCCAAGGGGGTTACATGAGCGATGTGGAAGGCTTGATTACCGAGCCTGTGGTTGTGGTGGCTACTTGGGCGAGTCAGCAAGATTATGCAGACCGATTAGAGGATTTAGAAGAGTTTTTACGGGTTAAAAGAACGGAATGGCAGCAAGAAGTAATTGGTTTCGAGTTCGAGAATGATTTTTTCATGTTCCCTGCGTATCAAGAATCAGCCGCAGAATTTTTTTTAGCAGAATCTAAATTAACCTCCAAGGAAAAAGCAGAAGAAGGCTTTTTCAAGAGTGCTGAAAAGAATTTGCAGAAGTATATCAGTCAAATGTTAGGCATGGCAAGACCTACTACTTTTACAAATGATGAAGGGGAACTCATTGTAGTAAATCAAGGCTACGGCACAGAAAAAGACCACCGTGTTTTAGAAGACTATGAAAAGTGGTTATTCAAAAATTGCGAATCTTTAATGGTGGAACGGGGCGAGTATTTCAGTTGCACCATGAGGTATCAAGCCCAAATGAAAGAATGCTACTATAATTCTCTCATGTATTCATGGGAAGATGTAGATGCACAATACTATGAAGGGTGGGTAGTATCGGAATCTTTATCTTTACCTATCCGTCACGCTTGGATTGTTAAAGACGGTCAAGTTTTCGACCCTACTTTCGATGTGCTACGGAGAGATAGAGGTAGTAAAACGGATGAACGCATTTACTACTATGGAACACATATTCCTTCGGATTTCATGAGATTATTCATGTTTTATTCAAGTTATGCAGGGCCATATCTTTTCGATTACTTCTTTTACGATACTTACGGTGAAGATGCTTACGACGAGTTTGCAGGAAAGGAACCCCAAGGAAGTTTGGAATTCTCAAGAAGTGCGCTAAGACAGATGGCGAATCCTTTCATGGCTGAAGGTGATACTTATGGCTCTTGATATACCTCAAAACATGGAAACGAACATTAGTAATTTTTTAAGTTCTGAGCGTGACAAGGGTAATTATTTTTTAGAGTATGTGCGTTTAATTTTTTCTAATCCGAATTTAACGGCGAAAGAGTATCACGAAAATAAACTTTTAGAGTCCACTATAAATGGCTGGATGGATAAGTTCTTTCACTCTCTAATTGGGAAGGATAACCAAGAGGCGGAGGCTCATTCCTTTGCAGAAAAATTCATGAGAGCCGTAGGATTTTCCAATACCAATAATTGGTATTTACAAGGTGAGGTTGCCGATATGGGTATGGCACATAGCCAGCGAAATTATTTGGTGCTTGATAAAGATTGGATTCCTGTTATTGAAAGTTGGTATTTTCGATTTAGACGGTGGTTTATAATCGAGGATTATCCCGATAATGGAGATGTCGGAAATTATCATTGGGCTCACACTATTGGTTCATACCTCCAAAGAAAACTATCAGCGGAAACCGTTAAGTGGTGGTTTGATACCTTCAGGGGCAGTTCCGACCCTGATGGCGACCCTTACATAAGATACGGGATGCCTCAGTTCTTGAGCAGGGCCACATTCGCACCCATAGAGGTTTTAGTATCACACGCCAATGACAGTAAGGCTCGAAGTCTTGATATGAATGATGTTATGCGTTATAATTACAATCTCCAAAGTGTAGAGGATTTTCAAATGTTAAACAATATGGTCGCTGATAATTCTCGCCATTTCAAAGATTGGACAAATCACAACATAGATTTAGATTTTTATCTCATGAATCGTGCGGCTAATCCTGCTCTTTTAGAAGAAATAATATCTGCAAATAAAGGCATCACAGCCTCACCTTACGCTCCGATTGAGTGGGATTATGCTATGTTTTGTCAGACCATAGATTACGATTTCATGTTGAAATACGGAGCGATTGCTTGGTTAAAGAGTGATGTTCTTAGCCCAACCTTCTTTCAAAAATTGGCGGGTTTTATTGTTAATCCTAATCTTTCTGAAGCCGATATGCAGGATTTATGTCGGAAAACTTTAACTGATTTCACATTCAAGGGGGAAATGGTTTTAGGTTTGCTACCTCTTAAATTCGTTATGACAGCCTTCAATGCGGCAGATATAACTTACGATGACAGTGATGGTTTCGGATTTTACCCTGCGTATAATTATGTTTTAACGGCTTACTTGTCTAATCCAAACATCGAACCAATACGAGATTCCGCAGGACAAATAGATTTCAATTTCTTAACAGGGGGCGATAATGAAGACCTTTTTGATTGTCCGAATCATCCTGCTTTACCCTTTTACTTTTTATCTACTTCCACTTTTACAAATCCTGCCTTCACAAGACGAGATTTGCTTAGATTTTTAGATTATTGGAAAGAATTAACCGACAGGAGAGGTGGCAATGCTTATCCGAAAACAATCGGTGGATTTCAAATAGAAAATTCAGCACATCGTATGTTAGCAACCCCTTTGTGGGTGGAATCAGAATTAGACATAGAAATATATGAAAAATTTGAAGATTTCAACTTTACAGGGTATCTGCTGACAGGATTGTTCCACGCTGAAAACTTAACGGTTCAAGATTTAGTGGAGTATTTGAACAGTGTAGGAGATAAAGCAGACTTAAATGGTTGGGTGGTGAATCCGATGCACCAATTCCACCTTTTAGCCAACCCGAACATTTTTCGGAATCCTTCAATCGGTCTGTTTAATTGGTGGGGCTCAGTTGTCCGTTGAGTTCTTATAGTTAATCGGGGATATAGTAACAGGGTGTCAAGATGTCGGAAATCAATCCTTTCATGGCTGAAGGTGATACTTATGCCACTTAATATGCCTATTAAATTTAAAAAGGTTATCGAGGACAGTTTAGTAGATTCTACTGAACTTGAAAAGCATATTTTAGAGTATGTCCGTTTAATTTTTTCTAATCCTGACTTAACTTTAAAGGAATATCAGAATAATGAACTTTTAGAACCTACCATTAACAAATGTCTGAGACATATTATACAATCACTTAAGAAAAGTGACCCTGCTCGTTTGCGAACTTTCTCCACAGAATTCATGAGAGCAGTATGTCACACCAACCTAAAAAATTGGTATTTAACGGGAGAAGATATGGAGGTGGCCTTGGCGCACAGCCAACGAGATTATTTCGTGTTCACAAAAGAATGGATTCCTATTATCTACACTTGGTATAAAATGTTCCGACCTTATTTTTTGTCTTCCGATAAATCAGACGATGGTGATAGTGGAAATTATTATTGGGCTAACAAGATGGGAAATTATTTGCGGCATAGTTTAGCGGCAGAAGTGGTAGGTTGGTGGTATGACACCTTCAAACGAAGTGTGGATTATGATGGTGACGCTTATATGAAATACGGCTTAAGCAGTTTTCTTGACAAATCAACCTTTGCACCCATAGATATTATAGTAGATTTTGAGAAGCGAGCATCTGAATTGGTTGATTTAGATGATGTTATGCGTTGGAATTACAATCTTCAAACGATTGACGATTTTAAAAAGTTAAATGGGTTGAGTAAAGTTAGGAAAGAAGGTCTAACTCTTTTTACAAGTGTTATTCAAAACAATTTAGAGATGGATTATTACATGATGAATCGTTCTGCCAACCTTGAAATTTTGGAAGAGTTGTGTTCTCATTATTTAGAAATTGATAAATACATAGATTGGGACTACCTCTCGAAGTGTCACAACCTTACCTACGATTTTATGTTGAAATATGGTGTGGTCGATTGGTTGAAAAATATGACGGATTCAGACTATTTCGAGTCATTAGCAACTATAATTGTTAATCCTAACCTCACGGAATCAAACATAAAAGATTTATGTCGCAAGTCTCTTGAAGATGTTGATTATATCAATTGGGAAAAGGATAGAATGATTTTAGATTTTTTACCTCTTTCTTTTGTTAAAAGAGTGTTTGAAGTCGAAGAAATTAAGTTTGATAATAGTAATGATAATGGTTTCTATTACGAATACAATTGTCTTTTAGTAGCCTACTTATCCAATCCTAACATTGAACCGAGAAGAAACTCTCTTGGCGAATTAGATTTCAATTTCTTAACAGGGAGCGATTCACAAGACCCTTTAGATTGCGCTAATCACCCTGCAACACCGTTTTACTTTTTAACCACTTCTATTTTTACGAATCCTGCTTTTACAAGACAAGATTTATTGCTATTTTTAGATTATTGGAAAAGTGTGGTCGAATTGGATATAGCGTCGCCTCTTAAAATAGGAGGTTACGAAATTGAAGGTGTAGCCCACATGATGATGGGAACTTCTTATTATCATGGACTTCCTGAAGTCGATATATACCTCACACCATACATTAAGGAACCTAACTTCGACACACATGGATTTATTTTGTCAGGGATTTTTCATGCTAAAAAGTTAAAAGTTGCTGATTTAGTAAATTATTTGTCAAGTATTGACCACTCAAATCCTATGTATCAATACCATCTTTTAGCCAATCCTAACATTTTTGTGAACTTTTCGGTAGGATTGTTTAATTGGTGGGGCTCGGTTGTCCGTTGAGTTCTTATAGTTAATCACACACATAAGGTAAGGGATAAAATGTCGGAACTAACGCCTTTTGACAATTTAGGAACACTCACCTTGTTAGGTGCTGTCGTAGGTTCCGTCGGTGCAGAAATTGTTCACCCTCACGCTTACGGACTTCATTTATCTCCTTCGACATACTTTACCTTGAGTAATGGTAAAACTATTCATATCCATCATTGGTTGTGGGCTCTCGGTGGGATGGCACTTTATTCTCTCAAACCTGCTAAGAAGCGATGGTTGAATTCCTTGATTGTTGGAACTCTTTTCGGTGTGTTTGCTCAAGGAGTTTCATATTCAACCAGCCATCTAATGCTTTACGATGCCGAAGGATTCCGTAATCGTAGGGCGGAATCTTTCGGAGGCGAAACTTATGTCGAATAACGGCTTTACCGATGTAGGCTTGTTTAATTGGTGGCCGATTGGAACAGGTGCGGAACTCACTCAAGAAGTAAAAGAGTGGCTGCAAACCTATGAACTTGAAGGTGAGGATGCGTTTGAAGGCTTAGATTCGCTTTTCGGAGCCGAAAACAAGCCTATGAATGGGACTGAACTGCATCAATGGTATAAAAAAACAGGAATCCTAAGAAACCCTGATATTAGTGAAACAGACTATACTAATCGTAGTCGAGAAACGAAATATCACCGTTGGTTCCACGAAAATGTAAAAGTCCGATTAACCGATTTTGATTTCCATGACGATTTGGCAGAAGGTGAAGCACCGCATATTGATTATGAAATAACTGTATCATTTTACAAAGATGAGTCTGTATCAATTTTTGATAACCAACCTTTTAGCCCTTTGGATTACTGCGAGGAAAGACTAATTAAAATCCGAAGGAAAACATTCTTTACTGATAACACAGGTGTTAAAGGGTCGAGAGGCGAAGTAGAAGAATGGGAACTTTACCCTTTTGCTGACACTAAACAAGTTGATGTTTTTGATTCTGAAAGAGGTATCTTGATTAAATATCCTCTTTGGTTCATCTATGATGAGGGTTTCGAGGGAATAGGTTCATTATTCGGAGCCGAAAAGGAGGAAGCATCATGAAGGGTGAGTATCTTTTTCAAAACATAGGATTGTTTAATTGGTGGGCTCGACCCGCTGCGGATTGGCCTTTGGAAATTTTTAGTGGATTAGAAAGGCGGCTCACTTTTGCATCTGCCTCTTGGATGAAAGCAGCAATAAGAAGTTCAGGAGGTCAATTGGAATTGGCTTGGTCAAGTTACGCCAAAAACCATCTCCAAACTGAGTATGAAGAGTGGTTCCGAAACCACATTCAAATAGGTATGCCTGAACCAACAGGCGACTACATTGATGTCAAGGGTTACAATGCTCCTATATATGCCATTCCAATTCAATACTCTATTGGTGCTTTGAAAGAGTGGATTGATAATTTACCACTGATATACTCAGATGCAGCGGAAAAATTCGTTGAACAAGGTATTAACGCACCTCTTGACGGTGGCTTCACCTTTGAGTGGATTTTTCATTCCTTAATGTCGGCTCTTTTTGAAAGACACAACCAAGACGGAAAAGGTTACAACATAAGTGAAAAATGGAGCCGAAGCAATCTTCAAAACCCTAACGGAACTAATAAGGGTTTTGAAAACTACGAAAAAACCCGACCTTTCCGAATACTTGCTTTCGTATCACCACCCGATTCTACTTCTAAAAACATCGCTTATCTTCTTCAATACCAAACAATTGTCCCTTCGTTTTCAGGGGCAACCATTTCCGAAGACAAATTAACTGCAACTTTTACAATTACCGCTGTCCCATTTACTCGCTCATTCGCAGAAAGTAGTATCGTTCACCCTTCTGTAAGTATTTCAAAGGAGGAAGCCTCATGACGGAAGAATGGCTTTTCCACAACAAAGGCTTATTCAATTGGTGGTTCGAGGATAAGTGGGGTGAAGCGGTTCGCACAGGCTTAAAAGACCGCTTACGCTATACGGGGTGGGTGAGTCATTTTATGGAAACGCATAAACCTAAAGAAAATTCTCTCGGAATAAAGCGTGTAACCCCTCTCGGTAAAGGCACGACTCCACACCCTTTCGGAACGCTATGGGATTCGGGAGATGCAGTAAAAGAAAACAAATTCATAAAACAATATATTGAGTGGTTCCTTGAAAATGTTAGCATCAGCCCTGCTCAGAAAACAGGAAAATACAATCAAGCGTCAAGTTTCGACGCTCCGATTTACGAAATTACTGTTAGTTTGGATTACGCTCATGGTGCTTGGGGAAAAATGTTTGGAGGTTCAGCGTATAGGTGGGCTCTTGAAGTTCCTCTTGAGTGGATATTCAAAACTAATTTAGATGCCCTTCAAAACCCACCTCTTATGGGTGAAACACTTCTTGATGAAATGGAATATGCCTCCACAACATCAGTCAAAAGTAGTTGGCCTTTAGGGGGTGAACAACGCTCATACCACCCATCATATCTGACTATGGCCGTAGTAGGTAGTGAGAAAGACATCGCCTACTTTGTGAGCGATATACAAGAGTCGTTGCCCGAAGTCGTTGTGTTAGATAAAACTAAAAAAGAATGGGTGCTTACTTTTACTCCGCTAACCTACCACCCTGCTCGTAAAACTAAAGCGTGGGATGCTTTCAACAAGTCCGAGGTGAAACCATGACTTTGAAAATCGCTTACGCTCTTTCAGGCGAAGGTAGAGGCCACACTATGCGAGCCTCGGCTCTCGGACAACGCCTCTTGGATTCAGGTTACGATGTGCAATTCTTTTGTAGTGGAGATTCTACTGAACCTTTAACAGAACGCTTTGGAAAAGATAAGATTCACGATTTACCCACTCCAAGATTTAACTACAACGAGGAAGGCCAACTTCTTTTATGGAAAACTTCTAAAAATTTCATCAAGTTTATGTTAGGTGAGCGTAAAAGAATTCTTCGATTATCTTCTATGTTGAAAAAAGAAGAATTCGATGTGGTTATTTCCGATTACGAGCCTTTAATGAGTCGTGCTGCTAATAATGCCAATATACCTTTAGTCAGTTTTGATTCACAAGGATTTGTAGATATTTGTGAAATACCTCCGAAGCATAAAGCCTTATCATTACAAATAATTTTAGTTAATCGTTTGATTACTACTCATGCCGACCATAAGATAGTTTCTAAACCTGTTAAGTTGGCCGTTAGAAAACAATTAGGTTGTCTTGTTGGCCCTATGATTCGTGATTACCTTATCGGAAAAAAGTGGAAAGGCGGTGGAGGATTCGTTCTTTTATATTATCGCCCATCGGTTTCCAGCACCATTCATCAAGTTAGAGAGTGGGCGAAAAGACACGGTTGGAATTTAAAAGTTTATGGAAGACTTCGGCCTGAAGACCGTGCTATCCTCGACCATCCTGATGTTGAAGAATGTAAAATTTCAGAAAAGCATTTCATTGATGATATGATTCGCTCGGAGTTAGTTGTTGGAACCGCAGGAACACAAATGATAGGTGAACTTGCTTATTTAGGTGCGCCCGCAGTTCTGATACCTGAAGCAGGTCAAAAAGAACAATTACTGAACGCTCAATTAGCCGCCGCTGATTTCCCTAACATCAATTATCTGCCCCACCATAAAGTTAATTTTGATTATCTTGAGGAAGTTTATCAAACCATTACAGGTCGAGGTGAAAGATACATTGAAAACGGCACAGATGCCGCTTTTGAATCCTTTGTAAAGTGGGCGGAAACTTTACCACGCAGGAGTAGATAATATGAGTTACGGTTTGTTTAATTGGTGGTGGGGTGAAGATACCGAAGATTCCGATTGGTCGTGGTTAATCCACAGACTCAATGAAATTGTAGATACCACAGCGACAGATTATCAAGATGGTGTTTTAACGATTCTGAGTCGGGTGGGTAATAGGTCAGCGGAAATAGGTATTTTGGATTTTAGATATTTACCTTTACAGGCTTTAGCAGGAGAAAGGTCGAAATCTTGGCATGGCTTTTTCGCCGCCCTTAACACCGAACTTGTGCCGTCAGGAGAAACAACGGACAGCGTGGCGCATCTTTTCGCTGAAATGATGAACCAATATCCTGATTTCTACGAAGAAATAATTAAAAAAGGCAACCCTTTTGTTTTCATTCCTTCGGCAGAAAACTACCCGTTGTCGCTATGGTGGAGAGGTGATAATATCACCCAACTTACTGATGATGAGCAAGAAGTATTCCACTTAATGGATGGAATTTTCCGCCCATCATGGCAAGGAGATGGTTATGTTTGCATCAACCCTGAAGCCAACCGTATCATCACACAGTATTTGTCAAATGTTTGGACGAGTGGCTTTGAACAAGTGGCGGATTTTTCAGGGTGGGAATACCCCTCATGGTATGCGGAGGGTTAAGTATGAGTTACGGTCTTTTCAATTGGTGGTGGGGTGAAGATGATGTTGTTCCTAACATTGAGTGGGAAAAATTTAGCATTGATAATCTTGAATCCGATGAAAATGAACACCTTGAAGATAATTTGGTTGGAATGATTGCTCAAATTAGTGGCGCAAACGGATGGTTAGGTTACGATAATAGATTCTATGCTGTTGGCGACACGGAAAAACTCAAAAAAGAATTCGGTGAAATAGAGTGGGATGGCTTGGTTGAAAGCCACCCTGATGTCGCCAAGCAGATGCAAGAGCAACCTGTTTTGATTTACTTTCAGGAAGACTTTGTTGGCAGCATTATAGGGGCTACTTTGAATGTTACGGAAGCGGAATTCAAAGAACTTTTTGTCTTTTGGGAAGGCTACGATTGGTGGATTTTGAAAAGTCCCGAATTAAATCGTGCAGTAGGACGAATTTTGAAAAGAAATTCACCTCAACAGTATGCTTTATTTGCTACTTCGATGATTGACGCTTTGCATTCTTGGGAGGCGTTGAATCCATGAGTTACGGTTTGTTTAATTGGTGGTGGGGTGAAAACGACGATTCCGATTGGTCGTGGTTAATCGCCCATGTGAGTGAAATCGTTCAAGATGTTCGACCTGACCGAAACAATGACACCTACACCCTTTTAATGGAACACCATACTGAAACAAGAGATTTCAACTTAGGGTGGTTAGATTTCCGTTTCCTCCCACTACAAGAGGCTAACTACACAGTTGATACAACCGCAGGTATCGCCACTATCGCTAATTGGATGAATCTACACCTTATAATTCTTTTACAACACGACGGAACCTACGGAAGTGTAACTGCTGACACTATTTCCTCTTTCATTAAAATTTTGAAAACCCATAGACCGTTTTACGAAGAAAACATCAAAAAGGGTGAACCTTTTGTTTGGATTCCTAAAATTCCTGCTGATGCCTCCCAAATTTGGTATGGGCCTGATTGGGATAATCAGAATCCGAAAGAGGCCGATTTGTGGGACAAAATAGACCATTTAATGGTTGATATTGGAGAAGGTTACATTTGCATCAATCCTGAAGCCAACCGTATTATCACACACCTTTTAGGTAGACTTGATGCTGAATCCTTTGAAGAGGTGGCCGATACTGCTGATTGGGATTATCCTCAATGGTATCTTGAAGGTTCACCGCCTCCCCCCTTGCGAGGTAGAAGTGTATGATTTATACCGTAGTTGCCTTGAAAAAGGGATATGAACGCTCGTAGTTTAACCGTGATTTTAGTGTGCCTTATGACCTCCTTTGCAGGGTGCGTTGGAGAAGAAGCCGAAGAACAGCCTGATATTATTGAATACACTTATGAAACCGAGACACGGATTTACGACCACAATTTCACCGAAATCTTAGGTTCGGAAATAATGACAAGAGATTGGTGGCACTTCAATAATTCCACTTCAGCGGTGGCCGATTTATCTTTTTCCTATCAAAAATCCCCTCTTTCTGACGGTTGGGTGAACATTTCACTTGTGGCTAATGATACTATGTTCTTTTACAGTAACACTTCCGATATGGGTGGTGACGATTTTAATAATTTAACACAAGAACCGTTGGCTTCTAATTGGACTCTTACTATTCATGCTAAAGGTTCAGATTACACTTTTCAGCAAGGTGGGATGTTCCATGACCGATATTACCTCAATATGACGGTGGAATACTGTAACCAATCGTGGTGATTATAATGTCTGTTTGGAGATTTTGTTTCCGTGTGAAAAAGGTAAAGGCGACTGAATATACAGGTGTTAGAAACAGGTGATAATATGAAAAACGAATGGAATTGGATGGTAGTTCCTGAAAAGGAGGAAGAGGAATGATTGGTTGGATTGTATTCGTCATTTTGATAAGTATGCTTTTGTGGTGGTTAGGTGGTATAATGATGCCTCAGCACAAGCCAATTATTCAAGAACCCAATAATCTGTTAAGGAGTGATAATGAATGAGTGAAAATATAGATAAACCTCTTAGTGAAAAAGTAATAGACTCTCTTATGGAACAGAATCCTGAAGCCTTGCTTTGTGATGGCTTGAATGATGCTCTTATCGGTTGGTGCTTTCGAGCCACGAAACCTGAAGTGGCGGTTTATGATTATGATAAGTGTCTTGAGATTTTCATGAAGCGTGATGGTATGACTTACGAAGAAGCGATGGAGTTTTTACATTTCAATGTAATAGGGGCTTGGGTTGGTGAAAACACCCCTGTTTTCCAAGTTAATTGTGAGGAATTGTAATGGCTTATCAACCTTATACAGGCGAAGGGGATGTGGGGCAAGCCCACCAATCGTTAATGCGAGAAGAGTGGGCTTCGATTGAGAAAAAAACTTTAGATTTCAATCCTTCGGATTTAGTTCTTTCTGATGCTTTTATTAGACCTATTGAAAGAAGAGATGCTAAACCTGTAATCGAGCAATATGAATACTTGAAATGTATGCCAGCAGTTTCTACACACCATTTCGGCATCTATTTCAATACTCTTAAGGGTGAACGCTTGGGAGGGGTGTTAGTCTATGGCCCTGATTACGCTAAGAATCTCGGCCATTGGGATAAATACGGTTACACGGACAATATGCTTCTTTTATCAAGAGGTGTTTGCTTATGGTGGACTCCGCACAACACAGCATCTTATTTCATCAGTCGAGCCAACCGTTGGCTTCGTGATAATACTGATTTTCGAGTCATAACTGCTACTGTTGATGCTATGGCAGGAGAAGTCGGCACTATTTATCAGTCTTTGAATTGGGATTATGTTGGCTCTATGCGCCGAGCAAACCCTAATGTGAAAGCGAAATCTCGTTCACGGTTCGGAGTTATCATTGAGGGCAAACTTTACGGTTCAAGAGCCATTCGCTCTAAAATCGGCTCACAACGCAAAGCCGAGATTCTCAAAAGGTGGCCTGATGCTCAGTTTGTCAAACAAAGAGAAAAGGATAGGTATTTTACCTATCTTGGAACTAAGAGGGAAAAGAAAGAACTTCGTAAATCTCTTGAACACTTATTTTCACCATACCCTAAAAGAGATATAGTAACTCCTACTATTGTCAATGAGGCTTAAGTATGGGTTGGGAAACTTACGACCCTCTCCCCGATAAGCCAAGTTTTTTTTCCGTGGTTCTCACTCGTTTAGTTATGGCTGCCTGTTTAGTTTTCGGATTCATTTTAGTTTTTGCTGCTTGAATAACCTCATATAGTCTTGCCGATACTTTTACAGTATGTCAAGCATTCCGTATTATTTAGAATTTAACGATGCGGCTAATAACAGTCACAAATTCTACGCAGGATTAGGGACAAGAGTGTTGTATGGTAGAATCGGAGCCAAAGGAACCTTGAAGGGTTATCATGCTCAAAAAGTTTCCGACATGAGATATGAAAAACAGAAGAAGGGTTACAAGTCTGCACCTATGCCACAATATGTTGAAGATACTCTAAGAGGGAAAAATGCCGCACCTGTGAAGGACGGTCAAGTTGGCGGTATTGGCGGGTATGGGCAGAATAAACTCAAAAAGGAAGTTGGCGCAAATCGGGGTCTTTTGAATTGGTTCAGCAGCCTAAGTCGTAGGGACTAAAAGAGGCGCACCCTCTTATAGTATCTCTCACAAGTAATAGATGGTGGTAAGATGTATCTAAAGGTTCAAATTCCTGCTCGCTTCTTAATCATGCAAAGCGATACTGTTTCCGACTCCATAGAACTCGGAGTTATAGGCACTAAGACTACACAATTCACTCTTATGGAACTAAACTCTACGAATGCTCCGTGGGTTCAATACAGCAAGAATAAAGACCACATTTTTAAACCCGCCGATTTCACCAATACTATGCCTTTATTCCGTCATTCTGACGGCGCAGGTAATAAGGTAAGACCTAATAAGTTCCCTAAAGACTTCCACATGACTAAATTAAACTTTATCGCTTTAGACCCTACAAATATGTCTCCGAGGAATCTATTTACAGATGATGCCGACAGCATCGACTTACCCTCTAATTTTAAAGATTCAGCATTAAATCTTGAGTTATTTCAACAGCAAGACGGTAATGCTTTACTTGATAATTATCTTGATGTTAGATTAAAAGGTGTTGAATCATTCATGGATTGGGTTAGCGGTCAAGATGATATGTTTGGTTTTCAAAACTCAGGAGTGCTTAGAAAAAATAATTCTAATTTAAATGCTTCAAGGGGTGGTCTTGTGTGGTCAAACACACACTTATGGAGTGATAATTTCTCTTCGGATTTAAAGTTATTGCCGTCAATTATGCGACCTGTATATTTCGACGATTATGCGTTTTCCGATAAGGATAAATCAGGATATGGATTATTGCCTTTCAATGAAAACGCCTTAGATGTTGATTTCCAACAGCGTATGATTGCAGACGCACCTTACAATCTTTCTACTGTTAAGTTCAACACAACACAGACACACCCTGTTAGTTTGTTGTATCGTTATCAATCTGCAATCAACGAAGATGCAGAAAAATTACGAGTGGCGAGTAGTGGTTACAGAAGATACACAGAATTTAAACCACCTCTATTGGATTGGGAAGGCTTAGGCTACCCCCGTTTATCTCTAACTAAATCGAGTTCGGAACTTCGTCGGAAACCTATCCAAATTACATTTTCAAAAAATAGACAATGGATAATGAAGCCTTCTTTAGCGGAAGCCACGGAAAAACAATTCGCTTCTGAAATTTTCAGTATTAAAAAATTATTCCACTCCAATGACAAGGAGTTTTCTACCTTTGATAAGACTTTGTTAGAGTCTACTTCTTACCTTCGCTCTACAAAGTGTTACGGTCTTACTGATTTCAAAAGAAAATACTATCATAATCCTGAAACACCTGTGATTTTCGATGAACTGAATTCTACTTGGCTGGAAACAAGTAAGTTAGAACCTAAAGAGAACCTTGAAATTCACACTTACGGTTATGCTCAATACGGCTATGGTTTAAGTTATAAAATGGAAAAAAGTGATGGATTACACCATCATATCAACAACGAAACAGATTATGGTGGAAAAACAAGATATTATGATACTCGCAATAATAAAAAGGTAAATGCTGAACCTTATTGGGTGAGAGATAGTTACCGTAATGATAAACCTCCTGCCGATGTCATAGGTGTGAACCCTTCTAATGGAAAGTATGACAGAATGAGATTTATTAACCACTCAGGAGCCCTACACTACATAAGAAACCCTCCACAAATTCTTTCTCAAACGACCATAGAGACTGAAATGAAAGGAATCAAAGCCCGTAACTTAAAAATAGCATACGAGATGGGATATGGTGGCGAGATACCTACTTCTACTTCACCTCATTGGTCTGCATGGAAAGCAAGTGTGGCTAATGTTAAAGGAGTTAAATTCAAGAGTGATAATTTCTTTAAGATTTTCGATTACCAAACTTGTTTCCATAATAATCTGAACCTCCCTGTGGGAGGTGAGCATCGTCACCTATCTAACGAACTCGACAACTTAAATTATGCTATATTTGGGATGCACAAAATGAATCCTAACAAACTTATCAAAAAATGGTGGAAAAAACAAGTAAAAGATGGTAAAATAGACGCAACAAAGGACATACCATTATACAACATTAAAGTCGAAGATGTCCGATTTAGAGAAGGTAAAAAGAAAATGAATGGGTTTAAAATAACTTACACCATACCTTATTTTCATTTTTCCACCTTCAGGGACGGGAATGACGATATGGAAGAGGTTATAAACCCTGTGAATGGGACACCACTTTATCCTAATTACTTGAAAGACACAGAAACTATTACAGGGACGGCAGACCGCCACGGGATTTTAACATCAGAAATCACAATTGCACTACACCCTGATAAATTGGGTGTTTCAACTTTCGTTAAATATGACTCGATTTACAGTATTCAAATATATTCTAACGAAGTTCGACTTAATCAATATCACATAGATGATGTGAACATACATCGAGGTATAGTTGATTTAGTTGATGTTTTAAAAATGGAGGCTACTGTCAAGGTTGGCGAAGCAAATCATTTCACTCGAACTACTAATTTGCTTCAACAAGTGTCTACCGATAAAACTAAGCGAGCAACCATAGATGAAACAGGAAACACGACGGGTTCAGACCGTGATATATTTTCCACACAACCTCTACAAACTTCTATACCTTCGGTTTTTACAGGTTTAGATGATTGTTTCATGATGTATAATTACGCCCTACAAAAGGGATTACTTGGCCGAGAATTCGTTTTCACCCAACACATTCGTTCAGGGTTCACAGTTTCAGACCCTTTATCGTTGCCTTTGACATTCAAAAAGGGCAAGGTAACACCTGTGGGTAATTTCAAATACACATATCCTCTACCTTATCGAAGATTGAATTCTTATCTTACTTCTACGGGTGAGATTTTCCGACCTGATAATAATCTTTCCACTTACAATTATGTTAATTTAGGTCGTTACGAGTTGCCAACAGGACTCGCACCATTAGATTTGACGAAAGCCATTCCAGCACCAAATAACGACCTTGATGTAACGCATGGAGGTGTAATATCATTATTTACTTCCACCAATTATGATACGAAAAAAGAGTTAGAAGAGGTAGTTTGGATAAATGCGGGGCATCGGAAAGATGGTTTGAGAATTGTAGACGAGTCCGAGCAAAAATCCCTTTTAGAAACTTTAAAGAATCTTAAGAGAAATAAGTTCAAAGATACAGCAGATAAATCTTTAACAACTGATTATGCCAAAGTAGTTAAAAATACTTTAGCGTCTAAAGATTTAACTAAAAAAGAAGGAACTTTCATTCATTTTGTCACTCGTAAGAGTGATACAGATGGTAAGTATAAATTTAATGGAAAAAATAAACCTAACTTTGATTTTCGGATGCAAAAGGTGGGTGGTCGATTGATGAAATACGGGAAAGACAACCAAGGCTACACAAGAGGTAAGATGCCAAAAGACTATACAATTTTTGCCGATTTAATTTTACCATTTGCACCGAGAGTCTTGAGAGTAGATAAGGTAGGTTCTGACTCGAATTCTTCCGAGAATGTTTGGAGTATGACAATAGGAAAAAACAATCTTCAGGGAGTTTATAATTACCAACCTCAAAGAAGAGGTTCTACTTACATTTCTGACGATGTATCAAATTATCTTCAAGGTGTCCCTTCAGAATGGTGTCCTGAAACTTACACATATTTTGGTCGCACACTTGGATTATTTAATTGGTGGGGCTCTTTGTTGTAGTAAGGGTTAAAATACCAAGTTTGAGTTGTAATAGTATGCCTGACTCAGAAGTTTTCGTTGATACCTTTGAACCTAATTCGTGGGCTGATACTTTTTCTACACACCGTTCTGATGAAAAAACAGGTTTGAAACATAATTTGAAATCAATGGGTTACGAAGGTGACATCCTTATCCGCCAAGAAGAAGTAACTTGGGGTATCGAGCGCAAAACCTTTACTGACGCTTTGAATTCTTGGATGGGTAAAAGATTGATACGCCAAATATCAGACCTTGCTGGAAAAGTGACACACCCTATACTTTTAGTGATAGAAGAACCTGAGAAAAGATTATCGAGTTCTTCTAATAACCCCTATCGTAAGTTCTCTAAGCACATCCCTAATTTAGAATCTCACTTAAATCGTATTTCGATGGAAGTATGCCCTGTAATAAGGGCAAGAGATGAACCTACTGCTATGCGAGAAGTTGCTAAATTGATAGACCGCATCAATAAGGGGAAATTCTCTACCATTAACTTACAAAATCATCAAATAAATCATGTAAATCCTGTGATTCAACTTTTACAAAATATACCTCGGATTGGAGCCCAAAGAGCCCGCAAAATATACTCCAATTATGATAACTTTCAAGATTTCATAAAAGATGAAAATCAAGAGTTAAAAGGTTTGCTTTCGAGACAAGATTATGAAACTGTTAGTGAATTCCTTAAGGCTAATTGGGTATCGGAAAACTAATAAGGAAGAAGACCGTATTAAAGTTGATACACATGGTTGCACACTACAACGGCGTTGAAACGCTGCATTTTGAACCTGAAGACTTTGATGAAGTGAACATTCTTAACCTTAACTCCGATTGGTTGCGTGATTTAAAGAAGGCTTATAATTATGATGAAGATACTACGGTAGATTTAAGATTATTCGTTCTTATAGACCACCTTGAAAAGATGGCTACTTCCGATGGCATTTGGTTTGTAAATCTTAATGAGCCTGTCAATAGAACCACCCCTAACGAGGGTGAAGATGATATGGTTGGATGTTAGCCAAAGGGTTAAAGGGTGAGTGTCCCGACATAGTGATATGTCTGAAGTTGTTACTGAACAAGAAGTCGAAAAGACTCCGATTGAATTTTCCTTAATATGTGGTATTACACCCTTGAAAACTATGGTTTCCACGATTCGCCAATTATCTGATGATTGCGTTTTTACATTTTCTGAAGATGGTGTATCTGCGTCAGTAGTTGATTCTTCACACGCTTGTTTGTTGTTTTCACACTTGCCTTCTTCAAAAATCACAGATATTCAAGTTGAAGATGAAGTTAAAATCGCTATCAGTCTTGAATCTCTTGAAGGTGCATTGAAACTTGGTAGTAAATCTGATACTGTTAAGTTGAACTTGACAAATGGTGGGGGGGCTCTTGCTTTAGATATTAGTGGGTTGAAAAAGACGATTCGGCTTTTAGATTTAAGCATTGTCACGAACCCACCCACACCTAAAATTGACTTAGAATTCTCTTCACAAGTTAAAAGTGCTGATTTCAAAAAAGGAGTTGATGCGGTTAAAACTGTCAGCGAGTGTGCTAAACTCCATTACGACGGTTCTAAACTTTTAATGACCGCCGATTCCAATATGGAAACCGTAGAAGCCCCCTTAACAATTGAAGCCGTTCATGCGGGTTCCGATGATGCGACCTATACAATGCTATCCACTGTATTTTTGACTAAAATGGTAAAGGTTATGGGTGAAAATTTAACAGTTTCTTTTGGCGATAAAAAACCGATTAAACTACAAATTAACACAGATTCGTTGCAGTTCGAGTGGTTTCTTGCCCCTCGTATTACAGAATCTTGAAGCAAAACAAGATAGTAGATAAACTCTTGGCTGCGATGCTATAATGTAATCGAAGTTGAGTGGTTGATATAGTATCAGTCCCAAATAAGATTCCCGAAGGAGATGAGAACAATGACAACAAAAGAAATCATATTGAACCAAGAACTACCTGCAACATCCACATTCCATCCTAAAGGCTTGGGTGATACGATTTTCAAGCAACGCTATGCTCAAACTGAAACTGAATCTTGGGAGTCTGCGTGTTTAAGAGTGGCAACTCATGTCGCTAAAAGTGAAAACGGCTCCCAACCTAAGTGGGAAGGACGCTTTTATGAAAAGTTGAGCGAGTCACTTTTCGTAGCAGGAGGTAGAATTTGGTATGGTTCAGGTCGTGCTAAAGGCCAACTTTTGAATTGTTTCGTAGTGCCTACTGATGATTCAAGAGAAGGTTGGGGTCAAACTATTAAAGATATGTTGATTATCTCAGGAACGGGCGGAGGTGTAGGTATTAACTGCTCTCCCGTTAGACCAAGAGGCACACCTATCCGTGGCACAGGTGGAGAAGCCACAGGAGCCGTTTCCTTGATGGAAATCATCAATCAAACAGGAGAAGTTATCAAAGCAGGTGGAGGTCGTAGAACTGCGCTTATGTTGTGTCTCGACTACAACCACGGCGACATTATGGAGTTTCTTGATGCTAAGTTGGATTTAGGTCGTTTGAACAACGCTAATGTTTCAGTTCTTGTTGATGATGAATTTTTCAAGGCTGTGGAAAACGATGAAGATATTGTGTTGAAGTTTAGAGGTCAAGCCATCACTAAAAAAGCCGACGAAGATGAAGTTGAAGAAAGCGTAGAAAGTCGTAGTATTCCCGCCCGTGAACTTTGGGATAGAATCATTGAAAACAGTTACAACTCAGCCGAGCCAGGCATTTTGAACATTGGATTAGCCAATAAGATGAACAACATTCACTACTATAAGCCTTTGATTTCCACTAATCCATGCGGTGAAATTTGGTTGGAAAAATACGGTTGCTGTTGTTTAGGTGCTATTAACTTGAGTCGGCACATTGTAGATGGTGAAATGAATTGGGAATTACTTTCCGATACTGTGACAGTGGGTGTTAGGTTCCTTGATAATGTTTTGGATGTGAACCAATACCCTCTAAAAGAGATTGAAGAAAACTGCCGTAAAGTCCGAAGAATTGGATTAGGTGTTATGGGTCTTGGTCACGCCCTTGTGAAGATGGGTGTTCGATACGGTTCCGATGAAGGTAACGAAGCCGTGGATAAAATCATGAAGTTCATCAAGGAACGAGCCTATGAAGCCTCGGTTTTCCTTGCTGTTGAAAGAGGCCCATTCGAGGCTTACGACGACCAATTCCTACAATCAGGTTTCATTAAGACTTTGCCTCGGAGAATCAAGGCTTCTATTAAAGAACACGGAATACGAAATTGTGCGCTTCTAACAATTGCCCCAACAGGGACAACTTCAATGGTGGCAGGAACTTCATCAGGTATCGAGCCTGTTTTCGCAGCAGGTTACAATCGAAGATACTATGATTCCGACCCTGAATCCAATGATAGAGTGCTAAAAGAAGAAATGGTTATTGACCCACTCTTCCAAGAACTTTACGAAGAAGGGGCAGATATGTCGGCCTTTGTTTCCAGCCGAGATTTGGCGGTTGAAGACCACATGAAAGTGCAAGCCGTTTGTCAAAAGCACATTGACAACTCTATTTCCAAGACTATCAACATACCTAACGATTACCCTATTGAAGACTACGCTGCTTTGATGTTGAAATATGGCCCTCTCCTAAAAGGTATGACTGTTTATCGAACAGGTTCAAGAGGTAATGAACCTTTAAGCCCTATTGCTGTGGAGGATGCTGTGACTCACTTGAAGAATGAAGGCGTAGTAATTGGGGCAGCACAAAGCGACTGTCCTTCAGGTGTTTGTGAAATCTCCGATGCTTGAGTTCTTATAGTTGCTACGCCACTTTACGATATGGTTGTTAAGGCTTCTACTAAAAAAAGCCTCATGTATATGGGCGTTCCTGAGTCGGTGGCACACCGTTTATCAGATTTTTCTCGAAAGTGGGATGCAGTAAAAGATTTAACTTGGGCGGAAATTAGGGACATCGTTTATGGAAACGCTCGCTCCTATGACATAAACGGAAAGGTTACTTCTCTTGGCGACGATAATGTTGCTAAAGCAAGAATAATCTACTACTTAATCGACCCTGAAAACAGAACGAATCCTGCCGATAATATGCCTGACACACCCCCTACTTTCGGCATATTCAATTGGTGGTGGGGTGAAGATTATGAAGAACCTAATCGAATACTAAGAGAGTGGCGAAGATTCAATCTTTTCAATACACAGGAACTTAGAGGGATGTTGAAGTATTTGAATAGAAACTCAAGCGGTGAAAAATCTGTCTTGATTGGACGATTATTGAAGGAAGAATTAGAAAGTAACATGGTGTAATTATACTTGAGTTCTTATAGTTGCTACGCTACTTTACGGTATGGCTGTCAAGGCTGCTACTAAAAAACGCCTTATGGATAATGGTGTTACTGAGTCGTTGGCACACTTTTTAGCCGATAATAGGACGATAGAAGAAGTAAAAGATTTAGGAATTCATGATATTGCGAAGAAGATTTACGGATTAAAGATAACAAGTCTTGAGGATTTTATCGAAATGGCGACTCGCAAAAATCCACCAGCGAGTATTCAAAAAGCAAGAATAATCTACTACTTAATCGACCCTGAAAACAGAACGAATCCTGCCGATAATATGCCTGACACACCCCCTACTTTCGGTATTTTCAATTGGTGGTGGGGTGAAGATTATGAAGAACCTAATCGCATACTAAGAGGGATGTAATTATACTTGAGTTCTTATAGTTGCTACGCCACTTTACGATATGGTTGTTAAGGCCGCCACTAAAAAGCGACTCCTTGAATTAGGGTTTCCTCAAAGAGTAGCACATCTTTTAGCCACAGATAGAAATATGGCCGACATAAAGGAATTAAGTGTTGATGAAATTAAAGATATTGTTTATCCTAATTCAAGCCACCTTCTCAACATTGAACTTGCGAAATTGCGTCCACAACAAGCACAAGTAATCCATACGCTTATTGATTATCCGAGGCGGCATACTCCGCAAAAGAGATTCAATCAAAGTTTCGGCTTATTCAATTGGTTAGAGCGCAATCTTATCGAGACTAAAGAATGGTTGAACGAGTTAGATACGGAAAATAGTATCTTAGACGAATTTAATGAATACTGTAACTCTTCTTTTTCAGAACTCAGAAAAATTTATAATCAACAACGCCCAAAAGGAAAACCTTCAATTTCCTATTCTGCTTCTTTGCGTAAAAGTTCCTTAATCACACTTCTAATGGGCGGTTATTTGTAATGAGTTACGGAGTTTTCAATTGGTGGTGGGGTGAAGAGTGGCCTTTCCTTAAAGGTTTAAAAATTGTAGATATTTCAGCAACATATTCAAGTTTTAAGGGTGGTTTTGCCGCTTTGAATCATAGCCCTGACATATTTACAGATGGTTCTGACATGGAAGGGTTTGGTGACAGGATAGATTGGATGTTTGAAAATCGGATGGTAAATGTTAATGTTCAAGGGCTAACCGACGGGTATGGAGAGTCAGTTAAAAAACTTCCACCATCGCTACTAAAACAACTAATGGAATACCCTTGTTTTTTTATTTACGATAGTTTGGGTTGGAATCACGCCGAGCAAGATTTTCCACCTGCTGTAAAAAGAAACTTCGATAAGTTAAATTTAAAGATGTCACAAAAAGAATTTTTAAAGAAATTTTACTTTTGGGAGTCTGAAGAATGGTGGATTCTCAAGGATATAAACTTGAATCAAGCCATAGCGGAAACATTGAAAAAGAATTCTCCTGAACTGTATCAAAAGTTTCGAGATTTAGAAATGACAAAGAGGCTGGTGAAACCATGAGTTACGGTGTATTTAATTGGTGGTGGGGTGAAGATGGAAAAGAATCCAACGAGTATTTAGCCAAGTGGTGGAAGCATCAACGAGATACTTTTCTTACAGATTTCAAAATCAAGCCCGATAACACCTACGATGCCGATTACACCTACGATTCCGATTACACCAAGAGTAACAAAAACGAAGGACGACCTTACAACCCTAAAGACGGACGCTATCAGTTTTGGGAAAACGGAGAGTCATACTGTTTGATGTTAGACCGTAGATTCCGTTTTTCCGACCCTAAAAGACCTGCTCAACCTCACCCTGAATGGGAAACATCTTACGGAATCAAGAGCAGACACGCTAATCTTACACAGTTAGGTTGGGGTGATGCAGAAATTTTAAGTCGTTTGTTAGGGCAAGACCAACTTTTAGAACAAGACGATGCGCCAATCACAGATTTACTGATGTTCTGTGAAGACGATGAACCTTACTGTCAAGCACTTTTAGACCCTAATAGCAAGTTAAACACAAGTTTTTTCCCTGACAAGCAAGCCTATCAACAGTTTATGCGTGATAATTTCATTTTAGTCAGCCCGCATTCGGGTATGAGAGGTAACACCTATTACGAAACTTTTCCTGAACTTGAGCAGCAGCAAGATAAAGATTATGAAGATATGTTAGAAGAGATTTACGGTTCGGATTGGGAAACCCGCTTCGACTTTACCGACTTAAACACGATTTTAGTTTTCCGCCCGCAACTCCGAAACTACTTAATCCGACAGTTAATGATGGAATTTCCTGAAAAGATGAAGTGGTTGTTATCCGACATTATTCAAAGCACTTTAGTCACACCTAAAGACCCTGAAGAGTTGAAAGAGAAAGGTTTAATAAGAACAGATTTCATGAATTTCTTGGAATCGGCTTTTGGGAAACAAAGGAAAAACCCCAAGGAGGACTTACAATGAGTTACGGTTTGTTTAATTGGTGGTGGGGTGAAGATGATAACAGTAACATCTTACTTAAAAAATGGTGGCAACACCAGCAAGGAATGTATCTTACTAACCTCACGATTAAAGAAGATTACCAAAGTGAACATACAGATGGAGACTATGAAAATCATGACCCCACGCAAGGAAATACCCTTAATAAATTAGATGGAAAATACTTAATAGTCTCTCAGGACGACTCTAAAGAGGATTTGCCCTTCATTAGTAGTAAAGACTATGCCTTTTGTTTAGAACGAAGATTTCGTTTATCTCACAGCGAAAAAGGTTCTCAAACGAAACTTTTTTTTCCTTTTGACCGCTACCATCTGCTTGAGGACTTAGGTTGGAGTAGGGAGGAAATTGTCCCTCGGATGTTGGCTCAAGAACAGTATAGGTTCTTGAATCTAACTGAGTCCAATCAGGCTCATCTCACAGACCCTCTTCTTTTTGGTGAAGAAGGTGAAAAGTGGACGGATTCAATTTTAAATCCGCAATCTAAGATTAACTTATCTTTTTTCAAGACCACAAAAGAATATACTGATTTTATGAATGCGAATTTCATTCTAATTGCACCTTTAGGGTATAGTAGAGCAGCAGATAATCTTTTTCCTAATTTGGAACTTGAACAAGACACCATTTATGAAGATTTATGCCAAAAGTTAGGTTTCAGTTTCAATGAAGTAGACATGACTAAATGCTTTATATTCCCTCGCCCTGCTTTACGCAACATAATGATGCAAACATTGTGGTATAAGTTTCCTACTGAAATGAAATGGCTATTGGATGATATTATTCAAAGCACATTAACTACACCCTTAAGCAAAGAGGAAAGGGCTCGAAACGGTTTAATAAGAACACCATTTATGGATTTCTTATATGGGTTGGTTACAGGTAAATTAGACCCTTCCGAGGTATGGGATAAGTAAAAATGAAGTGTAACGAAAAGGGGTGTTGGATGCTATCGTGCCAACCTTTATACCTTTAGTGCGAGGAAATAGGATTGGTCGCCTGACGGGGCGGCTATGAGGTGACTGAATGAATTCCCGCAAGAGAATTAAGGTAACACAGATGAGTTGTCGTGACTCCACCGACGGCCAAGTGGCTAAGGTGCGGATTAACCTCCGAGATGTGGGTAGTTGTCGGATGCAAAAGGTATCTTGTCGGCAACTTGATGGTGAACCCAAATCCATCCCTCACCCTTATGCTGAAGTGCAGGTTCAATCCCTGCCTTCGGCGTTTCCTTCTTACTGTCGTTACCCTAACGAAACACCCAATATGCCTCTACAAGGCGAGTTTATCGGTGAGTAATGAATAAATGGGCGTATGGTGTAACGGATAGCATTTTGGCCTTCTAAGCCGAAGATAGGGGTTCGATTCCTCTTACGCCCGTAAATTATCAAATAAATATGAAAAAAATGACAAACAAAAAGTCGGGGTGGCTGAGTGGTTAAAAGCGCAGGGCTTAAATTCCTGTCCGTATTGGTTCGCAGGTTCAAATCCTGCCTCCGACACCAACAAATAAGGATAAGTAGCATAGTCAGGTTAATGCACTCGGCTCATAACCGAGCGACCATAGGTTCAAATCCTGTCTTATCCATTTATCATCTCAACCTTTATTAAGAGTCGAATCCTCATACCTTTTGATAACATGGAATACACCTACACAGAAGAAGATTTGAATCGCACAGTTCAACAGATGAAAAACAATGGTTGTTTGCCACCTATGGCACACGGCTATTGGGTAATACAGGATGATGGTGGTATAGGTCACTATTATTTGGCACTTCAGGATGATGAAGGATTTTACCACAGCCAAACAATGCTTGGGGAAAATGTTGATGCTGCTTATTTAGCACTTCAGGCGATTGACCGATTAAGAATTTTAACTTTTAGCGAATCTGTTGAAGGTGTAGACCGCAGAACCGAATTGTGGCAACGCATAATGGAAGAATAATGATTTCTTCCGACCCGCCAACTTCTTATAGTCTATCCGCTTCATGTAAGTGGGTTTAGCCATGCTATGGGAACATCCTCGGATTGCAGAATCGTTGGTGCGAACTTTTAGTTCCACCATCCCTGACCGCAGTTTAGATGATGGGCTTTTACAACAAGTGAATCGTGGTGCTTACGAGAGAGACTTTTCTGTTAATTCCGAAGGTCTAATTCCTGAAAGAGCCTCGATAACTTACATTAAGGCTGCAACTAAATTAGGTGGGCTCAGGAATTATTCTAAGGAAGGTAAGAACTTATCTCTAAAAGAATTCGCTAATAATGCACCTCAACTTTTGGAACCGAAAAATTTTAGTTGGAATATCAATTGTGGATTGACTGAATGGAATGTTGATTTTAGCAAATTCAAAACCCCACCTAAATGGAAGGGTAATTCTCTTATGGGTGAAGGCACATTTCTTTATGGTTTATTGTGGGAAGGTGGCACTTCTAAGTTTATGCCTTCAGATAGCGATTTCCAAGAGTGGAATACTTGGATTAACGACGACCACAAACAATGTTGTAATGATACTGAAGTAGGTTGTCTCGGATTCGACACTCGCAATCATATCCGAGTAAGATACCGTGCTAAAATAACTCCTGACCCATTTGATTCGGCATACTACAATGCCACACAAGGAACACGAATTGGTGAACTTTACTCTCAAGAAAGTTTAAATGCAGGTATTATATCACATCAACTTATTTTACAAGCCGATGTGGAAACCACGGCGGGCGATTTAGGTTGGTTCGGTTTAGGTGATGAAAATTATACTGCTGAATCTATTGCTGATTTTGGAATTATAATTAACAATTTGACCACAGGAGATTCCGATGAAATTCAACTTGCCCTTCCTGCGGGAAAGTCTACCGCATCTTACAACTACTCATTCCCTAAAGCAGGGCTTTACTCTATTTTCGTGTATTTGAAATCCATATCTGTTAATGGAATTTTAGTTTCCACACCTCTAAAAGAAAACATAGAAGATGCTGGCGGAGATTGGATTAAAGCATCACACCCTATCCGCACTCTTGTTTATGTATCACCCACACCTAATTCCTTTAACAATTATATTCTTTTAGAAGATTCCGAGCCTCTACCTAACGATACGGATGCTGAAACTTTTATTCTTAAAGATGATGCAGGAGATGAAGGTGACGACGAGGACGACGAAAATAATTTGTGGCCTGTTATTATGTTCGGAGGGTTAGTAGCCGCAGGTGTAATGCTAACGAGGTGATACTATGGATTATTTCGACACTTTTAACTCTTTAACCACCAATCAATTAAAGGTGGAAACTTTTAATTCCGAAGGCACTACGCCTACAACATACAGCAAAATTAGCGATTATCAAATAGTTGGCAATTCTACCTACTACTCTTTAGGTGGTTGTGACACAGGTTTAATGACGGAAGTAACAGTTCGTGACCCTGAAAAGGCTAAATTAACTCGTATGGAAAGTAGAAATGCGGCTGATGGGTCAGTAATATGGACTCTTGTGATACCTGTTGGCACACAATTGGATATTCGAGCCTACCCTATGGATAATGGGGCTGAATCGGGTGGTATTTTACAATCGTCGTATAAGTGGGGTAAAGATTACTTCCCTTCAGATATGCACCTTGCTAAGGAAGAAACATCTACGGTCACAGGTCGTGGCGGCGTTGATGTTCAAAGACATTATTACGATTTTAATAAACTTTCCCTTTTAGCAGTAGCAGAATCTCGTAGGGAGAATCCTGAGTTGTTTGAAGAGGTAGATTGGGATAATTTCGATGTGGAATCTGAATCTGCGTGGGACGATTTGTTTGATAGAATAAGTCGAGCAAGCAGTAAGTCGGCGCAAAAGGCTAATGATATTATGGTTTCAGATTTCGACACCCTACAAACATTACAAACAACTACTAAAATTTACAGCACAGATGTTAAAAATGATACAAGCAATAGAACTTACAAATCTGAATTAACACAATTCAATGAAGAAGGTTCTTATATGCTTAACCTTAGATATGGCTATGATTGGGATAACGAAACTGATAATATGGTGTGGGGTTTAGAAGCCCCTGCTGCATGGTATGTAGCAAGATTAGGAGTAGAAGCATTAGCATGGTTCGGAGGTAGTTGGTTGCACAGGAGAGCGTTATCTCAAGGCATATTGAAAGGTCGATTCACGCAAGCAGGTAAATTCAATCGTAAGTTGGCTATTGCAGAACTTGGAAAGTTGAAATACGCATGGCAATCAGGTGCGATTTGGTCAAGCCTTTTAGGTGCTGAAATTATTGGGTGGTCGAGTCCTTTCATCATCCCTATGTTCACAGGTGCTACTCGTAACAGCAACACTTGTTATTTCCCCGCAGCAGGACACCAACATAATTTTGCAGTTCAAGTTTATGACCCTACGAAAACTGATGCTTATGGTAACGCTGTTTGTGAAGCAGGGTCTTCTCGACCATTAGTGCAAGAATACCCCCCTAAACTAAGTGATGAAGTTCCTTGTTGTCCCACAGGGTCTACTTTCGATGCAACTAAAGATATGTGTGTAGATGATGAAGGGAACACTTTTGATTTTACCAATCCGAATTCCGACGGTTCAGGCAATAGTATTTTCAATCAATTCGGTGACGACGAGAATGGGGATGGCGATAATACTTGGTTGTATCTCGGTATTGGTTTGCTTGGTTTTTCTCTTTTAGGTAGTTTATTTTGAATGAATGACTTGAAATAGCAAGGGTGCTACATAATAATGGTGAAAACTTGAGTTTTCAAGGTCGGCCTGAAGATATTCGAGATTGGGACGCATGGGAATGCTCATTTTACGGTGAAGTTCCAAGCCTATCAGGAGAATCTGAAGGTAGCATAGTCCTCCCAATGGATGTTCAAATAGATAAAATAAGTTGGAAGTGTCCTGAACTTTTAGGTTCATGGGCTCTTGAGTTTTGGGTGGATGAAGAAATGGTTTTCAATATAGAACCTCAAACTTATGCTATCGGTGAGGCTACAATTAAAGGCTTTGATTTAATTGTTTTGAAAGGCTCAAGTTTAATCACTAAATTATATTATCTTGGAGAATCTGATGATTATCCTCAATACGAAAAAGAATTAGGCAAATCATCAGGATATTCCATTTTCATAGCAGGTTATTCTGCTCGGCAGCAACACGCCACCACAATACGAGAATATCTTTTAGAATTACCTCCTGAAATGAAGAATCTTGAATTTTGGCAAGAAGAAAACGCATAAAAGGTAGTTGTGTTTAGTAAGGGTATGGTAGAACTTTTTATGGTCACGGGTAAAGGGGGTGTAGGTAAATCTACTACCGCTGCTGCTACTGCTTTGAAACAAGCATCATTAGGTAAAAGAGTTTTACTTATGTCGAGCGACCCTGCACACAATCTTGGAGATTTATTCGAGACACCCTTGAGTAATGACCCTAAATCAGTATGTAAAAATTTATGGGCTGTTGAGATGGATGCCACTACACGGGCTCTTGAATTCATGGACTCTATTAACGATATTTTCAAATCTATGTTTAAGAAAAGTGCAGGAGTGGAGATAGACCTCTTTAACGATATGGTAATGCCTGGCTTAGACGAGATATTCTTTTGCAGAACCGTTTTAGAAGAGTGGGAATCAGGTCGTTGGGATGTTATTATCGCTGACACACCTCCAAGCGGCCAAGCCTTGCGAGCCTTGACCACTCCCGATATTATTGGTGCGTGGTTGAATCGTATTTTGGCTTTGAAACGCAAATTTGAAGTCATGAAGGGTGCTATCTTCAAGAAAAGAAATGACAAACAGATGGAACAAGTGGTTGAAAGTATGCAACAAGACATAAATCGTTTTAAGTCGATTCTTTCATCTAACCAATGCCACATCATACTCGTTACCATTCCTGAGCGATTAAGTGTTATGGAAACTCATAGAACTGCTGAATACTTGAATCTTTTAGGATTCAAAATATGGGGTGTCGTAGTAAATCGAATTATTCCTGATTTCGGAGAAGATTGGGAGCATGAATCTGCGGCTGTGAAACTTCTACACAATCAACACCTTGTTCATGTAGAATCTTTAGATTTGGCAGCGAAATTGCTTGGGAATGTTAATGTCAAGCAAGTTCCAATGGTGGCTTACGCTCCTGTCGGCATAGATAAACTTCAAGCCTTTAGCAGTTTGCTTTGGGATTAGTTCTTATAGTGGCTCCACCGAATAAAGGTGGGTTTGTTATGGCTGACGACAATGATTTCGACCAAATCGTTGAAAAAATTCGTAACGCTATAACCATACCTACTTTAGGATTAGAAAATTATTATGGAACACTTTACGGTTTCGAGATTTTCGATGAACTGAATTCTAACGGAGAACCAACTTTATCACCTTATGCGGGGAGCAAGTTTAGTTTGCATCCTCCATCCGATTACTATATGAAAACCGTAAAAGACCGCTTTCCTGAAGCCGTAAATCTCACGAATTGGCGTAATTTATCTTTCATTCAAACTTACTACAATTATTTCAAAAACAACGACATCTCGAAGGAGAATCGACTACCTTTGGAAATTCAAGGTGTTTCTAATCAAGTTGTTTCCTCTCTCACCCCACCCTTCCACTTAAAATACTTGCCGAAATACGAGTGGGTGACTTTACTTACCAATTATCTTTTGAAAACAATAGGAACGACGGGAGAAACGGCTGACAACTATTTTTTGTTTTTCCCTGATGCTTTAATTGAATTTAGACCTCAAAGTATCAGTTTTACCGATAACTACTTCGGAATTATTTGTTTGCGGTGGAAAGGTAATTTGAAGACATGGCTATACGAAGCGTGGTGGTTTAAAACCCCTACTAAAGAACAATGCACTCGTCCTGATTTTGATGATGATGGTTATCTTGAACCTTACGACTCAGACAAACAGACATTCTTTTGTGAAAACAGTTTCCCTCTTCGTAATTTCAGGAGTTCCGAGGATAATTACAACTACGCCTCCCATTTTTGGAGTGAGGTTTCCACAGGAGATTTTGGAGAGTGGGATAATGGTGATGGGTGGTCAGTAAATGGTGGCGGCTTTTACTTAGGTCAAGACGCTAAACCGTTTCTTGATTTATTTCCGAAAATTAAACTTGAAACCACAGAATTAGGCGTGTTCAATTGGTGGTGGTGATTAAATGAATCCTAAAGACGAAGAACTTTTACAACGCTTTCAACGAGATGTTGAACGAATCATGCGGTTTTTCAATCAAGAACTTGAAAAACAATCCATGACATCTTACCATCTTTATGATACGATTTTCAAACTGTCTGCTGCCAAGTTTCCATTTGAAACGAGAGAAGCACTCGAATTAGGAATTGCTAATGAAAACTTATCTGCCAAACAAAAACAAGAACTTTTAGATGTAAGTAGTCAGGGTGAAGAAAACAAATCAGTTTTCACTTTTTTTCACCACAATATGGCTAAACATATTGCGGGGCGGGAAGTTAATTCTAAAGGTGAGATGGGAAGAGTGGATAGGCGGGCTTCGGATTCCGAAGGATGGTGGCTGGTAAAACCCTCTTTTTACGGAAGAGGAACAGCCGTTTATCTTTTACATATTTTTCCTTACTCGGCTTACGATTTTCCTGAAAGATTGAAAGACACCGAGTTGTGGTCAGATTACGATGGGCTGTCGTTTTACTATGCTACGATTTACCCGAATCATCGCAATTCCGTTTCCTTTAACAAAGAAAAAGGAGATAAGCCTTTTCCTTGGACTTCAGGAAAAGGTTGGGAAGGCGACACCGACTTTATTCCGTTAGGTCAAACCGTAAAGGAAATAATTCAACCTCAAACTCAGGGCATACTAAATTGGTGGGGTTTCTTAGCAGATTAAACAAGCAATACTTGATATACCACTTGTCGCCATTAAATATCATGACTACCAACCCTAACCTTACGGAATCAGAAATGAAGCAGTTAGCCCAAGACATCAAAAACGATAAAGTTTTCACATCAGGCCACATACCTTTAGAATCTGAACAATACACTAATCAAGTTTTCATGGACTTTTTATGGATAGGTGTTAAGAAAAAACAAGCCATAAAAAATCAAGGTGGTGTAGGCATGATTTACCAATATCGTGAAGAAAAAAGAAAAGATTGCACCGTGGCAGGATTTCCAAGATTTAATGAGAGTTTTTGGCTGACACCTAAGCAAACCTTTCAACTTCATAAATATCTATTAGGTTGGAACAGTTCAAATACCATGTGACCGTCGTAAAGGTATGCCTTACATCGCACCTGACGAAAGAAAAAACTTAGATGCTGCCGTTCAAGATTTAATCAATGAACTTCAAGAAGGTAATTTTCGAGGTCGCTTAAATTACTCTATATCTTCTATTTTAGCGGGCTTATTAGAGTCTAAAGGAACTTCTTACAGTTTTATCAATGATTTTATTGGAGTCTTAGAATGTGTTAAATTAGAAGCATATCGAAGAATAGCAGCCCCCTATGAAGATGAAAAAATCGCTGAAAACGGTGATGTTTTCAATACTACACAATAATTAAGTGTATCAAAGACCCTTATGCGAGGTTTGATTGAAATAGTAAGTGCGGTTAGAAAGGGGTATGATGGCTACACTAACATTTGACCTTGATGATGTTGAGGATATTGCGGAATTCAAGCAGTTCGTTAATGGTGTTATGTCTAAATACGATAATGTTTGGGTGCGCCGTTCAAGTAGCGGTGACGGTTTTCATATCAAAATAAGTGATATTCCTGAATACGACTTCGGAACAGGTAAAATGATTATTAAAGACCGATTGTTTAATGCTTCACAAGCCGTTGATATACGAACTGATACTGATGAAGAGTGTCGTGGCCGTTTAACGGGTGATAGGAGCCGCTTAGGGGCAGGACTTCAAGTAGGTAGGCTCTTTGGCGTTAAATCGGGTAAAGTGGCAGGAGTGTGGGTTCCTGCCGAGGCTTTTCTAAAAGATGAACGCATAGTGGAGGAATCCGTTTGAAAATATCGTGGCAGAAATGTGTTTTTTGTGATACGCCTTGGCCTCGACCTGCTTTAACCGCAGAAGGTGAGTGCGATACTTGCTATTCTAAGAGAACCTTGATTGTGGGGCGGAAATATAGTAAAGACTAAATACTCCGTGACGCTACGGTAGGTTGAGGGAATTAAATGACTTTGAAAGAATTTGGATTGGAGATTGCAGGAACGCCTCGCACAATACAGCGAGAGATGAAACAACTGACTTTACTCGAATTCGGCCTTGCATTCTTACCCCACCCTAACCAAAAATCTCTTTTAGATTTCCAAAAAGGTGATTTACATGATTGAATACCTTACCCTTGCAGGTGTGGGTTTGATTGGTTTGGGTTTAGCCGCCCAAGGATGGTTTATTTTAGATTTGAATCGTAGGATAACTCGTATCATGACTTTAGCCCTTAATCAAAATAATGAATCACAAGTTGAAACTACTCAAATTTCAGAATTATCTAAAAAACTATCTAAAGATAAGGCCACCATAGAAGGTCTTGGCGACAGTGCCAAGACACACCTTTTAGGTGGTTTATATGCTAATGGTGATGCAGTTTGTCACATTGATTGTTGGTGCAAAATTGGAGATGGTGAAGAATGAGCGCATCGAAGAGGGCTTTTGAAGAATGGTGTAAAGGTTTTTGTGATTTAGAAGATATTGATAGACCTTTCAACGGGCATCACCATTACCCTTCTATGTTTCAATTACAAGAATTGTATAAACAGAAAGTTGAACCCTCTTTCGGAAACGCATTTGCTTTAAGTAAATACAATGATGGTTCTTGGAGATGCTTACAGATTGGAACGGTTGAAGGTATGGAAGGCATTCATATTTCAACTTGTAAAAAATGCTATGATGGTGAAGATTGTGAATTGGATGGTGAAAATCAATGAGTTATAGTTTGGGTGATGCTCACATGGAACAATGGCAAGAAGAAAAAGACCGAATGTGGTCTATGGCCGAAGATGCTCGCAAACATCTTTGTGAAATAAACCCTTATGATAAATTTGCTCAAGCAGTATATCATTTTTACTTAGTAGCACGGCTTCAGTATTTCGAGTCGAAAGAAAATACAGACGAACTAAGTGATGAAGAATGGGATGATTATCATTGGTTCGAGCGTGAAATGGAACGATTTACTAATGATGGTAAGTTTGAGTATCAATGTGAGCCTCCGCATGAAGAATATGGAGTGGATTTCGATGAAGATTTGAATTCTTTGAGTAGTGATGTTGATAAAGAAGGTCTTTTACAAGAGATAAGTCTTTTTGAACAAAAAAGCGTTGCCGACTACCACGATGATAATGATGGCACACGCCATGTAATTCAAAGTTCTATTCACAACGGCAGATTCCAAGAAATAATCACACAATGTATTCATTGTGATTTTCAACCTGAAATTTAAAGATGTGAGGATATGAGTTTAAGAAAAATTATTGGCAAGATAACTTCACCTATATTTGTCCCTTTGAGGAAAATAGTAGCGTGGGGCGACCAAAACTTTGGCACTTGTAATGCTACGCTGGTAGTGGTCGATAGAGATTCGGATTACACACCTGAAGATAGTAACATTATGCGAAACATAGGTAATTTTATTTTAACAGCAGGGTGTTATGTTTTTACTATGTTGGCCTTATTTACTACTGCCGTTCTGTTTTTAGCAGCATTTAACCAATTAGAAGATGCAGACCTTTTAATGTTGTCTGTGAGTGCTTCTTTGAATGCTACGCTTGCTTTGATGTGTTTCCGAACTCACAATATAATCAATAAGTAGAAACAAAGGTTAATGGCATAGTAATGAGTGGTAAAGTGGTATCATGTTAGTATTGAAATTTCGTATAGAGACTGAAGAATACATCTATGAAGAATATATGGAAGTGGAAGATTGGAGTGGACTACCGAATCCTTAATCCTTATTCTTGCAGGATTATTGTTATTTTTATTTGGCTTTCTTTTAGGTCAAAGAAGTTCTAAGAAATTAGAAACACCTGTAAATAAGTGGGAGCCCGATACAGAACCTATGTGGGCTCAACCCTACCCTTCTATCCCATCACCTCCGATACTCCCGCCTTTGCCACCTCCAATGTTCAACCGAGAGAATAAACCTGACTTAATTATGGACGACTTATATCGTAAGTGACAGTAGTGGTGTTATGCCTGAAGGCCCTGAAGTGCGAAGAATCGTAGAGCGACTTGATAAATTCTATCAAGGTAGAGAAATAACTGCTATTGATTTTTATGATGAAAGTTACAAGTCAAAGCAAGTTCGAGATGATGTTGATTTATTTGTTAATTCTCTTCCTGCGACAGTTAATTCTGTAAAGTGTAAAGGTAAATTTATTTATTGGACTTTTGACAATGGCTTCGTTATTTTTCATACTCTTGGGATGTCAGGAACATGGAGGATTCAAGACAAGAATCCAAAATATGGTCGCCTTTGTTTCATTCGTGACGATGGTAAAAAGTGTCATTATAAGGATTATAGGCGATTCGGGACTTTTAAGATTCTTCAACCCGATTTGGCTCAAGAACGCTTAGAACGGAAACTTGTAAAAGAATTAGGGCCTGACATCCTTAATGAAGAAGTTAGTTTCGATTCGTGGCAACAAAGATTCCGTAAAGTTAATCATTATAATGTTACAAAGGCTATGATGAATCAAAAGGTCGTGGCTGGAATTGGCAACTACATTAAAGCAGAAGCCTTGTATCGTGCTAAAATATCCCCTCACCGCACAGTAGAATCTTTAAGTGATGAAGAACTGCACAATCTTTACCGTTGCTCTTTATGGGTAATCAAAGCCTCTTACGAAGCAAGAGGGGCAACTATTCGTAATTATGAAATGCCTGATGGCACTAAAGGAGATTTCAAATTTAATTTTCAAGTTTATGCACAGGAAACTGACCCTGCTGGAAGGCTTGTTATCCGAGACAAAACCCCTGATGGTCGAACCACACATTGGGTAAAAGAGATACAAGCATAGGTGATTATCGTGCCGAGTTGTAGACAATGTGGTGCAGGTGTAGATGAGGATGGCTACGCTGATTGCGATTGCGGAAGACCTCATACTTACTGTCCGTGTTGTGGTGAGTCTGTTTTAGAAGATTGTATGCAAGAAAGCGTGGGCTTTGATTTCAAAACTCAAGAATTCTGTGAGGATTGCGAAGAAAACTTTTACGAGCAACAAGATATGTGGTGGTATCAAGTAGCCGAAGATTCAGATGATTTACTCTACGAGATACATCAAACCATAGAGATGATTCAACAGAAAGCAAAGGTTTATAACCATTAAGTCAGAAAATAAGGTTAGTGAGTAAAATGCCTCCAAGAAATATGATGAATATCAACGGAATGAGCCAAACCGAAATGTTGATGAAACATTTCGAGGAACACGAATCAATCAGTAGCGGTGAAGCCCAAATGGTTTATCGCATTCGTAGCCTACCTCGTAGAATTATGGATTTGAAGAATAAGGGTTACGAGTTCCGCCATGATTGGAATAGAGATGCCACAGGCCAACGCTACATTCGATATGTTCTCACTCTTCGACCTACTCAAGAGTGATTTCATGAGTGAGATTCACAATGAAATGCGAGCGTGGAGAGAACACCTAAGAAATTGTCGGGAACAGGATAAACAATCGGATAAAAGTGATTAAATGATACCTATCTGCCGATACTGTCTTTCCTCTAATGTGAGAATCAAAGAAAAAAGAGGCCAAATCTTTTTAATTTGTCAAGTTTGTGGGAAAATAACAAATTTTTCTGATGATGAGGGTGGCGGAATATCGCCTCTTTTGATATGAGGTGTATTATATGGTTAGTCTAAAGGAATTACTCTCAAAGAAAAACTCGGACAATTTTGAATCAGACTTTCTTGAACTTCAACGGTTGTCTTTACAGATGCTAAACCAATTGGCAAATGAAAATTCCCAATTGAAAAAATCACTTGAAGATAAAACATCCGAAACGATTGGGATAAAATCAGAAAACCAATTGGAAAATTCATGGCCTGAAGGTTTTTCAGGACACCCTACTAATCCTCAAGTCCCTATCCGAAAAAAAGGAAGAAATGGTCGAGAATGGGAACATTACCGTGATTTAATGCAAGAATGTTTTTATCTTGATGAAATACAAGAAGTTGCCACTATTATGGCAACTCAAGGATTCTTAGATTCTGATATTTTAGATGCCTTTTTCCCTTGTGCTGATGGCTCCCGTAGAATGTCTTTACACAATTATAATGCTCTTTTAGGTGTGATTCGTAGTGTCTAAGGATGATAACAGATTAAACCCTTGTGAATTAGACCCTGTGCTGCGAGAAGGAGTAGAACGAAGTATTATGTTAGACTTGTCAAAGGGTTATAGGTTCGTCGTTTCGTTTCCTGAAACCGATACAGAAGAAGTTGTTTATGATATTGAAAGTATCTTGCGGGCTATATGTGAAGAACGGGATGTTGTTAGGCTTGCACCGTAGTTAAACTGTGAAAGAATATCCCAAAGTTTATACAGGAAGATTGACCCATTAGGTTGGTGTCACACATGGTAGAAACACGATATTGGAAAACTATTGGAATGAGAGTAACGAAGGATATGGCTTTGGAGTTTGCTTCAAGAATGAATCTTGCAGCGACTTACTTGGATGAAGAAATTGAAGAATTTACTGCAACAACGCACGAAGGCACAGGCTCTATCTCGGAAATTGAAACTTTGTTCGCTAATCCTGATGAATTCGCTGAAACGGAAGAACCAACAGACCCGACGGTTAAGGTTATTCTTCAAGCAAATGCTTGGACTAAGGAACGAAAGGCTCGACTTGCTGAACTAAAAGAAGAAGTTAAGGATGATGTCTTAAGTCTTAAAGATGAAGAGGTTGCCGAGATGGTTGAAACTCAGAATTTAAGTGTTGAAGAAGCCTCGGAAAGATGGGATGAAAAACTGAAATCTCGTTGCCTCCAAGAAGCAAAAATTGTTTGGGATGCAGAATTTAATAGCCGTGTAGAAGCATACCAAGCCGAATTAGGTTTGAAAACAGAATAGGTGGCTACCATGTCCGAAGAATCGGCGGCTGAAAAAAAGCCCACAGAAAAGGTGAGATTTCATTCACTACCTGCTACTGAGGCTTTAATTTTCGATGTTGTTAAATATCTTTTAGAAGGTAATGGTTCTTCCAGCAGCCGTGAAATCGTAGAGTATATTTCATTTACTTTAAAGAAAAGTAGGAGACATACTGCTCCTGAAATTGTAGGTGTTTTGCGTAACCGTAAAATGTTCTGCCCTACATCAGGTTATAAGAAGCACAGCGGTAACAGATGGCGATTAGATTTAAATGAATTAGAAAGATACATCAACTCTAAAAAATACAATGATAGAGCCGAGGCTGCTGACTTGCCAACTTTGATTTTACGATTAAAAAGACGCAATATCAGTGAGACTATTGTTCTTCTCAACGAGGTGTTATCCTCGGATGTTGGGATTGAAGATGATACGCTCATTAACTCGATTCACAATGGGTTGTTGGAATTATGGGGATAGGCCAATCTTCTTATAGTCTCCCCGCTACATTCGGATAGGTTATCCGATAGGCTATCCGAAATGAGGTTTAATTATGGGAGCAATTGCCAATGATTTGAAAGCACTTGTGGCTTTAGATACAATCTTAATAGGAGCCAAATACTTTTCCGTTATCCCTGCTTCTTTTTTCGTAGGTTCAAAGTTTGCTACGGCTTGTGCCATGATAATTTTGACCGTGATGAGCAAGGGTATTGACATTAGTAGTGCATGAGGTGATGAAATGGGATATGCAGTTAGAAAATATATCAAGGGTGTCAAAAATTCAGGAACCCGTGATGTTTGGAAGGGAGACTATCTACCTTCTGAAAATGAAGTTATTTCACAATTCGGTCAAGATGGAAAATATATTGTTTTCCAACGAGGTAAAGGGATTAGAGGTATGCGTAAAGTGGCTCAATATGGCCCTTTTGAATCAAAGCCTACATATCAAAAACAACAGAAAAATTCAGAATGGATGCCAAAGGCTTTCGCCGCAGAAACGCACTCTATCAATGTAAAGCAACAAATCAATATCCAAGACTTAAGTGATGATGAATTAGATAACTTATGGGGCTCCATGCTTGATACTCCTGTTGAATCGGAAGATGATTTTACTAAATTCTCGGATGATACTAACAAAATAAGAACAGAAATCAACCGCAGGTTGAGAGAAAGAAATGATTTGCTTCGAGATATGGCCGACGGCGATATGGTGGCTGAATCAGCCCTTGCAGAAAATGAAACTTTATCCCAAGCATTAGCCGCTGCTGAACACGCTGCGGAATCCGCAGGAGGTCACTCCACTATTGCAGTAGTTATGGCAGGAGTTACAGGATTAGTAGTGGGTGGTGTAGCCCAAGAAGTAAGGTGGAGTAAGAAAATGACAGAAGCGGAAGACCGCATCGCACGATTGGAATCTCAAATCAATCAATTAGCAGACAAAGAGGACGAAAGGGCAGCAGCAGAACAATACGCAGCCCGCCAATACAATCCTCTTTCAACATCTAATATCTTGAGGAAGTTCAATCAACAGAATCCTTGAGGTGACGAAATGGAAAATAAAATAGGTGCAGAACAATTAGACGCTCTCCGAGCGAATTTGCGCCAACTTAAAGGAACTTTGCAGAATCAAAGAGAAAAAGCCCAAAATGAATTATTCGATAACTTTCTTCAAGAAATAATGAAAATAGATTTAAAAGATGATAAGGCTGACCTTTTACGCCAAGAGTATCTAAATTCTTTATCAGGGCTTGCTGATGAACAAGAACCTTTAAGCGACAGAATATCCAAGTTCCTTAATTCAGATTTCTTGGTGGGTGTTTTAACTCATAAGAATTTGCGTTACGAGAGAGAAATCAAAAGGTTCTTGATTCACTTGAATGATTTAATGATTTCAATTAGCAAAGAAGGAACTACTAAAGATTCAGCCTTTATGCAAAGTTATTTTAAATCAGCACTTAACGGTGTTTTAGACATCGTAGAGCCTTCTGAGGCTAAGAACCATGAGCAGGTTGCTTCTATGATTGTAGGAGCCCTACAAGAACCGTTAAAACATTGGTTCCGATAAAACCGAGAGATTAAATATCATCCTTGTGTAGTTTGATTGGTGACAGCATGAGTTTTGATGATATTCTTGAACCGAAACGCCGTTCTACTGACGATTCGGTAGGCAAAATAAAACAAACCATTAAACCAAAAACTTCTCAAAGCGGAGGGGCATCAGGTTTAAATTCTCTTTTAGGTGGTCTTGATGCAGGAGACATATCTAAAAGATTAGGGTTGAATGAAGAATTAACACAGCAAGTAGTAGTTCCGCTACTTGCCATTTTAGATAAGCATGGCGGTTCTATCATGGAGCCTGATGGTGCAACAGCCAACACTATTGGAACTGTATCTAATCTTTTCACAGAATTCGCTCCGCTGATTCAAGGTGCTTACAAGTATTTTTCAGGAGTTAAAAGCCAACTCGATGAAGCCGACGCAGCACTATTACAAGCAAATGCCGCTGCCTTGTCTGCTTCTGATTTGAATTCTCTCTTCGGCCAATCGAATGAAATCTCTCAAGAAGAAGTAACAGCACCTCAAGAAATAATTACTACGCAACCTAATGTTAATCCTATTCCTTTTGCTATGAAGCAAGTAGAATCAGCCCCACCTTCTATTCTTGAATCAGGTAAAATTGACTACTACGAGTTGTTAGGGGCTAAACCTAAGTCTGATTCTAAAAGTAGTGGATTCTATACATCACAGCAACAAAAACTTGAAGCGCAGCAACAAGCCGAGTCTAATTGGAAGGTTCTACCCTCTAAAAGCATGACTTTAATTGAAGATGCTGCCTTAGCCGTGGAAAATGGTTTAACTGCCGAGCAGGTTCGCAATAGTGATAATACATACAGAATGAATGGGGGCGATGTCACGGATTACTCTATTGATTTAACAGAAGCAACACCTACGCAACTTGAAGAAGGTGTAAGCGATATTATGGCGGCTATGAAATTAGAAAAGCAAAAATTAAGTTCTGAAAGCAAAAACCCTGAAGATGCTTACCCTACTATGACGGCTGAAGAATTAGTGGGTCACATTAAACAACAGGCTCGCCCTACACAAGGAGGTCAAGGAACATCTGATAGTGATTACTTCCGTAAGCAAAAGGTTGCCAACTATGGCGATTGGAAGCCTCCAACAGATGCTATGAGTATTAGAGGTGGAGAAGAATTAGTTAAAAATGCCTTCAATATAGGTGGTCTTGCTGAAGCGATGGCGCAGGAAAGAGATACAAGAGAGCGTGATAGTAAAGGAGAGTTTAACGATGGTCGGACACCTGACACTCTATTCATCGAAGGTTTAGATTCTGCAACACAACAAGAGCAAGCAAACCTCCAACAAGATAGTGAAATTTCTTTTAACGAAGGGCGAACACAAGATTGGAGTGCAGGTTCACTTAATGATTTATCTCCTGAAGAACTTGGCTTAGACGATTTTGAACTCAATGAAGGTATTTCCGATAAAGAACAAGAATCGAGAGAACCTAAAAGAAATCAGATTCGTTGATAGGGGTATTCGTAATGACTCTCAACGGCGGTAATGAAATTTGGCGTAGATTCATCGTCATGAAAATGCCTGATTGGTTAGCATGGTTGAAAACAATCCATTTGCCCTCGCACATTAGATTGTGGCATAAATATGTCAATATAACACTTCCACAGAAAGCATACGCATCTATTGGAAGTAACACTGATGAAGAACAACTTTTATCTACTTTTTTTGTTCCTTCAGATGATTTTTGGAATCAAATGGAATTAGAGGTTGGCTCAGATAACTCTCCCAAGATGTATAAGTTGTCTTTATCTTTAACTATGGATGATTTTCTACATGACCTTACCCTTTACGCTCAACAATTTTCAGAAATAAGAGAAATTTATGCTTTTATGGTTCAACATAAAAATTGGTTTGACCAACTTTTAAATTATCTTCGTTCAGGATTATACCAACAATGGAAACAAGAATCTCGATTAAGTTAAAGGTAAGCAGAAATTAAGCAGAACTGTGGTTTTTATTTTAAGCAGAACTTACTGTTAGGATTTCTAATCTCTAAAAGGGCGAGCATTCTTATAGTGGTTCCGTGACTTACGGTTGGTGTAAAAGATGGTAAGTGTTGATGATATTATCGAGATTACTGATTCCTCTTATGAAAAGAATGGTGTTAAACTTCAAGACCGTCGTTATTGGGTTCGTAAAGTGAAATCTGATGGCGGTGTGAATGCTGCTCCAATTGTTCCTGAAAACAGCGTATATAAACAACACCCATCAGGAGTGAATTGGGACACTCTTGGATTATCTGATAAAGGCCGCCCTCGAAGTTTGCCTTCTACTGTTTTCCAAACTGTGGGAACTATGCAAGGAGACAAAGACGGTAAGGCTATTTCTTCTACTGCATCTATTGGAACTTCTACTTCCACACCCTCACCCACTCCTGCGGCTACTCCTGTGACCTCGCCTTTGGCAACAACAAGTCTATTCGGTGGCACACGCACTGATACAAGTAATGATTCTGATAGTGGTGATACTGAAGCCCCCGTAAGCGAGGAAGTTCAAGAGATACTTGATGTTACGGATGGTATGTCGGACAAAGGGGAAGAAGTAACGATTAGTGGTGATGCTGATGATGTTCCTGATTTCCTACTCCGTGGAGCGAATTCTCCTAAAGTGGAAAAACGAATGGTTGCAGATGGGATGTGTTTCAATACTGACTTGTTAAGCCCTTTTGAGCAAGCCCGTGAAATTGATACTTGTAAAATCCCTACTTATCCGTGGGATGCAGATACGGAATATCAAGTTCCTGAAGTAGTATTGGATAAAAAAACAGGCGATGGTTTCCGAGTGCGTGTTTGTTTCAGCACACCTATTAACTACACCAACCCTCAACATTATTCTTCTCAAGAGGATTTGAATAAATCATTGGTTGGCGATTCTTCTAAAAATTACATGATTGTGCGTGAATATCAAATAGGGTCAAAGGTTAAAGACATCTGTGGTTCTAAGGCTAAGATGTCTAAACCTCTTCAATGGCACACCAACGGTAAGCCTTTCAATGAAGAAGCCGAAGTAGTTTCTATCCGCCTTCAGTGGGCTCCTTTCTTCGGAGAAAACACTCCTGAAAATAGAACCAATTGCCCCACTATTACGCCACCCTCGAAAATTTATGTCACACTACAAAGTTCAGATGGTAACACTTTTAATTTAGAGCATGAAGTTCAAGAGGTTGTTTTTACACCTCCTGTAATTGCTCCACCATCTACCAGCGGAGGCTTCAGTATGTTTGCAGGGCATTCTACTTCAGCAGGTGATGATGGTGCAAGAGTAGACGATAGTGAAATAGCAACTACAAGTGCATCAACTGTGGCAGGTTCATCTATTGAAATAGAGCCTGAAGGAGAGAGAGATGTTAATCGTTTCCCTTCTACTGACAAGGGAGCAGCCCCATCTATGAATGATGTCAGGTCTATCCTTGCTATGACTTACGACCACGACCACCCTGCTTTTGCAGATTATGAAATGGAGTATGAGATAGATTGGGACAAGCAACCTTCAGTAATGAGTTCTGAGGCCACAGAATATGTTCGTGTGATTCTTGAAGTTAAAGAAGGTGAAGGTATCGCCACTAATCGTTTCCCAGGCAAGTGGGAAAACAACGCTATGTTGAAAAAACATCCTGAAATGTGGTCTAATTATCCTCGTAGAGTCATACTCGTATTCCCTCAAGCAGACTCGGAATTTTTGTTATGTCCGACAGATGAAATCACACCTGATAAAGATTCTGAAGATTTGATAGATTTTCAAGAATTCCCAAGAGGAACTTGGATTGATGAAGTTCAAGAAGTTAAATACTATGAATCTAAGGGTGTTATTAGAGACATTCAACTCCTTCAACGCTACCAAAAAACTGAAATCAAAGGTATAGGCCAAAAGGAAACAAAAGAAGTAACTCTAACAAAAACTCTCAAGGTAGGTGAACTGTATGAATTTGCATCTAAAGAACCTGCATCTTCTCTAAGAGTCCCACTTAAAGGTCGTCTTGTAAAGGTTGAAGTGGTTAAGGATGCAAGTAGAGAAACAATTTTCCAATCATTAGTTTCCGAGCGCAGGTCGCTGCGAGTTATTGAGGATTACGAAGTTTTCTTTGCTACTGAAAAGGACGACAAAGGTAAAACCCGATTCGTCATTGTAATCAAGAATGAAAGTGGAAAACCTAATTCAGGTCAAATAATTAGAATAGACTTAGGTAAGAGCAAACAACAGCAAGGAAGTGAGTGAAATGGCAGACGGCGACATCAATTTGATAGACTCAAGGTTAAGCACGATTAAAGAAGTTTTAGAAGAGGCTGTGGCTGAATACGGTGCAGACATTATTTCTATTACTTCAGATGTAGACATTGAAACTATCACAGGTTTATGCGGCCATGATGGTAATAAAAAATCTCGCAAGTATTTAGAATTTTTAAATTCCACTGATGAAGGCAAGGTTGAGTCTGTTGATTCTTCAGGAAATCGGCAAGAAGTCCCTATATTTTTGAATAGAGAGATTAGTAATGGTTTAGTTCGTGCTTCAGAAGGTCGTGTTGGAACGGCTGATGAGATGGTTAAATCTGTCGATAGATTGAGAGAGCAACTCAACAATTACTTCTCAGGCGGTGGAAATCCTACTGCTAAGGCCATTAACGCTAAAGAATTAGAAAAGGTAAGAAGTTTTATGGGTGTAATGAGTGAAGTATTCGGTTTCAATTCCGCTGAACAATTAGAAATGTTTATTGCAGCGTGGTTGGCTCCTGACACCACTACACGATTAAGCGGTATTCCAGGCACAGGTAAAACTACTCTTATTGAATGTGCCTCTTTGATGTTTGGAAACTCTTATGGTTTCGTTTCCGACTACGATTCTGAATACAATCAAGTTTGGGACAGTCTTAGAACCGAGCAACAGACAAGAGAATGGGAAGACCGCAGATTCCACGAACAATCATATCGTTACCCTTTTAATTATCTATTGCGTGATATTTTCATCCCGACTTCAGTTGTGGCCTCCAAGGACGGTAACAAAACTAATTTCACTCTAAAAGAATTCAAGTCAGGAACTAAGGATTTCATGGGTGGTGACTACGGTATTGGTGGAAAATTAAGAAACACTTATTTTTCAATAGCAGATAAGGCTCTCCGTGATAACCGCATTATTTTGTTCGCTGATGATGAGGGTATTATTCCAAGTATTAGCAGTAATTCGCTTGCTGATGCAGACCTTACCAACTACACCCCTGCAAAGGGATGGTTTAAACACCCTCCTTTGACGCAACAACAAATGGCAGATGGTAAAGACTACGCTTTTTATCAAGGTGTGACTGTGGATGATTTCAAAGCCCTTTATGATGATTACAAATCTTCTTATGATGCTGCTTCTAAAGGTGACAAAGGAGAACCTATTTCCGTTGATGGTGGGGATGCTACTGCTTTGGATAAAGCCTTACTTTACTACAACAATCAAACCGTAGTAGATTCCGTAATGAAAATGATTCAACAATTAGAATCAGGTAAGAGGTCGGCTCGAAGATTTATTGCGAAGATTTACTTCGACTCCCGTGTAGAACACGATGTAGGAATTAAAAGAATTGATTCCGAGATGCGAAAAGAAATCGGTATTGCTAAGGTCGATAAAGATAAAAGAGCCGAACAAATTCTTTACGGTGTAGACATTACAGCACAAGAGCGTGGTGAACGCACAGGTTTAACTCAATATGAGTTCACACCTTACCCCCGTGAAATTGTTACACAACCTATTAAGTTCTTTAACGAAGTGAATCGTTCTCAAGCCTCCGTAGAAGATGCTATTCTCGGTTTGATTGCTGAAAAAGAAGTTGAATATCGAGGACAAGTGTTTTCATCGCCTAACTTTACGGCTTTCATGGACACTAACCCCCATGTAGGTGGTAACGATTTGGCTTTCACAGACCGTATTGATATGGAACTGATGTTCCCATCAGCATTACTTGACCAGCGATATAAGATTCTAAAGGGTGGATTAAGTGATGAGGCACAATCACGAAGCGAAGGTGGAGTTGAAAAACCAACACCTCGTCGCCGTGTTCTTCGTAAAATTCTCGATGGAGAAATTACACCTCTAAGGTATGAAGATTTAAAGAAAATTTGGAAAGATACGAAAGCAGTAAGTTACGAAACTTCAGGTTACAATGCTTTAATGGATATATCTATTGTTTCCATGCTTTTTGCTCAAAGATTCGGAGTTCACGAACCTGACGCTACTGTGAGTTTAGATTTCGCAGTTCCATTCAAGCAAGAGAATAACAATATGATTACGCACAACCGTAATTCAGGAAATTATGCTTCATCTTTGAAACCTATCAACAGTTCAGGATATTTCATTGACGCTTCTATTTCTGAAAGTAAGGCTTATCGAAATGACATGATGAAAAGTAAGCAAGCAATCAGTCGAGGTCACGGGGCTATGGCTCTTTTAGACCGTGTTCTTGCTTTCCGTTTCACTAACAGCCTTGCTAAATTAAGTCGGGCTCTTGCATATCTCCGAGGTAATGCGTATGTTACTCGTAAAGAGATTATGGATGTTCTACCGTATGTAGTAGGACATCGTATTGGTCGTGCTAAAGGAGATGGCGGTAATATGGAATATGGTATCAAGGATGATGCAGCAAAACAATTCGCATCAGGCCAAGAATTCGTGCGTGAGGCTATCGTGCAAGGGTATCTTGAAAGAACTGTGGATTCTTTTGGTTCCACCAGCATGGGTAATACAGGAGATTGGGCTCAAAGTAGGTGGGTTGAATGGGATTCAACTATTGCTCAAGCCCGAAAGGATTTGGCTTCCGCACGAACTTATTCAGAATATGAAATGAAGATGTGGGCTATGTCTCGTATGGCTTCAGGTGATGGGAATCCTGATACTGAGGCAGGAACAGGCGACCCAATGCCTTACCTAATTTATCGTTTAGTTCTCATGGAAGAGATGGCTGCTAACGACCCTAATAAGGTTCTACATCCGTTTATCAACCCTGAAAGTGAAAATCGTGATATTGAAGTTTATGATAAAAGAATTGAATACTATCAGCGAAAAATCAGCGATTTCCTTACCGCACCAGCATCTAAAGATAATCCTAACTATGCTGCGGCTGATGTCGCTATCCTTCGCAGAAAGATAGCACTTGAGCGTTGGTTATCTATTGAAGATAAATTGGCTCTTTTGAATCAAGCAGATTCCATCTTAGATGGTATCACAGGAACGCAGATTCCTGACAACTTTGGCCCTCTTCAACCTGCGGGCGGTGGAGGAACTTCAACTATCAACTTGAAATTGAGTGGTATTTACGGGGCTTGCACTGATGAACTTCCTGATGAATTCGCAGACATCGACTTGGATAACATGAGGATGTATCTTGGATTCCCAATAAATTCTTATATTCGTGGTCACACATGGTATGGAGGTAGCAATACAGGGCGAGCAAAACAAATCCTTTATCGTGGAGTTTTAAATCAATTAGATTCCGATGCTTACATGGGTATTAAAACCGCAGCAGGTGGAGATGGAGATGTTTTAACTGAAGGTAACGCCATATACCCCACAGCAAGCAAAACTAATATCCAACAAAGCGTTGTCTTCCGTGGTTCTTGCAGAACTGATGATGATAAGGAAAGATTATACAGCCGTTTAGAAGATTTCATGAACGACATCGACCAAACTTTTGAATTCTTCGCAGGTTGTGAATTAGAAGTAGGTTCCACAGGAACTCCTAAAGAAAAGGGTTACACAGAAATAGTAACAGAAGTCATGAGTATGATGGATGATGTTCAATCTTCTGACGATGCTGATACGGAAACTCGAAGTTTCATCTGCGAAGTTGGAAACATTGAAAGAGAATTCATCAACCCTATCAAAGACCTCAACTTATGGGATGAAACAGGATTAAAGATACTTGGAACTGATGATGATAGATTGAGATTGTATATTGATGTAGTGGCCGATAATAATCAAAAATATGTTGAGTTGAATTTCTGTTTATCCTCTACATTCGTTAAACTTGGAGCAGAAAACAACCTTGAAGTTGTTGGATTGACTGATACCGACCCTCTTGGTGCTAACGACCTTGGAGCCACCTATGAGAACAAAAATACTTTCTTTGATTTAGGTAACATGACTCTTTTCGCTGCTTTAAGTTTCGACCAACTTGCTAAAAAGTATGCCTAAACAGGCAAACTGAAATAGCAGGAGCGAGAACATTAAGGTGGAGATACTCATGGCACACCAATCTCAAGCGACTAATCTTTTAGGAGCCTTGAATTATGATGTGTCAAGTGAACCTTATGGTTCGGAATTATCAATAAAAGCATTAACACAGAATAAACTTATTCTACCTCCTTTAATGTGGTCAGCCTGTGATTTAGAAAATTTTCATTATCAAGGTATTCCTAATGCTGAACCTTTAAATTTTGCTAAAGGGTTAATGTCGGAGGCTAAAGCATTTCAAGAATTGTGGCCTAAAAATAGAGGCACATTCAAAGCCACTATGACTTCATGGGTTAATTCTGATTTAAATCAATTACTTTCAAAGGTAAGTATTCCTGAGTGGGTTGCTGTCACTAATTTATTTACAGAATTAGAAAAAATAAACAGTGCTGAAACCGTTGAACACATAAATACTCGATGGTGGGGTTTAGTAAGTCCGTATAAAGATGAATATGCGGCGATAGGTCGTGCCAACACTACTGATATTGGTGACTTTTTTGACCGCTTTAGCGGGTTCGGTAGAGGATTACAATTCTACCCTACTTTAGTTGAAAGTTTGATGGCTGGTAAGACTGAAACTTTAAATGTTGTTAGTATTTACGATGCCACGAAAACAGGAACTATTACTGCTGCTTACGATTGGCAAGGAAATGCGTGTAGGAATTATTTTCAATCACCTTACAATGTAGATGTTACTTGGGCTGATGGAAGTTCTGAAAGAATCAGTTACCTTTCAGTTCGCCAATTAGACCCTATTTTGAATAAACCGATGGAATGTCGGGCTCAATGGACTTTAAGCCCTATGGATGGTATCGGAGTTCCAAGAAGCAATAACGATTTCGTTAGAAAATTAGGTGGTATAATCTTGATTGCTGGATTAGGGATGCTTGACCGCACAGGACAACCTCTTAACAATCGTGTCAAGGCTTGGACTCGTATGGCAGGGGCTTATCTTCAAGATTCTGCTAAAAGTGAAACCTACTTAGATATGACAGATTCGATAGGTGTGGGGTGGGAATCCTCTTTAGGTGAAAACTTAATGGTTGAAATCGCAGATTATCTTTACATTAAACCTTTAGAAATACAAGCAATCGGAAACAAAATAGCAGCATTCTTAGACAAAGAAGAAGTATTCCCTCTCGGAACTGTTGATGATTCAGGTTTAGTTCTTTGCCCGCACTGTAAAAAATGTGAGACAATCGCTGATGCAGATTGGAAGGATTTCGGAGTTCAATTTTTTGGTGATGGCGATGAAATGATTTCTTATACATGGAGATTAAGAGCGAATCGTTTCCGAGCAGTAGGTAGATTAAAATGCTCAGATTGTGGTAAAGATTATTACAGGAAATTTCACCCTATTTACAGGACATTTTCCTCGCAACTCCCTCTCAATAGTATTCCTCGAAAACTTTCCCCTTTAACCTTAATTGATAACTCTCGCCAAGGAGGGAGTTGTGCAGAAGGCACACCAACGGCTTACACAATTTTAATGCCTTCGGAAAAAGGAAGTTCAACAGTGACAGGCTTACCTGCCTTAAGAGTATTCTCTCAAATGGGTGATTTAAGTCGTGCTAATGATATACCTTTAGAAGTTGGAAGTCAAAGCCGTAATCTAAAAAGAGTAAATTTTTGTTCAGGTAAAAGTGTTGTCCCTAATTTCAGGATGAGTTCTCACGCTTACTACGACGCTTACTTAGGTAGCAAACAAGGTGATGATGCAGGAGTTAATAAAAGTGATTTCAGAACAGGAGTTTTAGGAAATCGTATCTGTGCTTGGTGTGACGCTGTAAGTAAAGATACTAATGAAGACATTCCTACCACTTTAATTGAAGGTGCATACTTTACAGGAAATAGTAATTTCATGGCAATTAAAAGGTTAAACGATGGCTTACAAGTCTTTGATAGAGTAGATAAAGATTATGATGCCACTATCTATGAAGTTCCTGATGGCATGGGTGGCACAACTGAAACTGAAGTAATAAACTACTACAAAATTCGTTTAGTGGCAGGAAATACTATTAGATTTTTGCACATTAAACCTAATGATTTAGGTCAAGAAATTCCTGCTGCTAACAGTGTAGGGGCTGAAAACATAAGGATTAGTTCAACCCCTTGCCCTAATGAATTTTCCAATGTTACAGAACTCGCATTGAAATTATACAATGAATATCTTGAGGCCAAAATTAAAAATGAAAATTTAAAGGCGCAAGTTACAGTTTGTGAACAACTTGCTTATTCTGCTTGCCTAAAAAATAATAAATGGCAACCTGCTCTTTGCCCGCCAAGGTATCAAGAGTTAAGAAATTCAAGTTTTGGAGATAATCTTTTCAACATAAACGGTGAATTCATTGATTACGATTCTTGGTCTGATGATAATAAAGAGTGTTGGACTCCTATGGGTTCTGTGACGAGATTCCCAACACCACCTTTTACGAAAAAATCGGCAAGTTTAATCATAACTCCTTATGCTGACAACAGAAGAGTAAATTACCTAAAGCAATATCATATTTTAAAGAAAGTAGGTGAAGAAAGCCAAGAAGTGACACTTCCCACAGGGGAAGTTTGTCAAGAAATCACACCTTATTTACATTGTCGAGAATGTGAAAACAGTTACAATGGTGCGCCTAATGATACTGAAGCCGAAGAATGGAAATTTTGGAGAGATAGTGTAGGTTTGGATGGTTTAAGACCTGATGTTTTAAGTCGTCGTAATGATAACGGTGGAGGTTACAATAAAAATTCAAAGTGGCACTACACACTACCATTATATGTGGGGGCTAATGTAGGTAACTTAGAAGATGAGATTATATCCGAGCCTTCTAATTGGAGTCAAATGTTCCCTCAAGAAGTTATAGATTGGTTGTTGGCAGGGAAAACCTTCGCTAATGCCACCCCAAGCCCCTCAAGCGAGGGAGATAAGGAGAGTGACAAAGATGCCTGAAGAAAAGGATGAGACACCTGTTGAGACACCCGTTGAGATAGCAGAAGATGAAAAACTTGTAGATGCAACGGCAGCGGCTACGATATTGTTGAATGAATGGTGGAGACACAGTGCATTCGTAATTAAGGGCGACCCTGTTGTTGAGTGTGTGCCACCACCACCTGAAGAAATGGGCGACCTTTACGCCATCTTGAAGGATTTACTTCCTGCTTTGCGCTCGGAAGGGGAGTTGAAGTTGAGAGGTAGAGTCTTACAAGGTTTATCCGAATGGATTCCTGGTGTTGATTCACTTGGAGATTTAATACCTGAAACATGGTTGCCACCCTTGCCGCCAGCCATAACTACTTTAATGAAAGTTTATGTTGATGAAAAAGGTGATGAGCCAGGTGGTGGCGGTCACTTAAACATGATGGTGGATTTGTCAGGTTCAATGGGGCAAAGCATTGGAATGACAAGTTCAGGTTCTCGTTGTGATGTTATCACGGCATCTATGTGTTTAGCCATGATTTTGATTAACGGTTGCGAGGCAGGAGGGCATACTTTCACTCTTAACGGATTCGGAAGCGGATATGGAAGTAAAACCTTGTGGGAACTCCCCAACCCTGAAGGAGATTCCTTTATCTCGCAAATAAACAATGTTACTCGGATGATTTGGGGTGAAAGTTCAGCGCAAAGGAAAGATTATCAAGGGGCGATTGCATCCATGAATAATCAAGCCTCCACAGGAGTGATGTCTAATTTGTGGGGGGGTATGAGTGGAACTCGTTCAGGTGCGGGAATGGCACGATTGTATTACATGATGAAAGAGCAGTTCAAGGCGACTGAAATCCGTGTGGCTCCTGCTCTCTTTTTGAGTGATATGTTGCCAAGCGACCTCGATGTTCCGAGTGATGCTTATGAGATGCAAGGTAGTTACCCTGTTATCAAAAAGGAAGTGATAGACAGGTTGGGTGCGGAAGACATACGACAATATGGATTTTGGTATTGGGCTAAGAAGTATCACGACGATTTTGGGCCTGTAATTTGCGTTCAACTTGTCCCTGATGCTTATCAAAATTACATTACCCCCCAATATACAGAACGCTTACGGCAAGGGTTCATCCAATATGTTGGTGGTGGCGACAAAGGTTACGCTAAATGTCTGTGTTCTACTGAGGATTACGCTAATTCATCTACACCATACATCTTTATGAGTCCTACGGGTGGCAATTTAAGAGAAGTAGCCAAAGAAGTTAGCAATTACATAGCCAATATGAGTGGTGAAGGTGATGTTCAATGTGGCGGTAAAGGTGTTACTTTTTAGTAACGGAATAGGGGAAAGCCCATATAGTCGCACCGTTTCATAAGGTTGGTGATAGTATGGATGATGAGATTATTCCTATGGACGCTTCGGAATTCACACCTTCAGATGTGAACCTCAAGGATGAATCTGTGCTACCGCCACCTTTTTCTCCTGAAAAAACAACTTCAAGTGAATCCTCGAAAGAGGCATTTGAGCATATTTTAGACGATAAGAAAAATACTCTTAGTAAAACGGATTGGGGTAACAAGGTTTCTAATTCTGATGCTAAAAAACCTGCTATTGTGTTAAGTAGAGATGTTCACCTGCCACCTGAAATAATTTATGCTAAAATGTTTATTTGCGGCCAAAGCGGTAGCGGTAAATCTTTTACCACGGGAGTTTTCATGGAAGAGTTGGCTCGCTTAGGATTACAATTCGTATGTTTCGATGCTCTCGGAGCCCACAAAGGTTTGAAACAACTACCTAATGTCGTGGAAATCGTGCCGACAATGGAAATGCACCCTAACATGGAACGCTTTGTCGAAGAAATTGAAAAGAATCCTGATATGAGTGCCGTTATTGACTGTTCTATGGTTGATGATGCTACGGTTCAGAAAATCATCGCTGAATATGTAGAAAATCTATTCAAGAAGCGTATGATGAGAGGTATAATGACTATTATTGAAGAATGCCAAGATTTAGTCCCACAGAATAAGCCCTCAATTTTATCTTATGGGCCTATTGTTAAACTATGTAAAAAGGGTCGTCAATACGGTTACGGAGTTTGTTTAATTTCGCAGCGACCTCACGAAGTAGGTAAAGCGGCTTTAACACAATGCACCATTCAAATCATTCACGGTGTTATTCAAACCCGTGACTTAATGGCTATCAAAGACCAAATTGCTCAAGGAACAGACCGCCACGCTACCAACACTCTTTTAGACAACATCAGAAACTTTGAATCAGGTGAATGTCTTGTATATTCTCCTTCTTTAGTGCCTCAGATGAGAGGAACCCGTGAACATTCCATACAAACTACTATTCGTTCTGACCGTAGCACAGAACACACAGGTGACAATGTAGAAGTTACCGTAAAAGGTCAAGAAGAAGGGTGGGGTCGGAACAGTCTAAAGGTAGATAAACCGAAAACTTTAGGAGGTATGAGAGTTCATTTCAATGAAACTGAAGATTACAACCCTTACGAACAATTACCTTCTTCAATGCAAGTAGAAACTGTCCCTGTGCAAACCACTTTTAACCATCTTGGCAACGCCAATAATAATCCTGTTGATGATGATTGGTGGGCTGAAGGTGAACCTCCTGCTTTAAATTCTGAGAACTCTAAGGATTGGCAAGATAAAGGTGGAGCCTATGTGAGCCCCTTATCATACGACGGTTTCTCTAATGAAGAATGGAATGCCGATTTAAATTCCGAGATGTTAAAGGCTCTACCTCAAGATGGAGATTCAGGGATTGTTAAAACTGCTAAAGTTCTCGGAGCCGTTTTGCTTACTGCCAGCGGCTTGTTTTTCATGTTAAAGCGACCTACAACTTCACCAATAGTAGAGAATTACGAAGCCTCTAAATGGGTTCAGAAAGCCGAAACAATGAAATCTGACGAAGCCGACATCTCACAATCTTAAACACGATGCAATACTTAAAATACTATCTGTGTGTAGTATGGTTAGTCGTCACCAAGGATTAACCGTCCTGACGACCCAAACTCCCCGCATGGAGAAAACGATTCACCACCCATGAATCGTGGCCTGTGAAGTGCGGGGTCTGCGAGGGTTTTCTTAACATTCTTTCAATAAAGTGAGTGCTTCACTAAGCACTTCATCTAATTGTGTCAAATCGGGCAACTCTAATCCTATGTAATAATAGTTTTCATCTTCCGAGTAAAGTGATTCTTTGAATCTTCTTTTTTCTTGATACTTAGGTTGGGCTTCTTGAGCCCAATACGAAGCGTTGGGTCGCAACACCGACAAACCCCAATACTCGATAATCACAGGTTTTGTGATTCCTTTTTGAGGTAAAAGAACCCAATCAGGTTGGGTTTTAGTTTTATTAAACTTAATTTCAGGTTCATAAATGGAAATCCAACCATTACGATACAACCAATCATCAATTCTTTTTTCAGCCTTCGATTTAACTCGATGGCCGCAAGCGGTTTTCAAAAGCGATTGGCGAGATTTCGCCATACCTTTATTGGGGAGGCCGACTATATGAATTCCCACTAAAACGAGCCATACCAATTCAACATTCCGTGTTGATTCATTTCAGGAGCGTAATAGTTCACCACCCTTAAATCCCTCCAAGTAATTTTCGATTTTGCGGGCTGAAATGCCACATAATCGTCCCTCTTAGCAGGTCGTATGGTGAAAGATTTCGGATAAAGTCGAACCCCTTCGTCTTCACCTGTTAATCGTTGATGCAAATCCTCCGTTCCAAAAGTTAAAATTGCAGCGTATCGCTGACCGAAATCATATTCGTTGAATCCTTGAGACACCTTTTCATCTGTTATATCGAAAAATTTCACCACGACAACTTGCCACTCTCCTAAAGAAGTAGTCTGCAAATAAACCGATGCCGTAGCATTGTAGTCTATTTTATCTTCACCCTTTTCAAAGTATTCCATTGTGTTTGGATTTTTCAACCAAATGGGTGTTCTTGAACCCTTAGCGGTTTCCTTGTAAGTAAAAGGTGAGATATACTCGTATTGTTTCCACTTTTCATGGTCTTCAGGTATGAAAGCATAATCTGTGATTATCTTTTCTTCAGTGTAATCTCCCTTCCTCTCACTCCATTTCTCTATTGGCCGAGTTAAGGGTTTTCCAAAGTAAAAAGTGTTTTTAGATTTAATGGTTCTTAAACGATTGGGAATCCAAATTGAACTGCGATTCGGGTGACGATTCATTTCTTGTTCTTCGTCCGTCCTTAAATTGCGCCACCATGAAGTATTGTCTTGTTTTTTAGGGCGACTTAATCCTAATTTACCTAACCAATCTGACAAGGTTAAAGGAGGGTTCTGCCATAAAACTAAGTGTTCAAAAACGGTTCCTGTTAAAGCAGGAAGTTGCATTTTAATGTATTCAAAGTATTTCTCTACCATGTATTGATTTTCATATCGTATGACTTGTGTTTCAGGCATAACTTGAAATCGTTGCCAAGTAATATCGTTTTTAACTTTACTAAGCCACCAATCTTCTACGCCATTGATGTATTCTCCTGAAACACACTTACCAAGAGCGTTTAACATCGGATAAATAATCTTTATCTCGAAAAGATTCGGATGAATCTCTTTCAATAGTTGCACCGTTTCAGATTTAACCATATTTCTATTTCTCCGAACAACTATAAGAACTCTCATAACCGAAACACTTATACCTGCCAACCCCTTCGCATAGATTGATGGCGACTTCAAAAGACCCTACAACGGAAAAAGAAAATCTTGACGAACCTCAAGAACAAGAAGATGAAATTAAAGTGGCTGAGTGTAATTGGGTAAAAGGCCGTTCTTATGCTGTTAAATCTTTCAAAAAAGTTCTCCCACCCATTTCGCACAAGCGGCTTCCCGCTTCGGGCAAGTTAAAAATCACAAAAATCATACCCACCTCGCACAGATTCGGGGGCTATCATGTAGAAGCCTGTTTAGTGGGTGATACTTCACAAGAGTTCACATGGATTCAATTTTGGTGGACTACTCAAGATAAGTTTTACTATGCTAACTTCGGAAGCCCTCGTTCTGATACGCCCCCAAGCGAGGTGAAGAAGGTAAGAAGGAAACGCAGTAGTAAGTAAATGGGATAGTATAAACTCTCGTCGTTTGAGATGGAAGCCTTCTTATAGTCGGTCAGACGAATAAGCATGAAGGTGCTTGTAATGTATCAAGGGATTCCAATTCAGAACGAAACAACGAGAAGCGTAAAGACTATTGGTGGTGGCTATGTTCTACCTGAAGCACCCCCATCTCCGAACTTAACTGCTTTTGATGAAGTTAATATCTCAAGAGACTCCCTACCTGCCCGTAATGCTATGACAAGAATGGGTGAAATTGGAACCAAGGCGGTTAGACCTATGCCTACTATGGTTCACGATTCAATGGCAGGTGCAGGTGCGCCACCTTCCGCAAGTGGTATGCAAAATCTATCTTCTCTACCTAATGTTAGCCCGATGGGTCGTGGTGGAGATTATGTTCGTGCGCCTATCTTTTCCACGGATGAAGAATTGATGAACTACAATATGAGAGGTCAGCAAATCAGCCCTGATGAACCTATTAACTTCCGTGCTTCGCACACTCTTGAAATGTATGGTGCAGAATCAGGCCCTAACATTACCGAGATGAAAATCGCCCGTGAAGAAACCTTCCTCGACCAACTCCCTACTAATCACGGAGTTCCGATGAATTTCGGAGGCAACCCTTACACTGAAAAGAGTCGGCAATACCTCCGACCTCAGCCTTCTTTAGTGCGTGGCCCACAATATACTGCCCCCCGCACTTCTATTGTTGAACCTATTATCAACATTCCAATCAGACCTGCACCACCTAAAATCAATATGCCTCGTATTCCAAGAGTCAGTGCAAACCCGACTTCGGTTCAGGCTCGCCCTGTTACACCTCCTGTTTCGGGGCCTGATTTCGGATTAGGGGCTAACTCATCCTTACTCGCAGGAACTTCAAGGCACATGGGGCCAATCGGTCAATCGTCAGGTCGTTCTTTTGGAGCCGAAGGTAGCATGACTCCCTTTTAATGGGGGTTAAGTTATGAGTAAAAGATGTCCTGAATGTCACTATCGTATGGAACACGATGGCGTTGTCGATAATGATGATGTTTATTATTGTGATGTTTGTGGGATTTATCAAGGTTATCCTTTAGAAGAAGAAGCCTTGCTTGCAGCAGAAGGTAAAAACTGCGGTTGTGGAAAAGACCCTTGTGTTACTTACGGGGCGGAATCTGAAAAAAAACTTAAAATGGTTAGTTCGAGATGTCTCTCATGTGGAAATGACCGTGCCAATATCGACCATGAGGGTGATAAATTTTGTTACGATTGTTACCACTATGCAGAAACTTTTGAAGCAGAAACTTTCAATGCTGATTTCCGAACAATGAAAAGAGAAGGTGTAAGATTAGAAGTTTTTGATGAAGGGGGTGGCAATAGAGGATATGTGGCATACATTGAAGGGGCGACATATCCTTTAATGATTTTGTTCAAGAAAGGGCGACCTGACCTTTCATATCATAACAAGTATTACATTCCGTGGCATTTTGATGATGGGAGTGATGAACCGTCAAGAGCAAACTTAAGGATAGAATCATTCGATTCAATCAATGAAGCGGTCAAATGGTTGAAAAATAATCACACTCGAATTATTGAACAACCCGATGAATTGTATGGTGCTGAAACTTTCAACTCCTACAAAGTCGCCCCTGAACTGTCTTCTTATACCGTCGATGAATTAGTCGCTTCTAAAGCAGGGCCACAAGGTTCTGCTTCATACGATGAGATGGTTTATGACCCGATTGCTCAAAACCGATTAAGTGCCGAGTCAGTTTCCATACCTCAAACTTTACTTCTTATAGGTGCTATGGTAGCAGGATTAGGATTCGGTGTTTTCCTAACGAAAAACTTGAAACCTTCGACCCCTGAAACTTCCGATGATGGTGGTGCGTAAGTGTGTCCTCCACTTTAGAACAACGATTTCCCGATTCAGTTTTTTTAAGAAACACGAAAGGTGAAAGGGCTCGCTTCAAGAAAGCAAATCTTGGCAACCGTAAATGGTCAGGGTGGGTTCATCTGCAAAGTTACGGCAAGGCTCCTGCTGTTTTAGTTTCCGATTTGAAAGTAGGCGACTACATCTTATACAACTACGGTTACAAATCTCAAGTTAAAAGTATCACACCTAAAGGTAAAGCCTCGGTAGTAGTAGAAACGGAATCTGCTAAAGACGGCAAACTTTACGACAGAACTTACCGCTTGAAATCTTTAATCCCTATTCTATCCGACAGGCAAATACAAATTCATCAGCGTTTGAAAAGCAAAGGCTACGCTGCTGAAACCTTTGAATCCGACCAATTCCCATCTATGCACTATGGCGACCATGATTCCGATGCTCAAGAAAAATATCAAGAGTTTCTTGATGAATGGGATGGTGACGATGACCCACCTTCGTTTGAAGAGTGGGAAAAACAATTAGACGAATATGACCGAAAACTCCAAGCGTATCAAGATTCAGCCGAATACGCCGAAGAATCATTTGGAGCCGAAGCAGGAACTTACCGTATCAATTGGGACGATGGTGAAGAAGGCGTGACTTTTGATTACGAAGGTGGCGATGATATGGATTTCGA
>Ga0209193_1000076_pt1 | contig 70788 bp, 61 predicted proteins | sample COGITO_mtgs_1003_FD_185515 | JGI IMG/M metagenome (GOLD analysis project Ga0209193, IMG submission 185515) | Pelagic marine microbial communities from North Sea - COGITO_mtgs_100330 (SPAdes) (version 2) | ecosystem: Environmental > Aquatic > Marine > Epipelagic ...
CCTAAAACATGTTTCGGTTGAATATAGGTTCTCTCTCCTTGGTCTCTATCCAATCTAAAATAATTTCCAAATTGAGAACCCGTATAAACTATCGATGGGTTTCTGTCGTCTACTTGAACTTGCATCCCGTCACCTCCCATAATTGATGAATATGGATTTTGACCTGTTTGGAGCCATCTATTGTTCATTTTTGCATTATGAGACGCTGTCCAGACACCATTGTCTTGCAAGCCCCCGTATACATTATATGGTTTTTGATTATCTGCATGGATAGCATAAAACTGCCCTACCGATGGCGAGTTTAATTTAATCCAATGTTCACCATCATCATAAGAAATGTTTAATCCTCCATCATTCCCTTCCACTAGATGTCCTTTTCTTTTTGGGTTTACCCATAATGCTTGATGATCTGAATGCACATTCTCTTTTCCTATAGACACAAATGTTTTTCCTCCATCTTTAGATCTTAAAATTGGAACTCCTAAAACATAAATCGTATTTTTATCTTGAGGATCTACTCGAATTTCCCCAAAATAATACCCATAAGAATAATACAACCCATCAATATGGTTTTTATGTGTTTTACTCCAATTTTTTCCTCCATTTGTAGTAACAAAAACCTCAGCCCCTTCAACTGGAGTATCAAATAGTAAAGAATTAGCATCTTCCAAATACTTTGCCAGATCTATTGGCATCACAGTTCCTTGAGAAACCATTTTTTTAACTGTTTTTGAGGTATATTTTTGTTGAAAACGATTTGCTCTCAGGTAATTATTTAAGTTTTTATCTGTTAATGCTAAGAATTCTTCTGTAGACATCTTCTTAAAATCTTCTTTTATTAGCCCATTCGAGGATTTTTTTTCCTTCTTTTCAGATTTTCTTCTAAACTGACTATCGTGGATAGCATATACGGTGTTTTCATCATAAACGCTTAATCCAATTCTTCCAACACCAGCTCCATTTCTAAATCCATTGTCATTAGAAATATTTTCCCAAGTATCTCCTGCATCTGTACTTTTATAAATAGCAGAATGATTTCCATCTCCATCAAAATTCCAAGCTTTTCTTTCTCGCTCCCAAGAAGCTGCATACAATACATTGGGGTTTTCTGGCGCAGCTACCACATCTATAATTCCAGTATCATTATTTACAAATAATGTTTTTTTCCATGTTTTTCCACCATCTAATGTTTTAAAAACACCTCGTTCTTCATTAGGTGAATACAAATGTCCAATAACGCCAACCACCACTTCTTCCGGATTGTTTGAATTAATAACAATTCTACTCACGTGATGAGAATCTGATAACCCAACATGCTCCCAAGTTTTTCCTTGGTTGTAAGATTTTAACATCCCTATTCCTGCATATGAAGATCTTGAAGAGTTTTTTTCACCTGTTCCAACCCAGATAGTACCGTTGTCCCAGTCTACAGCGATGTCTCCAACATTTTGGGTTGGACTATTGTCTAAAAGAGGGATAAAAGAAGTTCCATTGTTTTTCGTGTACCACAAGCCACCTGATGCATATCCCACATAAAACTCTGTTGGATCATTAGGGTTTACATCAATATCTGCAACTCGACCACTCATAATTGTTGGTCCGATATTACTAAAAGAAATATTTTTAATGATAGATGTATTTGTAAGCGCCACCTTTTCTTGAAGTGCTTTTGTAACAACTTCTGATTCTGTTGCAGATTGTTGAGCAGATATTCCTAAAGTAATGAATAAAAATAAAGCCTTAAAAATAGTTTTCATAATGGTTAATTTTTTGTTGTATTTGCAATGTATAGTCTCTCAAAAATAGCAAATAAATTTTTGTAATGATTTTCTGCTTTACTTTATTTTTTCTTTAATCTTATTCTTATAGGAAAAATTTAGGTCAGCCCTTAGCTTACAATTAATGGTGTACATTTGCATCACTATTCAGAAAAAATACTAATGTTGTTTTTTCATAAAAATTATAGATGTCATTTAAAGATTTAGGCCTAATAGATGCTTTGTTAAAAGCAGTTAAAGAAAAGGGATATACAACACCCTCTCCAATTCAAGAAAAAGCAATTCCACATATTTTAGCAGGAAAAGATGTACTCGCCTCTGCCCAAACAGGTACTGGGAAAACAGCTGGTTTTACACTTCCTGTTCTTCAATACTTATCAGAAACAAAACACCCTAAATACAGGCCTTTAAGAGCCTTAGTTTTAACTCCAACAAGAGAATTAGCAGCTCAGGTGTATGACAACATAAGAGGATATAGTACTTATTTAAATATTCATTCCACTGTGGTTTTTGGTGGTGTAAAAGCGGCCTCTCAAATAGCTACGTTAAGAAGAGGTGTAGATATTCTGGTGGCAACCCCAGGTAGATTATTAGACTTGCACAATCAAAAAGCAGTATCTTTTAAACGTATAGATGTTTTAATTTTAGACGAAGCAGACAGAATGTTAGACATGGGGTTTGTAAGAGATATCAATAAGATTATTAGTTATATGCCTACTAAAAGGCAAAATCTACTATTCTCAGCTACCTTTTCTAAAGAGATTAAACAACTAGCTCAAACTATTTTAAGAAACCCTGTAATGGTAGAAGCCGAGCCAGAAAACTCAACTGCAGAAATGGTGAGTCAGAAAGCGTATCGGGTTAATAAAAAGGATAAAACAAGTATTGTTACCCATCTCATAAAGGACGGAAACTGGAATCAAGTGTTAATTTTTATGAGAACTAAACACGGTGCCAATAAGCTAACTAAAAAACTACTTCAATCAGGGGTTTCTGCAGCTGCTATTCATGGGAATAAGAGTCAGGGCGCTAGAACTAAAGCTTTATCCAATTTTAAGACGAATGATATTCGTGTGTTAGTAGCTACTGATATTGCTGCTCGAGGTTTAGATATTCCATTATTACCTCACGTTGTTAATTTTGAATTACCTAATATTCCTGAAGACTATGTTCACAGAATAGGAAGAACAGGAAGAGCTGGTGCAAGCGGTGAAGCAATATCTTTAGTTTGTAGTGAAGAGACAGAATACCTTAAAGAAATAGAAAAATTACTAGGCAAAAAATTAGCTGCTGAAATTATAGAGGGCTTCGAGCCGACGGATAATGCTCCGCCTAAAAGAGCTGCTACTCAAAGTAAGGGTTCATTTAAAAAATCTACTTCAAAAAAACCTCATCGTAAAAATCATACACCAAGAGGTGCTAGATCATCGAGTGCTGAAGGTGGCCGTAAAAGAAACTCAAGAAATAGACGCAGATAGTGCGTCTTTTTTTTCCTTTTTATTGGCTACATTTGTGAATCAAATTAGTACACTATGAAATACCAACCAATAGATTCTAGCCTTTTCATCAATAATAGAAAAAACTTTTCGGCTAAAATGAAGCCGAATAGTCTAGCTGTATTCAACTCTAATGATATTTATCCAATTAGTGCAGATAGTACAATGCCTTTTGATCAGCACCGAGATATTTTTTACTTAAGTGGAATAGATCAGGAAGAAAGTATATTGGTGTTATTTCCAGATTGCCCCAAAGAAAAACACCGTGAAATCTTATTTTTAAAAGAGACTAATGAGCATATTGCGGTTTGGGAGGGTGAAAAGCTTACCAAAGAAGCAGCGTTTAAAACGGCAGGCATTCAAACGGTCTATTGGTTACAGGATTTAGAAAAGATACTTTTCGAACTCTCTACGCAATGCGATACTTTTTATATAAATACTAATGAGCACTATAGAGCCAATGTTGAAACAGAAACAAGAGAAGCCCGTTTTACAAAATGGTTGTTAGCTAAATATCCTGCGCATTCTGTGGCAAAAAGCAATCCGATTTTACAAGAATTACGAGGTGTAAAAAACCCTATTGAGTTAGCGCTAATGCAAAAGGCTTGTGACATTACTGAAAAAGGATTTCGTAGAATTTTAAATTTCATAGAACCAAATGTGTGGGAATATGAAATTGAAGCAGAATTGGTTCACGAGTTTATCAAAAACAGATCTAAAGGATTTGCTTATACCCCAATAATTGCCTCTGGAAATAACGCAAATGTTTTACACTATATTGAAAACAATCAACAATGTAAAGCTGGTGATTTAATATTATTAGATGTTGCTGCAGAATATGCGAACTATAAAAGCGATTTAACAAGAACTGTGCCTGTTTCTGGGAAATTTACAGACAGACAAAAAGCAGTTTATAATGCTGTAAATACTGTTAAAAAAGAAGCTACAAAATTATTAGTCCCTGGTACTTATTGGGAACAGTATCACGTCGAGGTTGGAAAACTAATGACTTCAGAGTTGTTAGGTTTAGGCTTATTAGATAAGGCTGACGTTCAAAATGAAGATAAAGATTGGCCCGCTTATAAAAAATATTTTATGCATGGTACATCTCATCATATCGGATTAGATACTCATGATTATGGGTTGTTACATTTGCCGATAGAAGAAAATATGGTTTTTACCGTAGAGCCTGGTATTTATATTCCCGAAGAAGGTTTTGGAGTTCGTTTAGAGGATGATGTAGTAATTCAAAAATCTGGAGAGCCTTTTAACTTAATGGGTAATATACCTATTGAGGCAGATGAAATTGAGGCCTTAATGAATAAAAACTAATTCCTGTCTTTTATGAAGAAAGGCTATTTAGAAAACCTATTGTTTTTGTATTAAACTCATCCGGTTGCTCTACATTTACGACATGACCACAATTTTTTACCACATATAATGAAGATTCGATGTGTTCTTTAACAACTCTTTTTATTGAAGGTAAAAACAAATGATCTTGTTCTCCCATAACATATAAGGTAGGGATTTTTATGTCTTTTGCTCTAAAAAATCGAAGTAGAGGGTTAATTTCTGCGGTGAGCTTAAACCATCTAATAAATTCTTTTTGATATAATTTCTTTGCTTCATTAACAAAAAGAAGTCTAGACTCTTTATGGTTTTTTCTTGGCATGATAATGAAAGCAAACAATTTATACAACATCATATAGGGAACCACAGATTTGAATAGATTTCCAACACGCATTAAAATTTGAGAACGAAAATTTAATTTTAAAATAGCACCTCCAAGAACCATGCTTTCAACTAAATTTGGTCTCTTTTCCGCTAAATTTCTAATGAGAATTGTTCCCAAAGAAATCCCAATAAAATGGGATTTTTTAATTTTTAAGTATGCTAAAACCTCTAAAATATCTTCTGTTATGGCATTAAACGTATACTCACTACTAAAGGTATCTTTAAAAGTAGGATTCGTATTCCCATGACCCCTAAGGTCTAAGACCAACACGTTAAATTCTTTTTTAAATGCTCTTATTTGCCTGAACCATATAGAACTACTTCCTCCGGCACCGTGAACGAAGCTAACCCACTTTGTGGTGTTTTCATTTAAATAAGTATAATAATTTAGCATAGTATTTTTGCAAATATACTTTTATTTTCTAGGATTAAGGAACTTATCAATTACGCCTTTTGATGCTTTGGCTGTAAATATTTAGCAAGACAAAAACAATAACTGCTGGAAGAACCCATCCTAAACTTTGAGAAGAAAACGGAATCCATTGTGTAAAGAAATCCACTAGGTTTCCTAGGTTTAGTGATCCTAAAAAATCTGGAATACTAAACACTAATGTTATTACTACTACTCCTTTGAACACAACAGGAGAAGTTAATCGCTTTGGAATTACATTCAGTAAAATCAACACAATAGTTATTGGATAAATAAACATTAATGCCGGAATGGCTGCTTTAATTATAAAGCTTACTTCAAAATGACCAATAAGAACACCTAACACACAACTTATAAAAGCAGTTATGACATATGCTTTTTGTGAGTTTTTAAACATCTCTTTCACATAATCTGAAGTTCCTGTAACAATACCAACTGCTGTTGTAAAGCATGCTAAAGCAACTAAAATACTTAAAAAAGAGGTTCCAACAGACCCAAGTGTTTGCGAACTTAAACTTGTTAAGACTTCTGTTCTTGAGGCTCCCTTAACAAATGACGAACTTAATGCTGCGCCACCATAAATTAACCCACCGTAAATCAATAACAATCCCAGTCCGGCTATTAAGCCAGCTTTTGTAATCAGTTTTTTAGTGTCATCATAGGTTCTTTTACCTTGAATGTTTAGCGAAACTATAAGTACCGCTCCAACAACAACTCCACCAATAGCATCGAAAGTTTGATACCCTTCTAGAACTCCTGTGGCAAAAGGGAAGTCATAACCACTAAGAATCATATCTTCAGAAAAACCTATAGACACCAAAACAATAATAAGTAAAATAACAACAATAACTGGTGTTAAAAACTTTCCAATGAGGCTAATAATCTTGGATCTATTGATCGCAAAAATAAAAATCAATAGAAAATAAATACTACTTGTAAGCAACGGGCTAGATCCAAAAAAAGGCTGAATAGCCATCTCATGAGCAACAGAAGCTGTTCTAGGAGCAGGAAGTGTAACAGCAATTAAATACATGATAATACAATACAAAGAACTAAACCAAGGAGCAACTTTACTTGCTAGATCATACATGGTTCCTTGTACTTTTGCATGTGCAAATATTCCTAAAATAGGAATAAAAACAGCTGTTATGATAAACCCTAAAAAAACCAACCCCCATTCCTCTCCTGAATTAGCGCCTAAAAAAGGAGGAAGAATAAGATTTCCAGCTCCAAAAAAAAGAGCAAATAGAGCAAAACCGGTAATCCAAACTTCTCTTTTTTTAGTCATTATTGTTGTTTTTTTGTAAAAAAAGGGCAAAAATCTTCAAAAAAGCATGAAAAAAGGCAAAAATCAAACAAAATGAGTTTTTGATAAAGTTGATCAAAATCAGCTGCTTAAAAGAACTTTTGCTTCCCAAAAATACATCTAAATATTGCACCGTTATTCTGTATATGTTCTTACGATTAAGGCAATTTTCAATTTAAATTCATGCTTATCAATAAATCTTACAAAAAATGATGAAAACATGAAATAAATTCTATGACAAGTAGGAAAGATACATATTTTTGTACTATGGAAAAATGGCTGACGTTTAAAAATACTAAAATTTCATATACAGATTCTGGAAAAGGACCCGTAGTGGTATTATTACACGGTTTTTTAGAAAACAATCACATGTGGAATGAAGTTATCCCTATAATTTCTAAAAACAAAAGGGTATTAGCTTTAGATTTGTTAGGACATGGACAGTCTGGGTGCCTTGGCTACATTCATACAATGGAAATAATGGCTGAAGCTGTTTTTGCAGTTTTAAAATCCTTGCGAATTCGAAAAATCACACTCATTGGCCATTCTATGGGCGGCTATGTTTCGTTAGCATTAGCAGAAAAAAATCCAGAAATGATTAGAGGTTTGTGTTTGTTAAATTCTACTGCAAATTCAGATCATCAACAACGAAAAAAACTTCGCGAAAGAGCTAACAAAATGGTGAAAAAGAATTTTAAAAATTTAGTACGAATGTCTTTTATTAATTTATTTAGTGAAGAGAGTAAAACAGTCTTCAAAAATAAGATAAGTAACGCACTTGATGAGGCTTTAAAAACCCCTTTACAAGGGTATGTTGCATGTCAAGAAGGAATGAGAATACGGCCAAACAGGTTGTCTGTTTTAAAAAATAATCACTTTAAAAAGTTGTTTATTCTCGGAAAAAAAGATCCTGTGTTGCCAGTAAAAAAAGGGATAAAAGAAGCCGAAGAAACACAATCTGAGACAGTTGTTTTGTCTGGAGGTCATATGAGTCATATTGAAAAATCAGACGAATTAGTTAGAGTCTTGAATACATTTATTAGACAATCTCTTTACTCCTAAGGTTAACCTTGTTTATTTTCAAGAGCATTCCATCCTTGTGCCTTCAATTCTAATTCCTGACCGGCTCTAGTAACTAAATTTAGTCCAGCTGATTGGTTGGTGATATGACCTATAATAGAAAGGTGCGGATTTCCTTTAACTTTCTCAAAATCTGCTATAGGCACCGTAAACAATAATTCGTAGTCTTCACCTCCACTCAAGGCTACCATAGTACTATCTATATCGAACTCTTCACAAGCAGATATTACCTGAGGGTCTAAAGGAATTTTATCTTCATAAATTTTACACCCAACCTCGCTTTGAGAACATATGTGCATAATTTCAGAAGATAGTCCGTCAGAAATATCAATCATGGATGTAGGATGCACGTCCATTTCTTTTAAAAGTACAGGAATGTCTTTTCTCGCTTCAGGTTTTAATTGACGCTCAATTAAATAGGTATAATTGTCTAAATCTGGCTGATTTTTTGGATTTACCTTAAAGACCTGTTTTTCCCTTTCCAAAACCTGCAATCCAAGATATGCAGCCCCCAAGTCTCCTGAAACTACAATTAAATCAGTCTCTTTGGCGCCATTTCTATAAACAATCTCTTCTTTTGGTGCTTTACCAACAGCTGTTACAGATATTAATATCCCTTTTGTAGATGATGTGGTATCACCGCCTATTAAATCAACAGTATAAGTTTCACAGGCTAACTGAATTCCAGCATAGAGTTCTTCAATTGCTTCCAAAGGAAAACGATTTGATACCGCAATAGATACCGTGATTTGCTCTGCCACCCCATTCATTGCAAAAACATCAGAAAGATTAACTACTACGGCCTTATATCCCAGATGTTTAAGTGGCATATAGCTTAAATCAAAATGTACGCCCTCAATTAACAAATCTGTGGTAATTAATGTTTGGTTTTCTGAACGCTCTAATACCGCAGCATCATCACCAACGGCTTTTACAGTTGTTTTATGAGAAACCTTAAAGTGTTTTGTGATATGATTAATTAAACCAAACTCTCCCAGTTCAGCCAACGAAGTTCTTGATTGATTTTTATCTTCTAACATCTTGCAAAGATATACACATCTAGAAAATAAACCTCCTTTATTTTTACTATGATGCTTTTAATGCTGTATCCCCTTTGAATCTGTTACCTTTGGTAAAAATTCTATGAATAATGAAATATAAATTACTCTTTATTATTTTGCAACTAACCTTATTTTACAGCTATGGGCAAACCCCATGTACTAATGGTTTTTCAGGAGAATTTCCGTGCAATAATTATGATTTACTTTCTCATGTTCCAGTGAGTACTTTGGCAAACTCTTTAGGAAATCCTGAGGGAAGTGATGTTTGGGGTTGGACTGATCCTGACACTGGAAAGGAATATGCAATAGCAGCTATGACAAATAGTACGGCTTTTGTAGATATTACAGACCCTATTAATCCTATTTTTTGGGGGCGTTTAGATTCTAATGCGGGTAATAATTATTGGAGAGATGTAAAAATTTATGGTAATTATGCCTTTATTGTGGCAGATAATGTTGGTAATCATGGAATGCAAGTTTTCGATTTAACGAGGTTAAGAGAGACCAATCAAACTGAAGAACCTGAATTACCAGATCTTGTTTATGATGAGGTAACTAGTTGTCATAACATTATTATTAACGAAACTAGTGCAATAGCTTACCTTTTAGGGTGTAATACCTTTAACGGTGGTCCAAATTTTGTTGATATTTCTGACCCTTTAAACCCTGTGAATTTAGGAGGCTATGCTACAGATGGTTATACACATGATGCTCAAGTAGTAACATACAGCGGACCAGATACAGATTATACAGGCAAAGAAATTTTAGTTGGCAGTAATGAGAATAAAGTTGTGATCCTAGATGTTACCGACAAAAGTAATGTTATAAAAGTTTCTGAATTTGACTACTCTCAGATTGGTTATACGCACCAAGGTTGGTTTACAGAGGATCAACGTTATTTTTTACTTGGAGATGAGGAGGATGAACTAAATTTTGGTATCAATACCAGAACTCTTGTTTTTGACTTTCAAGATTTAGATAACCCAATACAAATAAATACATATTTAGGCCCCTCAAACGCAATAGATCATAACGGATATGTAAAAGGAACTGATTTTTTTATGGCTAGTTATAGAGCGGGTATGCGCGTTTTGGATATCTCAACTATTGGAGAAACAAACAATCAATTCACAGAAATAGGATACTTTGATACCTATCCAACTAATAATGGAGCTGGTTTTAACGGTGCTTGGAGTGTATATCCTTATTTTGATAGTGGAAATATTATTATAAATGATATTGAAAGAGGTCTTTTTGTTGTGAGAAAATCTGAAACTTTGGGTAATATTGAAATTCTTAAAAATAGTTTTTCAATATCCCCTAACCCTACAAATAAAAACCCTGTAATTAAAGCAGCACAAAATCAGCAAATTAAAACTGTAGCTGTTTTTAATGTTCTTGGAAGACAAATTTTCTTTAAGCATAATATAAATGATGAAGAATTCGTTCTCCCTTTAGAAAAAAACTTAAAAGGAATGTATATTGTTAAAGTAAACAATGCCATTTACAAAAAAATAATTTTATATTAACACCTTTACCACTATGAAAAAATATGTCATGCTTTTATTATTTTTAGGAATAATAGCCTACTCTTGCGATAGGTCTGTGCTTCTAGAAATAACACTTCCTCAAATAATATCTGGGGATACTGGAATAGACTTAGTTGAAAATACTGGGGCAGGACAAACAGTTTATATAATTGTGGCTACTGATAATATTGAGATAACTGGATATTCTTTAATGGGGCAAGATGCAGACTTGTTGTCTCTAAATAATGGTGTTGTAAGCCTAGATGCTAACCCTGATTTTGAGATGAAATCTAGTTATAGTTTTGAAGTAACTGCAAACGATGCCATCGGGAATATCAGCGAGATTAAGACCGTTACATTTTCAATTATTGATGTAGATGAAAGCCCTCCGTATGTCCTTGAATATTGTATTGATGGATTTGCAGGAATTTACCCATGCAACAATTATGATTTAGTTGGTCATATAGATTTAACAACTCTAGGTGGAAATTCTGGTAATGATTGCTGGGGATGGACAGACCCTGATACTGGAAAAGAATATGCCTTGATGGGTCTGAATACAGGAACTTCTTTTATTGATATTTCTGACCTAGAATTCCCAAGAATTGTTGGGTTTTTACCCACACATACAACAAATAGTTCTTGGAGAGATATCAAAACCTATGGAAACTATGCTTTTATTGTAAGTGAGGCATCCGGCCATGGAATGCAAGTTTTTGATCTTACAAAATTAAGAAATATCGCTGCCAACCAACCTCCTGAAACTTTTACGTCAGATGCACATTATGATGGTTTTGGAGATGCGCATAACATCGTTATTAATGATACTCAGGGATATGCCTATGCTGTTGGTACAAACACCTATAGTGGTGGGCCGCATTTTGTAGACATCTCTAATCCTTTAAACCCAGTAGCTGCTGGCGGATATGGTGAAGACGCCTACTCTCATGATGCGCAAGTTGTCACCTACAATGGTCCAGACAGTGATTATACAGGGAGAGAAATTTTAATAGGCAGTAATCAAAATGAAGTGGTTATTGTTGATGTAACAGATAAAGCGAATCCAACACAAATTTCAGCCATAAATTATCCTAATATTGGGTACACCCATCAGGGATGGTTTACGCAAGATTTGAACTATTTTATTTTAGGTGACGAATTGGATGAGCGAAACTTTGGAGGCAATACAAAAAATATTGTTTTTGATTTTACCGATTTAGATGCTCCTTCTATTCATATGAATTATTTTGGCCCTACAACAGCTATAGATCATAACGGATATGTTAAAGGAACTGATTATTACCTCGCTAATTATTCTGCTGGAATTCGAATAGTAGATGTTAGCAATATTAGTAACGGAACTATGACAGAAACGGGGTTTTTTGACACCTACCCCTCAAATGACAATGCTTCTTTTAATGGCGTGTGGAATGTATATCCCTATTTCACTAGTGGAAACATTGTTATAAGTGATATTAATACCGGTTTTTATATTGTGAGGAAAAGAGATTAAATCAATGAGAAGGTTCCTGCTTTTTTTTACCATGCTAATTGTTATCAGTTGTTGCAACCAAGACAAAGATCTTAATCCAATTATTCCAGTTTCTAACGGTTCTCTGGAGCAAGCAAAAACTTTTGGAGGGTCAAAAAATGATGTTGCGAAATCTGTAATTGCAACTTCAGATGGTGGTTTTGCTGTTCTAGGCTATACCCAAAGTGTAGATGGTGATGTTACCGGAAAGAGTAGTGAAAATTATGATTATTGGCTGCTTAAATTTAATTCAGAGGCACTGTTAGAGTGGACTAAAACTTATGGGGGCTCAGGTGATGACAGAGGAAATCAACTAATTCAAACCTCAGATGGAGGATATGCATTAATTGGATATTCAGATAGTTCAGATGGAGATGTTACAATAAATAATGGTAATAGAGATTTCTGGGTGATTAAAATTAATGCTACAGGCGCTATCATTTGGGAAAAATCTTTTGGGTATAGTGGGGCTGATGAAGGTGTATCAATACTAGAAACATCAGATAATCATTTTGTGCTTTCTGGGGTTTTGGATGTTACGGCTTCTGGAGGAAATGGGAATACTGGAAGGTATTCGCCAAGCCATGCAGGAGGAGATTATTGGTCTATAAAAATTAATGCCTCGGGAGATTTGGTGTGGTCTCGTTTTTATGGTGGATCTTTTACCGATAACCCAGCCGGGATTATTGAGAATATTACTAGCGATTTAATAACAGTTGGTGGTTCTGACAGTAATGATGTTGATATTTCAAATAATAAAGGAACCTATGATTTTTGGGTAATAAAATCTAGTTCTTCTGGCGCTATTATATGGGAGAAATCGTACGGTGGCTCAGAAATCGATGAAGCAAGAGGAGTAATTTCTACTGATAATGGAGATCATATTATTGTTGGTGATACAAGAAGCGAAGAACAAGATGTATCTTTTAATAATGGAGGAGCAGACCTTTGGGTTTTGAGAATTTCTGATAATGGAGACACTATATGGGAAAAATCATATGGAGGGTCTAATTTTGATGTAGCTAAATCTATAAGCTCAACCTTTGATGGTGGATTTATAATTGCAGGAAGTTCTAGAAGTTCTAATGGAGATGTGAATAAAAATCAGGGGCAAAACGATGCTTGGGTAACTAAAATAAACAATTCAGGTCAACTCATCTGGGAAACAACAGTTGGAGGTGCAGAAATTGATTTTGCTTATGATGCCGTTCAATTAACAAATGGAACTATTATTGCTGTAGGTGAAACAAGTAGCTTTAATGGAGACATTTTGGTTAACAAGGGGTTTACAGACCTATTAATCATAAAAATAAATTAAAAATGAAGAAGAAAATATTAGCAATTATTTGTTTCTCTATTGTTATAACTAGTTGTAGTGAAGATAAAGACATAATTCTAAACCCTGTTGCGATTACACTTAACTTTAATCATTCTTGGAATGGTACAGAAATTACAAATGCAGACTTTGGACAATTAAAGTTTACTAATGAAAATGACCAAATTCTTAGTGTAGAACGCTTGAGGTATGTAGTCTCTGAAGTCTCATTAACTCATGAGAGTGGTGAAGTAACGATTCTTGACGATTATAATTTAGTAGATCTTACAAATAACGAAGGTATGTCCTTTAGGACCTCTGAAGGTATTTTACCTGGAGAATATAATGCCGTTACTTTTAGGTTTGGTTTAAAAAGAGCAGATAACACAGATGGGGCTTACCCAGATTTAAATACAGCTAACTTTAATGTGCCTGCTCCTTTAGGAGGGGGCTATCATTTTATGCAATTTGATGGAAAATACATAAACACAGCCTCTGTGGAAGCACCTTTCAATTATCATGTCATTAGCGCCATAGACCCAACAAATGTAAATGACGCTGTAGATACCTCTTTTACCCTTAATTTAGGGGCGGTAACTATTGGCAGCAACACTAATATTACTATACAAATGGATGTTTCAGAATGGTTTAAAAACCCAAATACTTGGGATTTAAATGAATATGATACAAATTTAATGGGAAATTATGATGTGCAACTTTTAATGAATCAAAACGGTTCATCTGTATTTGATTTAGTTTCCATTACTCAATAAAATGAATGTAAAATATTTTCTTTTGTTTTTTTTAATCTTGATTTTTATGTCTTGTTCAAACCAAGACACAGATATAGAAGAAGAATATATCCCTGTTCCCTTTTCGCTCAAAGTTCCCGAACTTTTTCAACAAAAATTAATAGATCCATTAATTCCAAATAATAATCCTTTAACTGAGGAAGGGGTTGCGTTAGGTAAAAAACTGTTTTTTGACAAAAAACTTTCTGGAAACAATACACAAGCTTGTGCAACATGTCATAAGCCACAAAATTCGTTTACAGATGACACCCGTTTTAGCGATGGAATAGAAGGTGTTTTTGGTGTTAGAAATTCAATGCCGCTCATAAATTTAGCTTGGAATTTTAGTGATAGGTTTGCTTGGGATGGAAAAGAATTAGGCCTTGAAAGACAAGCTTTAGAGCCAGTTATAAACCCTATAGAAATGCATAGTGATTGGAGTAATGTAGTTGCTAAACTTGAACAAGACCCTGAATATCCCATCCTTTTTTCTAGAGCTTTTGGTACTTCATCAATAGATTCTGTTCTGGTTGCAAAAGCAATAGCTCAGTTTGAAAGAATTTTGATCTCTGGAAACTCAAAATTTGATCAATACCTTCTTGGTAATGCTACATTAAGTTTACAAGAACTGAACGGTTTTGCTGTTTTTATGGATGAAGAAAAAGGAGATTGTTTCCATTGCCACGGAAGTGACAACAACCCTTTGTGGACAGATAATAAGTTCCACAACAATGGTTTAGATGCCAATTTTAATGATTTGGGATTAGGTACTGTTACAGGAGACCCTAATGATAATGGCAAGTTTAGATCACCTACCCTAAGAAATCTTACTTTTACCGCTCCTTATATGCACGATGGTCGTTTTGCTACTTTAGAGGAAGTTATAAACCACTACAGTGAAGGGTTGCAATTTTCTCCCACTATAGACCCTTTAATGAAAAAAGTAAGTCAAGGGGGAGTTCAACTCTCAGTTGAAGAAAAAATAGATTTAAAAGCTTTTTTACTGACATTGACAGATTTAGAATTTATTAACAATCCAGATTTTCGTGATTGATAAAATTAATTGATTTTTGTATATATCAATATAAATTAAAGCAACACTAGTCTTTTTAGACTTATGTCGTATCTTTGCAGGCACAATTTAGAGTTAATCTATATAAAGTTATGATAAAGGTTTCAGACACTGCCAGAGATAAGGTGATTCAATTAATGACAGATGACGGCTTTAACGCTAAAACAGACTTCGTCAGAGTTGGTGTAAAAAGTGGAGGGTGCTCTGGCCTATCCTACGACTTAGACTTTGACAATAAGCAGAAAGAAAATGATAAAATTTTTGAGGATAATGATGTAAAAATTGTTGTTGACAAAAAGAGTTTCTTGTATTTGGTAGGAACAACTTTAGAGTTTTCAGGAGGCTTAAACGGAAAAGGGTTTATATTTAATAACCCCAATGCAAACAGAACTTGTGGTTGCGGAGAAAGTTTTTCATTATAATTCATAATTAAAATGAGTAAATACACAGAAGACGATTTAAGAGAAGAGTTAGAGACCAAAGAGTATGAATATGGTTTTTATACTGATATAGAAAGTGAAACCTTTGCTAAAGGATTGAATGAAGATGTGGTTCGTGCAATTTCTAAAAAGAAAAATGAACCAAAATGGATGACGGATTGGCGCTTAGAGGCTTTCAGAGTTTGGTCCAAAATGGAAGAACCTGAGTGGGCAAACGTAAGTTATAAAAAACCGGAGTTTCAAGAAATTGCTTATTATTCTGCTCCAAAACAAAAACCTAAACTAAATAATATTGATGAGGTTGACCCAGACTTACTTGCTACTTTTGAAAAACTAGGTATCTCTCTAGAAGAACAGAAAAGGTTAGCAAATGTTGCTGTAGATATTGTAGTTGATTCTGTTTCTGTTGCCACTACGTTCAAAAAAACACTTGGAGAAAAAGGGATTATATTTATGCCTATATCCGAGGCAATACAAGAACATCCTGAATTGGTAAAAAAGTATCTTGGAACTGTTGTTCCAACATCAGATAATTTTTATGCCGCTTTAAACTCTGCTGTTTTTTCAGATGGTTCATTTTGTTATATCCCAAAAGGGGTTCGTTGCCCTATGGAATTATCTACTTATTTTAGAATCAATGAAGGTGGTACAGGTCAGTTTGAAAGAACTCTTGTTGTTGCAGACAAAGGAAGTTTTGTTAGCTACCTAGAGGGATGTACAGCACCTAGTAGAGATGAGAATCAATTACATGCTGCGGTTGTTGAACTAATCGCTTTGGATGATGCCGAAATTAAATACTCTACTGTTCAAAATTGGTATCCAGGAAATAACGAAGGAAAAGGTGGTGTATATAATTTTGTAACCAAAAGAGGGTTGTGTGAAACCAATGCAAAAATATCTTGGACACAGGTAGAAACTGGTTCTGCGATTACTTGGAAATACCCAAGCTGTATTTTAAAAGGTAATAATTCTGTTGGAGAATTTTATTCCATCGCTGTAACAAATAATTATCAACAAGCAGATACTGGGACTAAAATGATTCATTTGGGGAAAAACACGAAATCAACTATTATTTCCAAAGGAATATCTGCTGGGAAATCTCAAAATAGTTATCGCGGTTTAGTTCAAATAAATTCAAGAGCTGAAAATGCGAGAAACTTCTCACAATGCGATAGTTTATTAATGGGAAATAAATGTGGTGCCCACACCTTCCCTTATATTGAGGTAAAAAATAAAACTGCGCAAGTAGAACATGAAGCTACTACAAGTAAAATAGGTGAAGAACAATTATTTTATTGCAATCAAAGAGGTATTGATACTGAAAAAGCCATTGCTTTGATCGTAAATGGATTTAGTAAGGAGGTACTAAACAAACTCCCAATGGAGTTTGCTGTTGAAGCTCAGAAATTACTAGAAATTAGCCTAGAAGGTTCTGTTGGATAAATTAAAAATTAATACTTGTACTTAAAATCACAAGCAAATAGTATAAATAACATGTTAAAAATAGAAAATTTAAAAGCAAGTGTAGATAATAAATCGATTTTAAAAGGATTGAATTTAGAGGTAAATGCAGGTGAGGTTCACGCAATTATGGGACCAAATGGAGCTGGTAAAAGTACGCTAGCAAATATCATTGCGGGTAAAGAAGAGTATGAGGTTAATCAAGGAACTATTGAACTAAATGGAGAAGATATAAGTGAATTAGCACCTGAGGAAAGAGCTCATATTGGTGTGTTTTTATCTTTTCAATATCCTGTAGAAATTCCTGGTGTTTCTGTTACTAACTTCATCAAAACAGCTATCAACGAGAATCGAAAAGCAAAAGGCTTAGAGGAAATGCCTGCGAAAAATATGCTAAAAATGATTCGTGAAAAATCAGAGCTCTTAGAAATTGATCGTAAATTCTTATCTCGTTCTTTAAATGAAGGATTTTCTGGTGGAGAAAAAAAGCGTAATGAAATTTTTCAAATGGCAATGCTTGAACCTAAATTAGCAATTTTAGATGAAACAGATTCTGGTTTAGATATCGATGCTTTACGAATTGTTGCAAATGGGGTTAATAAATTAAAGTCTAAGGATAATGCTGTTATCGTTATTACACACTACCAAAGATTGTTAGATTATATTGTTCCAGATTTTGTTCATGTACTTCATGATGGTAAAATAGTTAAAACAGGAGATGCATCTTTAGCACTAGAATTAGAAGCTAGAGGGTATGATTGGATCAAGGAAGAAATGATATCATAAACCATTACGTATGGATTTAAAAGAAAAAATAATTTCCTCGTATGTCGCTTTTGAAGACGGCGTAAATATCAACTCTGATATTCATGAGATTAGAACAGAAGCCTTTCAAAATTTTGAAAAGCTAGGCTTTCCATCAAAAAAATTAGAGGCTTGGAAATACACCTCTTTAAATACAATCTTAAAAGAAGATTACAGTATTTTTCCAGACAAAGAAAAATCTATTAACCTTGCAGATGTAAAACAATATTTTATTCATGATATAGACACCTATAAAGTAATCTTTATTGATGGGAAGTACAGTTCTTTTTTGTCTGAAACAACACATGATAGTATAGATGTTTGCCTAATGTCTTCTGCCTTAACTAAGGCCAAGTACAAGCCTGTTATTGAAAATTATTTTAACAAGATTGCAAAACAGGACAATTTAACCTCATTAAATACTGCCTTTTCTAAAGAAGGTGCCTACATACATATTCCAAAGAATACAGAGGTTGAAAAGCCCATACAAATCATAAATTTCACAACGGGAACAGAAGCTGCAACGATGTTACAGCCAAGAAACTTAATTGTGGTAGAACAAAATGCACATGTTCAAATTATTGAACGTCACCAAAGTCTAACTGAAAATGCTGTGTTAACAAATGTTGTTACTGAAGTTTACGCAGACAGACACTCAACAGTAGATTTTTACAAAATTCAAAATGATCATATATCTGCTTCTCTGGTAGACAATACTTTTATAGAACAACAATCAGAAAGTGTTGTCTCTGTTCATACCTTTTCTTTTGGTGGAAATATTACAAGAAATAATTTAAACTTCTATCAAAAAGGTGAGCATATAGATTCTATTTTAAAAGGGATTACCATAATTGAAGGAAAACAACATGTAGACCACCACACTCTCGTTCATCATATAGAACCAAACTGTGAAAGCCATCAAGATTATAAAGGCATTTTTGACGAACGCGCTACAGGTGTTTTTAATGGAAAAGTTATTGTTGAAAAAGAAGCACAAAAAACAAATGCATACCAAAAAAACAATAATGTGCTGGTAAGTGATAAATCTACAATTAACGCTAAGCCTCAACTAGAAATTTTTGCAGATGATGTAAAATGCTCTCACGGATGTACCATTGGTCAGTTAGATGAGGAAGCCTTATTTTACATGCAACAACGTGGAATTGGAATAAAAGAAGCAAGAGCTTTATTAATGTATGCTTTTGCCAATACCGTTCTTGAAAGCGTTAAAATTCCTGAAGTTAAGGATAGAATAACAAGATTAATTGCCAATAAATTAAACGTTAATATTGGATTTAATATTTAACTAAAAAACATAAAACAGGCTCAGTTGTCTATTTTATGTTTTTTATATCTTATTGGTCTAAATAATCTATCGCTAAAGCTGACATGGTTTTAACACCCAACACAAAACCACTTTCATCCAAAAGAAAATCTGGTGTATGATGCCCTGCTGCGTCCTCTGGCTTTACATCTAAGGCTTTTCCTCCTAGAAAGAAATATAAGCCTGGGACTTTTTGTTGAAAAAAAGAAAAATCTTCAGCTCCGGTAATCGCATCTACTTCAATTACATTTTCTTTGGAAGCTATTCTTTGCAATGTAGGCAACATCTGACTGGTTAAACCAATATGATTAAATGTTATTGGATATCCTTTTTCAATCTCAATAGTGGCTTCCGCTCTATATGCTTTTGCAATATCTGGAACCATTTCTTTCATTCTTTTATTAATAAAATCTTGCATCCCATAGTCTAAGGTTCTAATCGTTCCAACTATTGTAGCTTTTTCAGGGATAATATTACTTCGTATTCCTGCATTAATCATTCCAACAGTAATAACAGCACCCTCTTTTGTCAATTCAGATTCTCTACTTATAATTGTCTGTAATCCACTAATTATTTGTGTAGAGGCCATTATAGGGTCAACACTTGCCCAGGGCCTAGACCCGTGTGCTTGCTTTCCCTTAACGTCGATTTGATACGATTGAGATGCGGCCATAATGCCTCCTGGTTTATAGGTTATTTTTCCTGCATCTAGACCTGCTGCAATGTGCAATCCAAAGATTGCGTCTACATCAGGATTTTTCAAAACCCCTTCTTTAACCATCAATTCTGCACCACCTTCTTCACCTTTAGGCGCTCCCTCCTCAGCAGGTTGAAATATAAATTTAACAGTCCCATGAAGTTCACTTTTCATCTGAGATAAGACCTCTGCAACACCCATTAATATCGCTACATGAGAATCATGTCCACAGGCGTGCATAACCCCTGTTTCTTTACCATTATATGTTGAGGTTATATTAGATTTGAAAGGCAAATCATTTCTTTCTGTAACAGGTAGGGCGTCTATATCTGCTCGAAGTGCAACAACTTTTCCTGGTTTTTCACCCTTAAGTATTCCAACAACTCCTGTTTTTGCAACACCGGTTTGAACAGAAATTCCTAAATTTCTAAGATGGGTTTCTATGTACTTAGCAGTTTTAAATTCTCTATTTGATAATTCGGGATTTTGATGAATATGCCTTCTCCACTCGATAACTTTCTCTTCTACCTCATCAGATAACATCTTTATTTTGTTATCATTTTTTTGACCAAAAGCAATTCCTGTAATGCAAAGCATTAAACTTAAAATAATTGTTTTTTTCATTTGAATATGTATTTAATGTATAGATTGTAAAATTCCTTTTAAAAACTCATTTTCTTCAAACCAAGATAACCCAAAACGAACGATAACTAAATCTTCCTTTGGAAGAATATAAACTCTTTGGCCTTGATATCCGTCGGCAAAGAACATATCCTTGGAAACATCCTTTAATTGTTTCTCTGTATTTAACCAAAACTGAGCTCCGTATATTCCATTTGAGGTTGGTGTAGGTGTTGTTACATAATCTACCCAATCTTTTGAAAATAATGTTTCACCATTCCAAACGCCATTATGTAAATATAACAATCCTAATTTAGCCCAATCTCGTGGTGTTGCCCATGAATATGATGAAGCTACGTAATTACCAGCTAAATCACATTCTAAGATCATAGAATTCATGCCTATTTTATCGATTAAATCTGTATACCAAAAGTCTAAATATTCTTGATGATTTTTAAACTGTTTTCTAATAATTCCCGATAATAAATTCGAAGTTCCAGAAGAATAATTCCAAGTTTTATTTGGGTTTCCAACAACTTTTTTATCTTCTTGACTTTTAGTCATATCCCGTTCTAAAAAAAGCATTTTCGTGGCATCTGAAATTTCATCGTAATTTTCATCCCATTCTAAACCAGAATTCATTTGTAATAAATTATGAATTGTAATCTCTTTCCTTGTATCATTCTGCCAAGATGTAATGGGTGCTTTATCAAATACATTAATTTTTTTTTGATGTTGAAGAACTCCAAAAATAGTACTCATAATACTTTTTGTCATAGACCATCCCAAAATACGAGAATCTTTGGTAAAACCCTTGGCGTATTTTTCTGCAATAATTTTGTCTTTGTGAAGAATTAAAAGCGCTCTTGTCTTTCTTTCACCAAAAATTGAAGCTACAGTTTCATTTAACTTATCATAATCTATATTGTCAAAAACTGAATCTTTATGAGGAGCATTCCCGTAAGGATAAGGTTTTATGTCATTTACTGTTTTTATCCTTTTTGGAGTCAAGTATGTGCTATTTTCGTCTTGTTGGTTTAGCGTTAAAACAGATCCCAAGCCCTTTCTTATGATCGCTTTTCGTGTAAGTAAGCCAAAAACAGAGGAAATTGCTGACTCTTTTTTTTGATCAATAGTAGTATACGCTAAGTCAACGGGTGAGAAATTATTGTCTGTTGAATCAGTAAAAGATAAACTTCTACTTCCAAGAAATACAGAAGAAGCGGTATTTTTTGCTGAATAACCAGCGATAATATTCAATTTTGGATAATTGATAATTACGGCAAGCAATAGTATAACTGCTATAAATAAGAAAATTCGTTTTACTATTTTCATCTTCTAAAAAATTTGAACCTACACAAACATAAGAATAAAATAACAGGTTTATTAAAAGTTTTATCTTTGATGTTCTACCTTTGTGTCTCAATAGCAATAGAATGTTTCCAATAGAAAAAATTCGTGAAGATTTTCCAATATTAAAAAGAACTGTTAATGGAAAACCGTTAGTGTATTTTGACAATGCAGCTACTTCTCAAACACCTAAAGTTGTGATAGACGCCATAGTAAAGTATTACACCAACTATAATGCAAATATTCACAGAGGTGTTCATACCTTAAGTCAAGAAGCAACAGATTTGTATGAGCAAGCAAGAATTGTGCTTCAAAAGCATTTTAATGCCAAGCATGCCTATGAAATGCTTTTTACCCCCGGAACTACGTTTGGTATTAATATGATTGCCTCAGGCTTCTCTAATCTACTTAAAACTGGAGACGAAATCATTGTATCAGCTTTGGAGCACCACTCTAATATTGTTCCATGGCAAATGTTATGTGAAAAAACAGGCGCTGAGTTAAAGGTTATTCCTATGAACGAAGAAGGTTCATTAGTGATGAGTGCATATGATAATTTGTTGTCTGAAAAGACAAAGCTAGTATTTTGCAATCATATTTCAAATGCATTAGGAACCATAAATCCTGTAAAAGAAATTATTGAAAAAGCGCACCATGTTGGAGCGGCTGTCTTAATTGACGGGGCTCAATCTACACCTCATATGAAAGTTGATTTTCAAAAATTAGACGTTGATTTTTATGTAACTTCTGCGCATAAAATTTGTGGCCCTACCGGGATTGGTCTATTGTATGGTAAAAAAGAATGGCTAGAAAAATTACCCCCATATCAAGGAGGTGGAGAGATGATAGAGACTGTTTCCTTTGAAAAAACTACCTATGCAGGATTGCCACATAAATTTGAGGCAGGAACTCCAAATATCTGTGGAGGTATTGCCTTTGGGGTTGCGGTTGAATATATGAATTCCATTGGTTTTGATGCCATTAATAAATACGAGCAAGAACTCCTTAAATATGGAACTCAAGAATTATTAAAAATTAGTGGCGTTAAAATTTATGGAACCGCTAATAAAACAGCTGTTATTTCATTTAATGTTGCGGACATTCACCCATATGATATTGGTTCTATTTTAGATAAATTAGGGATTGCTGTCAGAACGGGGCATCATTGTGCTCAGCCCATTATGGAGTTTTATAAAATTCCTGGAACCGTAAGAGCCTCATTTGCATTTTACAATACCAAAGAAGAAATTGATCTTTTTATCAAGAGCTTAAAAAAAGCAATACTAATGTTGAGCTAATAGCGCAACAAAACTCTTTTTAAGTTTAAAAATGTTGTTTTCTTTACCTTTACGAAAACACTGACATGAAAAAAATACTTCTCATTTGTTTCTCTTTACTAGTAAGTTGCTCATCAATTCAGCAGGAAACTGCCTTTCAAAAAATAAACTACAAAGCAATGACTCGTGGATATTCAACAGAAATTGTTTTACAAGACAATACCCTAAAGTATTTCAAAAACACTAAAGAAAACCGCTCATTAACACTCACAGAAGAGGTTAAAGACTCATTAAACACCTTGGTTAAAAAAATTAACCTAAATACAATTAACCAACTAAAAGCTCCCTCGAATGAATACCAATTTGATGGTGCTATGTATGCTACTGTAGCGGTGATTTTAAATGGGAAAACATATACTAGTGCTGGTTTTGATGATGATAACCCGCCAAAAGAATTAATCCCACTTGTCAATTATTTGCTAACTTTAATTAAATAAAAAAGGCGACCAAATGGTCGCCTTTTTTATTTAAATCTTTTGTTTTTAATAATCAAAAGTTAATTTAAGAACAGTTCTACGACCTATTACTGGCATCGTTGGAAACGCTCTATATTTCTGGTCTAAAACATTTGTAGCAGATAAATCTAATTTTAGATTATCAGAAACGTTGTACCCTATATTCACATCAAATAAATTTTTCTCTTGTACTTCACCAGAGAAAAATCCTTGGTTAGAATTGAAAGAATCGTCATGTTGAAATGCGAGTGAACCTCTTACTTTATCTTTTGAATATTGAACACCTGCTCTGTATTTGAATTTAGGAGCATTTAAGTAAGAAGAAAATGGCAATCCGTCATCATTTGATTCTCCTGGAATCCATTCATTCTGACTTAACCAAGAACTATTTAACCATAATGTTACATTATCATTTAAAAAGTACTCCATTGACATATCAGCACCTACATGACTTCTTGTAGCACCATCAAAACGACGGTATCCCGCAGGAATATGCATTAAGCCATCACCTTGAGGTACAGCTGTTGTTTCTACAGTTCCAATTATTGGATATAATGGAGCTATTTGTGCATCAAAACCTGCTCCTCCTTGAGCAAAAGCTCCTCCTGCAGCTCCTGCTAAACCAGCAATAGCGTCAGAGGATGAAGGAATACCAAATGCAGGAATACCTGTTAATGGCCATCCTTGTGAAGCATATAATGCCTCCATATCTGCAATTACTCCTGGGCTTGAAGCAAAATCTCCAGCAACTTGTGCACCTAAGTCATTTGCAAAATCAGCTCCTACCAAGTTATATGTTGGACCGATAGCTGTAAATTGTGTAAATCCTTTTCTTTCGTATGTATATACATCTATAGCTAAAGACAATTTATTTGCGATTAACCCTTTATATCCTATCTCAAAAGAATTTAACGTTTCTACTGCAGATCGTCCTGTAGGCGTTAATTCATTCATTGGCTCTCCATTAAATAAATTATAACCAACTAATTGTCCAGTACCTCCTGTACCTCCAGCATATGTGTTGAAAAAGTTTTGAACCACTCCTAAGAAAGGATTATTAGCTAAACCATTATATAAAGCTCCTAATGTAGGTGCAGCTACTGCTCCATAAGCATAAGCTAAAGGAAATTGTGTTGTTCCGTAAGGAAGGTCAGGTAACCCAGGAATTGATAAGTCAATTGTTGGGTTGTCTGGAAATACTTGTGGTGCATACTGCCCAGATAACCATACATCTGCTATTCCAGGTGCTATAACAGACACAGGGAAATCTATGTTCTGCTGAAGTGCAGATGGCCCAGTGTTTGCTCTGTTAAATGAAGCTCTAAACGTATGATTGTCATTTGCTTTATAAACTATAGCAACTCTTGGTGCAAACGCTCCTTCGTCAATGAAGTTAAACTTATCGTATCTTCCTGCATAAGTTATCTCTAGTTGATCACTAATCTTTGAAGTTCCTTGAAGATAAGCTCCGGTAATAATATAATCATCTCTATCCTCATTAATACCATACAATGTGTTTGCTGTCATAGATTTAGAGTTTCTATAGTCAGAACCTATGGTAAAGTTTGAGTTTAAAAATTTTGGGATGTCAAAGTTATATTGAAGCTGAGCCTCTAAAGAGTTTCTCTCAGCAACTTGTCTTAAACCTGTTTGGTATAAAAAAGTTGGGTTTTCTTCGTCACCACCATTATTATAGTTGTAATATACTTGAGCGAATAAACCTCCTGTTTGAATTCTACCTTGAACCCAGTAGTCTTTTCCTTGTTGATATCCTGCTCCTTGTGAATTAAAGAATAATCCACCTCCTTGAGCAAATCCTCCTGAAATAAAAGCTGTAGTTTCATCTGTAGGTCTGAATTCTAAATGAACGTTAGCTGAATAGTTACTATATTCTGTTGCTAAAGGGTTTCCATCTCCATTATCATCTAAATCTGAAAGCGATAATAATTGTTCTCCAGGTTGAGTTGGGTCAACTCTACCATTTACAATAGCTGGCTGAGAAATAGTAGTTTGTAAACCTGAAATAAAATCAGCGTCTGCCACTGGATCTAATTCAAAGTCTTTTCCTTTCATGTATCTTACGTTAACTTTAAACCCAAATTTATCGTTATCATTTTTAAAAGCATGTCTAACAGTCATACCAGTTGTACTTAACGTACCTCCTAGCATTTCTACAGTAGTACCAGGGTGGTCTATTGGACTTTTAGACATAAAATGAACTACCCCTGAAGTAACTCCAGGACCATACAAGGCCGAAGCAGCTCCTCTAACAACCTCAACTCTTTGGATGTCTATATTTGACATACCTGACTGGTAACTTTGAAAAGTTCCTGCTGAAGGTGTAACTAGGTAACGATAATCTAATATTGGAAATGTAGACGTTCCAAATACTCCCGAACCTGCACGCATTTCTATATTAATAGTATTAGCAGATTGTTGTTGCATCTGAACTCCAGCAATATTTGCTAAATTCATCACAGGGTCAACCGCAGCTGCTGAATTTAAGATATCTTTTGGCGTAATAATAGATACAGAAGCTGGTGCTTCTTGTACTTTTTGTTTTCTTCTTGAGGCAGAAAACACAATTTCTTCTAAAGATGTTGCATCTTCTTGAAGACTAACATTTACGGTTTGATTGTTTTTTGTAATTTCTACATTTACTGCCTTAAAGCCAAGCATAGAGATTTCAACTGTAAATGGAGGAGCATCAGCTACTTTGAGTGAAAATTTACCATCAAAGTCTGTTGTTGTTCCTATTGCTTTTCCAGAAACTTTAACATTAGCTCCTAAAAGTGTTTCACCTGTTTGTGCGTCTTTAACAACACCGGTAATGGTGGTTTGTGCTAGCATTGTTGCACTAGCAAGCATAACAAATGCAAAGAAAATTGTCTTTTTTATCATGATATAAATTGTTTATTAACAAAGACGAATGTACGATTTTTTTTGATTTTTGTAATATTTTTGTAATATTTTTGAGTAATTACATAGTCTAAGGCTGTTTTTTTAAGATAATCTTATTTTGTTCTAGACTTCAGTAATATTGATTAATGAGTTGTAACTTTGTGTTTTAATTATTCTTCTATTGAAAGTTATTCGATCTATTGCTGCTTTTAATTCTTTAGAAAAAACAATTGTTACCATTGGTACTTTTGATGGAATTCATATTGGTCATAAAAAAATTTTAAAAAACCTTATATCTACTGCAAATAAAGAAGGTAAGAAGTCTGTACTTTTAACTTTTTTCCCTCATCCACGAATGGTGTTACAGAAAGATAAAGCTATTCTGTTGTTAAACACTTTAGATGAAAAATCTATGCTTCTAGAAAATATGGGCTTAGATTATTTAATTATACACCCTTTTAGTAAGGAGTTTTCTAGACTTACTGCTCTCGATTTTGTAAGAGACATCTTAGTAAATAAGCTGAACACTTCTAAATTAATTATTGGTTATGATCACCATTTTGGTAAAAATAGAGAGGGTAATATTCATCAATTAAGAGAGTATAGTTCATTATATGATTTTAATATCGAAGAAATTCCTGCTCAAGATATTGACGATGTTTCTGTAAGTTCCACAAAAATAAGAACTGCCCTAAAAGAAGGAAATTTAAAAACAGCGAATACTTACCTTGGGTATCAATATATGCTTAGTGGTATCGTTGTAAGTGGCAAACAATTAGGGGGAACAATTGGTTTTCCAACGGCCAACATAGAGGTTAAAGAGCCCTACAAGCTAATACCAAGTTCAGGAGTCTACATTATCAAAACACAAATTAATACTGTTGTATTTTCTGGAATAATGAATATTGGTTTCAACCCAACCGTTCTTGGAAAGCATCAGACTATTGAGGCACATTTATTTGATTTTAATGATGACCTTTATGGTAAAAAAATTACTATTACTTTAATTCATTTTCTGAGAGAAGAGCAAAAATTTAATTCAGTTGAGGAGCTGGTAGATCAATTAAACATTGATAAACAAAATGCGATTTCTTACCTGTCAAACAATCCCATATAACACATTGTGATATTGATTCACTTACTATATCTTTGAAGTCTTATAATTAAACACATTATGTTACAGATTCCGTTTATTAGAAACAATCAAGAATTAGTTTTAGAAGGCTTAGCTAAAAGAAATTTTGTTAATGCTAAAGAGATTATTGAGCGTGTTTTAGAAACAGATAAAACTAGAAGAAATATTCAGGTTTTATTAGACAATACCTTAGCGGAATCTAACGCGATATCTAAGGAAATAGGAATATTATTTAAAACAGGGCAAATCCAAAAGGCTGCGCTTGCTAAAGAAAAGTCTAAAAAGCTAAAAGATCAATCTAAGAACTTTACAGATCAATTAAATACGTATTCAAAAAAGCTTCAAGAATTATTGTTTCAAATTCCAAATATTCCACATACCTCTGTTCCTTCAGGACAAACTGAAGAAGACAATGAGGAGGTTTTTAAGGAGGGAATAATTCCTGAGCTTCACAAAAACGCCCTACCGCATTGGGAGTTAGTTAAAAAGTATGACATTATAGATTTTGAATTAGGCACAAAAATTACAGGAGCTGGTTTTCCCATATATAAAGGAAAAGGGGCCAAGCTTCAAAGGGCTTTAATTAGCTATTTTTTGGACAAGAATACTGCTGCTGGTTACACAGAATATCAAGTACCTCATGTAATTAATGAAGCATCAGGTATAGGCACCGGACAACTGCCTGATAAAGAGGGGCAAATGTACCACATTGGTGTTGATGATTTATATTTAATTCCAACTGGAGAAGTACCAATTACAAATATGTATCGTGGCAATCTAGTAAATGAAAATGATTTACCAATTATGGCTACAGGATATACGCCTTGTTTTCGACGAGAAGCAGGAAGTTATGGCGCTCATGTTAGGGGCTTAAATCGTTTGCATCAATTTGATAAAGTAGAGATTGTAAGGGTAGAGCACCCTGATAGTTCTTATAAAGCGCTAGACGGAATGGTAGAACATATTAAAGGAATACTCAGAGAATTAAAATTACCGTATCGCATTTTACGCTTGTGCGGGGGGGATACCGGTTTTACAGCTGCTTTAACTTTTGATTTTGAGGTGTTTTCTACAGCGCAAAACAGATGGTTAGAAATTAGTTCGGCTTCAAATTTTGAAACATTTCAAGCTAATAGACTAAAACTACGCTTTAAAAATAGCGATGGTAAAAATCAACTGGCGCACACATTAAATGGTAGCTCTCTAGCCCTACCCAGAGTTTTGGCGGCAATTTTAGAAAATTACCAAACAGAAAGAGGCATAAACATACCAGAAGTTTTAGTCCCTTACACAGGTTTCTCAACTATTAATTAGCAATAATGGCATTAAGTAACTTTCTGTACTTATTCATTTCTAAAAGTGCATTAAAATAATTACTTATCTGACCTGTTCTCATAAAGTCTATTGAGTTTTGTTTTGCTTTTTCATGTTTTTTAGTTAGTTCGTTCATTTTTGTTCTTATTTTGGGGTTATGTCGTTGTTATTGCTTTCTCATCTAATAATTTAATATATAAATTTAGGTACTCCGTTATCACATAGTACTTCTGTTGGTTGATTTGGCAGGGAACAATCACTATATATTTGCCATTTTTGGTTAAAATCTTCTTGTGCTTGTTTATGAGCATCTACTTTCTCAATAAACAATTGAGTATCAATAAATAATGGATAAGCGATATAACCAACAAATCCTCCACAAGGCTTACTTCCGTAACCTATGAAAGTCCAATCATCCGAATTGTCACAACTAAAAGTGCTTACCATGCTTTCTATTTCAATAAACAGATCTTGTAATCTCTGTGCCTCTTGATCTTGACTCAACATATCATTGTCTTGACAAGACAAAAAAACACTAAACATTAAAAAGAGAATTATTTTAAATTTAAACACAACTTGTTTTTAATGTTAAAACCAAGAAGTATGCCAAAATTTTAGAATGTCTTTATAAAATAGAAAAGTTTAATAATATTTAACAGTTGAGTTGATTATCTTTGATAGAGATGAAAAACCTTTTTCTCATAATAATATTGTTTTTAACATATGTTGCTTATGGCCAAAATAATTCCTCTTTGGCCGAAAGCTATTTCCGAGAAGGAGCGTATGAAAAAGCTTCTCAGTTATTTGAAACTCTAGAAAAAGATAACCCTTTTAATACTAGATATCTGAAGCGCTTAATTACTTGTTATCAAGAAACAAATAACTACAACAAAGCAGCAGAGCATCTTCAAGAAAAGTTGCTTAATAACCCTTCTCAGCAGTATTTAAGGATAGAGATTGGCTATAACTTTGAGCGACAAAAGAAACCAATACTAGCAAAAAAAGAGTATGATCTTGCTATTAAGGCTATAGATTTAAACCCAAATTTAGGTGGAATTATGGGAAGGATGTTCCAGCAAAATAATCTACTTAATTATGCTATTACTGCATATTCTAAAACAATGAAACTTGATAAAAATGCAAGTTATGAATTTCAGATAGCTCAAATTTATGGGGAAAAAGGAGCGTTTGAGAAAATGTTTGAATTCTATATAGCACTTATAGATAAAAATGAAAAATATCTGAGTGGTGTTCAACGATACATTAGTAAATATATAAGTAACGATGCGTCAAATAATAATAATATCGCCTTTAAAAAAGCTTTATTAAAAAAGTCCATAAGCAACCCTAAAAATGCCTGGAATGAATTATTGAGTTGGCTTTTCACCAAGCAAAAAGAATACAAAAAAGCTTTTATTCAAGAAAAAGCACTTTTTAACAGGGATCCTAACTATATCGAAACTATTTTTAGATTGGGAAAAATTGCTTTTGAAAATAACAGTACAAAGACTGCAAAAGAGTGTTTTGAATTTATTCTTGAAAAAACTAACTTTATTGAAGAGAAATTAACTGCGGAGCTGTTTCTTTTAAAAATAATGACAAAAAATACAGAAAAAGAGTACAGTTCCTTTTTTGAAAAGGTACTTCAAAAATATGGCGTAAACAGAAATACTCTAGAAATTCAATTAGAATTCGCAAACTATTTAACTTTCAAAAAAAACAATCCTGTTGAGGCTATAAAAGTACTAGAGAAGGCCATAACCCTTTCTTCTTCAAAATTTAAAACTGCTAAAATTAAATTAAAACTGGGAGAAGTATTAGTGTTTACAGGAAGGTTTAATAAAGCACTCCTCTATTTTTCTCAGGTACAAACACAATTAAAAAACCACCCACTAGCTCAAGAAGCACGATTTAAAGTAGCACAAACATCCTATTTTAAGGGTGACTTTAAATGGGCAAAATCTCAGTTGAAAATTCTTAAAGGATCCACAACACAGCTTATTGCTAATGATGCTGTTGATTTATTTTTAATTATTTCAGATAATGAACCTAAAGATTCTATTCCTTCTGGGTTAATCGATTTTGCAAAAGCTGACTTATTAGCCTATCAAAATAAAAATATTGAAGCAATATCAACATACAACAAAATCTTAGAAAAGTATCAGGGACAAACTATTGAAGATGAAGCTATGTTTAATCAAGCTTCCATTTATCTCAAAGAAAAACAATACACCAAGGCTATTGGTAATCTTTTAAAAATAATTTCTATTAATGTTGATGGAATATTAGTAGATGATTCTTATTATTTATTGGCAGAAATCTATAAAAATAATATAAAAGACCCTCAAAAAGCATCAGAATACTATCAAAAAATTATCTTTGAGAAACCTTCTAGTATTTACTTAGTTAATGCCAGAAAAAAATACCGAGAACTAAGAGGAGATGTGATTAATTAAATCAGCTTCTTAATTTTTTACCATTTTAAAAAACCTATGTACATATATAATGTTACAGTGAATATAGACGAAAGCGTTCATAAAGAATGGCTTTCTTGGATTCAAGTCCATATACAAAACGTATTAGCTACTGGAAGTTTTATTGCCGCAAAATTAACTCAAGTTTTAGTAGAAGAAGAAATGGGTGGGCTTACTTACTCTATCCAATATACAGCAAATACTAAGGAGAATTTAAATGATTACTATACTCTTTATGCCCCAAAATTAAGAAGTGAAAGTATAAAAAGATTTGCAGATAAAATGATCTCGTTTAGAACAGAATTAAAGGTTGTCAAAGAATTTTATCCAACTAGCTCACATAATTAAACATGAAATTAAAAACACCTTCTTCTAGGCGTTTCGTTATTTATACGGGAGTCGTACTTCTTATCTCTGGAGGATTTACGGGGTATTTATACTGGGGTATAGAGCCACAAGAATCATTTGGAGGTTTCCTTTGTGGAACAGGGCTTAGTCTATTGTTGTTTTATATTATTAGTAAAAAATAAATGACAGTTAAAGCAAAAAAACATCTAGGGCAACACTTTTTAAATGATGAGGACACTGCAAAAAATATTGCAAATTCTTTGTCGGGGGTTGGATATGACACTGTTCTAGAAATTGGTCCAGGAATGGGTGTTTTAACAAAGTATTTATTAGAAAGTGAGGCACAAATTAATGTTATAGAAATTGACAGGGATTCGGTTGCATACTTAAATAATGATTTTAAAAATGAGCATGTAAAACTAGATACGTCTAATACTAAATTTAAAATTATTGAAGGAGACTTTTTAAAACAAGATTTCCCAACTTTTTTTAATAAAAAGCAAGTTGCTGTTATCGGGAATTACCCCTATAATATTTCTTCTCAAATTATATTTAAAGCCATTGAAAATCGAGAATACATTCCCGAACTATCTGGTATGTTTCAAAAAGAAGTTGCTAAAAGAATTGCAGAAAAGGAGGGAAGCAAGGTATATGGAATTATATCTGTACTGACACAAGCATTTTTTGATGTAGAATACTTATTTACTGTACCTCCAAGTGTTTTTAATCCTCCTCCAAAAGTAGATTCTGGTGTTATACGGCTTATTAGAAAAAAAGATTTTTCTCTATCGGTAGATGAAAAATTGTTTTTTAGAGTCGTAAAAACAGCGTTTAATCAACGTCGTAAAATGCTGAGAAGTAGTTTAAAATCTTTTAAACTTTCGGATACCTTAAAAGAAGATGCTATATTTGCGATGCGGCCAGAACAATTGTCTGTAAGCGAGTTTATTAAACTCACGCATAAAATAGCAACTGATGTCATTTGAAATCACAAACGAACTTTTAGCAAACATTACTTCTTACATAGAAGCATCTAATGACAAGCGAATTGTCGCTTTGTTTGAGGAAATGCATTACGCTGATGTTGCCGAAATTTTAGACGAGCTTGCTTTTGATGATGTTATCTACATTATAAAACTTATTGATAGCGAAAAAACTTCTGCAGTTCTTATGGAACTTGATGAGGATATTCGTGAAAAGATTCTTCAAAAGCTCTCTGCTAAAGAAATTGCCGAAGAAGTTGAAGAGCTTGATTCTGATGATGCGGCGGATATTATTGGAGAACTATCAGAGGAAAGACAAGAGGCGGTAATGTCTCAAATTGAAGATGAGGAGCATGTAAAAGAAATTGAGGAACTACTTACCTATGACGAGGATTCTGCCGGTGGGTTAATGGCAAAAGAATTGGTAAAGGTTAATGAAAACTGGAGCGTTCTTAAATGTGTGAGAGAAATGCGTTCACAAGCAGGGGAGGTAACAAGAGTTCATTCTATATATGTAGTCGATGATGATAAAAAATTAAAAGGACGATTATCTTTAAAAGACTTGCTAATAACTTCAACAAAGACAGCTATTTCAGAAGTTTATATCCCTAAAGTTGATTTTGTAAATGTTCATGACAACCTAGACGAAGTCTCTAATAAAATGCGAAAATATGATTTAGAGGCAATACCTGTTGTAGATAACGATGGTGTTTTATTGGGAAGAATTACAATTGATGATATCGTAGACATTATTAAAGAAGAGGCGGACAAAGATTATCAATTAGCCGCTGGTTTAACACAAGATGTTGAAGCCGATGATAGTATTTTGCAATTAACCAAAGCGCGATTGCCTTGGTTATTTTTAGGGCTTTTAGGAGGGGTAGGAGCCTTTTTAATTATGCAAATGTTTGAAAATACTTTTGAAGAAAATGCAGTTTTATTCTTTTTTACACCTTTAATTGCTGCAATGGCTGGAAATGTAGGTGTACAATCCTCAGCAATTATTGTTCAAGGATTAGCAAATGATGATGTAAAAGGAAGTATTAATAGTCGATTAATAAAAGAAATGTTATTGGCAGCTCTTAATGGGCTTGTATTGGCCATATTTTTATTTGGTTTTGTTTGGTTGTGCGAAGGTAAAGTAAATACTGCTTTAGCCATTTCAGTTTCTCTTGTGGCAGTTATTATTGTTGCTGGATTAATAGGAACTTTTGTGCCATTATTTCTAGACAAAAGAGGAATAGACCCTGCAATTGCAACCGGCCCGTTTATTACAACCAGTAATGATATTTTTGGGATTTTAATTTATTTTATGATTGCAAAAATTATTCTAGGAATATAAAAGTTACTGTATTTTTTGAAATAAATCCCATAGAACCACTCCACAACTCACAGAAATATTTAAAGAATGTTTAGTTCCCTTCTGAGGAATTTCAACACAATAATCTGCAGCAGAAACAACTTCCTGTTGCACTCCTTTTACCTCGTTTCCAAACACAACGGCAATTTTATTCTTTGTACATGGAGTAAACTGATCTAACATTACACTGTTTTCTACTTGTTCTATAGCAGCTACTTCAATTCCTTTAGCTTTTAACTCTTTTACAAGAGTTAAAGTATCCTCTTTATATTCCCAATCAACAGATTCAGTTGCTCCTAGAGCTGTTTTATGAATGTCTCTGTGGGGAGGTTTCGCGGTTATTCCACATAGGTAAATTTTCTCAACCAAAAATGCATCGCTTGTTCTAAAAACAGAACCAATATTATTTAAACTTCTAATATTATCAAGGACTACAATAATGGGTGTTTTGGCCGTCTTTTTAAACGTAGAAACGGAGATACGTCCTAGTTCGTTATTTCTTAGTTTTCTCATAAAAAGTTCTATCTTTAAACGCTTATTGCAAACAACAGTAAAACTAACTGAAAAATTCTAAAATTTGGCAAAATCTACCACCAAAAAGGTAACGCCTTTAATGAAACAATACAATTCTATCAAAGGAAAGTATCCAGATGCAATGTTGCTTTTTCGTGTTGGTGACTTTTATGAAACTTTTGGTGACGATGCTGTAAAGGCAGCTGGTGTTTTAGGAATTATTCTCACTAAAAGAGGGGCTGGTAGTGAAACTGAAACTGCATTAGCGGGGTTTCCACATCACTCTTTGAACACCTATTTACCAAAATTGGTAAAAGCTGGAATGCGTGTAGCTATATGTGATCAATTGGAGAATCCAAAAATGACAAAAACCATCGTAAAACGCGGTGTTACAGAATTAATAACCCCTGGGGTTTCATTAAATGACGAAGTATTACAAGTAAAATCTAATAATTTTTTAGCGGCTGTTCATTTTGGAAAACGACTACTAGGAGTTTCTTTTTTAGATGTTTCTACGGGTGAATATTTGTTAGCTCAAGGAAACGAGGAGTATATCGATAAGCTGCTTCAGAATTTTAACCCGTCTGAGGTATTGGTTCAAAAACAATACAAACAAAAATTTAAAGAGCTCTTTGAAGATCGTTTTTATACATTTTACTTAGAAGATTGGGTGTTTCAAAAAGATTATGGGTTCGAAACTTTGAATACTCATTTTAATGTCAACTCTTTAAAAGGGTTTGGCGTTCAAGAATTGCCTGAAGGAATTATTGCCGCTGGGGCAGTTTTATATTATTTGTCAGAAACTCAACACAACAAGTTAAAACACATTCAAAATATTAGTAGAATTGCTGAAGATAATTATGTTTGGATGGATCGTTTTACGATTCGAAATTTAGAACTGTATCATCCAAATTCTTTAAACGCTGTTACTTTACTTAATGTTATTGATAAAACAATATCTCCAATGGGAGGGAGGTTGTTAAAGCGTTGGTTAGCGCTACCATTAAAGCAAGTAGAAAAAATTCAATACCGGCAGGAATTGGTAAAATACTGCATAGAAAATGACGATTTTCTGGAGACAATTCAATATCAATTACAACAAATTAGTGATATAGAGCGCTTAATTTCAAAAGTGGCAACTGGTAAAGTTTCTCCACGAGAAACAGTTTTATTAAAAGATTCTTTAAACGCTGTTTTACCAATAAAAGAAAAGGCTTTAGCTAGTGAAAATAAATCCATTAAAAACCTTGGTGATCAATTTTTAGATTGTTCTAATATAATTTCAAAAATAAATACGTTTTTATTCGACAATGCCCCGGTAAACATAAATAAAGGGGGGGCTATTGCTAATGGGGTCTCTCAGGAATTAGACGATTTACGAGCAATTTCTAGTTCGGGAAAGGAGTATCTAGATCATATGCTGGCTAGAGAAACTGAGAGGACAGCAATTCCAAGTTTAAAAATTGCTTTTAATAATGTTTTTGGGTATTATATTGAGGTTAGAAATACACATAAGGATAAAGTTCCTGACGAATGGGTTCGAAAACAAACCCTAGTTAATGCAGAAAGATACATTACTGAAGAGCTCAAAGAATATGAAACAAAAATTCTGGGCGCAGAAGAAAAGATTAAAGAATTAGAGCAACAGCTTTTTGCAGATTTGGTTCACTATATTATACAATTTGTTCAGCCCATTCAACAAAATGCAAAAACAATTGCTCAAATAGATTGTTTGTTGTCTTTTGCAGTTTTAGCGGTTTCAAATAATTATGTTTGTCCAATAGTTGATGAAAGTACCGATATAGAAATTAAAAATGGTCGTCATCCTGTCATAGAAAAACAACTCCCAATTGGTGAAGAATATATTGCAAACGATGTTGTATTAAACAGGAATCAGCAACAAATTATTATGATTACTGGACCAAATATGTCTGGTAAATCTGCTATTCTTAGACAAACAGCATTAATTGTTCTATTAGCTCAAATGGGAAGTTATGTTCCTGCTCAGAACGCAAAAATTGGAGTAGTTGATAAAATCTTTACGAGAGTAGGTGCAAGTGATAATATTTCTATGGGAGAATCTACTTTTATGGTAGAAATGAATGAAACTGCCTCTATTCTTAATAACATTTCTGAAAGAAGTTTAGTTTTATTAGATGAAATTGGGCGAGGAACTTCAACCTATGATGGAATTTCAATAGCTTGGGCAATTGCAGAGTATTTACACGAACACCCTTCTAAAGCAAAAACCCTTTTTGCAACACATTATCATGAGCTGAATGAAATGACAACTACTTTTGAGCGCATTAAAAACTATAATGTTTCTGTTAAAGAATTAAAAGACACTATTATTTTCTTAAGAAAGCTTGTTGCTGGTGGAAGTAATCACAGTTTTGGTATTCATGTTGCTAAATTGGCTGGAATGCCAAATCAAGTAATTCACAGAGCCTCTAAAATACTTAAGCAATTAGAAAAGAAACAAACAAGTGAAGCGGTAAAAGACACCTTAAAAAATGTTCAGCATGATGACATGCAGCTAAGTTTCTTTCAATTAGATGATCCTTTACTCGAAGACTTAAGAGAAGAAATATTAACAACCAATTTAGACGCCCTAACCCCCATTGAAGCCCTCATGAAATTGAATGAAATAAAGCGCATGTTAACAAAAAAATAAACGCAACAGCTGATCTACAATTATTCTGTTCTTTTATGTTCAATCTTTATTATATTTGTGGTCTTATGTTAGGAAGTTTTCTATTTATTGGTGGTCCGGAAATTTTTATTATCGTTCTTATTGTGGTTATGGTGTTTGGCGCCGATAAAATTCCTGAAATAGCAAGAGGTCTAGGCAAAGGGATGCGTCAAGTAAAAGACGCCACAAATGATATTAAAAAGGAAATAAATGATAGTGCAAAAGAGCAAGGAATAGATACAGACTTAGCTAAGGGAATCAAAAAAGAAATTAGCAATGCAAAAGAAAGCCTTGATGAAATGACGGGTCCAATTAAACGTAATTTTAAATAATCTCTTTTCGTAAAAAACCTCTTGACTATCTAGCGGATTGCTTTTTAATTTTAAAGTGAATGGTTAGCTATTGTTTTTTAACACACCCTGCTAATGGTAAGCCCGTCTCTTATCGGCAATAAAACGGTTTCAACCCTACTATCAGTATTTAACAATGTGTTGTATTCTAGAAGGGCTTTAGTATCTTGATCTTTGGGGTCTAATTTCTCCACAACTTTTCCACTCCATAAAACATTATCAGATAAAATAACCCCTCCCTTATTCATTTTATCAATAATTAAATGAAAATAATTGCTATAATTAGATTTATCAGCATCAATAAAAACGAAATCAAATTTTTTATTTAAAGTAGGGATAATTTCTAATGCAGGACCTACATGTTGATAAATTTTACTTCGATATCCAGATTTTTCAAAATACTTATTTTGTAAATCCACTAACTCTTCATTTTTATCTATAGTGTCAATACTTCCATCATCGGATAAGCCTTCTGCAATACAAATTGCTGAATATCCTGTATAGGTGCCAATTTCTAGACTATTTTTTGGTTGTACTAGCTTAGAAATCATTGAAAGAACACGGCCTTGAAAGGCACCACTTAACATTCTTGGATTGATTATTTTTTGCCAGGTCTCTTTAGTTAACTCTTGTAATATTAACGGCTCTATTTGTGAATGATTAACTGAATAATCATCTATTTTTTCCGGTAAAAAATTCATGTTGTATTAAGCGTTTTTTCTAGAAGTCAAATATACATTATTTTTATACCTCTCTATTAATTAGAGCCCTTAACGGTTAATTGATTGGCTAGAAACAACCCTTGTTTTATAAAATGAAATATATGATTCTCTTATGCCTAAATTAAACTAGATTTATATCTGATGATATTTAGTACTTTTACAAAACCTAATTAATACCATTATGTCTGTAGCTAAAAAACAATATAAGAGAATAACTACCAAATCTCTGGTAGAGATGAAAGCAAACGGAGAAAAAATTTCTATGTTAACAGCATATGATTATACCATGGCAAAAATTGTTGATGGTGCTGGAATAGATGTAATTCTAGTTGGAGACTCAGCGTCAAATGTAATGGCTGGTCACGAAACAACCTTGCCTATTACTTTGAATGAGATGATTTATCATGCTAGTTCGGTAGTAAGAGCTGTTGAGCGTTCTTTAGTTGTTGTAGATTTACCTTTTGGTAGCTATCAATCTGACCCTAAGGAAGCACTTCGTTCTGCAATTAGAATTATGAAAGAAAGTGGAGGGCACTCGATAAAAGTTGAAGGGGGAAAGGAAATTAAAGAATCAATTAAACGAATTCTTAATGCAGGTATTCCTGTTATGGGTCATTTAGGTTTAACGCCACAATCTATCTATAAGTTTGGGACATATACCGTTAGGGCTAAGGAAGAAGAAGAAGCAGAAAAATTACTAGAAGATGCGTTAATGCTTGAAAGACTAGGCTGCTTTGCTTTAGTTTTAGAAAAAGTTCCTGCTGCTTTAGCCGAAAGAGTCGCGAAATCGATTACTATTCCTGTTATTGGAATTGGTGCCGGAGGTGGTGTTGATGGACAGGTATTAGTAACGCATGATATGCTAGGAATGACTCATGAATTTCACCCTCGGTTTTTAAGAAGATACCTAGATTTATACTCAGAAATGACTACTGCTTTTGAAAGCTATATTTCTGATGTGAAAAGTAAAGATTTCCCTAGCGAAAAAGAACAATATTAGGATTGTGAAAATTCTTCATTTAGACACAAATCATCCTACTTTACTAAAACAGCTTAATGCGGCTGGTTTTGAAAATCATGAAGATTATACTTCTTCTAAAAGTGAAATTGAAAAAAAGATTCACAATTATGACGGCATCATAATTAGAAGTAGGTTTTCTATTGATAAATACTTTTTACAACAAGCAAGCAAACTTAAGTTTATTGGTAGGGTTGGAGCAGGCCTTGAAAATATAGATTGCGTATTCGCCAAATCTAAAAAAATTAAACTTATTGCTGCTCCTGAAGGAAACAGAAATGCTGTGGGGGAACACGCATTAGGAATGCTACTCTCACTTTTTAATAAGCTCAACAAAGCAGATAAAGAGGTTAAGAAAGGTGTGTGGCTTAGAGAGGATAACAGAGGAGTAGAATTGGATGGGAAAACAATCGGCATAATTGGATATGGAAACACTGGGAAATCTTTTGCTAAAAAACTTCGTGGTTTTGATGTTACTGTTTTATGTTACGACATTAAACCATCTGTTGGTGATGAAAACTGCAAACAGGTTTCTCTAGGAGAGCTACAAAAAAAGGCTGATGTTGTAAGTATTCATGTTCCACAAACAGCTCTTACAGAAAAAATGATAAACACTTCTTTTATCAGGAGTTTTACAAATAATTTTTGGTTGATCAATACAGCTCGAGGAAAATCTGTGGTAACAGAAGATTTGGTTTTGGGATTAAAATCTGGGAAAATACTGGGTGCAGGATTGGATGTCTTAGAGTATGAAAAATCCTCTTTCGAAAATCTATTTTCAGAAAATCTAATGCCCGATGCATTTAAACACTTGGTTGTAGCTGAAAATGTATTGTTGTCGCCTCATGTAGGGGGATGGACTCAAGAAAGCAAGGAGAAATTAGCGCAAACCATTGTTTCTAAAATTAGAAAAAATTTTACTTCACGTAAAATTTAACATACTAAAACTCTAATTTACAATACTTTAGGTGTTTTTCTTAAAAACCACCATCTCAAGAACATCCATCTTATAAAGAATTCAATGATTAGAATAAAAGACATTAAATTAGCCAACAGAAACCTAAAAAATCATATCAAATGAAAATTCTATCAAACCATCCAACAGAAATATTAATCTTACTATTTTTGATTGTTACTTTTATGCAATCTGGAATTGACAAAATAACAGACTGGAAAGGGAATGTTGGATTTATAAAATCACATTTTAAGGGTTCTCCTTTAAAGAATAATGTACCGTTCTTACTCGCTATTATTTTAAGCATTGAAATAGTTGCTGGAATTTTTATGATTATTGGAACGTATCAGATTTACTCCTCTGGGCTAAAAGAAATTGCATTAATAGGTGTAGAGCTCTCTGCTGTTGCCTTAATTTTCTTACTTATTGGTCAACGTTTGGCAAAAGATTATGCAGGAGCGATGACGTTGGCGGTTTATTTTATTATTACTCTTTTTGGAGTTTTTCTATTGCATAGTTAAAAGTGATATAATAAAGGTGCGGCATAAGAAAACTTGATTATAAAACTGTTTAAATCTTCAGTTTTGAGCGATTATATTTCTTTTGCCAGCCTTGTGTTTAAATGAGCTAAGAAAATTGCTTAAAAAGCCTTGTAGCCATTATTCCTGCTTTTTTATAACATAGATCAAAGAGGAATACTCAGAAGATGCCCTTGCCTTCCAGTTTGAAACGAACCCTCTGTAAAGAGCACTCATAAAATTAGACTTTCCATTTTTATATTTTTCACTTAATAGAGAAACATAATAAGAATCAAATTTCATGGGGATTGTTTTTTCAACCAACATGTTTTCTTTCAAAAAAAGACGATGAATTGATTGCTGAGAAAAATGCCACAAATGCCTAGGAACATCAAATGCTGCCCAAAATTCTTTATAATACTTTGCGTCATCACTATTAAAATTAGGTACTGCAATAATCAATCTTCCGCAATCAGAAAGCATCGTGTTTAGGTTTGAAATGTACTCTGATAAGTTTTCTACATGCTCTAGAACATGCCAAAGGGTTATTATTTCAAATTTTTGATTTGAAAATTTGGAAATATCTCTTTCGAGCACAATTCCTTTTTTTACAGCAATAGTTCTAGCATCATTATTTGGTTCTGTACCAAAGACTTTCCAAGAATTATTTTTACAAACTTTTAAAAATTCTCCTGTCCCAGCACCAACGTCTAAAATGTTCTTTTCAGGCCTATACATACTATTTTGTGTACGCAAGCTTTCATTAATTAATCTTAATTTATGCTTTAGTGTAATCTTTTTTACGACTTGATATGCTTTGTCAAAAAAAGTTTTTTTGGAATCTGTGTGAGAAATATAATTCTTACTTTTATAATAATTAAATAGGTTTTTAGGAACTGGACTTGTTACCAACATTTTATACTCTTCGTTAAACATAACGCTATATTCCTCTCCTGAAACAGTATGGTCTTTACAATTCAAATACGGTTTTAAATTTTTAAAGAAGTCTGTTTTTTGTGACATATAAATTATATTGTTCCACGAGGAACATTTGATTTTTTAAAAAAAACTACCGCCCCATATAAACCAATAAAACCGAAATATCGCTTGGCGAAACTCCACTTATTCTGCTAGCTTGTGAAATTGTTGTTGGTTGAATCTTACTTAGCTTTTCTTTCGCTTCATGAGACAAGGAGTTTACTTTGCCATAATTAAAAGATTGAGGAATAATGACGTTTTCAAGCTTGTTTAACTTGTCTGCATTAGATTTTTCTTTATCAATATATCCAGAATATTTTAAATGAATTTCTACTTGCTCTAGAATCGTTTTATCTATATCCTCTTCCAAATAAAAGGCTTGAAGAGCGTCTAGTTCTTGGAAGTCTGTTAATGAGAGTTGTGGGCGTGAGGCAATTTTATAAAGCTTTACAGACTGGTTAATAAGAGATAAATCCTTTTTCGCTAATATTGGATTAATTTGATCCTGGGTAACGCTAGTTTGTTGTAGTAACTTAATTAGTTTTGCTGTTTTTTGGATTTTTGAATTTACTTTTTCTAGGCGATCCTTAGAGGCTAAACCAATTTTAAAGCCGAGAGGCGTTAATCTTATATCTGCATTATCTTGTCTTAGCAAAGTGCGATATTCTGCCCTAGAGGTAAACATTCTATAAGGCTCTTCTGTTCCCTTGGTTATTAGATCATCTATCAAAACCCCTATATAAGCTTCATTCCTCTTTAGAATAAATGGAGCTTTTCCCTGAACTTTAAGTGCTGCATTAACTCCAGCCATAAGGCCTTGGGCAGCAGCCTCCTCATAACCGGTTGTACCATTGATTTGACCAGCAAAGAAAAGATTATCAATCAGTTTGGTTTCTAAAGAATGTTTTAATTGTGTTGGAGGAAAATAATCGTATTCGATTGCATATCCATATCTAAAAAACTTCACGTTTTCAAATCCTGGAATAAATCGAATTGCCTTATCTTGAATGTCTTCGGGCATAGATGTTGAAAAGCCATTAACATAAATTTCAACTGTTGTCCACCCTTCAGGTTCAACAAAAACTTGGTGCCTGTCTTTGGAAGCAAATCTGTCAATTTTATCCTCTATAGAGGGACAATATCTGGGTCCTGTAGATTGTATTCGACCATTAAACATAGGAGACCTATCAAAACCATCCCTTAGCACATCATGTACTTTTGAATTTGTGTGAGTTAGATAACAAGACCGTTGGGTAACTAAAGGTTTTGTGTCTAAATAAGAAAAAGTTTCCGTGTGTTCGTCCCCTGGCTGCTCTTCCATTTTTGAATAATCTAAAGACCTGCCATCTACCCTTGGAGGGGTGCCTGTTTTCATTCTTCCTGATTCAAAACCTTTTTTTACAAGGTCTTCTGTTATACCAGTTGAAGATCCCTCACCTGCTCTACCTCCACCAAAAGTTTTCTCACCAATATGAATAAGGCCGTTTAAGAAAGTCCCTGCAGTAACAATAACTGACTTAGATTTAATATGAAGACCTAGTGCTGTTTTGACGCCTACAATTTTGGATCCCTCAAAAAGCAAACCATTAACTGAATCTTGATAAAAGTCAAGATTTGTTGTGTTTTCTAACATGGTTCTCCAGGTTTCCGCAAACATCATTCTATCAGATTGAGCTCGCGGACTCCACATCGCAGGGCCTTTTGATTTGTTAAGCATTTTAAACTGAATGGCCGTTTTATCAGTAACAATTCCACTGTAACCACCAAGAGCATCAATTTCACGAATAATTTGTCCTTTAGCAATACCACCCATGGCAGGGTTACAGCTCATTTGAGCGATATTTTGGAGATTCATTGTAATAAGCAAAGTTGATGCGCCCATGTTAGCACTTGCTGCGGCGGCTTCACTACCTGCGTGGCCTCCACCAACTACTATTACATCGTATGTTGTATTAAATAAACTCATTGGGGTTTCACGTGAAACATTTAGTTAAAATACTCATAATCAAATATTTAGCTCATTTAAACAAGCGTTTTCTTTAAGCCTAATCGTCTTTTTTTCCTCTGTTGTCTTATCTTTATAACCTAAATAATGCAAAACACCATGAATCATAACCCTATTGAGTTCATTTTCAAATGAAACATGAAATAATTGAGCGTTTTCTATAACCCGTTCAATTGATATGTATATCTCTCCATTAACTTGTTTACCAAGACAATAATCAAAACTTATAATGTCAGTTAAAGTATCGTGCTTTAGAAACTCTTTGTTAATATGGTTAAGAAACAAGTCGTCACAAAAAATATAGCTAACCTCTCCAAGCACAAACCCCTCTGAAACAACTATATGTTCAATCCATGACGCGATTTTGAATTCGTCTTTAAGGTTAAAAGGTGTTTCGTAATTAAATGTGATCAAGCTTTACTTTTTTTTAAAAAATACTTTTGTACTTTCTTTTCAAAATCCTTGTGCAAAGGTAATGATTGTCTATTTAATATCTCCATTTGATTATAAAACCGTTTTTTAAATTGTAGTTCTTTTAATTGTTTCCTTTTGGGAGATAAGGTGCTTGTATTGGATTTTCTTTTATTGTCTTTTCCTTGCTTGAGAAAAGCTTTGTCAAGCTTTAATAATTGATATTCTAATTGTTGCATCCTTTGAATCGTTTCTAAATTAAACCCTTTTTCAAGAATATCACGCTCCAATTGCTCCATGGTTTTTAGCACCTTGTTAATTTTAGTATCACCGGAGCCCATCTGGTTTAATGCTTCTTCAAGTTGTTTTTTTAGTTGGCTTTGCTGTTGATAAATTTTAAATAATTCTCCGCTAGATTGCTCTTCAGTTTCTTCACCTCCTTTCTTGCCTCCATTTCCTTTTTTAAGGTTTTGAGAGGCACGCTTTCTTTTTAACCCTTCTTTTAGTTGTTCTGAAAGTCCTTTCTGCTTTTCAATTAATGTTGGTAAACTAAATGAACTTCCTTTTCCTTTTTTACCCGAGGAACCCATGTTATTCTGCATATCATTTAAAAGACTGCTTAACACATCTGCTAAACTGTTAGCTGAAGTCATTACATATTGTTGGTTAGAGCCCGCAAGATCAAATTTATTTTCTGACAAATTATCTAATGATTGGTCAAGGTTAAAGTGGGCGTTCGATAGCTCTGTTTGAATTTTTGCTGTTAATTGTGGAAGTCTCATAGACAATACAAACAAACTATCATCAATGTGTTCAAAATAGGTTTTTAATTCGTTTTGGTTTTTGAGTTCACTTCCAAAATCAGGATGAGCTACAGAAATCTCATTAAACTTAACAAGTAGGTCCTCTTGTTTAAATGAAAAGGTAATAAGGTTTTCTAATATTTTTCTTAAATCATCTATGTTTTCATCTATAGAGTTTTGTTGAAAATCTGCTATTGTTTTTTGCATAAGCTGGCTCATCTGTTGCATTTGTTTTGATGCCTTCTTTTGAAGCTTCTTTGCGTCTTGTTTTTGATTATTGGTTAACTTTTCCTTGGCTTTCATTAAAGAGCTTTTCACAGCCTTTATTTCCTCAGACATTTTAGGTAATTCTAGAGGGTTTTTTAACTGTTTATTGTCATTTGTTAAGTTTTTTAATTCTTTAGAAATATTATCAAATTTTTCAGCAATCTTTTGCTGTTCATTTAACACCTTAGTATCTTCATTGTTAATAGTATCTTGCCTTTTAGATAGTTTTTTTAATTTATTTGCTATTTGAAGTGTTTTTTCTTCAATATAAAAACGCTTGGTTAATTCTAATATTCTCTCCAAACTTCTTTCTTGTTGTTTGTTTTTTTCAGCTAGTGCTTTCGTTTTTTTAATCAATGCTTCTTTATCAAGTTTTTCTGCTATTTTTTGAAGTTCATTCAATAATTTTTTTTGTTTATTTAGCGCTAAAAGCTCTTCTATTCGTTTTTGAAGCTGTTGCTTTTTGTCCCGAAAAGGTTGTTTGTCTCCTTTGTTCTGTTCTAAAGACTGCTGTAGTTTTTCTGTTTGTCTTTCCATCATTTGTTGATGTTGCTGTTGCATGCGAATAAACTCATCAACTTTTTTCTTATCATTCCAATTAAACGCTTTTTTCTTTTTTATTTCTTCTTGAATTTTTAAAAAGGTTTGACTTTGTTGGGTTTGATTTTGGATGGTAGTTTCTAAATTATTAATTGTTTCTTTTTGCTCGTCTAGTTGTTCTTGAACATACTCTTCTTTTGTTTTTTGTCGAAAACTATAGGTGTTGCTTTTTGTTGTTTTGTTTCCATAAACAGCATCATTATCTGTGACTTGAAAAAAAAACTCATAATCAACTCCTTTTTTAAAAATAATTTCTTCAGGGAATCGATAATTAAAAGTTTGAGTGGTTGCATTTGTAATCTTCAGTGAAATGTTGTTTTCTTGAGTGGGAAGATCTTGCTGATAATAAATAAGTTCTAATGAATTAATTCCATAATCATCAGAAACTTGACCTATAAATTGAGCGTTTTCAATACTCACGCTATCTATATTGGATTGGGTAATTATAGACGGATACTCATCTTTAATAACTTTTAAAGTATACGAAATCTTTTCAAAATCCTGCAATTCCTTGTTTGAAGCACTTATTTGATAATCAAAATTATTAAGCGCCACCTTCTTATATTTGAATTTATTTTTTGAGGTTCTTGTAAAATAATCTCTTTTGTTATTTTCTGTAAAAGCAACGTTGTTTGATTGATATGTATTAACATTCCATTTTATTTTTGTGCCAACAGGAACAACAAGGTTACCTGTATTTGTAATCTTTTCGTCTATTTTTTTTGTGTAAGCTGGATAATCTACATCAATATCTAAATTTTGAATTAAGGGTGTTTTTATAAGATTAAGAGTATACTTTTTTGAAAAAATGTTTTCTGAATAACACCTAAACAAAATAGGCGCTGTTACATTCGTAAACGTAAAAGAAAACATCCCTTTTGTTGTTTCTTGCATAAAATAGGTTTCATCTCCATAAATAATTTTAACTTCTTCAGGAATAAAACCACCTTTTGTGGAAATAGAAACAGTATGTGAGCCTCCTTCAATTACAGTTAAATTTTTTGTTTCCATATGAAATGAAAATAAGGCTGGAGGCGTATATGCGGTTTGGGGGTTAACAACTCGTTGTAAACTATGATAAAGGTCTGTATCAATTCCTGTTAAAAAAAATAGAAACCAGAGCAGTATTGGAAACAGTAAATACTTTGAATAAAGAAAATTGTTCTTAAAGTTTATGGCGTTAGAAAAATTAATAGGCTGAAGATCTTTGGATTTTTGTTGAATACTAGCAAGTATAAGATCTGTTTCTTTTTCTTCGTTTTTTAGTTGTAATATATTTAATAATTTATCTTGGACCTCAGGAAAATAGGCCCCTATAATCTTTGAAGATTCTATTTCATTAATGCCTTTTTTTAACTTTATTAAATGGGTAATTGGAATTATAATAAATTTAAGAAACAGAAAAAATTCAAACCCTATAAATATCAACAGTAAAATAATTCTATAATTTGGTTTTAACCATAAAAAATATTCTATACATAATGTTAGGATAAGGTATAAAGCACCAAACAAACTAAATAAAATACCCCCTTTAATAAGTTCATTTGTGTAGTACTTTTTATAGAAAAAAGATAGTTTTTGTTCAATGTTTAATAAGGCGCTCATCAATACATAAAAATAAGATAATAAAAAGAGCTGCAGAAGTATTTTGTGTTAAAGATTTTTTTAACCTAGGTTGAAAATATTTTTGCTTTTTTTATCTAATATTAGTAAGGTATATTTGTGCTTTAAAATATGTATTAATGAAGTCTAATATTCGTGTTCGTTTTGCCCCCAGTCCAACAGGCCCCCTCCATATTGGTGGGCTAAGAACCGCTCTATATAATTATTTATTTGCAAAAAAAAATAATGGTGTTTTTATTTTAAGAATAGAAGACACCGATCAATCTAGATATGTTAACAATGCTGAAGAATATATAACCAATGCTTTAGACTGGTGTAATATTCCTTTTGATGAAGGGCCTGGTAAAAATGAAAAGTTTGGACCTTATAGACAATCTGAAAGAAAAGAACTATACAAAGAGTATGTTAATATTTTAATTGAAAAAGAAAAAGCATATTATGCTTTTGATACCCCTGAAGAACTAAATGCTCAAAGAAAACAACACGAAGCTGTTGGTAAAACTTTTATTTATAACTGGCATAATAGGGAGAAAGGTAGATTAAAAAACTCTTTAGTTTTAACAAAAGAAGAAACTAAAAAAAAGATTGATGAAGGAGGTAATTATGTAATTCGTTTCAAAACCCCTCAAGATGAAACACTGGTGTTAAATGATGAAATTAGAGGCGCTATTAGTATAGATTCGAATACTCTTGACGATAAAGTTCTTTTTAAATCTGACGGAATGCCAACATACCACCTGGCAAATATTGTGGATGATCACCTTATGAAAATTAGCCATGTAATTCGTGGTGAAGAATGGTTGCCATCAATGCCATTACATGTATTATTATATAATGCTTTTGATTGGGAAACCCCAAAATTTGCTCATCTTCCATTGATATTAAAACCCGAGGGTAAAGGAAAACTTAGTAAAAGAGATGGAGATAAATTAGGCTTTCCTGTATTTCCTTTAGCATATACAAACCAAGAAACAGGTGAAGTTTCTTCTGGCTACAGAGAAAGCGGTTATTTTTCTGATGCTTTTATAAACATGCTCTCATTATTAGGATGGAATCCAGGAACAGAACAAGAACTTTTTGATTTAGAGGGTTTAATTTCTACTTTCGATCTTTCAAGGGTAAGTAAATCTGGTGCGAAATTTAGTCTAGATAAAACAAGATGGTTTAATCAACAATATCTTCAAAAAAAGACGGATGATCAATTAGCTAAATTATACCTACCTATATTAAAAACCAAAAACATACAAGGTTTACCATCAATAAATTACATAAAAAGTGTAGTTTCGTTAATAAAAGAAAGGGCTGTGTTTGTAAAAGATTTTTGGAGTTTAAGTAGTTATTTCTTTGAACGCCCTGAAGAATACAACGAAAAAGCAGTGAAAAAACAATGGAGAGAGGGTACTAGTGACTTGATAAATGAGTTAATAATAGTCCTTGATTCAATAGATGATTTTTCCTCAGCATCTGTTGAAAAGAAAACAAAAAACTGGATTTCCTCAAAAGAAATTGGTTTTGGTAAAGTTATGCAACCCCTTAGACTGGCGATTGTTGGTGAAATGAAAGGACCTCATTTATTTGATATCATTCACATGATTGGAAAGGAAGAAGCTATTTTACGTTTAAAAACAATTATAAAAAAACTATCATGATTAAAAACATACTTTTAATTGCAATTCTATTATTTTCAATCACTGCAGAAGCTCAGTACGGTTCTCGTTATGGGTCTCAATACAATAGAAGACAAAGCATGCAACCAAGACAGCCAAGGGCTGCGCAACAATCAAGAGTTCCTGAAATTGATGTTGAAAAAGCTGTTGGTATGGTTTTTTACAATACAGAAAAAGTGAGTAAAAAAATAGGGGTTAAGAAGTCATCTGATGCTTTTATAAAAATAACTTCTATTTTTAATTTATTTAACAAGGAATTAAAGCAAATTAAAAGGATTAATACGTTTTTATTTTCTGAAGGAAAATCTAAGATGGAGGCTGCTCAAAAAGAAACTATTAAAAGTAGAGACTACACCGCACTTCAAAAGGCAAATAAAGAAGTTACAGAGTCTTTCAAACCCATTATAAAGGTTATTGAGGATAAAGAGAAAAAGTTAGATCTTGAATTAAAAGAAATCTTAACAGGAAAACAACAAAAAAAGTGGATAAAGTATAGGGAAAACCTTAAAAAAAAGTAAATTGTTGTAACATTTTCAACGTTTTACGTCTAATAATATAAAATATTCTAATATTAACTTAAACAAAAATTATGAGCTTATTTCTACCAATCATTTTAGGACTTTCTTTTCTTCTCATTTATGGAGCTGTTTTTATTGTAAAACAACAAACAGCTGTAATTATAGAAACGTTTGGTCGTTTTGGAAGTATTAGACAGTCTGGACTTCAATTTAAAGTACCCCTAATTCAAAGAATCGCAGGTAGATTAAGTTTAAAAATCCAACAACTAGATGTTATAATAGAGACAAAAACTCTTGATGATGTATTTGTTAAGCTAAAAGTTTCTGTCCAATTTAAAGTTATTAAAAACAAAGTAGAAGACGCTTTTTATAAGTTAGACTATCCTCACGACCAGATAACATCTTATGTTTTTGATGTAGTAAGAGCAGAAGTACCTAAAATGAAATTAGATGATGTCTTTGTAAAAAAAGACGATATAGCAATAGCTGTAAAATCTGAATTAAATGATGCTATGTTTAATTATGGATATGATATTATTAAAACATTAGTAACAGACATAGATCCGGACGCACAGGTTAAAGCTGCTATGAATAGAATTAATGCTGCAGATAGAGAAAAAACAGCTGCTCAATACGAAGGAGATGCTGCGCGTATTTTAATTGTTGAAAAAGCAAAGGCCGAAGCAGAAAGTAAAAGACTCCAGGGGCAAGGTATAGCAGACCAACGAAGAGAAATAGCTAGAGGTTTAGAGGAATCTGTTGAGGTGCTAAATAAAGTAGGAATCAACTCACAAGAAGCTTCAGCTTTAATTGTAGTAACACAACATTATGATACATTACAGTCTATTGGTCAAGAAACTAATAGTAACTTAATACTTCTACCCAACTCTCCCCAAGCAGGAAGTCAGATGTTAAATGATATGGTTGCTAGTTTTACAGCGAGTAATCAAATTGGAGAAGCGATGAAAAACAATAAGAAAAAATTAGATAAATAAATGATATTATCTACAACAAATAACATTGATGGTAAGACTGTAAAAAACTATTTAGGAATTGTTACTGGTGAGACAATTATAGGTGCTAATATTGTAAAAGATGTATTTGCAAGTATAAGAGATATTGTTGGAGGTAGGTCTGGTTCTTACGAAAAAGTGCTGAGAGAAGCTAAAGATACTGCTTTAAAAGAGATGACAGAAAATGCTAAAAGATTAAATGCAGATGCTATCTTAGGTGTTGATTTAGATTACGAAACCGTTGGTAATAGAGGAGGAATGTTAATGGTAACTGCCTCTGGAACCGCAATAAACCTATAAAAAAACCTAAGTTATACTTAGGTTTTTTTATTTTATTTCTTTTCTTCTATTTTTTCATCTTCTTTTTTGTCGTCCTTTGAAGCTTTCTTAAACTCTTTTATACCACCACCAATACCTTTCATTAGTTCTGGTATTTTCTTTCCTCCAAATAAAAGTAATAATGCCCCAACAATAAGAGCCATAGAAAGAGGGCTTGGCATTCCTAATAAAAAAATAGTTAAAGTCATTTATTTAAATTTTAATACACAAATATACAAAAACGTTTCAATGAATTAATTCATTTGTTTTATAATTCCTCCTGCCATCTTTTTATTTTTTATAACTTCTGGCTTTCCTTTATATAAAATTGAGCCACCAAAGCTAACTTTTGCTAATAAAGTTTCACCTGCATTTACCTCAGCTTTTGAACCTGTCCCTGCTTTTACTAAACTACTGTTAGAAGTAAAAAGATTATATCCATGGTATACTCCATATAAATCAAGTTCAATATCTTGATTTTTTGAAGTGCCTGTTAGATTTACAACACCCCCAGTTACTGATTTAACTTTTAGGTGTTTTGTTTTAATTTCTAACTTTATAGAAGCTCCTTCTTGAGCCTTTACCTCTAAATGTGTTTGATTTATTCCTTTTCCTATTATTTTTGAACCCTCATTTCCATCTATAGTTTGAATATCTTTATTATAAAACAACTTAACATTGACTTTATCACCTGCTAGTAACTCTGGAAATCGTAAACTAATCTTTAAAACCCCCTCTGTATTCTTAATTTTAATTTTATCTGTTTTATCTCCTGAGATTTCTATTTTACTTTCATTAGATTGAAGCAATTCAAGGCGTATTCCGTTATAAACTTTAAGTTTATAAAAATCTTCTATTGTTTTTGTGATGGTTTTTTGAGAAAACGAAGAAGTGCTCGTAATTAAAAAAAGTGTAATTATATAATTTTTCATTTTTTAACTACAAGATATGAATTATTAGAATTTTTAAAAATTTTACTTAATTAAATAACTGTTAAGGGATCTTTCTATTGCTCTATAAGAGTAAAATCTAAGTGTTTTCTTTCTAAATCTGTGTGTTTAACTTTTACGGTAACAAAATCTCCTAATTGATATATATGTTTAGTAGATTGACCAATAATAGCAAACTGTTTCTCGTCAAAAATATAATAATCACTTTTTATATCTCTTATTCTTACCATACCTTCACATTTATTTGATGTAATTTCCACGTAAATTCCCCACTCTGTAACACCTGATATAACGCCAGGAAACTCTTCATCTTTATGATCTTGCATATATTTAACTTGCATGTACTTAATAGATTGTCTTTCAGCTTTAGAAGCTAATTCCTCTTGTTTAGATGAATGTTTACATTTAGTTTCATAATCATCTTGTTTTGGAGATTTTCCTCCTTCTAGATAATACTGTAATAAACGATGTGTCATAACATCAGGATAACGACGAATTGGAGATGTAAAATGAGAGTAATAATCAAAAGCTAATCCATAATGACCTATATTATTGGTTGTATAAACAGCCTTACTCATTGTTCTAATTGCTAAAGTTTCAATCATATTTGACTCTGGCTTACCTTGAACATCGTTTAATAATTTATTTAAACTTTCTGTTGTGCTCTCTCTAGTAAGTGTATTTATTTTATAACCAAAATTGTAAACTATATTTTGTAAAGCAGCAAGTTTTTCAATATCTGGCTCATCATGAACTCTATATATAAAAGTTTGGTTGGTTGGTTTATTTTTTTCTTTACCTATAAATTCAGCAACTTTTCTATTTGCTAACAACATAAACTCCTCTATTAACTTATTAGCATCTTTTGATTCTTTAAAAAATACACCTGTTGGATTAGCATTCTCATCTAAATTAAATTTAACCTCAACTCTATCAAAAGATATTGCCCCTTCTTTCATTCTTTTTTTTCTGAGAATTTTAGCCAATTTATTTAACTTTAATGTAGCTTCAACTATGGTATCAGGGACGTAATAAGATTCATTTGTAATAGAAATATTTTCAGGTATAAAATTTTTCTCTGTTTCTATAATAGTTTGTGCTTCTTCATAAGCAAAACGTTTATCAGAATAAGTAACTGTTCTACCAAACCATTCATTTAAAATTTGAGCATTTTCATTGATCTCAAAAACAGCAGAAAAAGTTAATTTTTCTTCATTTGGTCTCAAAGAACAGGCACCATTAGATAAAATTTCGGGTAACATAGGAACAACTCTATCTACTAGGTATACCGATGTTGCTCTATTATATGCCTCTTTATCTAAAATTGTATTTGGTTGAACATAATAAGAAACATCTGCAATATGAATACCTATTTCATAATTTCCATTTTTTAACTTTGTAAAAGATAAAGCGTCATCAAAGTCTTTAGCATCTTTAGGGTCAATTGTAAATGTTAAATCCTGCCTCATATCTCGTCTTTTAGAAATTTCTTCTTTTGTAATTTCTAAGGATAAGTTACTTGCATCTTTTTCAACTTCATTCTCAAATTTATAAGGTAAACCATATTCTAATAAAATAGAGTGTATTTCAGTATTATGATCTCCTGGTTTACCTAAAACTTGTGTTATTTTACCAAAAGGATTTTTTGAATTTTCTGGCCAATCGGTTATTTTTACTTGAACTTTATCTCCATGCTCTGCACCATTTACTCTTGCTTTAGAAATAAAAATATCAACATACATTTTTTGATTATCACATAATACAAAACCGAAATTTTTACTCATTTGAAGTACACCTACAAAAGATGTTTTGTCCCTTTCTATAATTTCTATAATATCTGCTTCTAATTTATTACTCCTGTTTCTTTTATATACATAGGCTTTTACTGTATCATTTTGTAAACCTTTACCTAGATTATTAGAAGGAATAAAAATATCCTTTTCAAAGTCATCTGAAACAAAGTAACCATTGCCGTTTGAAGTAATATCTAAAGATCCAATATGATATTTTTTATCAATAATAATTTGATATTTTCCTTTATTAATTTCCTTTATTTTCTTTGTTTCTTTTAATTCTATTAGCTTTTTGAGTATTTGTGTTTTACCATCTGAATTTGTAATTCCTAGTTTACTAGCGATTTGTTTATAATTATAATATTTAGTGCTATCATTATTAAATATTTTAAAAATATCTCTTGTTAAATTTTTAATAACACTACCTTTCTTCTTGTAGATTTTTTTCTTTCTACTCATACTACTTTCTTTATTTTATTATATTTAGTAAAATACTTATTTTTTATCATTTTAATAGCTAATTAATTTAATTTTATAATGCACTTCAATAAGCTTCATTTTACAAAATCTTGGTTTTTAATTGTAAATCCTTCTGCAGGAAATACTAATTTTAGAAAATCATGGATTTGTATTCAAAGTTTATTAAAAACCAAAGAAATTTTTTTTTCTTTTGCTTTTACTCAGTATACCAAACATGAACTAGTACTTGTAGATGAAGCTATTAAACAAGGATATAGAAATTTTATTTCTGTAGGCGGAGACGGAACCTTACATCATGTGGTAAACGGAATAATGATGCAAAGATATACAAAAACATCTAATATAAAACTAGGTGTGATTCCTTTAGGTACTGGTAATGATTGGATAAGAACATATAAGATTCCTAATTCTATAGAAAAAGCTATTAATGTTATTATAAATAATACTGTTATTTTCCAAGATATTGGCTGTATTACTTTAGCTTCTGGTAAAAAAGAATACTTTAATAATCTAGCAGGTATAGGTTATGATGGGTATGTTGTTAAAAATTTAAAATATTTAAAAAAAATAGGTTCTATCGCATTTTTATTAAGTGGATTATATAGTTTACTTTCTTATAGGAAAAAGAAATATTCTATCACTATAAGAGATGAAACTTTAAAAGAAGAATGTTTGATGATTATATTTGGTATTTGTAAATATTCTGGAGGAGGATTAAGAGTCACAAAATACCCAAACCCAACAGATGGTTTACTAGATATCACAATAGTTAAAAAATTTTCATTTTTTAATTTACTTTTTAATCTTCCTAAATTGTATAATGGAAACATTGTACATCATAAAAAAGTAGACAATTATAAAGTAAAAGAATTAAATATTATAAATGATAATTCAATTATCGAAGCAGACGGAGAAATTGTAGGAACAGGCTCTTTAAAAGTTCACATCATTCCTAATGCTATTCAATTTTTGATTAATTGTATTTAAACTTTATTAACAATTAATATTATTACCATATTTCTTTATATTAAAAATTTAAAAAACATATTAATTATAATAGCATGTGAATAGTTAATATAGAAAACAACATATTTCTTAGGATTTGTTATTTATTAAAAATAATACACATTTTATTATATATTTTTCCTTTTAAAATAAAGAAAAATACTATTTATTAACACTACTTATAAACAACTATAAACATTTTTTTTTAATTAAATAAAAGTTAATAAGTGTAAAAAACAGATGTAAATAATGTTTATAAGAAGTAATTAAAAAATAATAGTTTTTATTGTGTATGTGATAAATGAATATGTATTGTAATTAAAAATGGATAAATCAAATCTATTTTTTAAAACTTACCTATACTTTTTAACAATTATAAAAATGATGTTAACTAACTAATAAATAAGTAGTTATTAATTAAAATATAAAATTACTTTTTAAACCTGTTGATAACCATATGTATTTGTATTTTTGTTTCTATTAAAAGCATAAAAACCAACTTATTATGAATATTTCTATAGGGAATGATCATGCTGCTACAGCATATAAATTTGAGATTATTAAATTGTTAGAATCGAAAGGTATAGTGGTTAAAAATTATGGTACTGATTTTCACGATAGTGTAGATTATCCAGATTTTGTACATCCGGTAGCAAAAGATATTGTTTCAAAAAAAGCACACTATGGAATATTATTATGTGGGAGTGCTAATGGAGTTGCTATGACCGCAAATAAATACAAAGAAGTAAGAGCAGGTTTATGTTGGTCTAAAGAAATTGTGATGTTAATTAGACAACATAATAATGCTAATATTTTATGTATCCCAGCAAGATATACATCAATTCCTCAAGCATTAAAAATGGTAGAAACATTTTTAGAAACAGATTTTGAAGGAGGAAGACATCAAAACAGGGTTAATAAAATACCAGCTTGTTAAATATGATCTTTACTATTAAAAAGTTTAATGAATTATCAACTCATGAGTTGTATGCTGTTTTACAACTTAGAGCTGAAGTTTTTGTGGTAGAGCAAGATTGTGTTTATCAAGATCTTGATAATAAAGACTTAGATGCGTATCATATGTTAGGTGTTTTAGATACTAAAATAGTAGCATATACAAGAATATTTAAACCTGGTGATTATTTTTTAGAATCAAGTATTGGAAGAATCGTAGTAAAAAAAGAATTTAGAAAATTTCAATTTGGATATCAGTTAGTTGTAAATTCTATACAATTTATAGAAAATAATTTACAACAAAATAAGATTCTTATCTCTGCACAATCATATCTTTCTAAATTTTATAATTCATTAGGTTTTACTCAAGTAGGAGAAGAATACTTAGAAGATGGTATTCCTCATATTAAAATGCTTAAACCTTAAAAGAAACCAGGTACTTCTTTAACTTCACCAAGTTTTAAATTTTCTAATAAAATTGCTCCTACTCTGATTCTTATTAAACGTAGTGTAGGAAAACCAACCGCTGCCGTCATCTTTCTTACCTGTCTAAATTTACCTTCTTTTAAAGTAATAGACATCCAACTTGTTGGTCCATGCCTATCCTCTCTAATTTTTTGTGTTCTATTTTTAAAATTTGGAACAGGTATTAAAGAAGATTTACAGGGTTTAGTCGTATATTTCTTTCCTTTAAAACCAATAATTACACCACTTTTTAAAATATTAATATCCTTTTGTGTAATACAACCATCTACCTGGACATAATATTCTTTTTCTACTTTTTTACTCCTTATTTCTTCACTTACCTTTCCGTTAGTAGTTAATAAAAGAAGCCCTTCAGAATTTACATCCAGTCTACCAATCGCCATTGTCTTATCTGGAAAATTAAAAAATTCTCCTAATAATTTCTTCTTTCTTTTATGAGGATTTACAAATTGTGAAATTGTGCCGTAAGGTTTATGAAAAATAAAATGTTGGTGGATATCCATAAAAAAAAGAAGCTATAAATTCGTCCAAAAATAATCTTTTTTCATTTATAAATGCTAATCAAATTTTGTACCTTGTCGTACTTTTTAAAAATTAAATAAGTAGTATTTATGGCAGCAGACAAAGAAAAACATGCAAAACTTAAAGCCCTTCAGTTAACCTTAGACAAACTAGATAAAACCTACGGAAAAGGGTCTGTCATGAAAATGGGAGATAGCGTTGTAGAAGAGGTAGAAGCAATTTCATCAGGTTCTTTAGGTTTAGATTTAGCACTCGGTGTTGGAGGATATCCAAGAGGGAGGGTTATTGAAATTTATGGCCCAGAATCATCAGGTAAAACAACGCTTACTTTACATGCAATTGCTGAAGCTCAAAAAGCTGGAGGAATTGCTGCTTTTATTGATGCTGAGCATGCTTTTGATCGTTTTTATGCTTCAAATCTTGGTGTAGATATCGATAATTTAATAATTTCACAACCCGATCATGGAGAGCAAGCCTTAGAAATTACAGACAATTTAATTCGTTCAGGAGCTATAGATATTGTTGTTATAGATTCAGTAGCTGCTTTAACACCAAAGTCTGAAATTGAAGGCGAGATGGGAGACTCAAAAATGGGGCTTCATGCACGTCTAATGTCTCAAGCTCTACGTAAACTAACAGGAACAATTAGTAAAACTAAGTGTACCGTTATTTTTATCAATCAATTACGAGAAAAAATAGGTGTTATGTTTGGAAACCCAGAAACAACAACAGGAGGTAATGCTTTAAAATTCTATGCTTCTGTTAGATTAGATATTAGAAGACGAACGCAAATTAAAGACGGTGATAGAGTAATTGGAAACCAAACAAAAGTTAAGGTTGTAAAAAACAAAGTTGCACCACCTTTTCAAATTGCTGAATTTGATATTATGTATGGAGAAGGAATTTCTAAAGTTGGAGAGGTTCTTGATATTGGTGTTGAATTAGGGATTGTAAAGAAAAGCGGTTCTTGGTTTAGTTATGGTGAAACTAAACTAGGTCAAGGAAGAGACGCCGTTAAGTCTTTAATAAAGGATAATCCAGATTTAGCAGAAGAATTAGAAGGAAAAATTAAAGAAGCTATTGATAATCAATAAGAATAATATTTTTTAAAAACCACTAATTTATTAGTGGTTTTTTAAGTTTTATACTCCTGTACTACCAAAACCTCCAGAGCCACGCTCGGTTTCATTCAAGAAGGTTACCTTCTCCCATTTAATTTGTTCGTGCTTTGCAATTACTAATTGAGCAATTCTATCTCCATCATTTATTACAAATTTATCTAGGGATAAATTAACCAAAATAACCCCAATTTCACCCCTATAGTCTGCATCTATAGTCCCTGGACTGTTTAGAACAGTAATTCCTTTTTTAGCAGCTAATCCACTACGAGGTCTTACCTGGGCCTCTAAACCTTTAGGTAGTGCAATAAACAACCCAGTTTTTATAATAGTTCTCTCTAAAGATTTTAGAGTTATTGGCCCGTTTATACAGGCCCTGAGGTCCATACCAGCAGAAAGACTTGTTTCATATGAGGGTAAATCGTGTTTGGATTTATTAATTATTTGTACATTCATTATTATTGTATTGATGAAAACAAATATAATAAATCAACCTAGTAATAGATATTAGATATAAGAATTATTACTTTTGAAAAAAAAATGAATTTTTTAAATGAATAATCAGCTAAAAGTAGCGGTTCTTGGTGGGGGTAGTTGGGCAACTGCCATTGTGAAAATGTTGTGTGAAAACCTAGAAACTGTTGGCTGGTACATGCGAAGCACATATATCGCAGAACACATAAACCTAAACAAACACAATCCAAATTACTTAAGTTCCGCAGAACTTCATCCTTCTCAATTAGACCTTTCAAATGATATTAACAAGGTTGTGTCTAATTATGATATCTTAATTTTTGCAATCCCCTCCGCCTTCTTAACTTTAGAACTTGAAAAATTAACGGAGAGTTTAGAGTGCAAAATAGTTTTTTCAGCAATTAAAGGAATCGTTCCAGAAACAGGTTTGATTGTAGGAGAGCATTTTTATGAAAAATACAATGTTCCGTACAAAAACATTGGAGTCATTACAGGACCATGTCATGCAGAAGAAGTTGCTATGGAAAGACTTTCATATTTAACAATAGCCTGTCAAGATGAAGACAAAGCAAAGACGGTTGGAGGTTGGCTACAAAGTAGGTATATCCGTGTTAAAATATCAGATGATATTATAGGAACAGAATATGCCGCAATGCTAAAAAACATTTTTTCTATAGCAGCAGGAATATCTCACGGTTTAGGTTATGGAGATAATTTTCAATCTGTACTCATGAGTAACTCAATTCGAGAGATGAAGCGCTTTATAAAAAAAGTTCATAAAATGAAGAGAAACATTAATAACTCCGCATATTTAGGGGATTTATTAGTAACAGGGTATTCTACTTTCAGCAGAAACAGAATGTTTGGAAACATGATTGGTAAAGGCTATACTGTTAAATCTGCAATGTTAGAAATGAGTATGGTTGCAGAGGGATATTATGCTACTAAAAGCTCTTACAAAATTAAAAACAAAAACGGTGCAAGAACTCCTATTATTGATGCAGTTTATGCCATCCTTTATCAAGGCAAAGATGCTAAAGCAATCTTCACAAAACTAACAGAGCTTCTAGATTAATACGACTTACACTTCGATATCTTAGCTATATTACACCTTTTTATTTATTACTTTTGTTGTAAATATAACATTATGTTATAAATACAACATTTATGAAAACAATACAAGAATCGGTTGAAAGTATAATTCGAAAAACACCTTTTATTGAGGAGGCATTAAATGAAAAGCTAATAAATGTTTCTTCTTTGGCTAGGATCATACTTCCAAAAGTAGAAAAAATGTTAAAAAAACAAGTCAAAGTAGGAGCGGTAATGATGGCAATTAACAGAATATCACCTGCAAGCGAACTAAGAATACGAAAAAATATCAGGAAATTTACACTTTCCTTAGGAGACTTTATTGTTCGATCAGACCTTAGTGATTATACCTACAAAAACACAAAGTCTCTCTTAAAGGAAATTGCTAAAATTTTAAGTGTTGCAGCAGATAATGACGATTCTTTTATCACTGTTTCAACAGGTATTTTTGAGACAAACATTGTAATAAGTCAACGCTTAAAGCCCTATATTAAAGATTTTTTCACACATGAGAGATTAATTCATAATGTAGAAAACCTTGCTTCTATAACAATTAAATTACCAGAGGGAAATTTAGAACAATCAGGTTTTTATTATTTTATTTTAAAACAACTAGCGTGGGCAGATATTTCACTTCAGGAAATAATATCAACAACAAATGAAATGACAATTGTTGTAAAAGAAGAAGATATTAATCAGACATTTTCTATTTTGATGGATATGAAGAAATAGCGTAATGTGTTAAAAAATAAAAAAATAGTAATCAAAGTGTTATCTTCGTACCCTGGAAAATAAAAAAATAAAAAAATGGTAAACAATTACTTTAAAAAACTGCTAGTTTTTTCCTTATTATTATCAACTACTTTTAGTATTTCTCAAACTCAAGAGCAAATATTAGAAATTAAAAAAGCTAACAACACCCAAGAATTAAAAAACATTGAAGAATCTTCAAGGCTAATTCAGGTAGATGCAAAAGAGAAAGCTTTAGCAATGGCCTCCCTTAAAGGCTGGGAAATAACATATACTAAAGATGGGTCTTTATATGAATTAATGAAGGTTTCTGAAGACAACAGACCTATTTATTACAAAACCTTTAACCAAAACGCTGCAATTTCAACTAGAGTTAATCACCTTAATACTGGAGGTAGTTTAGGTTTAGAACTAGAAGGTCAGAACATGACAGCTCATGTCTGGGATGGTGGATGGGTCTTTACAACGCACCAGGAGTTTGATGGAGCCGGAGGTGATGATAGGGTTATTATAGGAGATAACGAAAATCAATATAGCGATCATGGAACTCACGTAACGGGTACTATTTTAGCCTCAGGTGTTAATCCTGAAGCAAAAGGAATGGCGCCTCAAGCAAAAGGGGTATCCTATCGTTGGAGTAATGATATTTCTGAGGGTGCAGCAGCAGCAGCAGACGGAATGCTATTGTCTAATCACTCTTATGGGTATCCCTTAAGTAATATACAAAATGGTGCAGGTATATATGGTTTTGATGCCAAAGAGTTTGATGCCATCATGTACAACGCACCCTACTATCTTCAAGTAGTTTCGGCAGGAAACGACGGCTCAAATAATACATCAAACTCAGATCCTTTAGAAGGTAATAATTTATATGACAAGTTAACAGGAATGAATACGGCAAAAAATAATTTATCTGTTGCTAATGGTCAAGATGCTGATATCGACGCTGACGGAAACTTAATTTCTATGAATAGAAATAACGGGAGCTCTGAAGGCCCAACAGATGATTTAAGAGTGAAGCCAGATATTACGGGTAACGGATCGGGCGTTATTTCTCCAGTAGGCGATAGTAGTGGGTACGGAAATTATTCAGGAACCTCTATGTCTGGACCAAATGTAATGGGTTCATTATTATTGGTTCAACAACACTATAGCAATGTGAATGGTTCTTTTATGTTTGGCGCAACCCTAAAGGGTTTAGCTCTTCACACGGCAGATGATATTACACCAGACAACTCTAACTCTTCATCTCAAACACTTGTTGGGCCTGATGCCACTACAGGTTGGGGTTTATTAAATGTAAAGTTCGCTGTAGAGACCATTGATAAAGTTGGTTTTAGAAGTGTTATTAAAGAAAAAACGTTAGACAACGAAGATACTTTTACCATGAATGTTAAGTCTGATGGAGAAAACCCATTGGTAGCTTCAATTTCATGGACAGACGTTGCTGGAGAACAAAATAATACAGTTAACGATCCTACTCCTGCATTAGTTAACGATTTAGACATTCGAGTTTCACAAGTTATAGATGGTGAAACAACAGAATATTTACCCTGGAAATTAACTTCTGTAAACACGAATGAACAAGGAGACAATTTAGTTGATCCATTTGAAAAGATAGAGATTACTGATGCTTCAGGTGAGTATATAATTACAGTTTCTCACAAAGGAACTCTAGTAAATGACTCTCAAAATTACTCATTAATTGTAACAGGAACGCTTTCTGATATTAATTTATCTAGTGTTAACCCTGAGGTTATTCAATGTTCAACATCAGACGCCGAATTTAACTTTGATTATACACAGCAAATTCAGACCACAACAACAATAACTGCTAATAATTTACCAACAGGAGCAACAGCAAGTTTTTCACCATCTTCAATAAGCCAAAATGGTGACGTTGTTATGACTGTATCAAATTTAGAAAGTGTTGCTTCCGGCACCTATGAAATAAGTGTAACAGCAAGTAATGGTGACGAAACACAAACTAAAAAAGTAGAGTTAAGGGTGGTTCATCCAGATTTTACAGACAATCCGATGAGTTTATCTTCACCTTTAAATGAAGAAGCAGGTGTTTTATTCCCTGAAATCGAGTTAGTTTGGAATGAAAATATAAACGCAGAATCGTATACTGTTGAATTATCTGATAATCCATCATTTTCGAATATTATAGCAACCTCTACTCAGACCGATATAAAATTTACAGCTACAGGTCTTGAAGAAAATAGTATTTATTATTGGAGAGTAAACCCAATAAATCAATGTGGTTTAGCTATTTCACCTGTAATTTATAGTTTTCAGACAGCAGGGTCTGAAGATTGTACAAATACATATTCTGCTACAGATTTTGACAATGATCGTTTAGGAGGAGGTACTGATGTTGTAGCTTCATTACCAATTGAGATTACAGATGATTTAACAATAAGTAGACTAAAAGTAAATGTAGATATTACTCACCCTGCTATTGGAGAACTAGAGGTATTAATTCAGGAACCAGAAGTATTAGGTGCTAACACCACACTACTTTTAGAAAATGTATGTGAAAATGTAGCAAACGTTACAGGAGCTGTATTTGACGATAATGGAAATGATTTGGTGTGTGGAACAGCAGATCCTGCAATTTCAGGCAACATAAAGCCTGCACAAAGCTTAGCTAGTGCTGCAGGAAAAAGCGCCTTAGGAACTTGGTTGTTAATCGCAAATGATGATACTTTCCAGAATGGAGGAACATTTACAGCAGGAAGTTTAGATGGAGCAACGATAACGGTTTGTACAGCCGAAGCAAACTCATCTCTTCCAGAGTTTTCATCCAATCCCGTATCAGTTAGCGCAAACCAAAGTACTGCGTTTACAACTTCTGACATGTTAGCAACCACAGCTTCAGAGACAGCTTCTCAGCAAGTTTATACTATTGTTACGGCGCCAACTATGGGTGTAATTACTAAAAATGGTTCAGATTTATCTATAGGCGGAACTTTTACGCAAGCTGATGTAGATGCAGGGGTTATTGCATATTCAAACACGCAAACCGTATTATTTTCTGATTCATTTAAGGTAGATATTACCAACTCATTAAATGGTTGGTTACCAAATCAAGAGGTTAGTATAGAAGCAACCACATTAAGTACAAATTCTTACTCTTTATCTAATGTGTCTATCTATCCAAACCCTTCGAACGGTATAATCAATGTTCGCTTTGAGACAACGTCAAACGATATCGTAAAAATAGAATTATTTGATTTACAAGGTAGAAGAGTTTATCGCTCTAATCACACAAGTAATCAATCGTTATTCGATGAACCAATAGCTACAGGAAAAATAGCCAACGGTATATATGTATTAAATGTGTCACAAGGAAACAAAAGCACAACGAAGAGAATTATCTTTTCGAAGTAATTTTTTTGAAAGACAAATGTTTTTATAAACGTTAAAATGAGGCTACATAGTAGCCTCATTTTTATTTACATTTATATTGAATTTATCTACTATGACCCAAAAAAGAAAAAACGATCCCTATGCAGCCCTAAGAATAAAAGAGTTTACTGTTTTTTTATTAGTCCGTTTTGCTTTAGTTTTTGGATGGTCTATGCAGTTTATAGTAATTGAATGGAAGGTTTATGAACTCACAGGGGATCCTATATATTTAGGACTTATTGGCTTAATGGAAATAATTCCCGCTTTATCAACAGCCTTATTTGCTGGTCATATTGTAGATCAAAAAGAAAAAAGGAATTTATTAGCATTATGCATTGCTGCTTTTTCTGTAATAAGTTTTGGTCTTTTTTGGATTACATCAGACGCAATAAGCAATTCGCTTTCAACAGAAATAATTTTATATATTATTTATGCATTTGTTTTCTTTGGTGGTTTCTTACGCGCTTTTTTTGGTCCCATTATTTTTTCTTTAGTTGCCTTAATAGTTCCGAAAAAAATATATCCAAATGCAGCAACGTGGAATAGTTCTTTATGGCAGATGGCACGTGTTTTAGGGGTTTCTTTTGCCGGTTTTTCCATCAATTGGATTGGTGTTCATTGGTCTCTCAGTATTATTTTTTTCTTAGTCGCTTTTTCATTTTTTGTATTGTTTAAAATAAAAAGAAAACCCGTTTTGAATCCAAAGATTGGAGAACCCATTTTACAAAGTTTAAAAGAGGGTGTTCGTTTCGTGTTTAAAACAAAAGCAATTTTAGGTGCGCTTACTTTAGATATGTTTTCTGTTTTATTTGGAGGAGCAATTGCCTTATTAGCTGTTTTTGCTGAAGATATTTTGAAAGTAGGGCCACGAGGATTTGGAATTTTAGTAGCAGCTCCATCTGTTGGTTCATTTTTAACCATGTTAGTAACGGCTTATATTCCAATTAGTAAAGCTGCCGGAAAAAAACTATTAGTTGCTATTTTTGGTTTTGGGGTTTGTATCATTGTTTTTGGAGCCTCCTCTGTATTTTGGATTTCAGTTGTTGCCCTGTTTTTTAGCGGTGTAACAGATGGCGTTTCTATGGTGATAAGACAAACGATTCTTCAACTTAAAACTCCAGATGAAATGCGAGGAAGAGTTTCTTCTGTGAATTCAATGTTTGTTGGGTCATCTAACGAGCTTGGGGCTTTTGAAAGTGGGCTAACAGCAAAATTAATGGGAACAGTTACTGCTGTAATTTTTGGAGGAACTATGACGCTACTAACAGTTGTAACAACAGGAATCTTAAACCCAACTTTAAGAAACCTCGACCTTACTAAAGACTTAGAAGAACACGAAAAAAGCGAGTAAATTAATTAAAAGTAGTAATTAATTCCAGCGCATTATTTAGCTCTTCCTTCTTTCTATTAAGGACTTCTTTTTTCCATGAAAGATGTTTCGCAAATTCAATTAAAACAAGAGTTAGGTTCTCATAAACACTTTCTATATTAAAGTATGCCCTTCCGGTTCTTCTAATAAAAAAGTCTGTAAGAGAACAAGTCATTTCATAATGAATCGTATACCAAACTTCTGCTTTTATCATTTTTTCTTGTGGCGTCCCTTTCTCTAATTCATTGTATTTTTTAAGAATAATATCAGTTTGCTTTCCATAGTTATAAACAAGATATTGAGCGTCTTTTTCATTAAACTTATCTTTAAAAATTCTCTTATAAATTAGGTTAATATAACTTTTTACATCATCAAAATCTTCAAATTTACCGCCAGAAAGCATGATGTGTTCTGTTTGTGTTTTTTTAAATTCTTTAGAGAATTGCCTAAGGTGTTTTTTAGCAACCAAGTCAACAATTCGTTCCGCCATTTTACGATACCCCGTTAGCTTTCCTCCAGCAATAGAAATTAATTCTGATTTAGCCACAAATATTTCATCTTTTCTTGACAATTCAGAAGCGGGTTTTCCCTCTTCGTGAATTAGTGGGCGAAGACCTGCCCAAGAAGATTTTATATCATCAATAGAGATCAATACATCAGGAAACATATTGTTTACTGCGGCTATAAGATACATTGCGTCTACCAAATCTGTTTTAACTTCATTTTTATTACCCTGATAGTTTGTATCTGTTGTTCCAAAGTAAGTACTTTTACCCCTAGGTATTGCAAACATCATTCGCCCATCAGGAACATCAAAATATACAGACTGCTTTACAGGTAGTTTATCGTAATTAACCACTAGGTGAACCCCTTTAGACAATCGTAGTTTTTTGTTAGTGTTAATTTGATTTTTTAACCGTAAACTGTCTACCCACGGCCCCGTAGCATTAATCACATATTTTGATTTAATGTTAAAAATTGTATTGGATAAGTTGTCTTTTACTGTTGCACCTGCAATCCTTTTCTCTTCATACAAAAACTCTAAAACTTCAGCATAATTAATAGGTTTTGCATTGTAATCTAAAGCTGTTTTAATAAGCTCTAGCGTTAAACGAGCATCATCTGTTCTATACTCTGCATAGTAACCAGCGCCCTTTAAAATATTTTTAGGAAGAAGAGGCTCTTTTTTTAAAGCTTCATTTTGACTTAACATTTTACGCTTGTCTTCCCCTTCAACAGCCGCTAAAACATCATACACCTTCAAGCCGACAGATGTTAACCAAGAACCGTAAGTTCCACCCTCAACAAGGGGCAATATCATTTTTTCAGGAACAACAAGATGTGGTGCTAATTTATGTACAATTGCACGCTCCATACCCACTTCTTTAACCAACCAAAAATCAAACTGTTTTAAGTATCTTAATCCTCCATGAATTAACTTTGTAGATTTACTACTAGTTCCAGAAGCAAAATCGTTTTTCTCTACAAGAGCCACTTTCATTCCTCTAGAAGCGGCATCTAAAGCAATACCCGCACCTGTGATACCTCCACCAACAACCAACAAATCGAATTCATTTGATTTTAATTCATTTATGGTATTCTCTCTGTCAAAAAAAGAAAAACGGTTCATAATGCCTTCAAATAGAGATAATTTAAAAATGTCTCCGCGGAGGAGAAGAATTAAATATATTGTTTTTTTATCAATTAAAAATTGAGAACGGTAAGTTTACTCTTGTTTAGAGATAATTCCCCTTTTTTTAAGTTCAGGAATCATTCTTAAAGCCCCTTCTTTAATTGTATTTTCTTTAAAAGTAAACGTTTTATCATATAAACGATCCTTAACAAAAAAAGTAACTTGAAATTGATTTGTAAGCTTAAACAAATCAGGCTGTATCCACTCTATTTTAGCAAATGAATGTGCGTCTAAAACATCAATTTTTTTACGCATAACTGAGCTTATGTTTTTATCACCAAACCCCTTAGAAACAATTACCATCATTTCTAGACGGAAACTGTTGTTATTTACAAGATAAACATTCCAATCGTTTGTGTTATAAATAGTGTTGTATTCATATACAATAGCCATTTCAACATCAGAAATTTCAGGAATTATAATGTCTTTCTTCATAGAGCTACTTGAGGTTATCGAGATGATTTCACGTATCTTCTGACAAAATGGAATTATAGTACAGATTTAAATTGCCCAAGAAAACGAACATCATTTTCATAAAACATTCTAATGTCTGGAATTTGATATAGCAACATAGCAATTCTCTCTATTCCCATTCCAAAAGCATATCCGCTGTATATAGAAGGATCTATATTACAATTTTTAAGTACGTTAGGGTCTACCATTCCGCAGCCCATAATCTCTAACCAACCAGTACCCTTTGTAATCTTATAATCTGTTTCAGTTTCTAGCCCCCAGTAAATGTCAACTTCTGCACTAGGTTCTGTAAAAGGAAAATAAGATGGTCGTAAACGAATTTTAGATTTCCCAAACATTTCTTTAGTAAAGTACAATAAGGTTTGCTTTAAATCTGCAAAAGAAACATCTGTATCTATATATAAACCCTCTACTTGATGGAATATACAATGTGCTCTAGCAGAAATATCTTCATTTCTAAAAACTCTTCCAGGAGAAATTGTTCTTATAGGAGGTTTATTATTTTCCATATAACGAACTTGAACAGATGATGTATGTGTTCTTAGTAAAGTATCAGGGTTTTTATCAATAAAAAAAGTATCCTGCATATCTCTTGCGGGATGGTATTCTGGAAGGTTAAGCGCTGTAAAATTATGCCAATCGTCCTCTATTTCTGGGCCCTCTGAAACTGTGAATCCGATTCTATTGAAGACATCAATAATCTTATTCTTCACCAAAGAGATGGGGTGCCTAGAACCCAATTGTATTGGTTCAGAAGGCCTTGTTAAGTCTCCATAAATTTTTTTTTCACTACCAGAGTCTTCCAGAGCATTATTTAAAAAAACAACTTTGTCTTCCGCAGTTTTTTTAAGAGTATTTAAAGCTTGTCCAAATTCTTTACGTAATTCAGCATCAACATTTTTAAATTCAGAAAATAAGCCCTTCAACACCCCCTTACTTCCCAGGTATTTAATCCTAAAAGTTTCTATCTCTGCTTTAGAAGTTGCTTTAAATAAATGGACTTCTTCTATGAGTTCTTTAACCTTGTCTAACATGTTTTGCAATGAAATAAATATTGTACAAATTTACATTTTTTATAAGGAAAGTGATTCATTTTCCTTTTGAAAACTTAAATCCAAACGAAAACGATTGAATACTGATGCTTCAGAAGGAAACAAAACGTAAAAAGTATGATTAAGATATCTTAAAATATATATCTTTGTCGCAAATTTGAACAAGTAAACTACAAATCAAAAACAAACATATGGAAGCAAAAATAAATGCTTTTATGGACTTGGTGAAACAGAGAAATCATCATGAACCAGAATTCTTACAAGCAGTTCAAGAGGTTGCTGAAACAGTTATTCCTTATATTGTTAAAAATGACATCTATCATGGAAAGAATATTTTGCTTAGAATGGTAGAACCAGAAAGGTTAATATCTTTTAGGGTCTCATGGGTAGACGATACCGGAGAGATTCAAGTTAATAGAGGGTATAGGGTTCAAATGAATTCAGCTATTGGACCATACAAAGGAGGCTTAAGGTTTCATCCAACAGTTAATGCAAGTATTCTAAAGTTTTTAGCGTTTGAACAAGTCTTTAAAAATTCTTTAACAACACTCCCAATGGGTGGAGGAAAAGGAGGTTCAGATTTTGATCCAAAAGGAAAATCAGATAATGAAATCATGCGATTTTGTCATGCTTTTATGAGTGAATTATTTAGGCATATTGGCCATAATACAGACGTTCCCGCAGGTGATATTGGAGTAGGAGGAAGAGAGATTGGGTTTATGTTTGGAATGTATAAAAAACTTAAAAATTCTTTTACTGGTGTTCTAACTGGAAAGGGTGCTTCTTGGGGTGGTTCTTTGATTAGACCAGAAGCTACCGGATATGGAGACGTGTACTTTGCAGAAAACATGTTACAAACAAACGGAGATTCTTTTAAAGGAAAAACCGTGGTAGTTTCGGGTTCTGGAAATGTTGCGCAATATGCTACAGAAAAAGCAACTCAACTAGGAGCAAAAGTGGTAACGCTTTCCGATTCCTCAGGGTATATTTTAGATAAAGACGGTATAGACGCAGATAAATTAGCGTATGTAATGGACTTAAAAAATGTGAAAAGAGGAAGAATTAGTGAGTATGTAAATAAGTATCCTAATGCAGTTTTTTTCAAAGGAGAAAAGCCATGGGTTGTAGCCTGTGATGTTGCCTTACCTTGTGCAACACAAAATGAATTAAATGGCGAGCACGCAAAACAACTAGTAGAAAACGGATGTATTTGTGTTGCAGAGGGAGCAAATATGCCTTCTACACCAGAGGCAATTTATGAATTTCAAAAAGCACAAATATTATTCGCTCCTGGAAAAGCTTCAAATGCTGGAGGTGTTGCAACTTCTGGTTTAGAGATGAGTCAAAACTCTTTACGCCTAAGTTGGACTAGAGAAGAGGTAGATGAAAAATTAAAGCAGATTATGAAAGACATTCATGAATCGTGTGTTGCTTATGGTAAAAACGAAGATGGCACTGTTGATTATATAAAAGGAGCAAATATTGCTGGTTTTGTTAAAGTTGCTGACGCCATGCTAGCTCAAGGAATTGTATAATAAAAATAATTAGATATAAATAGTTAAGAAAGCGCCTTTTAAGGCGCTTTTTATATTTATAGAAACTTGTTTTTAGCCATAAGAAACCAAACACAAATCTGTTAAATGATTAGAATCTTAAGAAAAAATTGATTCCCTAGAATATCAAATTTTTATAACTTTATAAAGTGGAATCAACAACAACATATAGAAAAATAATTCATGTAGATATGGATGCCTTTTATGCATCAGTTGAGCAGCTAGACAACAAGGATTTAATTGGAAAACCTATTGCTGTTGGAGGAAGTAGTGAAAGAGGTGTTGTTGCTGCGGCAAGTTATGAAGCTAGAAAGTTTGGCGTAAGGTCCGCGATGAGTGGTGTCTTGGCAAAAAAGAAATGCCCTCATCTTATATTTGTAAAACCAAGATTTTCTAGATATAAAGAAATTTCAGTAAAGATTAGACAGATATTTAACGACTATACAGATTTAGTTGAGCCACTTTCATTAGATGAAGCCTATTTAGATGTTACTGAAAATAAAAAAGGTAA
>Ga0209193_1000081_pt1 | contig 69128 bp, 80 predicted proteins | sample COGITO_mtgs_1003_FD_185515 | JGI IMG/M metagenome (GOLD analysis project Ga0209193, IMG submission 185515) | Pelagic marine microbial communities from North Sea - COGITO_mtgs_100330 (SPAdes) (version 2) | ecosystem: Environmental > Aquatic > Marine > Epipelagic ...
CGATCGCTGGTTCTGTCGTTTGAGTGAATGCGTTGTAAGGCGCTGATACAACGCCCTCACTCTTTGGGAAGTAGCTCTCATCTAGCGTCTGATACGCAATAGCCACTGTGACCGCTTGCGCGGGCACTGGCTTGATCACCAGCGGCTTACCCGGTGGCCATAGGATGCCTAAGTTTGCTGGGTATGCTTCACTGATGCCGCCGCCCTTCACGGGCGCGTCAATCGTCCATACCTTTGTTGGCGTATTGGCGGTTAAAGCATCTTGCAACAGAATATCGCAAGGGCTTTCAGCCACTTTATTCTGCACGCATACATAAGTGAAATACAGCTGATCCGTGCCTAGTGCTGGCGTGGGAATCACGACTGTTTCGTCTGTGATAGTGAGCGGTTCAAACTTTGGCAGCACGCGGGCGCGAGCAATAGCCGCGTCGCCATCGCTGGCCAGCACAACAGATAAAGAATCTGTCGCGGCCTTTTGACCTCTATCAAATTGTGTAATCTGTTGTGCTTTCACGTTTACCTTTGTAAAAGAAAAAGGCCGCTGAGTGATATCACTCAGCGGCCTCTATTCGACTCCATACCATCTAGTCTAATTGACCTAAGCGACTGTATTCGCTACGTCTTTTAGTACGGTGATACCTTGCTTCGGATTGTGGCACTTAAGCTGTAGAGACGTGGACATCTCAAATTCGATAACGTCAGGATGATCGTCATTGACAAGCGCCATGCGCCATTGCAAACCGTTGTAGCCAAAAAACGAAATCTTATCGTCATTCATCGCCGCTGCGTCAGCGTCATTGAATGAATAAAGACCAAGCTTCATCGGATCTAAGAACAGGATCTGATTGTCTACGGCGCTGACAACGTCGCTAATGATGGGGATGCCATCAGCGGCGTAACGCACATACGGGAGCACATCGGCAACGATGTTCGTAAATGGCGATTGCGCTTGCGCTTCATTTTTGAATAGCTTACGCATTACGTCAGTCTCGATCACGTCACTAGTCAGCGCGACTAGATTAGTGCCCGTGTTGGGACGTGATGTCGCACCCGCGATGCGTCGTTGACGCAACACCTGAGTGAACTTGTCAACGGTCAGCTCTTCTGGCGTACCTGGCGTTGCACCATCAATCTGAATAGAGCGCCAACGCGGCTCAGTTGTGCGGCTGATGCCGGCATAGGTGCCCGTCTGCTTAGCCACTTCGTTAAGCCCGACGACGCCATAAGACGTATTGTTCAAAGTCCCAACACCTTCGTACAGCGCCCGGTTCATCTCTTGAGTGATCGAGATCAGCGCATCATTGATTTCGATGCCGACAGGATCGCGCAATACGCCAATCTTGCTAATAGATGCCGCTTCGATTAGGTCACGCTTTAGCACCTTAAGTTGATGCTTAAAGTAATAGTTAGGGATTAGCAATTGCGCGGGCTCTACTTTGCCCTTGCTATCTTCAGTGAGCGGCCCGGCAACTTCACGGCCTGACGCTCCGGCATTGCCTAACTTAGCGCCCCATTCAATAGCGCGCTGTGTTTGCAGTTGGGTTGAACCTGCGAGCAATCCTAGTAAAGGCGCTTCAGTCAGTCGGGTTTCAGCTAGCTGTTGCTCTGCGCGTGCGCACATCAGCTCAGCAGGGGTATATTCTGGCATTTTGATTTACTAGGATTTTCCTAGGATTAGTTAATTTTCAAAGTGGCTTCGCCGCTGGCGAATTCAGACAAGATCTGTTCAGATCTGCTTGAGTACTTGCCCGCATTAGGCGCAGGCGCATCGTTAGGCGTTTCTTTAGCACCGCTTCCCTGCACGCCAGACGGCGGCACAAAGACTTTGCCATTGTCAGTGCCTAGATAAGCCTTGACGCTATCCGCAAGACCGACAGTGCGATCGCCGTCAACGACGAACCATTGATCACCATCGCGCTTAAGTTTATCGGCGTAGTCAGTCGCCAAAACCTGGCGCAATAGCCCTTGATGTTGAGCATTGGAGTCAGCAATCGCACTAACTAACGCAGTCGTCGAAGCCTCAGTGAACGCTTGCTTACGTTCGGCCTCAAGGTCAGCGGCCTGTTGCTCAAGCCGTTTATTTACATCAGCTAGCTGTGTTTGCAATGCTTGCACAGCTAAATTAGATGGCTCAGCTTTGGCGTCTTTTTCGTCGCCGTCACTATTGCTATCTTCTTTTTTGCCTTTAGGCTTGGATGATGATTTAGAAAGCGCTGCGATCTCTCGGCTCATCTTGGCAGCTAAGCCCGTGGTGGCCTTGGTGACTAGGGCGCTGGTCGCCTCTGTAATCTGGCTGGTGAGCTGCTGCGAATGGGTCTTGAAACGCTCATCAAGACTTGAATTGTTCGCCTCCAAAGACGCGTCAATCAATGCTTGAATTTCTTCCTGTGTCATCTCGAATCTTCCTTATATTTAGGATGTCTACCTGTCAATCTGGGTAGTTCAGATATCAATCTTCGGCTTCTTATATCGCCCTCACGATTCGGGCGTTGCTTCCGCACTGGCCAATGCGGTTGCAGCTTCGATAGGCATAGTCGCCAATTCGTCAGCAACTATGTTTTTCTGCTCAGGCGTCAGATTGCCAAGCAAAAAAGCTAGCAATTTCTCACGCACAAGCACGAATAAAGTCGGCGGTAGCAATAGCGCTAACCGCTCAATGTCGATCTCTACGAACGCTGTCAGAGACTCGATAAAGTCAGACGCTTTATCATGGCCAAATTCATCTAGGCCCGATACCGCAATTTCCGAATACTGTCTATTGCCTGTCGCCTTCGCGACGAGTTGATAGATATCTTGTAGGGCGTCTGTGAAAATATGGCCATAGCTTTGTAGCCGTTCGTCTTCGTTGACGAAATCCATTTTCTTAGACTCACCTGAGGCTTCGCTGACGTTCTCGCCTTCCGAATAAGCTGCGCCGCCAATGGCTAATAATGCCCGTATCTCTTTTTTCGCTCTCTCAAGCGTGATAGTCAGCGGCTCAATGATCGCGCCGGTCGGCTCCGACCATGAAAAGTTGTCAGCCTCTACGACATGTTGTAAGCCTGTCGGTAACTCAGACGCTTGTTCAAACGTTACATCCAGGCTGTCTGGAATCATGGCGCGCTTATAATATCGCTGCCAATAGGCATTGGTTAATAAGTCATAGCGATGCGCTTCAAGCCTTAACGATTCCTCAGCCTTTGGGTAAGCCTGATTGCCGCCCCACATTTCATACGGTAGGACAACCCTGACGACCGGCACACAGCCGAAGCCATGACGCACCATGTCAACTTGCGATACTTCGTAAGCATCATTGAATAAGCTTACATAGTCGCCTCTATCATTTAGAATACTTCGGATTTTGCCATCCACGACCTTAACGTAGGCCGCGTAGGTGCAGATGCATTCATCATCAATAAACGTCCACAGCGCTTTCATACGAGGCGCAGCCGTTGGCGTCACCTCTTCGACAACCTGAAACACTTTCACCCAGGCAATAGCGCCGTCATCTTTTTCGTCCCAACTCAGTACTTGCGCAGAGCTATAGAGGATTACTCTAGGCTTCAGCCCTAACGCCTCTTCATCAGCCGCCGATCGTGGCGTGTAAGGCGCGCGCGGCTTATCGACATGCGCCCATACCTGGCGATAGGGTAGGCAATGACTGAATAACTCGTTCAATAGCTGGCGCTCAGTGCGGCCTTTACCATCATTGTTTTCCCTGAACTCAGACCATAAGTCTTCGTCGATAGGGCCTGATATGTGTACCTGGCCATTGCTAAACTTAGTTGCCAATTGCGACACCGCCGCACCAAGCACATTACTGTACGTGAATTTTTCTATTCGCGCCTTATAGATATCGTCCTCTTCGTCGCGGCGTTGCTTTAGAAATAATGATAATTTGTCACGCAGTTTATAGCCGCCCTTGACGAGCAATGCGATGCGCTCAATGTGTGGCGACACCTCCGTGTACTCACCGCGCTCACTTTGTAAGACGCCAATCTTTAGCTTGTCTGGATAGTCCATATTTTGTTTCCTCGCTCTTGTTGCGCCTTGTTGCGATCACGGTTAATATCTATTCATTGCGGCAGGTTCGGGCTGGATATGTACGCAAACACAGAAGAGCCCCTCAGATTTTCTCTGAGGGGCTCTTCTGTGTTTGCTATTGCCCTGTGACTTAAGTCACCATCACAAAGCCTTGCGCCTTGCTATAGCGTCGAATCGATTGCATCTGTGCACCCGTGAGAGTGCCTTGGGTCATCAGCGCTGTGTAAGTACTCGTCGCCATTACTCGCATCATCCGACGACGGCGGCCAACAATCATGTCAATCGCCTCTGGCACGGCTTCGCCTTCCATGATGGCGATATCGCCCAGCGTGTCGCCATCTTCGATCTTGACGGCTAAGTCCTCTAAGCCGTCGTAGTAAAGTACATCTAAAAACATTGTATCTGTATGGTTTTGTGAGAATGTGTGTGATAACAAGTATCTTTTATTAGTCTATGTACGGAGCCGACCGCGTAGGGGACTCACTCACAGACACTTTATATTCGTTCAAATTCACTCAGATTTAGCCAAATTCAGTGCATTTACTTAAGCAACGCGTTCTAAAGTACACAGGCAATTACCGATGCACTGGCACGCCTGGCCCGGCAATACCATATCGACCAGCCTCATGGGAGGTAGCGCAGAATACAGCACGCATTGCCGACAATGGTTAGAGCCGTGCAGGACACGTTTGAATAATACGTCTTCGCCGCGCGCATCTCGTGACCAGACTTGCCATGCCGCTGTGCGGGCGCTCTTTAGATATAGCGTCATCCGATGCGCAAACATGGCGATCGTAATCGCACCGAGCGCATACTCAGCGAATAGCTGCGATAGCGACCATTCCTTCGTTTCTGGGTTGTCTTGATCTTCTAATGCAGCGTTGACGATGGCGCGTTGCTCAGGCGTCAACGCACCGCTGGCCGTGGCTGTAGCGACAGACAAATATAGATTATCTAGCAGACTGCGCGCAGCCGCCTTGAATCTTGCCCAGGTTAGGTCGCCAGATTCTAGCGATTCTAGATAGCTTTTTAGATCTGCTATTGCCGCCGCGATCAGCCTGTTAACTTTGTCACCCGGAAAATCTGCCATGTTTTAGTATCAATGTATTTTGAATGATGGCGTGATGCGCGTCACGCTACGCTATCAACCGGCATGATATAGCGTCCCTCTAGCTGGCAGATAATATAAAGTGTGGCGTCTATACTGTGATCGCTTTGGCCCTTGGCCGGTTCACTGAGTAAGCGGCCTTCACCATCTTTGGCGCGATGGTAGTCTGAGAATTCGCTATAGAGACAATGGCACTCAGGGCCAAGCCATAGACGCTTTTGATAAAATAATGAGTTGCCAATCAGGGCGCGTTCCATTACGCCAGGCTTAGAGCGTACGACTTGTACGGCCTTGGTCATGCCGCTTAGTCCGTTATGCTTGCCATACCTTCGGAATGCGCGAATAGACGCAGGGCGATCGTCGGGCAAGAACCATCTCTCCACACCGTACACGCTTTCGAGTTCATGGGCCTTGGCTTCGACTTCGTCGCTAGTGACCGGCAGGCCCGTGGTGTTTCGCCATTGGTCTAATAGGTAATAGTGCGAGTCGTGGGAGATGCCGATGACTACCATCTGAGGATTAAGGTCGCCCCAGTCCATTCCGCCGAATACTGCGCGATAGCTGCTTGGCACTGCGTCAGCCTTTGCCGCGTTAGTGATATGAGGGAATAGTTGCCCATCGAAGTCTTCAAAGCTGCCCATATATTCCTGGCGGAACACCTTGGGTGGCAACTGCTCTTCGGCCCGGCTTAGCTCTCTTCTCGATATAAACGGATTGTCGAAACTGGTCGCGTGAAAATACGCCCATGACTTCTCAAGATGCGCGCGCTTAGCAAACTCATAAAAGTGGCTATTCTTTCCTTTGGGCGTTCCGATCACTAAGGCTTGATAGCCTTTGTTGCGCACTAATGCGGGCTGGATAACTTTGTCCCACACTTCCGGTGAAAAGTCTTGATACTCATCAAGCCCAGCCCATGCCGGATTTAAGCCACGCAGGCGATCGCCTTGCCTGTCAGCACCCCGCACTACTAGATCAGGCCGATCGCCTTTCCAGATGACTCGAAAGTCTGACTTATCACAGCGTTCGACAATGGGCAAACGTTCTAACAAATTTAGTAACGGTATCCAATGGATGGCGCGCGCCATCTTCAATGTGGGCATCGCTATCAATGCAATCTGGGGCGAGATTGGATTGATAGGCCCGCGCCAGGTCAGGCAAAATAGAATGGCCGTCACAATCAACAAAACGCTTTTACCAAAACCGCGTCCCGCGCATAGCACCTTGACCTGGGCGCGATGCCTAAATATGCGAATTTGCTTATTGTGTAAGTCTAGGTTTATCCCTAGCGCTTGCAGCAGCATCAATCATCTTCCTGGAAGTCGTCGCCGTCGTCAGTCCATTCATCATCATTAGGTTCTGCAACGTTGATCGTAATCTCAAACGCTTCGCGCGTCGCCTTATCAGCGTCTAAGATGCGTTCAATAATCCATCGCGACGGTGCGTAGCCAATGCGTACTTCAGTAAACGATCCTTCATTATCGCCGCTGCGCTCGATGGTGACTTTCCCGCGCGTCTTCAAATACTCTAGTATCCATTCATTCGCCAGGCGTTGCTTTTCCTGCAACTCCGCCACCTTGGCATCGACGTCAGCCGGATCGGGAATATGGCCATTACTGATAACGTCGTCTAGCTCAGGATACTTTTTGCGCCAAGTCGTTAGCGTGCGGCGCGTGATTCCCATCGCAGCGGCGATCTCATTCTTCGTCGCATATTGCTTCGCCATGCGGCGCGCGATGTCTAATAGCTCCGGGCCGTATGACGAGTGTCCCTTGTTTGTCTTTTTTCGTATGCTCATACCTTTTAGTAGCCTTCAGATTTTGCCATCTTCAATTCAGTACAAGCGTATCTCAGGCCATAGCACTGTCGCCAATGCGTCCAACGCCGACACATAGTCGCCGCGCTGCGCAGATGCAACCTCATCGAATAAGCAATGCTCAGCTATGATCGCCGCTTCGGCATTAGCTCCAATTAGCTTAAGCGCAGCGCAAATGTCTGAGGATTCCAATACTGACAGCAGCGGCTTGCCGGGCACCAATTCACTGAGCGGTGCATTCACCCGCGTCGCGTCCACCATATCTAAAGCGCCCGCATAATACTGCGCCAATGCTTCGGCCAATTCTTCTAGGTCAATACAATGCGCTGCGGGCGCGATCGTCGAAGTCTTTGGCGTGGATGCGACATGATAGCGCGGCGGCGTCTCACGGTGCCTTAGATGCCTAGCACTGAATCTGGCGACGCCCTTGAAATCTGGGGTTATGGCTAGCGCGCTTTGCATCGTCATCATAAGGTCTGTCACTAATTGCTTCGTTTTCTGCTTCCATTGTAAACGAGAATTAGAGGGCGCTTTGATAGACCTCATCGTTGTAGACGAGTATTCGACTATTCAAGGCGTCAGCAGTTCGAGCCTCATAGCGCTGGTTGATGAACGCTTCTAGGTTTTGGTTCAACCATTCCTTTACCCGCTTTGCGCCGTCAGTGTCACCACGCTTTAGGCAATGGCGGTAAGCATGACGCGCGCCCGCACATTCAGCACCGCGCGCTGCAAGGCGATAGTGCGGACTCATGCGTAAAAATAGATGCCATAGGAACGAAGGCGTCACACCCCATCGCTTAGCGACGGCCTTAACGCTATCGCCCGACAGGACGTAATCAAGTAGCATCTGTCGCCTGTCGCCTGCCCAGTCCCATCGAAGCTTGTAATCTGCGTCAGACTGCTTTAGCGCCCGGTAGACGGTGGTGAGGCTTGTGTTGTACGCCTTGGCGATCTTCATTGCGCTCAGGCCCGCGCAATAGCGCTTATAAGCTTCGGTGTTTAACGCGCGGCTGGCCGTCGATAAGGTGCGATTGCTGTGTCGTTTGACCTTGGTGTTTTCCATATTTCGCCTCGTTTTTTAGAGCTAGTAAAAAGCAAAAGCGAAAATAGGGCTTTCGCTTTTGCGCCTTCAGTGCGGTCCGTTACGCCGGTACTAAGACTTTTCCTGTCGCCTGAAGATTGACTAGGTAGGCTTGAGTCTCGTGGCTCAAACTTCTAAACGCCGCAGTCCACAATTCGGGTGATTGAGCCCGCATTATTGCCCTAAGTTCGGTAAATTCCTCGTCGGTGGTGACCATTTCTATCAGGTCTGCGATGTCTTTAACGTCGCCTGGGTCTAATTTCATGGTGTGCTCCGGCGCGCCCTGATAAACGGGTTCGATTTGGGGTGTGATTCGGTCTGATTCGAAGTCAACAGATGCGTCTATATCTCTATTATAAGGATCTGTTGTCTTTTTATCTGTTGTCTTTTCTGGCTGTAAGTCGCTCTGCGACTCAGCTTCAGCGTTTAGGTCATTTTTCGCCTTTTCAATCAGTGCTTCGTCAGCATCCTGACGGATAATCGCAAACTTTTCGTAGTCGATAATGGGTGTTTTGACCCCATCTTTTTCGATGATCAGCTTATCGACGAGGCCATATTTATGTACCTGGCGACCGTCGATAGTGACGCGCCCTTGTGATTTGACATCGAGGTGCATCGTCTTTAGTAATGACTTAATCAAAGTGATGGGCTTTGACACTTCGATGTCGTGAGTATCGGGCGCGTCGCCTTTACCAAAGATGACGATCTTCTTCCCGACCGTGATATTTAGTACAGACTTCACATCGTCGGCCTGAGCTTTCATCTTTTCTATGATGCTAACGACCTGGGGAGATACTTCGGTGATGACGGCATCAGGCTTTGATAGATGCGCCAGCAATGCGGGCACGCCTAGATCTTCCTGCATCGCCACCTTATGAGACTGAGCAGTGCGCAAGATGTCATCAGCCCAGGTGCGACCGCGCTTAGCGCCCTGTTGAGCCTTGGCTGCATCGCGCTTCGCGGCCTGCTTAGCACCTAGTGATAGATATAGGCGGCTGAGTAGTTTTAGATATAGGCCGTTCTTTTCCTCTTTTATTAGCTCAGGTGTGACGGCATCGGCGTCTATGCCGTATCGTTCACAGGCTTTGGCCTTGGTGATCTGCTGTCCTTCAGTGCGGGTGCGTTGGTGCTTTGCTTCGAGTGTCGGTAGATCGACGTTATCAATGGGGACAACGCTGGTTTCTTTATTGTTGATATCAGCGCTTTGGTCACGGCAGGCTTTTAGCTCAGCCTTGAATTCTTTTTTCTCGATCGGGTCCATCGCCGCCCATCCGGGAATGAATGCGATGTCTACGGTGTAGTTAGCCGCGCGCAGCAGGTTAAAGAAACCTTCAGCATAAGCGCGGGCCTCGCCATTGCGCTTCGCCTCCATCCGCATCGCATAGCCTTGCCATAGACGGCCCACATTGCCGCCAACGAGTAAAGTGTCATCGGGTAGGTAGAATACGTCAGCATTGACCAAAGATCTTATATAGGCTTCCCATCGGTTGTTCTTGCCAGCGGCTAATAGAGCGTGGTCGGTTGCGCCATTGCCGTAAGGTGCGGGCACAATCTCTTTGCAGAATACGAAGCGTTTGATATTGGTAGGGCGATAGCGCGCCGTGGACTGCATACAATCGTCAATGCTGCCCGCGCCATTCTCAATCTGAAAAAAGCAATCAAAACCGCCTTGCTCAAAACTAATACCAGTAGAGCAAGCGTTAGTGTAGAGCACGTAATCATATTTGCCGAATATTTCAGCTTGACGATCGCGTCTTACGTCGGAATCAGGATGATTGAGATAAGAAAGGATGCGGACAGATTCGACGCGGTCTTTAGTCTCCACGCCGCCGTCAGCGTCAACAGCGATCGAAATTTCGCCAGCCTTGACTTCTATATATGTATTCGGATTGGATGGATCGTTGCAGGTCTCAGAGTCTAATACCAAGCCTTTTAGATGTGGGTAGCGCTGCTGTGCCCATCGTGAGATTGTCTGAGTGCTATAGAGCGAGGTGTCTTGTTGGCCGCTTAGCTTGGCGATAAAGCGCTCACCATTCTGCATCGCCTCGTCCATGCGGAAGAATACTTCAGCCGCTTCAGCGCAGCGATAGACGCGGCCCATGTCGCGCTTATGAGTATTGACGACGACCAAGACCTGAGCCATCGGAATGCCCATTGTGCGGGCGTAAGTTTCAATATGTAGATCGCTTAGGCCCGCACTCATCAAGAGCACTTGCTTTGAGCGATGCCCGGCCTTAGATATATTTTCCAGGCACTCAGTACGGACGTGCTTGATAGCGGTCTGCGCGGCGACCATGTGATCGGCGACCTGATCGGCTTCGTCGAAGATAGTGCGACAATGAGCCGGAACGTTACCGGTAAAGTGAGCCTTACTCTTCATGTGGCCACTGTCAGCCGTTAGGACGGAGCCTTCAAAGCTGCCATACATTTCCAGCTCTTGAGTCACGGGCAAGCCGTACATTTCGCCTTGTGATTCGCCTAATGCATTACGATGCGTGACGGCCAAAGTATAGGGCGAATCTTCTTGAGCGTGAGCCCAATCAAGATATCCCTTGATTAGCTGAGTTTTACCCGTGCCGCAATCGCTAACAAGGGCGATCAACTTATAGTCGCTGAAGGCGGAAAACAATTCGTCAGACGAATGAGGCAGATAACCATAGTCGCGTTCAAAGCCAGGCGTTGCCGTCGCGCCCGACTTGCGAGTACCGGGCAGCTCGATAGATGGAATCGTTAGCGCCGGGCAACGCAATGCAAATTCATCCCATGCCAGCAATTCATATTCGACTGGCCCGATCTCGTCGATGTCGGTGCCATTACCCAATGCATCTTTCTTGGCCATCTGGCCGTACCAGATGACGCGAAAGCTGATACCGGCTGCATCGCACTTTTTGGCAAGTGCCTTAACGCCATTTAGAACATTACGGTTCATGACCGCGCCGCCGTCAATAGCTAGGCGTAATTCTCTTACGCCGAATAATTTGCACTGCGACTTGATTTGCTTCCATGACGTTGATGCCCAGTGCGAACCGGCGACGCCTAGTACAAAGCGACCCAGGTCAATGCCGTGGATATCAGCGCGCTGTAGTGCCACCCAAGGCTTAAGAAAGCCTTCGGTAATAGTCGCGTGCGACGCGTCCGAACCTTCGACTGCGTGAACAGTAATGGGATTTTCGTCATGGCGACGAAGCTTAGCATTACCGTCTTTACTTAGCCAAAGATATTTCGCACCGCTCCAACCGGTCGCAACCTGTGCGCCAAGATGGACAGATGCGATGCCGCCGCCGGGAGCTTTTCTATACTGACGGCCAACAATCGCCATGCCGGACGGCCCGGCATATCCGTTATCGTCCCACTTACCAGGCAACGCCCGGCGATCAGGATTGTCGCCTTTTTCAATACTGAACAAAAGACCTTCAGTTGTCGCCTGGCGGATTGCCTCAGCGCTGACGCCGCGCGCCTGCGTCTTCGCGCGCCAAGCATCTTCAAGGCCGTTAGCCCAGGCCCAGGCCCGCAGGTTCTCGTCAACTTTCGGTTCTTCTGATTTCTTTACGCCAGGCAATTCAAAAGACTTAGCCTTGGCTGTTTGAGCAGGCGCGGGCAGCTTAGACGATAAAGAGCCAGCCGCGTAAGTCGTCTGTGCCCTCTTACTCTTATCCCACTTAGCCGCCGGTATCCATGTGCCGGAGCCTGCGCGATCGGTGCCCTTGAATCGGTAACCATTAGAGCTTTCGCCATGATGGCCATCGCGACGTACCCAGCAGCTAATAAAACCGCTTTCCCATTCGCGGCACTTCTTACCTGAATTCTTCTTAGTGCGATCGGCCCGGCATACTGGGCAATCTGATAGAGACTTAAACTGAGCCATTTATACGCCCTCCTGTAGTGTCTGTGAGGACGCTGAAAAAACAAATTGCCCTTTCCCGCTCCGGTCGTTTATACTTGTCATGTCAGCCATTGGGTTTACTTCTTTTACTTCTTTGCTGTCACCCGTCCATGCTTTCGTCGGCTGTGGACTCATATACAACACCCGAAACCCAGGAAATCCCATTTCTGGGTTTTTTGTTGGCGATGTAAACTTATCCACAGAGCAAACCTGAACGCTGACTACATAGTACTCTATCACGATTGCAATTGCACGAAATGCAGCAATATATGTAAATAAGTTCGCTATTCGCCAGTGTGATTTGAATCGCAATCCATTCTAAAACATATTGACATAGGGTCATCAAGGGCGCTACATTCTAGACAGTTCTTGAGGATCAGCGAAATGGTAACATCAGCAACGGCGGCGAAAAAGAAGCAAAGGACACGCAAGCCGCGCGCGTCCAGACGAAAAGTGAAGCAACAAAAAATGCAGAAATCTTTCACGCCTGAGATCGGCAGCCGTCGCGCTGCGAGTATGGGTGTCAATTCTGACGGCAGCATTCCGCCGTTCGATCAGCTACCGGGCGAAGTAAAACGCACGGCCCTTGAATATCTCATCAAGTCGACGGTGCCAAAGATGCGGCCTGATTCGACTATTTCAACCGAGCAGCTTCAGATCGTCGCAGGCTGGGCTAACGAATATCAAGAGGAATTAGAAATATTGCCGGAGTCGCCGGTAAGAATTCGATATCTAGGCATCCGTCAGCTATTCACAGAGCTACACAAATTAAAGCTAGTGCAAGAGCATCGGCAGCGTCAAAGCAATCTACGGCAGGTCGTAGCTGAGTGCACGGGTTATGAAGCATTGCCGACGGCGGGCAGTCCTGAATGGCCGATCGCGCCATCGCTCTTGTACATTGGGTCAACGCTCGCCACGTTAGCGGGTGAGCAATCGACAGTCCGCCCGGCGATTCCTTTACTCGGTGCGATGGCCGTACTGAAGTATCAAGGAATCTTAGTCGCGGGCATTCAGCCTGGGCTTAGCGATGAGCAAATCTACGCCAGTGCATACGGCCCAAGGCATCTGAATTATTTTAAGAAGCCGCGACGCCGTTAAGGCTTATCGTGTCCAAGCACAAGAAAGCCCGATCAGTCATCCTGATCGGGCTTTCTTGTGCTTGGATTCAGCGCCAGCGCAATAGACAAAACAGCGGACTACCTTGGCCCGCTCTGTATGTGCCCACGCCTGGAAGCAATAGGCGCATAGACAGTAAAAAACCCTTTCCCCCACGCCTGGAAGCAAATGGGAAAAGGGTTTAGGCCGAAAACCTATCAACGAAACCAAACGTGAATAAGAATATATCGGCTATTACTTCCTAAAACCGATTCCCCCGCGCCTAGTAAACAACGGGAAATGGGTTCAAGGCTTTTCAGACGTTCACAAGCACAACCCAACGAAAACTAAAAACCTTAGGTCGGCTATTACAGTATAGACCAAAGACGCGCCGTCAAGCTGTCAACTTAAGAACGATTTTGATCTACCAGCTTGGCGGCGCAACCACTTTGATATTCTTCACCTTGGCGGCGACTGACGCAGCAATAGCAGGCGACTGTATGGCCTGATTCGCAGCGATATCGGCGCGCAATAGTGCGACAGTCTCACTAAAGAATTCCTGCTCTATTGCGTACCATAGCTTTCGATTCCTGTCTGACGGCGATAGCATTTCATTCTTGTCTAGTTTCATCCTGAGAAATGCGTAATAGTCTCGGGCACGATCGAGTGAATCGGGCGCGTTAAAGATAGCGCCAAGTGTCCATAACGAACGCCCGCGCGGAATGCGATTGGCCCAGTGCGTCCAGTCGGGATGGTCTTTCAGTTGCATCCAGGCGCGGCCCGGTAGCGAGTTGTACTTGAGCACTGCCGATGCTTGCAGGTACCTAAAGTATTCTTGAGCGTGCGCTTCGTTGTCAGGATTTAGTGTGGATGGTCGAACCGTCTTGATTAATGGCGCGTCGAAGCTACGCGCTAATATTTCGGGCGGATTCGCTTCGCGTTCTTGCATGACGCCGCAATGCGGACAAAAGATCTGCGCCGCGTGTATCATCTCATGGCAATTCTGGCAGGGTACTGCGAACGCGTTGATCACGTCTTCGTCTTTTTCTGCTGGAAGTGCAAAGACTTCTTTCTTATCCCATACTTTATCGCCGTATCCGTGGCGCTTGCAGTTGCCCACGAAGTCTAGAATCAGACCGTACTCTTTACCCGGCGCAGCGCGACCGGCGCGGCCAATCTGCTGATCGTGTGTCGCAGCAGATTTTGTCGGGCGCAGCAATAGCGCTAGTATCGTGTCTCTTACATCGAACCCAACGCTCAGCACGTCACGGGCCGCGAGAATGTCAATGTCGCCTTTATCAAACGCCTTGATAAGTGCGGCACGTGTTTTCTTGGTCGGATACTCATCTTTGGCTCTGCCTCGTGGCGTCTTATAGCTGATAGATTCAGCGACGAAGCCCGCACGGTTGAAACCCGCCGCGACGTTCTCGGCATGTTCGACATCAATGCAAAAGGCAATTGCCTTGCCGCCGCCGCGCTCAGCATAGACCTTGATAAATTCCTTGATAGCTTCAGGCGTATCATACAAAGTTTTCTCTGTGTCGCCGTCGCCCTTGATACCTTCGGCTGCTTCGTAGAATTCTAATGGGGCCAGACGCCCTAACCTTACCAATTCATCACGCGGCGGTGCTTGCACCAACGCGGTGAATTTATCGGCGAAGGTGTCTGTGTCTTTCATTCTTATTGGCGTTGCCGTCAGCCCGATATTAAAGCGAGGCTTGGCTGTTTCCAATATGCTCTGCCATCCAGTCTGAAAATACAGCGTGTGGGCCTCGTCGCCTATTGTCAGGTTAGGCAAATATTTCACATCAATTTCACCGCGTGCAATGCGATTGGCCGCCGTCTCTTGAGCCACTACCTGAATAGGTCGCGCATACTGCGCTTTGTATGAGTTATGAATGCATCCGATCATCTGCGGCGGAATGCCCGCAAGTTTCATCGCAGATGAAAACTCAGCGTAAGTCTGGGCGACCAACACATCTAGATGAACGCCAAACCATACGCGTTGACGACGACTGACGGCATCAGCCGCGATCTGCGCCGCCATCCTTGTCTTACCCGCGCCGCATGACGCTACGCCCAAAACGCTGCTATGCCCAGCCTTAAAGTGTCCGTATATCTCGCCAACGAAATCCTTTTGAAATTCAAATAAATTTAGTCCCATATCAACACCGCTTTCCTTTTAAGCAATCGTTTGTATATTCCTGATCTTCTCTTTCTATGTCTGCCTCTAGCGCTTCCTCGTCTGGATAAAGCGGCACGTTGCCCGACTTGGGCCGCTCAAACGATGCAGCTACCCATAAACCCATAGCCATCCATAGGCCCATGATTCCAGTCAATATCAATGCGTCTTTCAATCCCTTTCGCCCTTATAATCACCGCCCTACCATCCTAACAAGTATTCGCCTTGATGTAAATAAGTTTTAGATTTAGAGCAAAGCATATCTAAGCTTAGTCGTTAAATTTGGCACAAAGGTTGTGACAATTAGCACAACCCGCTTAGAATTGGCATAGACGAGGATTCAACATAGGAAAATACTGATATGGCTAAGCGAAAAGGAAGCATGGCGGCATTGCTAAAAGAAGAGGTAGAAAACGACGTATCGCCAGGTGCGGGGATGACTAGGCTCTCTGGATTGATTAAGGGCGACATCACGCCCGACGCGCCTGCGGTGTCAATCCCTAATGGCAGGCGAGTGAGGGAGCGGATCGAAGCGACGCCGCCTGACAAGCGGATGAAGCGCGATAGTCTGACGATGGAAGCGAAAGACGTCACGCCGCTTGATGCTGATGTTTGGATTCGCAGTGCCGCGACGAACAGACCAGTGAATCATAAGCGCGTCAAACAATACGCTGAAATGATGATTCGCGGCCAATGGATCCCGAATCATCCGCAAGGTCTGATCTTCAATAAAGAAGGAAGGCTGATCGAAGGTCAGCATAGATTGTTGGCCTGGCTAAAAGCTGCGCCAGTCATTGAGCAGAATCAGGAAGATGAGCGACACCAAGCGGCGTCGGAAGGTCGCAGCCTTGGCCACCCTTCTAGTCTAAGCATGGGTTTTGTCTGCATACTAGGCGCTGACGCTGACGTCCAGATTGCCTTAGACGCGGGCCAGACAAGAGCCATTCACCAAACCGGCCAAATAATAGGACTGGATACAACGCCAATGGCCGTCGCTATCTGCAAGGCGCTATGGATTGATCCGCGTCCTAGTAATGGCAAGATTCCTAGAATCACGGACTATAACAAAGTATTCAAAGCCTACGAGTCTTTTCGTGATGGCGTGGTCATTGCCTGTAAAAAGCATAATGGCCGGAATTCTGTCACGGTCGCGGCCATCCGCGCTGTCGTCGCCCGCGCCTATTATCGCTGCAATGGCGACGAAGATATAGAACGTCTAAAGCGCTTCGTCTATGTTTTAGATACTGGCCTCGCCACTGACGCCTCAGAACACCCCGCTGTGCTATTGCGCAATGCGTATCTTCAGATGGGTAAGCGTGGCGAGAAAGGAAACCTTGAGCTGCATCGAAAAGCGATGTGGGCACTAGATGCTTATATGGATAAAAAAGAAGTATCGACATTGCGCCAGGCGAAAAAGCAATTGTTTCCACTCGAATCGTTTGAACCCGACGAAGACGATCAAGGCGAACTTGGCATTTAATCGCTAACCTCAGACCCTTAAAAAAGCACTGCGGATCGCATTAATCCGCAGTGCTTTTTTGTTTAAAAGACAACAGATCGTCATTTTTAAGTCCAAACGCTCAAACGCCCACGCGATAAGCCTTACAGATCGAAAGACAACAGATCCTTATAATAGAGATATATAAGATTCTGTTGTCTTTTTAGACGTCGAATAATCGCCACTCAAATAGCGTTTATAGCGCGGCGGCAATAGCAGGATAAATAAAACCTATTTACATGAGATGGCGATTGTGTTAGATTAAGTGAGCAATCTTAAATCGAACGGATTACGCAAACATGATCGCCTCACTGACTAAGCCCAAAGTTTCAGCCCCCGACGAGTTAGTCCTTACCTCTCACCAGACTGACGCCTACACGGGCATAAAGAATTTTCTAGCATCCTCAGAGCGATTCTTCCTGTTGACCGGATACGCGGGCACAGGGAAATCAACGACGCTGACGCAAGCGGCTAAAGAATATCTAGCCGCAAATCCTTACGCGAGGATCGCGCTATGCGCTATGAGCAATAAAGCGGTCAAAGTTCTCAAGAATATGGCGGAAGACATCGAAATGCGCGACCGCGCCGCCGCGCTTACTATCTGCTCGCTATTAGGACTTCGACCCAAAATCAATAACCAGACAGGACAACAAGAATTTTTGCCAGACAAGAAGACGCCGCCGACGCTGCATGAATATGACGTTGTAGTTTTTGACGAATGTTCACAGATTGGTAGAACGATGTGGGAGCTAATCACTGACGCTGTCATGGCTGAAGGGCTTTTGACCGGGACGAAGATTATATTTACGGGTGACCCGGCGCAGTTGCCGCCGATTGGCGAGGAAGGTTCCCCCACCTTCCACCTGGTGCCCGAGAGCAACCGGGCGCATCTAAGCAAGGTCGTTCGATATGACGGTGCTGTCGCTCATCTGGCTGAGCGTGTTCGCACTATGCCAAATTGGCACGAGCGGCCTGTCATTGGCACTGAGTTCACCGAAGACAAAACAAAAGGCGTCTGGGCCGTAGACGCTGACACCTTCGGCCTAATCGCTGAAAAGCTATTTGGCGGCGCTGAATATGCCAGCGATCCTGACTATGGTCGAATCATCTGCTATCGCAATGCGACGGTCAATAATTGGAACAGTCGCATCTATCACCGGCTTTATGGCGCGGACGCACCGCGATTCACAGTCGGCATGTCAGTCATGGCCAATAGTCCAGTATTCAAAGGCGGCACGGGGCGCGAAATCATTATGAACAATAGCGACGAAGGCCGTGTCACCGAGATACATCAGGGCCTTGATGGTAGCTGGCCGATCTGGGTTGTGCGCATTCAGTTGCCGGATAAGTGGAATACGATTGTCTGCCATGTTTTGAACGAAAGCGCTCAGCCCGCATTTGATGAGCAATTGCAGATAATGGCAGCGTCTAAAAACTGGCGTCAGTTTTGGGATTTGAAAAACCGCTTTGCCGATCTGCGCTATTGCTACGCGCTCACTTCTCACAAAGCTCAGGGCTCGACATTCCGAAATGTATTCGTCGCGCTGCCAGACATTCTGAACGCGCGCAATAAGAAAGAAGTCGATCAGCTAATCTATGTAGCCCTCACCCGCGCAAGCCATAGGGTGTTTGTGCATGGTGCATCCGCGCCCGCACTTGGCGCAATGCCTCCACCATCTGCTTAGACTTGGCTATTGCTATTGCACAATCGCAAACCTGTTTGCTATGATGTAAACAGGTTTTATAATTCTACTCAAAGGAACACCACGTCATGCAAGCACAAAGACTGAGCAAGAGACAACCGGCTACGCGCGGCGGGCTTCGTCGTCGCAAGCGCGATGACAGGGGCAGCGGACGCAAGGGTCAAGCTATTGCCGCCGTCGCCATTGCCGTAGGCTTTTTAGGATGCGTGACGGCTGTCACATTAGAAATGACCAGCCCTGCTGCGGTCTATCGTAGAGAGCAGGCGCAGCAAGCCAAGATGGATCGGACTGCGGCTGAGAAGCGCGCTGAAGATAGTGTGATTGCGAATACTCGGTATGAGAAAGGTTGCACAATGACTGTGACGCAGACGCTCAAGCCTGATGGCGGCAGCATCTTTGGCGTCGTCTCGCTATCTGAGTACATCGTATTTACAGACGCGGCGACTGGTAAGGCGCTATTGCGCGGGACGCCGGTCTGTGATGACAACGGCACCACCGCAGAGATCGGCGAAGGCGGGCGCATTAACATGGATACGATCATGCAAGCGTCTGATATGAGCCTAGTGAGAGCCCGATATCAAGCCTCCATCGGCTGGGCGCAGGACAGCCGCTATAGCACTAGCAACGCGCTGCCAGTATCCGAGTAAGTTTCCAATAATTCGACCAATCACAATAAACCTAAAACGCCCATCAGGGGCGACAGAATCTAATGTCTAAAAACTTGTTTGATTTGTGGGATATTCCACAGCCCGTGGACGGCGGTGGCGATACCGAAGAGTCAGCGCCGCGCCGCCCAAAAGCGTCGCCTGGGCGCAGCCCTAAACCTAAGTCGTCGAAAGGCGGCAAAGGAATTAAGGGCATCTGGGCGAATGTTCAAGGCCGAGTAAAGAATGAGACGGCTAGCATTAGCGACGGCATCAGCATAAAGGTGGTGATGGGTCTTTTTGGCCTGAGCATCCTTTTGCAAGTTGCGGGGCAAATGACCGGCGTCAACTGGCTGCTATCAGTCGGCGACGTCGTGGATTGGTGCGGCACTATTGCGCTATTGCTTTTCTTGTTCCAATGGGGCAAGCGCAATCTAGGCAGTATGCCCGCCTTCCTTAGCAGTGTTCTAGGCTTCATCGTTCTAGGGATGCTTGTCATTCTGTTTTGGCAATCGGCCCACATCTACGCCGACTTGGGCCGCAAGCTGGCAAGTTCTAATGCGGTCAGCGTTGGCAATCTGGGCGCGTCTTATCTTGGCGATAATCCATTAGGTCGGATGGCCGCTGCATTCTTGATGGTCGTCGCCAGTATGCTGCAATCGCTAAATATGAATTTTTGGGGCCTCTTGTTCGTGCTCCTATTCTGTGTGATTCAGTTCGCTGAAGTCGCACCGATGATCGTCCGGTCGTCGCCGCTATTCATGGAGAGGCTGATAAAGCAGTTCAATCGATTCAAAAAGCTCTCGCCCACTGGCCAAGAATCCGAAGCGGTATCAAGGCTTATCGATCAGCACAACGATTATTTTGAATCATTCCTAACTGGCCTTGGCTACGCGCAGATTGCGGCATACGCGATTGATGCACTTGTCTGCCTTTACGCCGTGCCGTTGATTAAGCCTGGCACGACGATGATGACGTTTGTCCCTAGCGATATCGCTTGGCTTGGCATTGTTCGCATCGCCATCACCTTATTCCTGTTCGCTCAAACGACTTGGATTTATATCCAAGTGCGCAAGGCTCACGCTATCTTCTCGGGCCGCATCGTATAGCGGCGCTATTGCCCTGGCGATATTCTGCCAGGGCCTTCCATTATTCAAAACCTAAAAACGAAAAAGGACACCATCATGAACTCATACATCAAGGGCCTACCGCTCAGCCGTCAGTCAGATGCCATCACACAAATCGAAAGCGAACTGAAAAGCGGCACTCTAGACATCGCTAGCTATTACAAAAAGATGATCAAGCGACGTGAGATGGATTCATACCATCGAAATCTAAGCGGTGCTATCACGGGCGGTTTCGTCGCAGGCGCTACGCTCTTAGTCGTCGTTACTAATCCCATCGTCGCCGCAGCTGCATTCTTGAGCGTCGCGGGCGGCGGCGCTCTACTAGGAAAAAACAAACTTGACGATGGCTTACACGCGATCGAAGTTGATGACTTTGGGTATCTGTTGACTGACGACGAACTAGATGAGCTGTCACGATTTATCGCCGCATCAGCCGAGCCGACGACACCAGCCGCGCGTCGCTCAATGGAAATCGCTCAAGCGATTCTTGCAGCTGAAGTCGAAGATATCGAAGTCGAAGACGCGCCAGCCGTCATCGATATGCATCAATCTTCAGACGGTGGCTTCGCATCTTCTGACTTTCCCGACGCATCGCCCGCGCCATTGCCTGCCGATCAGGTCTATAGCTACATTGACAATGAATCAGAAGACTTCGACACTGACGCCGACATTGACATGGAAAGCGCCCAAGGCCCATCCGAACCAACCTTTAATTTAGGCGGGCGCTCTTATCCTCTATTGGTGAATGGCGCGCCTAATCCTTCATTACTTTCGATGCCATTGCGCGACCGGGCGATCGTGATTTTAGACGCGCTAGACGCGGCAGGCTTCACCATCAAGAAATATCTGAACCGTCCCACCTTTTGCGCGGGCACTAAGCAACGCTCAGGCAAGACGGCCCTGCTCGTGATGATGGCAATCTTTGAGAAAGCAATCCACGGGCGCAAAGTTTTTTACGCCACTGCCGACAATGACGTTTATCCTTTCGCCTTCGACGGCGTCGCCGCTGGCAATCCTGACAATGCTCGCGCAGGCTTCGATGCATTTTGCAATCGCGTCAATAGCGCCGACGTTGGCAGCATGATCGGTGAGACTTGGGTACTTGATGAGTTTGCGCGGACTGCGTCAGGCTACGACGATCAAAAACGTTTAGACCTGTGGACGATGCCCCTATCTGGCATCGCTAAGACCGGCGGAAAGTTTAGAGGTATCCTTCACGGCACTACCGCGTCAATGTGCGCAGTGCCCAGCGGATGGAAAGAAACTTTCGCACAGGAAATTGTGATGGCGCGCGGCGGTCGCGAGCTAAACGAGTCAGGTGTCTATCAGCCCACCGGAATTTATGAAATGTACGGAGATGGTGACAAAGACGAACTCAAGCCTATGAATGAGTGCTTTTCTATACCCGCATGGCTGCTCATCTCAGTAAATGAGTCTTACTATAAGACGCCTTGCCCGGTGCGTTCTCTGCTTGAATTCTTCCCTGAATTAGACACAAGGAAGGGTGCTATAGCAGGCGAATTGCTAGCGAATACTAAGCCAGTTTCCTCGCCAGTTGAACCATCGAAGCCAGCCAGAAAAGCTGAGGAAAACACAGCGACTACAGAGGAATATTCGCCATCTATCGAAGGATGCGATCCGCCCGTTAGTCCGCTCAGTATTCCGCTGGGTAATAGCGATAAAACGATCGCCTGGTTCTTGGATAGCATCGCTAGATACATGCATAAGCATCCTGGAAAAACTAGAACCGGGTCGAGTCTTCTGAATATTTGCTTTAGCGATGCCACGAAGCCAGTGGCAAAGGAACATATGCAAATGCTGATCGAAACTTTGGCACAACAGCATTCGGATTCTTTTGAGGCTGTCGATTGCTGTGGGGCGATTGGACTTAAGTGTCACACGCCTAAAAAATCTGTTAGAGATTATTATGGAACCCGTTAGATTTTTCTAGAAACCCCCTTATTTTTCCGTTAGACGTTAGATCTAACGTTAGACAAGCATCTAACGTTAGATCTAACGAAAATCTAACAGAAGTCTAACGAAGGTCTAACAGAAGATCTAACGCTCTAACGATTCCTCTAACGCAGGAAATAGCCTTAACTGTCACACTACTAAAACGTCATGCCAAAGTTCAAAAAGTCGTCAAGAAAAACAGAAACAGTCTCCATTTCTCGTACCCAAGTTTTCTGGATAATCAGCTTTGCCATCGAACAACCAATTCTCCAAAACCTGCCAGACTCTCTAAGGCCCTGGGTAGATGGCGAGATACTTTACGGCTTCTACGCTGACCCATTACCTGGCGACGAAGTCGAAATTCACGGCCATAGATTCCAGGTCACCAAGCGTAAATTTCAGCCCACGAAACGCAATAGCCGCGACCCTAAAATAGTCGGCACGGTAGAGGTCGAAATGACCTTTAGGCCGCTACCAATAACCTAGGCTTCCACGCCGCGCTATTGCACTTAATTAGTCAGCCGTGAGGCAATAGCGCGGCAATATCTCACCTATCAAAAGCACCTGATTTTAGTCGCAATGAGACAGGTCTAGTCTCATTATGAGACAGTATAAAAAGGCACTCAAAAGGCTAAAAATACACTGAGCGCTCTAATGTGCTTTATTGCGCTTTATATGGCACTTTGAGGGCACATTGAAAACAAATTGACATCAAAGTGCCCTCAAGTGCCAAATTTGGCACTTTGATGTGTTACTTTGAAATTGTCGAATTTTGAAGGCAACAGCGACGATGACAAAGCAAGCAGAAAAGAAAATCAGAATTAGATACAGCTTCGTAGAAAAACATCTGAGCGAACTGTGGAAGATGTTCCCAGCGCTAGAAAACTCAGGAGATGTCGCGGGCGTGTTAACGCTATGCGACTTGGGACTAAAAAAGCTAAAGGAAGGAAAAGGTAATGAATGCAGCACAGAGAATTACAGCGAGCCGGTTAGCCGACTACAACAGCCAAGGCCACAGGCAAGTACAAGTGAGGACTGGACAAGTGCAGTGGATGAAACCGGGCCTATCGCAGAAGCCGACCCGCTTGCAAACTTCGACGCAGACGACGACTTTTAGATCAGACGACGACAGCAACCCAAATACATATATAGAGGACAACAAAAAAATGCTCGCACTAGTACCCGACTCCAACAACGTTCAGCAATTCACCAATATCGATGACGCTATGAACACGACGACGACAGACACAGCGCCTATTCGAGTCGTGATCGACTTTGGCAACGGCAGCATTAAATACGCTGTCGCCATCAACGGCGACAAGATTACAAAAGGCGCAGTGCCTAGCCTGCTAATCGAAACGCAGCACCCTGCGGGGTCTGTCGTCAACGGCACTAGGTTCGGCTATGGCGCTATCGCAGCAAAGCTAGATTTAGAAGCCGCTTACTCGCCAGGGCGTGAAGCAAGCAGTGCGGGCAAGCGGCAGAATCTAGATAAGGTTCTAGCCGCCGTTGCGATTGAAAGCGGATTAGTAGATAGCGATAGCGCTGAACCCGTTAACGTCGAAGTGTGGATCGCGTCGCCGCTGGCGTCGGGCACCATGCCTGAGCACGAAGCGTTGATCGGCTCTCATTTGATTAGCACGCCGGGCAAGAAAGGCGAAAGCGCCAAGTCTAAGCTCATCAAGGTTGTCGGCGTTAGGGCTTACCAAGAATGCTCGCCACTTCTCGCAAAGTTCGACGCAGTTGTAGATCTGGGCAACGGCACCAGCTTTTACGGATGGAACGACAACAATGGCGCGGCGCGCGTGAAGGCTATCGAGTCGGGCGTCGGTGCAATGCTTGAGCGGGCTATCGATTCGCCAACGATTGCGCGCCGCTATGCCGATAGCGCTGACGCTGGCAAAGGCGTGCTGAGTGCTGAAGGCTTGGCCGCGTCACTCGCAAGCGGGCGCGCATTCAGCAAAGACGACGAGTCCGGAAAACTCTACGTCAGCTATAAGGGCGTTCAGTTTGCCGACGTTCTAGGGCCATTGGTGCTTGAGTACTTTGCTAAGACCGTCGTGCCAGCGATGCGCGAAGCTGCGGCTAAGTCGGTCTCATTCGACAGCACGCCGAAGCTAGCGGTAGTGGGCGGCGGCGCGGCGTTATTGCGTCAGATGCTCTGCGACGATCAACTATCACAGCACGGCATCGAGACTCACAAAATCGTATGGCCATCACGCCCTGCTACACAGCTTGTCGAACATATCTGCGCCCAATAGCAAAAAGTTTGGCAAAAATATTTAAGCCCGGCAGCCCGCTGCGCCGGGCTTTTTAGTGCTTTATCGCAAAAATAATGAACAGGTAAAATAAAACCCCTTTACATTAGGGCGCATAGGCGCTATATTAGTTTTGTACTCAACACACAGGTTACTCAAATGACTTTCATCAATTCTTCCATCGCTTCACTCCACGCCGCAGGCAAGGGCATTCACCTAGTACTTTGGCTTTTCTGTCTGGTCACAGGCGCAGCGTTCGTGACTATCCGCAAAGCTTGCTACATCGCTCACGCCTTGGGCGTCGTTGCCGGTGAATGGTATTACACACGCGGCGGCAAGGAAATGATTGCTGAGGAACTAGCGCCCACAGTCGCAGCGCTTAAGGCTGCTTACGCCTGGGTAAAGACAGACGGTAAAACGATCGTAGTAAAGGGGACTAAGAAAGTTTCAGCTATTGCCCGCACCGCTTACGCCCGCTTAGAGGCTGAGGAGCAATTTGTATTTTCAGTTATCGCAAACGTCAGCGCGTAAAACACACTATATAGAGGCAGTTTCAAGATGAAGCGTCACGAAAGCCCAAGGCGTAGCGGGCGCAATGATAAAGGAAAGGAGGCGTCAGCTAGGCTTCGTCAAATCAAAAAGCGCAATCGTCGAACAATCCAAAAACTAAAAGGAAACTCAAAATGAAAGCTTACACGCAAGCAGAAATAGAAAGAATGATAGAGCAGTGCGGCGGCGTATATCTTGGCGATGGCGACATCGTGACACTCGATGACGGCGACTCTTTTCACCGAACTGTTCTTCGTTCAGGCGCAGTCTACTGGGAAGAGTATGATCTTGACGCCGTCGCTGCTGAGGCTGAGCGCGATCAGGCTTACGCTACTGCCTTTTATCGTTCACGGCTCGGCATTTAACGCCATAAACATCAAGGAAAACAACATGAGCATTCAGGAAAAAAGATACAGAGCGAATCGAGCAAACCTATTGCTAGAAGAAATAGCAAGCCGTGGCCGCAGGTTTTTTTCATCCGATAACGAGCAAGCCCAATTCTACGTAGACCGGCGTGGTCGCGTCTGGTTCTTCGACGAGGGCAGCGGCAAAAAAATTTACACGCATTACAGTGGGGAGTGGAAAGGCTTCACTCACTGCGGCACACTCAGGCGATTAATTTCCAACCTAGCGTTATACATCGGCAAAGGTCAGCTACTTCCGAGTCACCACCTTGGCCCGTGGCCCGAATGGTACAGCAACGGCGATCCTTGGGCCTATGGGTGCGATGATATGGCCGTCATCCGTCGCCGCGCCCGACAGCTCTACATCACAGAACCATATATTGACGTGAGGTTGCTGAGAGAAGGCGACGACGACGGTTACACCGGTTCAACGCTTGGTTATTGGGCCTCGGGCCATGTAGATAAACAGCGGTTTGCAATTGCCGCAAATCGCGAATTCGAGACAGCATCGTTTAACGTTCCAATCGTCAAATTATCTCAAGTCAAACACGCTTGGGTTTCGACAGAGACAGAGGACGGCTGTAAATACTGGGTCTATCACAAAGAAGAGCGACCAGGAACCAAGCCAATAACCTATGCCGAGACTGATTAACGCTAACGCCATAAACACACGCAGAGAATACTCGACGCGGCCTGGCTGCTTGTCGAAAGAGCTTACGAAAACGACAACATATAAGAGGAAAAAGGAACCACATGAAAATTTCAGAGCTAATCGCACAGTTAAAGGCCGTTCAAAACGTAGCGGGTGATGTTGATGTGATTCTATCCGAAGACAGTGAAGGGAATGCTTACAGTCCGGCTGGCGTTACTGAGCGGGGAATGTATCGGCCCATCAATTCATGGAGCGGAGAGATCGGCATCCGAGAGCTAACACCTGAGCTAATTGAGGAAGGTTATGGCCCAGACGATATTCTGGACGGCGCATCAGAAGCGGTTGTCATCTGGCCGATCAACTAGCATTATCAAACCGATCGATACTAAACACTGCCCAATACACAAGACTTACCCATGATTAAAAATGACAAATGGATTACACAGCAAGCAACGAAAGGCATGATCACGCCTTTCGTTCCACAGTTAGTCAGAAAAGCTGAAGCCCGCCCTGCGGGCTTAGTATCAGATAGCCCGATTCGATATAAAGCGATAAGTTACGGCTTATCGAGTTACGGCTATGATATTCGCCTGTCGCCGAATGACTTTAGAATCTTTCGCCATGTGCCCGGCACAGTCATCGACCCTAAGAACTTCAGCAATGACAACCTAGAACCGGCTCATCTCCACAGAGGCGAACGCGGCGACTATTTCATATTGCCTGGGCATTCATACGGGCTAGGCGTCGCGGTCGAACGCTTAGCGATGCCGGGCAATGTGACAGGCGTTTGCCTTGGCAAGAGCACCTATGCCCGCGTCGGTATAATCGTCAATATGACGCCTGCCGAGGCTGGCTGGTGCGGCCATCTGACATTAGAATTTTCCAATTCATCAAGCGCTGACTGTCGCCTCTATGTAAACGAGGGTGTGGCGCAGATGTTATTTTTTGAGGGCGAACGCTGCGCGACGACTTACGAAGATCGCAGCGGAAAATATCAAGGGCAACCGGAACAAGTAGTAATAGCCAAGGTTTGATTGTGATTTTTAATATTGACGACATCGCACCCGATGCAGCCGACCAGACGCTTAGTAGCCTTAGATCCGATCAAGGCTACACGCATAACGCCGCAAAGAATGAGATCGGCGTCGGATTCCCGACGCTCACAAACTGGGAGAACGCAGATCTGACCGTGCGGCGTCGCATCAAGCTTGAGCAGGCTTATCGATGGATGCGCTTATTAGGAGAGGATGCCGAAACGTTCGGTCACCTGTTAGGGCAAAACCGAATCAACGACGTGATAGACGTGCCGATAGAGGTTGTCTCCAGCTTGTTTGGGGTTAGCATGGCCAAGATAAACAGAGAGCCAGCGACAACGTTTAGAAAGCTATTCTTTAGCAAAGATACGGGCCGAGATCATCAACGCGCCCGAAGCTTGCTGAAGCCATTGACTAAGCGCAGCAAGAAGAACGCGCTACGAATAAAGCTTGACGTGCTCAGCGATGCCCATAAGGCCCTTGGATGCTCTCAAGCTAGCGCACTGAAGGCACTCAACTCAGGTCGTTCTATCGCCTTACTAAGTCTGACTGGCGACGACTTGGGGCGATTGCTGCAAGCGGCAATAGACATTAACTGGGAGCCTGCTGAGGACGAAGACAATGGGTAAGAAGTCTGAGCGCACCGTCAAAAAAGAAACGAACGCCGTGGCATTGTTGGCTCAGTCAGCAGGCATTACGCTAAGAACCGATCGCGAGGCTAGGGCCTTGCCCTATGAATTAGCGCCGCGTCGGTATCTGGCTGACGCGGTATGGATAGCGCCTGATTCCGCTGCGCGTCGCGGCGTCGTCATCGAGATTCAAGGCGGGCGATTCATCTCAGGGAAGCATGGCAATGCTAAGGGCCTGGCGACCGATGACAAAAAGATGGCCTGGGCGCAGCTTAATGACTTTGACATTTTATTCTGCGATTACAGCGACATTGAAGAAATCGCCCCTATCCTGTCGAAGATGGTTGCAAAATATTACGATGCGACTGCAATATCTAGCCACAGCGAGCCGATAAATCCTATGGATATTTGAACGATATTCGCCCTTGAAAACGAAGCCGCCGATCAGGATAGTCTGATCGGCGGCTTCGTTTTTGCCCATGTTTACGATGTGTCCATATCGGAAAAAGACAACAGATCGTCATTTTTAAGCCCAAACGCTCAAACGTCTACGCATCAATGCTTTCAGGCAAAAAAGACAACAAATAAAAAGACAACAGATCCTTATAATAGATATATAGACGAATCTGTTGTCTTTTTTGACTCAGAATCCAGCACTCGATAAGCCGTCTAAAGCCCTACTTTTGAAACTCGTTTATCAGGACGAGGCGGCGCTGATAAAATTCGTTTCAGATATTTTCTATAAAACCTGTTTACATGCGGGTTGCATGTGTTAGTATTATTTCAGTGAGACAAGCGAAGTAATAAACGCCTCTCAGTTATCCCGTTATCCCGTTATCCCATTACACCGAGACTAGAACATGAGTTTTTTCGCACAAGGCTATAAGGTTGAAGACAACATTGGCGGTGGCGGTTTATTCCTCAAGCTAGAAGAAGGCGCTACGACGCTCCGCATCCTTAAGCCAACTAATGGCGCGCCCGCTTGCTCTGCGGGTTGGTGCTGGTGGTTGGAGACGCCAGAGGGCAAGCGTCCATCACGCGGCGTCGAGATGCCATCGCCATTGCCCGCTAACCTGGCGACGGACAAATGGGGCAAGCCTGAGCTTAAGCATGTTTGGATTCTGGCTGTTATCGACCGCAGTACTCAGGCGCTCAAAATCTGGGAGGTGTCTCAGTCTACAATCCAGACAGCCGTTGCCGAGCTTGCGAATAGCTTCGGCGACCCCACAGAGTTTGATATTGTCGTCAAGAAAAAGAAAGTAGGCGGCAAGACTACCTACACGGTAAGCCCGACGCCTATCGCCCCCTTGAGTCAAAAGGATTGCGATTTGATGCAGGGTTACATCATCCAGCCTGCTGAGAGGTTCAATGGCGGTAAAGGCTTGGTCAATACGCAAAGCGAAATGGATAAAGCTGGCGCAGACGGCGGCTATAGCGCTCAGGCAGCAGCGCCCGCGACTGAGCCTGAGATCGTGTCTATGCTACGCGCTGCGCTTGGTGACGGCAATGTGACGCCTGATCGCGCCGTACAGCTCCAAGAGTGGGCGTTAGGTTACATCGATCAGTTCAATGCCGCTGCGCCTGATGGCAACGGCACGAGCCTGATTGACTCCATCGTGAAGCCTTACCTAGCTGCGCCTTCGCCTACTCCTGCTATTGCCGCCCCTGCCATGCCGCCTGCTATTGCAGCGCCCGCACAAGTGCCGGTGGCTGTTGGTGTCGGCGTTGCTGACGATATCCCGTTCTAGATTCAGCCGTAAGCGATGCCGCCCCTTAGACAATCTAACAATCTAAAGGGCGGCATCTTATAAGAGGATCTTCCTAATGCCCCTAGAAAGCTCAAAGCCCCAGCCAGGCGATCTGACTATCGAGCAACAGTTTAGGCTTAGAGCCATTGAGAGCCAAGTCAAGAACATGAGTGCTGAACAGGCTCAAGAATACGTGGTTGAAGTCTTTCGGCAAATGTTTATTAAAGACAATCTCGTCAAGTACTTAATAAAGAACCCACCATGACGGAAAGAACAGGTGCATTAATCGTCGCAGCTAGCATCCTCACGACATGGGCCTTAGCTGCGATCCTTATCCTTCACTTTTTCAGCTTCGATAATACTCAAACTCAAACGCACAGCACAGCACTATGGCCGCTCAATACAATCATAAGACCCACGCCGTAACCGATAGCAACACGCCTCTGTGCGGCACGACTAAACCAGATCCCATCATCGCGACTGATGGTGCCCCCACTTGCAAGGCGTGCCAAACCGTAATGAAACGCCGTATCAAAAGTAGGGCCGGGCGACTGTCTGGGAATCTAACGAAATACCGCGCTAAATAAACACTAAGGAAAGCAGGAGCTATTACAGATGAAACAATCAACATTGTTCGCAATAGAAGAACACGCCGCGCCCACAACGACTGAAGAGACATGGTGCGCCGATGACTGGGAGACGCCGCCCGAAGTCGCTGCGGCAATGGCTAGCCTTATCACTGACGATGAGGAACGCATTATTGAGCCATCAGCCGGGCGCGGTGCTATTGCTCGGCTATTGCCAGCTGACCGCTCTGTCACTTGCATCGAGATTAACCCGCTTCGACACATGGTCGGCGCTGCGCCGCATCAGGAATGGCTGTGCACTGATTTTATTTCATATGCCAAGCGTGACGCATACGGCTTTGGAGCCGATCTCATCATTGGCAATCCGCCCTTCTCACTGGGTATGGAATTCTTAAGCGCGGCTGCATCAATCCTTAAGGCTGATGGCCGCATTCTATTTCTATTGCCTACCGAATTCTTCCAGGCCACATGCCGCGCGCAGCCATTCAAGGAATCTGGCCTTGTCATATCTCATCAATGGCAAATCGCCGGACGCGTCGCCTTCGTCAAAGAAGGCGTAGTACATAAAGGGCGGCAATGCTCCGACTCAATCTTTGAGTTTAAACACGCCAGCGCAGCGGCGGCGGCAATAGAGCTGATAGATCCATATGGCAGACTCAAATAATGACAGCTAGCCAACGCATAGACAACGCTATCAGATGGCTCAGAATTAATCAGAACGCAATAGCCCAGGCGCTGCCAATCGCCACGCCTGGGCGCGTATTCGGCGCTTCGTGGCTTGAGATACTAGAGTCATACATCACCAAGTATCACGACGGCGCTATATCTAACTTTTGCGCCGTCGCCTACATCGTCAATCCGTTAGTCATTATCAGGGCGCAGCTCGATCAGCCCTAATAATGAAATAAAAATAAAACCTATTTGCCCTATTGTAAATAGGTTTTATTTTGACTATATTTATTGCAGTTGCATGAGTTAGCCGACGGATGAATATCAATATCACTTACAGCAAAGTCGAATACGCGGGAGAGCAAGTTGCCCGTGTCCACGCAGGCGGGAAAGCGACTCCGTTCTATATTCTTAAGCGTCAGGGTCTGTATCTGGTTTGCGTAGCGCATGAGAGGCGCTTAGTTCAGTTCGCTACTGACTCTAGGTGGGAATCTAAGGAGGCGTGCGCGGCCCGCATCGCGGGAATGGTGCAAAGCCCAGCGTGGCTGCCCGTTAGCTTTTGCTCGCCACTAGCGACACGTCAGCGCCCGCTCAGTAGTGCGCGGTGTATATGGGAAGGGTTGGCGGCGTAGGCGATAATTTAATTTTCAAGTAAACACAAAACGAAAGGAACACACTATGACTATTCAAAAAGCTTTCGATAGATTCATGGAAGAGGACTTTGAGAACGCTGTTGACATGGCAACCAAGGCATATTGGAGTGGGAGCGGCTACTCCGTCGAGCTATTCCCAGACGGTCATTACCGCGTTCTATGGAACAGCAACATTGGCAATAGGTACGACACGCCCGGCGTGATACTAGGGATCCGCCCGCTCGGTGATGACGAATGGGACAACGATAAAGATTGCAGGTTCTACGACAACGCAGAGGATTACATGCGGGAGGCTTTTAATGATGCCTGCCTGTAATGGCTGAGCTATAGCCGCATTCGCAATAAAGCCCGATCAGGATATCCTGATCGGGCTTTATGTTTTAGTCTGATTTTTAGTAGGCCCCAAATAATTAGAGTTATTTGGGGCTTGAGTGCCAATCGAAAGCGCCGCGTCGGGTATTGATAGGTCTACCCGGCGCGGCGCGTTTAGTTTTCGGTAGTGATTCTTTGCGCTATGGCGCTAGCCTCGCTTTCTTGGCTCGGCTGTCCTCGTACCACTCTGCAATAGCTGGCACCCATGCTTTGAAGTGCGGCCAGATAAGTTCACACAATTGCTGACACTCTAGCTGAGCATCCGCCTTCCATCTCAGATCTAAGAGATGCATTAGCGACCGCGCATTGGCCGACATTACCCAGTGCTGCCGCACGTCGAAAGGAATCAGGCCGCGCGCGTGCTCCTCGCTGAAGCCATCGTCAATTACGCGCTTACGGTATCGGTGCGCAGATTCAAGGCAATACTCTAAGTCTGAATAACGCTGGGCTTCGCTATAGCTATAGCGCTTCCCTTCACGATCGCGATAGTCTCCAGCGGGCCGAAGATAAAACACCTCGTCCACTTCCCTAAACCCTTTCGAAACGTCGATAATGCGCTTCCCGGTATAGCGCCCGGAGTTGTGGACGACTACTCCGGCTGCCACAAAGTTGTGGTGAGGAGATTTCATTACTAGGTCGTATGTTGGCTGAGCGCCAACATACTCGATTGAGACAATGGCTTTTTGATGGGCACAAAGTGGGTTTTGTTTGCCAGATTTATGATGGCTGATATGGCAGGAAGCGCAAAGCACTTCAAAATTATCAAAATCAAAAGCTAGGTCAGGCCGCTCTTTCACTGGCTGGATGTGATGGCAATGCAGGTTTTCTGTTTGATGACAGTGATTGCACTCAGCTCCTTTTAATTTGAGAATTTCAGCGCGATTGTACTTGAGCCAGTTATAAGCTCTTTTCTCAGGTGCCAAGTTTTTCCATGACGGATGATCTATGCCTGACAAAATTAATCCATTCTTGACTCGGTGCTCTGTGACAGACTTTGCATGATTGCTGCGCCTGTCTCGTTCGATCTGGCTTAGATTAATAGAGTACTTTAAGCCTTTGTTCCATGGCTTTTTATCCCAAGTTAGTTCATGCTTATATGCCCACTTTTTGACGGATTCAGTAGAGCAGCCAGCGATCGCAGCAACGCCTTTAGGTGTTAGCCCATTCAAAAAGTGAAATCGCAGCCATTCTTTGTTTTGATACGTTTTGTCCGCATCCTTCAAAGGCTGACCGTTCACCATTACCTTTGAGCCAACGCTGAGCTGAGCTAGAACCCGCCAACCGTAAGGTGTGTATATTTTGTGATTCTGCGTACATTCAAGCGTCTTCCCGTCTTCTAAAGTCACCTTATAGACAGGATTTATTCCGTTGAAAACTACGTCTTCGATATAGTTTGTTGTGAAAGTGTTTGAAGCTTCATTAAGGCTGCGTACTCTCATTTTTCTAAGGCGAGTTTTGCAGTCGCGCCTGTATTCACCAGGGGCTTCTCCATTCCGACCTTTGATATGACGGGTGCGCACTGCTGCTTCTCCGTTATGCCAAAGGTCATACAAATCACCTATTGTCTTTTTGAGCTTTTGGGACGTTTGCCCATGCTTGTCAACAAAGGTCACCTCTGTATCGCCTGCTAAACACTGCACGTCAAAAGACAGATGGCGATGGGTTCGGACTTGCTGCATTGTCGAATGCGGAAACCATCCACAATTCAGTACAATTTGAGGATTTTCAATGCTGCCAAAGTGGCCGCGTCCCCCGCCTAGCAATCGCTTGACGGCTATAGCGCCAGCGCGTTCCTCGCTTGGCCACTGCTCGCGCTCATCGAAGACAAAGCCTTCGCTGTAGTCTTGGTGCATCGCCGCGTAAATGGTCTGCTGAGGATTTGGGGTCTGGCTGATAACTTCGACTCTAAATCTATTATCCATTAGTTGATCGCCTCCCATTCTTGAGCGGGCGCAGGCGCTTTCCAGGGCGTCATGTTATGCGCGATTGGCTTGGGCTCATATCGCTCGTATTGTTTCTCTACGTCCTGCCCTGGCTTCGTATAGGCAATAGACGCAAACGGCAGCGACAAAGCGGCGCGGTATTCATCATTAAAGAATACGCGGCCTTTAAGCTGCCATAACGGCAGGCTATAAAACTGCATCTGCCAGCGGCCCCATGCGTACTGATCGAATAATTCAAACTTTGAATGTTTCATGTTTTTTTCGTTTTTTTAGTTAGCTGAAATGTCCTGTTTTACCCAGGCCGCGTCAATCAGTTTGTAGCCTGTCGCTTTCTCCATCAATGCCGTACCCGGCTTGCTCGCTGGATGCCTAGAATTCAGACGCTCAGCAATCATGCATATAGTTTCCATTGATGGACGCCGATTGCCATCCACCCATGATTGCACAGACTTCTTACTACGATACTGGCTATCGGCTAATTCTTCTGTCGTCAAGCCGCCGCCGCCTTCGGCGACTGGCGATAACAACCATTGAAGCACAGTGTCAATCGATTGCGGTGCGTGCACGCGCTCAGCGGCGAATCTAAGCCCGGTCAATTGATTAAGAAACTGACTAGCCAGAAACGGACTGAAGGCCGTCTCTAGCCCGCCTAGCATCTGCACAAAGAGATCGTAACGCAGGTTATCACGACGCCGCCGCCAGCTTAGTACTGTACGACGATCCGCGCCGACGGCATCAGCGACAGCAGTTGCACCGTACTGATTCATCAGACGCGCGGCGATGCTTGCAAATGGTTGGCGACGGCTTTGGCGCAGCTTATCGGGCGGCACGTCGCCGATGATAGCAACGTCGTCAACTGGCGCGTTAATTCGCTGACGACGTTGCCATCTCACTGTTTGTACATCTGTGCGCATATCCATGCGGCTCACTAGCATTTTCGGCATTTTTCTAATCTCCTATATTCTTTCGTTTACTTGCGACGGCGACGGCTGCGACGATATCGAATCGGGCAACCATCTAAAACCCAATGACCAAAGTCAGCGACGCATAGCCCGAGAAACCAGTCACGGGCTATCAAGGCGATCATCTCGCTATTTAGTGCCAGCCATTTTAGCCTGAGTACGCCGGATATATCAGCGCCCCAGAAGCCCGCAAAAGCCACTAATGAGATACATAGCGCTGCTAACCATATCGACAGATACAACACGCGCAAGGCTGTGCTAATAATCGGGATATGACTTGCCCAATGACGATGATAGGGAATCAGATCGCGATAGATCCCCCACATGCTATAGAGCCCCACACGCCGCCAGCGGTTCGTAGGGATTGAATTGATGTCTAAGTCTGGGCTGAGCAGATGCCCAGACAGAAGCCCCACGCCCGCAGCCGCGACGCCTGCTAAATATCTGGCGCTTGGATAAAACCCAAGCGCGACAGGCGCAGCGGACGCAGCGGCGACTAAGCCGATCGTCAGCGTGACGCACGCGCGATCGTGCCGTTTACCACTCGCCATTATCGCCCCCGTTCGATTGCATCCGCAGCGCTAACAGGTTCGAGATGAACGCCGACAGTACCATCACTTCGATCAGCCTTAGCTTTCGCAAAGCTAAAAACTGATTAAGCAATGCAGGCGCTAACACCTTCATCTGCCGACAAAAGTCAGCGTCGCCCGGCAATAGCACCGGGTTAGGGCGGCGGTCTTTATCAGGCGCTAGAGATGCCGCGATATACGTTGCCATCTCACGTTGCAATAGGCTCAGCCAGTCAGACGATAAGCCATCTAAGGCGTCGCCGTAGATATCGAATAGGCTGCAAACGCAGGGTCTATTGTCTATCAGGCTTGCCATACTTACTCTTCGCTTTGTCATCTCGCCGCCTTTGCATCTTGCCTTAGTGTGCGCGCTGTCCTCAGCGCCTGAGGATCTAGCATTGCTGAAAGGCGATTACCTTCCAGCATATTGAAATAAGCCCGTGCCGTCGCTTGATGCCGCCGTGGCACCTTCGACAGAAATGGACTGGCAGATGCACCATTAAACCGGCATTCGTGACCGCCGATAAACGCAGCATAAGCCGCATCCTCAGCTCGCCGCATTGATAAATCAGTCTCGTGACTGACAGTCTCTACAGGGCCGCTCACCCCATAGCTCAAACCGTGACAGTAACTCATATCTAGCCTTCGTCGGTTGCTTCTAAAATGTAACACAACTTGGCTTGATATGTAAATAGGTTTTATTGTCCTGAGTAAAGAACATCAGGTTTTGTTGATGGAAAAACGAAAAAGCCGCGTCGAATATTCGACGCGGCTTAGATGTGTGGGGGGTGAGAGTTTACGCGGCGTTGCCAATGTTCAGCCTGAGTTGATACCGCCCCTTCCATCGTCGGTTCATCAATTCGTGGAAAGCTGGCACTGATTCACTCGCCTTCATAAGCGTCAAGACTTCGGTAATGTGAGCCTTCAGAATGGGCTTAGCCTCATCTGAGAAGTGTTGGTGCTGCTTGTTAGGGCGCTTACCTGATTGCCCTACTGGGTTTACCTTTTCCAGTTCTTCTCTCACTTCCTGTGGCATCCAGTCGTACACCGCCTGATTGATGAACGTTCCCATTACTGACCAATTCCAGCTCCATCCAGTAAGCCTTGAAGCTTCAGCGGCCCACTCGTCACTAAAATGCATCTCCCATTGCTTTGGCTCAATAAGAACGACGCCGGTTAGGTAGCGGGTGGTGTCAGCAGCCTTTTGCGTCCAGCCGGTGATTGACTGAATCCAAGTATTAACACCTGCCGAAGCAAACTTGCTCATCGCAAACATCGCAGTCTCATTCCCTGTGAACGCATAATGAAAGATCAGCGCTGCACAAACATCGGCCCTCAAGATTTGGACTTTGCCGCCCTTCTTCTCTGACTTGATTGACAGGTCTAACGCCTTTCCCGCAAAAGGTTCCAGCCATTTTGAAGGAGCTTTGGTTGACAGGTCTTTGAGCAACTTTGACACCGCCTGCTTGCTTACGCCGCATAATCGGGCAACACCCGATATTGACATTCCGCTTTCTCCGGTCTCAATCTCTGTAAAAAACTCAATGCCGTCGTCTACAGCACGTACAATATTAGAAGCCATGTTCTTTACTCATCTAAAGTGATTTGGTTAGCCCGTAGCTGTCTGTTGATGCAGACGCGCGGGCGCATCAACATTCTACCAATCTTATCGGATATTCCGTCAACAAGTTTTATCCAGCCTCACGCCGCACTCAACTGTCCACTGTCCACCGGCACAGCGCCACCCCCTATCAACGATATTCAAAAGATGATTCTGTGACGGCTTATCGAAGGCTTAGCTAAGGACTAAGAAAGGCAACAGAATCTTATATATCTCTATTATAAGGATCTGTTGTCTTTCGATCTGTTGTCTTTTTCGCCTGCAAGGCTTATCGTGTATAGCTTTGAGCGATTGAAGTCAAAAAAGCCGATCTGTTGTCTTTTCCCACCTTGCAGACGACGGATTCTAAGAGCATCAGCGCCAAACTTGACGGCTTATTGCGTCCTAATTAGGGCTAAATCCAGAGGCTAAATTGAGTCAAATCCTGCCAACTGGCACACTAGGTTTTGATGCCGCGACTGGAATTTAAACATTAAAAAACCCGTCAGATTCTTACGAGTCTGACGGGTTTTTTATTGCTGTTGCTCAAGCTGATCGGCGTATCGGTTTGATAGTTGCTCAAACCTATACGCCATTTTTTCAGTTTCTAACGTCTTCGCTTGCGCCGCGTCTATCTCTTGTCGCAGGTCATCGCATTTCTTTTCTAGGCGTTCCACGTCAGCGCGGGCCTGGGCGATGATCAGGTTTTTTGCTTCGAGTAATGCTTTTTGCGAATCTTGCGCCGACGAAAAAGCAAATTCTATATTCTTATCGGCTCTATCGCTGCGTGCTTTGAATTGAGAAATAACGACCGGGCCAATCATGCCTGAGACGATCATGCCGACAATCGTGATTATCCATTGATAATCGCCGTCCACGGCCTTGACTTCTACGTCAGCTTGGCCGGTAAACCCATCAGTTTGCGTTGTGCTTGGCGATGGCACTTGCGCCAAGCTATCGGCCATTATCTCGATTTGCTCTATCTCTGGCTTAGCTGTAGCGCGTTTGAGAGATGCACCAACGGAGCTAGCGATTACAAGGGCGGCGACGATGGAGGGAACTATCGATTTGTTTTTACGAAGCCAATCGGCAACCATAGATCTAAGCCGTGTAATAAAGCGTGAGCGCCAACGATTGAATAAGTGGAGACGCCCGTGATTGAGCCTGGCACTACGAATAGACTAGCCAGGAAAAAGAATGCTATTGCTAGCGCGTTGTGTATCCGTTGCCATACCTTTTGATGCTGAAAGCTAACAGCCCAGAATCCCGATATCCCTAGCGCCAGCATCGCGATGCCATAGAGGTATTTAGGTGCTATCGAAAACATAAAATCGTAGCTTTCAGGGAACGCTGAGGAAGGCCAGAAGATCATCGCTAAGCCAAACATAGTGGCTACAGCGAGCGGGATACTTGATAGAAATATCCTGACGCTGTAGGCAAAGTTGCTGGTTTTTTCAGCGCGGCTTAGGCGCGTTGATTGATGCAGCATTCTCATTGGCATTTAGCTAATCCTTATGATTTTGTTGACGACGAAATAGGGCGGCATATTTTCATGTGGCGCGCCATTACCCGATGCAGATGCGGTGCCAGGCGTCGCGGCTGGATTTATAGCCACATTGGCTGATGCCGGGTTTACGGCGACGTTGACGCTAGCAGGAAGTATCAGCGGTTGCCCGCCGGGCCGGTTGTCAGCGACATAAGAAAAGCCGCCGTTACGCTGCCCGGCTAATGCCGACCTTGTTCTGATTAATGAGCCGAGTTCTCGTATATCCTCAGCGCCCGCCAAAACACTATGAACATGATCGCCGCCGCTTGTTGTGTGAGCATGATTGCTAGATGCGCTATGAGTATGATCGGCGATCTGCACTGGATGCGAATGGCGACCATTGTTAGCTTCGCTTAGCCCGACAGATTCAGCGCCGCCTGATTGCCCGGCAGTCCGAGCCGTGAGACCCGCGCCTGCGCCTGCGCCAATATAGACGCGGCCCGGCGGCGGCACTCTAAACGTATTGGGCGGATCGTTCGGCTGCGAATTGATGCGCCCAATTGCATCCCACGCCAACGGATAATCTACGGCGTTATAGATTGCGTAGTTGCACAGGGCCCATCCCGGCTCGATCGATTGCCGTGACGTTTCTTTCATGTCGCCAATCTGAAAGCCTGCGCTATCAGATTGAGCGAGCGGGCGCACCTGATCTATTTTCTGAGAACGCAAATCAATCAGGTCTGTAATTGCACTAGCATTAGTCTGCACTAGTCCTAGTGGAATCCCTAGTGGAGGGAGCGTGGCAGCGTTGGATACGGTGCCGCTTTCGGATACGTAAACAAAGCGCAGCGCGTTAGCCGCGATCGTAATAGTGCCGCTGTTGATTTGGACTATGGTGCCGTCCACAAGCATGACTGACGCGGCGCTATAGGCAATAGTGCGCCCGCCGCCGTCGCTAATTTCTAAGCGGCCATACCAGCCATAAAACTGTGCTTTTATTTGGTCGGGCTGATCGTCTAACCAATCGTCGATAACTTTGGGCCCGTGGCCGTATTCGTCAGTACCATCAAGGATTGGATAGCCTGCTGAGTTTGCCAGCGACGCTTCCCAAATTTCGCCAGCGTTTAATGTGGGTCTTGGCATCGTTAAGCCGTTATCTCCGTATAGCTAATACTTAGCGTCGCATTTAGATTGCCTGCGCCAGCCTGCGGCAATGCTTTGATATAAAGGCCCATCACGGATGCCGCGCGGCTAACGTCGTAAGTTCTCAAAATATGGCGGCGGCCATTGCTTGTGTTTGTCGCCGTCGTCTCACTAGTAAATGCCGAGTCGTTGCCGCTGCTATTCACTAAGCCGATCTCAAATTCCCAATCTTCATAACCTGAGATGCCAAGTATCGCCGCCGTATTGACGGCTATTGCACCCGCGAATGGCTTTGGTAAATACCAAGTTTTATCGCCGCCCGCTGGGTCTAAGTCGTTTGCGTCTACTGTATGCACCGCAGGCTGCTTAATGAGTAGGCTTAAGTCTGGATTAGTCCCCAATACTTTCGCCACGCGCAGCGCGCCCGTGTCTAGATTGCGGTTCGTAATGCCGGTTGACATGAGTGTCGGCAGATTGACCGGGCCCGTGGCGGGCATGATAGCAAGGATATCAAATAAGGTATCTGTCGCCGCGTCTGGCGTGAAGGTAAAACGATAGGCAATCTGATATTCATCAGATGCCGGTATCTCTACATCTAAGACGCCGCTAGTGATTGGGAATTCTTGCAATACTTTCGTGTATAGCGTATCCGGATCGGTTTGGTCGGTGCTGTTATTTTCTGTTAGCTGCGCGGTGAAGATGCCGTCTAAGGGCGTGCCCGTGCTGTTCGTGAGTAAGCCTACTAGTTGAGTCATTAAGATAGCCTCACGAACATATAAACAGTGATATAGGGCGACATGTTTTGGTGCGCATCAGGCGCAGCCGCGTCTAATGTCGCGTTTACATCCGTATAGTCTAAGCGCACGCCGCCAACGACTTGCTCATGTGTTGAGGCGCGCATTACTAGATCGTCACGCGTCTCTGAGCCATAAGCGCCCTCACCGTCGCCGCCATTGGCTCTCATGCCTTGATAGCTAGCTGTAAAGTCGCTACCGGTTGCCGTGCGATGCTTGTGTCTCATCTGCTCATTAGTCAGCGTCACTGTCTTAGCGCCGCCGGTTTTACCTGGCGCATTGAAGTCAGCGTCAGCGCCGTTAATACCTACCAGCATTCGACCTTGGCCAAACGCCGACCAATTACCAAAACCCAAGAACGTTGCAGGGTTAGTGCTACTGGTTGCATTCATATAGATCGAGCCGACTGGGTACACCTTTTGTAAGGTCGCGAGCGCTTCGTCTTTAACAAAACGTGTCGTTGCTATTGCCGTTCCGCTACTTGCGGCGGGCGGCGTTGGAGCCTTAGGCGATCCTGTCAAATCTGTATCGATAAGCGCGTTGGCGACGGCTGTATTAATGGCCGTCGTCGCCTGCTGTGTCGTATACGCGCCAACGCTAGCCGCTGTTAGTTGATGCGGGTTGGCCGTATTATTTACATGCGTTGCCAATTCGGCGTCGGTCAGGAAGCCCGCTTGTAATTGCGATACGGTGCCGCGCCTGAATACGCCGTCCTGACGCACTAAGATGCCGTCATTATCATCGAAAGACGTCGCCGGGTCCATCTGATCGATGGTCTGGCTGAAGACGGCCTCTTTATTTAGATCTGTTACTGCCATTAGTTCACTTCCAGTATGGTGCCATTGCCATCAATATCAAGCAGCACTGCGCCGCCATTGCTTTCGCCAATCACTAAAAATCCACGTTGCTTAAAGTATTCGTCATCAAAGATGATGCGCGACCGGCACCAAATCGGGCCAAACAATCGATCGATGCGCTCAGCCAGTCGGTGCGCATCGCTATTAAAAAAGGCACTAGGCAATACAATGTCATATTCCCAAGCAATCGCGCCAAGTGCGTCGCCTATTGCTTCGCGGCCAATAATGAAACTTTGCCCCTGCTGTATCAGGTGAGTAACACCTAATGTATTGAGCACAAAACTAAGCGCTTCAGACGTGCCATATCGCGGCCAGATTAACGAATAGCTATTGGCGAGGAGTTGGCGCTTTGATGCTTCGGGCCAACTTCGATCCCAATAGTCGCCGTGCCATCCGCATATGCTCGATAGAAAATCTAACCAGCTAACATCGCATGTCAACGGATCTACTTGTCTGCGAATATTATCGAGTGCTTTCGATTTGGCGCTAGTCAGTTCTGTATCTGGAAACTGAGCTAAATAATCAGCGACAACATTCGCCTGATAGCTGCCGTTAATTCCTGGCAGTCGGTTAAAAACCGGGCGTCCATTACGCCATGCCTCGTAAGTATTCAGCATCCCCTACACCTCCGGGTCAAAGCCGACCGGTTCGCCCGCGCCGCGCAATGTTCTAAAGACGATGCCTGTACTATCAACCAGTTCAACCGATAGCGAGTAAGCAATAGGCAATGTGTAATCGTTGGGCATTGGCAAATTTTGCAAGCCGCCGTTAAGCCTTAGCTCATCTATAAATTCGATGCCGCTTACAAATCTCATCTGATACGCCACTTCGGTAATCAGTAAGTCCGTGCCTGGGTCATACGACGCTGGTGATAGATACTGGCTCAAGCCGTCCCACAACGCATCAGCGACTTGATTCGCTTCGACGCCTGGCAATAGATGCGCAATCACTTCGGCTTCTATTTCTAACGTCTGCATCGGCGATACATACAGAGACGTGCCAAGCATGATGCGCGGCGATAGCTCGGCAATCACATCAGCTTGCAATGATGCATTAGCAGGCTCACCGGTCGCCGCCAAACAAAATAAATGCACCGCGCCGATCTGCTCACTCACCGCGTCAGCGCCCAGCAAGCCGATCGCCTTGGCTTTAGAGCCTGCACCCATGATGTCCTCAGCGCGCCCTTCAAAGTCGGACGCGCTAACAGGCGATCTATCCCTAAGCGCCAGCAGCCCGCGATTTATAGCGGCTTCTACATTTTCAGACGCCGCGCCGCCTTGCGATGGCGAGGTATTCGTGACGCCCGCTAGAAAGGTAAGCGGCTGCGTCAACTGCGTAATCGTATACGCGCCTAGGTTATAGCTAGCGCCGACTTCCTTGGCCGTCGCAGTAACAGTGCCCGTCAATTGCCCAGATGCAATCGTCAGCACCGCATCTGTATAAAAAGACTTGTCGCCGCTTGCGCTTAGCACTTCAAACCCTTTAGGGATTTGGTAAGGCGTTGGCCGCGCAGATGTTAACGAAAAAGTCAACGCCGCACTAGCCTTGGCTCCAAGCTGTCGCCGCACGCCCGTCAATTCCAGCAGCTTCACCACTAACGCCAGCGGCACATTGTTCACCGCGTAAAGCAATTCTGCAATCGCAAATGCTGTCGCCCTCAAGAACACGCCGAGCGGGCCATGATCGCTAAAATCATTTAGCTGGCCAAGGCTTCTCGCCGCGACTACATTTTGAGCCGCTTGATATAATTCTTCCTCATTTCTCCCGTCGATAAGAGGCGTATACAGCCCGATTGATTCAGAGTCTATAGTATCTGCCATAAATCTTGTTAGCGCCTCTTATTCGTTGCGTGAGCGCTTAATGCGCGTCGATTATTGTAAATAGATCGGGTCAGGTCACCAAGATCGAGTCTTGAGCGACGCCGTTAAATTGCCAGTCAATTTGCAGTCCTAACGCGCCATCGTCGCCAATCTCACCGGCGACGCTGATTGAAGCTTGTGGGATATACGCCGTCATCTGACGCGATACATACGAACTATATTCAGCGGCGCTGCGTTGTGACTCGAAGAGAGCGCCGCTGATTCCGTACTCTGGCCGCATCGGATTCTCAGACGGCTCAATTTCTAGCATCGAGACAATATGATCGGCAATCAATTCTTCATCGCAGCTCAGCGATAAGTTGCCATCTACTATTGCCAACGGATAAGAAACGCCCTGAATGAATTTCGACATATGCGCGGCTATAAAAAACGGCGGCCAAGAAAACGAGGTAGGAACACCAAAACTTGGCCGCCTACTTTGTAAGTCCTTCAGATTTTGCCATCTGACAAATATCAAAGCTCAACTGTCTACTGTCCACTGGCACCCGGCGCGCCCCTATCAACGATATTCAAAATATGATTCTGGGATGGCTTGTCGAGTGCTGAATCCTGAGTCTAGAAAGACAACAGAATCTTATATATCTCTATTATAAGGATCTGTTGTCTTTCGATCTGTTGTCTTTTTCGTATGTAAGTATTGATATATCAGCGTTTGAGCGTCTAGGTTCAAAAAAGGCCGATCTGTTGTCTTTTTCGAGCGCAGCAGCCAGATTTTCAGGCTGAGCCAGTGGCAGATCAGTGCAAAAATCGGCCTATCATTTACGCTTTGATGGCCCTTAAATCTTGCTCAATTTAGCCAACTGGCACAATGGGTTTCAACTATCACCATCCCTTAGTCGCCAAAGAATCGCCGCCCGTATCGACAGCGCCGAGTGTCGTAATTTGCTTCCCGCCAACGCTGAGCGAAGACGTTGTGAATGCAATAGCGCCCGCTAGATTTATACGATTGCCGCTGCCGTCCGTGATGATGACATTGCCATTGTCGGCCAGTGTGATAGATGCCCCTGCATCATTTCGCAGCGTCAATGACTGACCGACATTTATCACCCGGTCTCCGTCAGTGCGTTCGTCCTGTCGCCCTTCGGTAACGGCTGAGAAGTCTAGTTGAGGATCGGGCTTATCGTGTGGCGGATTTGGTGCGTTTACGCAGACCATCCACCACCCATTGAGCGGATCGCCGTCAATGCTCATCACTAGAATCGTTTGTCCTATCTTTGGCAATGGCGGATCTAGATTTGGATGAGTGCTCAGCCGCCTTAGCCAATGCGTCTCGGTGCCGGGCGAAGTGGGGGCCGCTGCCTTTACGCGCCGGGCCTTAGTCGGATCGTCGTTGTTCGTGACGACGGCTAGATAAGGCATGAACGCCCGGCCCTTTAGGTCGAGTCCTTCAGATGCCGCTTGATTGGCTTGATGTAATGTTTTGAAGAATTCCATAGATACCTATTAGTGCGGGCGCTAATATAAGTGTGAAACTTATTTACCATTATTCCAATGTTAGCAAACAATAGCCCGGCATCCGCTACATCTGCACCCGAAACCGTCCATCATCCTAAGCACTATAGCGGCGCGTCTGATGATGGCCGCGTGCTATTGCCCGCCCTAGGGTTCACGTCAAGTGACCTAAACCTAGAATGCATCGCGGCAATGGAGAAGATAGAGCACAGATGGCTCGCGAATTCGTTCCATCTTGGCAACGCTGTCAAGTACGTATGGCGCGCAGGCGTTAAGCCTAATCAGTCAAAGCTTAAGGACTTACAAAAGGCGCTATGGTACTGCGATCGGCTTTCCGCGTGGGAGCTATCGCCCTTGCCAGTTATGCGCAATAGACGCTTCTCTATCTTTCACACACGGCTGCAATATGCCGTGAAAATGGCTGAACTATATAGCACTGAAAAACCTAAGCCCGTCTAGGCATGGCGCAAACGCTAACAATGTAGAAAAACTAAAGAAGGAGCGATCGCGCAATGAAAACTATCAGGAATAAACGCCGCAATCGCTGGCGAGTAAAGCAGTCAAAGCGAAGGCTTGATGCTTGGTACGATTCTTTCTATGGCTATAGCGAGATCGATGAATACTACGATCCTGAGGAATGGGACTCTCAATTGAAAACCTGATGACATCCCTACACAATCGCAGCGTCAGGTGTTAGGATGAACTTGTAATTTATAAGAGGCAGGAGGGCTGAAGTATAGAGAAAAGTAACCTGAACACACGCTTATGCAAGATAGACTCAAAGCCGAAGTAGTTAACTACTTCGGCTTTTTTTCAATAGCCCGGTCAGGTATCTGACCGGGCTATTGCTTCAGCTAGGGGAGCATGTTAAACCTTGACCAACGTCGCCGGATTGATAGCCGTCCCGTTGAGTCTGATCTCCCAATGTAAATGCACACCCCTTGACGCGCCGCTATTGCCTTCCTCTCCCACCTTTTGCCCTTGCTTTACCTGTTCGCCTTCGCTGACGCTGACGGCACTTAGGTGGGCGTATCGGGTTTCATAGCCGTCTGCGTGCGTGATATAGACATGATTACCATATCCGCCGCCGCAGCCATCAGACGCGCTGAAAGGTGGGCAACCATTCACGCGGCGACTAACGACGCCATCAGCAGACGCCCATATCGTCGCGCCCGGCACGGATGACGCTAAGTCAACGCCCTTATGCAATCGCCCTCTACGCGGGCCAAATGGCGATGTCAGGACACCGTTACTAGGCTTGATAAATCCGCCCGCATTAAGTGGCGGCACATCGCCTGAGCTAACACCGCCGCCGCTAGTGCTTATCGCTTCGGGTGGTGGCTGCGGATATTTATTACGCATTGGGCTATACATAGTCGCCGTCGTCTCAAAGCCTGATTGCCCCAGCGAGTGCGTGATGGAATCTAGCACCCACATCCGATCTATTTGTTCACTGATACCTTCGACCATCACAGGCTGATCAGGATCTAGCGTCAGTAATGCGGGCGTCGTCGGCGCTGACCACGAGCACTTGATTCCTTTAATGCGCGTCTCATTACTTTGCCTTGTGCTATCAGCCGCGTCTGTGTCGCCCATTGTTAGCGGTGCGGCGACAGACGTTGCAGAGCCTGTCGTAAATTCTTCAGGCGTCTCACCTGCGCCGATCAGATTCTCTGGATTCACCGCGACCATCTCACCACTTGCCGGATCGACAATTACTTTACGCTGACCGGTCGGCGTGCGATCGGATGGATCGCTTGAGCGAGCGCCGCCGCTGCCCTCACCTTGCGCTTCATGCGTCAGTGAAAAGCTAAGCCCTAAGTTATCGGCATAGGCTAATAAAAATGCAGGCTTCTCGGTGCGCTCTCCTATCGTCAGCGTTCGGCCCTGGCACTTGACCCGGTAGCCAATGCGTCGGCATTCACTTAGTAAGGCTTCATAGTCCGTCAAGCCGCGTTGTGGAAAGTATTCATAACGCGGCCCATCTGCTTCCATATCGAGCAATAGCCCGTGCGCGTCGCACACCTTTGTTGCCAGCTGCTTGAGCGTAATATTTTGATAAGCCGTATTCTTCCGACGCTGCGTCAGCACCCAAGTCGCCGCCGATCCCGATATGCCAACGCTGTCATGGTCAAAGCGCGAATAGTCAAGCCCGGTATGGAGAAAGCTATAAGCCGCCACGACATCGCCATTAAACCCTAGCTCTACAGTAATCTGTGAACCCGCTAACGCCGCCGCGCGTTCCTTCGTGGGCGGCTTATCGGCGGCGGCTTCGACACTTTCGACAGCACTAGCTGCCGCTTCGACGCTTTCGCCATATGCTGCCTGACGCTCTTTGAAAAACGCGATCGCCTCGGAATAAGAGACAGTGCCCTGCCCTGAATATCGATATTGAGACATTGAAAAACCTTGTAATCCTTACAGGGAAATGAGTTCAACTAATTTCAGAAATAAATATAAAACTCCTTTACATCTGAAAATAGACGCGCTATAATAGATTCATACACGGAGACAACCGATAGCCAAAGCCGAGTCACTAAGTTCCGTCCAGAGAGTCAACGCAGACTGGACTGCCCAACGCCGAGTGATGTAGCTGACAAACACTAACCCCGCCCCGGCGGGGTTTTTTAATGGGCGTCGGCGGGGATCATGGTGCATAGGGCAGTGCGGCCCATTCCCAGGCTAATCCAGTGACGCCGCCCGTGCCTGCTAACGCTGCGGCGATGTCACCCGCCTCTATTGCCGCACGCGCGCCCCTGCGTTCGATAAGCCTTACACATACCGCATCTTGAGACTTGGGGCCAAAGTCGGGCGCATCGCCCTTAAATTCATTCCAGGTGCGGCCCTGTATCTGATAGCGGCCCGCAGGCGTCAACGATCCTGGTGATGGATGGTTAGCTAGGCTTGGTAAAGTGCCGCCGCCAAACGCCGTGTTATAGCCGCCATTAGGCCCTGATTCTGCCAGGCCAATTAAATCTAATGCGGCGCGCATGTTGGCGCTCAGACTGCCGTCAGCCGTGCCTGAGCCAGCGCCAGCTCCTGTCGTCGTCTTTCTAGGCTCAGGCTTATTGAGCGGTTCTAAGCCTTCTATCTCTTCGATATAGGCCAACAGGGCGTCGATTAGCTTGCGCCCTGGGTCGTATAAGGTGGCGTCGCAATTATTCGAGTTTTCGCCCTCGCCTAGCGTGACGGCGACAGACTTTAGATAGCCGTCGCCCCAGGCGAAGACGCGATCGCCTAGCGTCAGTTTTGCGTATGGTGAGATTGTGTTTATTCGTGGCATATGTTAACCAGCCAATAAGGATAACAACGGTAGCATCGCCGCTTGGTTCTTTTGCGTAGAGCGATCGCATATCCACAGCACCTCAGTGCGGGCATTGTCGCAATTCGTCCTATTCTTTGCCACGCTGCAATATGAAGCAATATCAACACGCCGCTGGCAAGATTCCGGCATCACATCACCTTGATCGTAGCAGCTCAAAACGTAGCTACCTTGAATGCTGTCTAGCTTTCGGCAAAGGTTGCTAAAGTCATTAATTGTATAGCCGCTGTAGTGTTCGCACCGAGTGCCAACATAGGGCGGATCGCAATAAAACAAAGCGTCGGGCGCGTCCCACCTTTCGATGAAGGACAAGGCGTCTGAATTATCGATGTGAACAGAATTCAGCCGCGCAATGCTTTCACTAAAGGCGCTTCTCTTGTTGGCCCATATCGCCCCTAGGTTTGCACCTTTTACGGCATAGCCCCAGCTGCCATTCACGCTTTTGGCGAAAGACATAGAAATGTTGACGACTAACGCCCATGCCCTTTCTAGATCGCTAGCCGATGCGCCCTTGCATATCTCTACGGCTCGGCCATGCTCTGTCCGGCTATAGGGCGTTAGCGCTAGCATTTGCTCTAAAGCTGCACCATCTGACCTAGCAACGCGGTAAAGGTTCGTCACTAGGTCGTTAGTATCGTTCAATGCTTCCCTGTAAGAGTCCCTATTACTGACAATCGGGAGAGGTTTCTTGAACAGCACCGCAGCGCCGCCACAAAACGGCTCTGCGTATATGTTGTGCGGAATCTTTTGCAACTCTGCAACAATGCGCGATGCCATGCGCTGTTTGCCGCCGTAATAGCTGATTAAAGGCTTAGGTGTTTTCATATCACAGCACCCAGCTAATAAGTTGCGTCGCCGCCGCCGCTGACGGCTGTTTAAGCCCGCTCAGCGATAGCGCGGCTATGCGTTCATTCACGCTCAGAACGCCGCGCTCTATCGCCGCACTGACTTCATTCAGGCTAGGGATATCGATCTTCTCGCCAATGGGTAAAGCTTCAAATATATTCAAATCGTTAGCTGCGGCAATGTCTCTGAAATTGCCAACGTTGCCATAGACACGATGCGCCAGCTTATCAAGGCTATCGCCCGCTTCGACGACGATCTCAGTTATCTCACTACTCACCAAATAAACCCCGCTCATTCCAAAAATCAAAGCCGTCCCAGGTGCCCACCGTGCCCAACGTCGTGCCGTCAAGGCCGCTCAGCGTCACAATACCATTAGCCGCCGCTGCTAAGCTGAAACGCTGCGATCCTATTGCCGCACGCGCTGCCGGGATAAGCCTATTCGCATTCGCCCTTAAAAACGCCGTTGCCCGTGTCTGCGCCTCAGCCTGTTGCCGCGTCGATAATGCCACGTCGCCCGTGGGCGCAGTCGGCTCCGTTGCCGCCTCCACGCCCGTCTCGATCAGCTTCACTAGGCTCAGGCTCACACGGGCAATAGCAGGCTCGCCATTCAGCCAGCCTGTCTCCTGCACAGACATACTCTCTAGCACCGATGGCCCCCATCGCTCAGTACCCCAAACAAAGAATACGCTAGGTGGCGGCTCAGCGGCCCCTGTGGGCAATAGCAGGGCGTCTAGGTCATCTAGCAGTAATCTGACACTCTTGCCTGCGCAATGGCCATCTAGCAGTAAATCCGGTATCTCTAAGCGCGGGTTGCCTGTGCGTAAATAATTGAGCGGTGCGCCTGCTATAGCCGCAACTGGCACCTCTCCATACTTCGCATCGCGCGATCGGCTTAGCGATTCTGGATTGTACAGGAAAGTTACGATCCCGCCATTGTCGGCGCGCTCTAGCTTTGCCGGGATGCGGGCTATAGCTTCGGCGTCGCTGAGTTGACTTAGTACTTCAGTGTTCATGGGTTCTATTTTAAGGGAGTTTGGCCGGTACTGTGCAGCCTTTGGTTCGTTGTGTGGCTTGCTCTGAGAGTATGGCCCGTTTCAATCCCTAAGAGGGTTTCACTATCGTTGCAGCGAGGTGAGGTTTTTCATTTAAGCGACCTCCATCGAGTTTCAATCCCTAAGAGGCTTTCACTATCGTTGCAGCATTCTTTCCACTGGTGGGCATCAAAGGACGCCCTGTTTCAATCCCTAAGAGGCTTTCACTATCGTTGCAGCAGGATTCATGGGCGAGCAATAGCAAAGAGCTAGCCGTTTCAATCCCTAAGAGGCTTTCACTATCGTTGCAGCGGCCAAGAGGCTTTCGATATCATCGCAGGCGAGAGTTTCAATCCCTAAGAGGCTTTCACTATCGTTGCAGCGTTTGTCCTTCTGTTTTGTGTGATTCAGTTCGCTGTTTCAATCCCTAAGAGGCTTTCACTATCGTTGCAGCTAGTGTCGAGCCACGATAGCGCGATCGCCTTGCAGTTTCAATCCCTAAGAGGCTTTCACTATCGTTGCAGCAATAAGGACAAAAACTAATGACTGACATCACCTACGTTTCAATCCCTAAGAGGCTTTCACTATCGTTGCAGCGAAGGCAATAGCAGGTAATGATTTTATCGTTTGTGTTTCAATCCCTAAGAGGCTTTCACTATCGTTGCAGCTTTTATTGACCCAGACCCAAGAACCAACCCAGAGGTTTCAATCCCTAAGAGGCTTTCACTATCGTTGCAGCGGCGGCACTCTAGAAGCCAACACTTTCAGGCGCTTCAGAGGCCACTTGCGCGAATCTCTAAAAAACTAAATAATGAATGCCTGAAAGGATTGATCTTTCGTGCCCTATGAAGCGTACAGCCAGCAGCTCGCGCATTTTCAAGGTGAAGCCCCAAGAAAGGGGGGATTGTGATCCATATTTCCGGATCATCTATTCAAGTACTCGCGTGACTTGATTGCTTCCTTGATGTACGCTTGCACGTCATCTCTCCTCTCGGATCTCAAAGCCATACGGATATAGCGCCGTTGCCGCCCAAACTGCGGTTTCGCTTGGATTCATTATAGCTTACTTTATTCCATTCTTGTTATTTTCGATTCTGACACCCATATCATTGCAGGCAGCATTACAGGCAAGCTGTGCGCCCCAACATTTACGAAGCCAGGGCATCCATAGTACCCTGGCAGGGAAATCAAAACTTTGTCGCCAGCCTGTTTCCAGACTTGGTAGTAATGACATTGGTATCGACACCACGAAAAATTAATCGCCACGTTTTTTCATGTTCTTCGCCGCGTTCACATCGGCATTTTGCTTCACCAAGTGTAGGCCACATTTACTATTCAGGCAAAAGAAAGTGTCTTGCTTAGCGCGATCGCCTTTCTCGCTGCAAGCATGGCATTCTTTGGACGAGTTACGCGGCTCAATATCGGCCCAGTTCTTGCGAGCACCGCTCAGGCGCTGCTTTGTTTTGGCCTTAAGATCGCCCATGCAAGTATGCCGCATCGCGTAGTTTAGCCCGGTCTTAGCTGCTGCTCCGTTTGACTCCCAATGCGAGCCGTCTGCTGATAGCTTAGGGTCTACGCCTTTACTGAGATTGCCAAGCTGTGTATTTTCCCAATACAGAGCATCATAGGTGCGGGCCAATCGGGTAGCGAGCTTATGATTGAACATGTTGCTAGAGTTCGCGCCGCGTTCGTGGAGCCGCGCGATTTTACGTTGCAACTTAGCTTCGTTCTTTGTGGCCTCACGCTTGCCCATGCGCCACGATAAGCCAAGCCTTCGATCATTGGCTTCCCTCATCCCATCAAGCCTAGATTGCCATGACTCGATATGTACAGCAATCCGTCCGCGTGAAGCATTCGGGTTAAACAAAGCGCCATTGTCTAGCGCAACAATCTTCTTAACGCCTGGATCTACGCCTGCTCTATGGCCAGTCAGCTTTGATGCAGGAGATGCTAGGTATTGGTCAATCTCAATTTGCATTTTTAGCTCATCGAGTGCAGACACTGCTGCTTGATAATCTGCTGATGCGTCTAAGGCTGCTTGCTGAGCGGCTTTCCCTTTGATGCCTTTCTTGGCGGCTGCACTAGCTTTGTTGCGTCGGGAGGTCAGCACGGGCTTTAGCGCTTCTGATGGCGTTGCTGCCGAGATACACAGATACCAGCCGCTAGGTTTTTCGGCAAGCTTAGATGAACGCGGAACAAAGTTGCCTAACCGCTTTTGCCAAGAACGATCGCACGGAGTTACCTGCATCCCGCACATCTCAAAGATGCCGTTTTTTAACTTTGGCGGCGTCTGCGCATTGCTGAAAGTAGAAACGGTATTCTGTCGCCCGTCCTTGAACCTTGGTTGATGCCGCGCAGTCAGCTTTGCGTCCTTGTACGCGTCCCACGAAGCCGCAAAATCTTTGATTAATCCGCCAATGAAATCAGAATGACAGCTTATTTCGCTGAGTCCTTCAGCCGCTCTCACAGACGACAGCCAGCCTTTTGCGTCAAGATTTTCGGGGCGCTTTAGTTCTCTGCCGTGGAGATTAATGTATTCATGAGCTACGGGCGCGATCGCTTCATAAGGCCGATCGCCTTTTACAAGCTTCGAGCCATGCTTAAAGCGTTCTTCCCAGGTGCCGCCTTTATTGATGCGATAGGCCAGCGTAACAGTTTCATCTTTCGCCCAATATGGCCCACCTGTAGCAATCTGGCAGGCTGCGCCAGACCATGCATTTCGCCTGTTAAACCTAAGCGGTGCCAGAATGCAGCCATCAAGGCTTACGCCATTCTTTGCGGCCCACTTGTACCAGTCAAGACAATGATTGTGCAGTGCGACCCATCGGCATTTGTTCCACAGCCATTCAAGCTCTTGTCGCTGGCCAGGGATTTGGCGCAGTGATTCAGCATCTAGAGCGACTTTTATTTTTACAGTTTTCACAGCTCTAGGTTCCTTTTCGTTTGTGTGAATAGCATAGCAAAACATAGCGCGGTCTGTAAACGAGTTTTATCGCGCGCCCTCGCTATTGCCTCATCGCCGACGCTCAACTGTCTACTGTCCACTGGCACCCGCCGCGCCCCTGTCAACGATATTCAAAAGGCGATTCTGTGACGGCTTATCGAGTGCTGAATGAGAGGGCGAAAAAGACAACAGAATCTTATATATCTCTATTATAAGGATCTGTTGTCTTTTTCATTTGTTGTCTTTTTGCCCTTAAAGGCTTATCGTGTATAGCTTTCAGCCGTCGAAGTCGCAAAATCGCGATCTGTTGTCTTTTAAACGATCAGCCCGCTGAAATTACCAAGTCAATCGGCATTTTGAGCGGGCTGATTGTGTCTTATTTTGAGTGTCGAACGAGCTTGAGAATCTGCTGAATTTGCTCAACTGTCACACTCGATTCTGCGCGTTTTGTGATGGTCGTCTGCGATGGCGGCGTCACTGAAAATGAAATTGCGACGGTCGCGGCGGCGACAATCGCGACGATTATGATTTTAGTGACGTGGCGTTTTAGCATTTCAATAGCCCCATTTAGAAGCGGCAAAGTCATCACCATCGATGATAATTGTGCCAAATCTAAAATTCCTATCTCTGAGGTATCGAGGATCGAGCTTGAGTAAACGCATAAATTCTAGATGGTCATCCATGCGTTCGGCGACTAAGCAGCCCGCGCTAGAGATGCCGATGCGTCCGTTATAGGTATAGGGCCCATGTTGATTCACAGCGAATAGGCCCGTGTCTAATGCGTCGCCCGTGCGGCTGAAGTCTTTGTTCTTATCGCGATGGCCTGTGATTGGGCCAATCTGGCGCAGGGCACTATGCGCGTCGCGCCCGTGCGTATCGATATACCAGGCGCTTTTATGCTCGCCAAAGGCAATGCGAAACGCGCCCTTATCGTTCATTGGTGAGTAGGTATATTTATCGCCCGGCTCAGTCGTCGCCGACATGGGGAACCGGCTATTTACGAAATACGGCGCGCGGGCTTCGTCGAAGCTTAATAGGATGCGTTGGTCATTCCATTCGTTAGGGCGATCGGCATTGGGTTTGCCGTATCGATCAACGCCCTCTATATATATGATGTTTCTTTCACGCAGGCCGCTGGCGAGGCTATAGCCTTTATCCATGCAATAGCGAGCGATACGGCTAGGGAAATCCATAGACAATCGCCAGTCATCAGGATACGCCGCCGCGCCTGCGTCATCGCCTGATGCTTTGGCATCTTCAATCAATTCGACACTAGGCCCGTACACAAAGCCGCGTGAGAATCCTGGTTGCCCTGTCGCTGGATTTTTGCCGCCTTTAGAGGCAATAGCGCCGACCGGCGCAGCCAGGACTAAATATAAGTGCGAGCCGTCCGCTTCATGCCAGATTATCTCGACCTCAGTGCCCGCTTTGATGACGCGCATCTGATCGGCGTGGCCGTCTTCCGTTAGCTTGGCTGATTGCTCAGGCCAGGGTTTTAGCGTGGTGTCTACGAGTGCTTTTATTTTGGTCATGGGGGAATCCTTTACTAGGTACAAGAAAGCCCGCTCAATAATTATTGAGCGGGCTTAGGAAAGTTGTATTGAGTGGTCGTGATTAGTCGTCTATGTCCTTGACGGCTGATACAGCTAGTGCACCGACGACCACGCCGCTTAGCATCCCAAGGGAAAAGCCTGCCACAAATATAATCACTGGGGATCCTCATACTGGCTATAGTCGTCGGCCAAGGCGTCGAAGCCTTCCGCCCATGCGTCCAGCTCGCCATAGAGAGCCTCTAGGTCGCTGCGTAGTTGCGCGCGTAGCATTTCTTGGCCGATGCCGAAGCCAAGCGTAAAAGCTAGCCCTAGCGATGCCACGACTAACCCGAAACGTCTCAGCTTTGGCGCGCGTTCCTTAGTCTCAGATGTTTTAGTCTCGTTCATGATTTTCCTCGTTTTTACAATATTTGAATATGCCGGGAAGGCCCGGCAATAGCGATCGCTTATTCGGTGATGTCGACGCCAATCGTGAAGCGATTAACGCTCGCTACTTTTAGGGTGCAGCCGTAAGTATCATTACGTCGCCGCACGCGGCGGATGGCCATGTCTGCGTAACTTCTAACGTCAGTCGTGCGGCAACCTGAAATGGTATACACAGCCCTTAGCCCGCATAAAAGCTCTACATCGTCGTGCTTTTCAACGTCTAACCCTAGAGACGCGATGATAGTAGAAACAGCGTCATCTAAGGCGGCTGCGGCGTATTGGATTGATTTAGTTTGAGTCGTCATTATCTGTAATTCCTTTTATTAGTTTTCTTTTACTTAACCCAGCGTCCACAGAACGATCCCGTAGCATGACCAGACGCGGAAGGGTCCGACGCCGCGCGACGATGCAAACGCTTCGTCGTAGCCCTGGCTTATCGCGTAGTCTCTGCACTCTTCGGCTGAGGAATTGCGGGCGCTGTAAAGAAAGTCGCTATAGCCAGCAGCCTTAACGGGCGCGGCAATAGCAGTAGTCAGAAGGACGGCGGTAAGTAGGGTTCTCATGGTTGGTGGCTGGGGATCAGGGTTGGGCTGTGGAAGTAGCGCCCCTTTCGGGGCGCGGGGGGTTAGGCCCGGTTCTTCAGCTTGGCTACGGTGGCCTTCATCTCAGCCAGTGCTTTGTCGGTCGCCTTGCCCTGAGCAAGCACCGCCAGGACCAGTGCCTTCATCTCGCTGTCGTCAGTAGTGGCAGTAGCAGCGGCGGCGGTGGAGTTAGTCATGTTGTGTTCCTCGTGTGTATATAAACACTATAACCTACTATCTGCCAAAATGTAAAGGGGTTTTAGATTTATTTCTAAAATTAGTTTTAGAAACTAGCAGAGAGCTGTGACTGAGAGAACTTTCGCCATTGTTGATTGAGTGCCTGAGTAACCTTTTGAGTGATTTCGTCGGCTGACTGTTGCGCGCCGTTGATGTTGATCGTGACGTTCATGCCGCCGCGTGGGGCATTGAGTGCGCTAAGTAGCCCGGCCTGCTGACTGCGATTAAAGATGGCCTCTGTGTCGTTGGCGACGACGAGGTTAGCGCCAGGCGCGGCTGAACGCTCTCTATCCATTGCGTCGAACAGGCCCATCTGGTCTAGGCCGCTGGCCTTGTTGGGCGTGGTGCGACGGCCTGTAAAACCGCTGGGGCCATCGCTGCCATTAAATATTGAGAGCATAGCGGCGATGCGATCTTTTAGTGCTCTGAAGAGGCTAGCGATCTGGTCGGCGACGCTAGCCATTACAGATTGCAAGGTGCCGCCGCGTGATATCCAGAAGTTCTTGATACCGATGAATATGCCGGTTACCGTCACGACGACGGCGGCAATAGCACCGATGATGGGCGCGCTAACGCCGACGATAGAAGCGCCGATGACTGCTATTGCTGCCATGCCTGCAAGCCTTAGTCCCTTGAACCACATCATCGCTAATGCGCCATAGTCAACGTTGGCCATTGCCGTGCCGATTGCATAGATGCCGACCATGCCCAGCTTGAGGAACGCATTGCCGATGGCAAGGAAGTCAATGTTTCTGATAAAGCTGACTATTCCGTCAATGGCGGCGGCAATGCCAAGTCCTAAGCGATTGCCAATGACAGTGACGTCCATACTATTGATAGCGCTCGATAGTCGGTCAAATAAGCCGCCTGCAAAAGCGCCGATACTGGATGTTATTTTCCCAAGGTCAAAATCAACTGGGTCAATCACACCTCTTACAATTTTGGCGCGAAACGTATTGAGGAATGAATTAAGGCCGACTAACCATCCGGTCACGGCGTCTAAGCCGTCGATAATCATTGCCGCCGGATCGGCGGATAGTCCTAATGTCTCAGCCAGCTGGCTTATCTCATAGAAAAGCCCGCCAGGCCCGATCAGCTTTTTGATAGTGCCCGCCGCCGCGTCCATTACGCTTCGCCCGTCAATCTCACGCATGAACCCGAATAGGCCCGATGTGGGGTCGAACATTGACGACTTGAAGCCGTCAATCATGCCGCCGACGCTATTGGAGGAGGCTTGGATCATCTCGTCAGACACCTCTAGCGCCGTCTGAGCCAGGTCTAAGATCTCTTTAGACGTCATGTCTTTGAGTTCTATACCTTGCGTTTCAAGATGGCCTTTGATGACGCTCAAGGATGCCTTGTTGCGCTCCCAGAAATCGAGACGCGCTAGCTCAGCTATTGACGTTTGCCCGCCTAACAGTTTGGCGATAGCGCGCCCTGATTCTGAGATCGTGACGCCTGCGGCATCGGCGCGAATACCGGCGCTGATACTCAGCTTATCTAGGCTAGCTGCCATAGCATCTTGGTCTAAGACGCCATCTAAGCTCATAAAGCTTGGGATTAATTCATCGGTCAATGACTTACCGATGCCGATATAGCCCTCTGTGACGCCTGGTAGAGACGCCGCCGCGTTGGCCATGCGGATACTAAAGGCGTCAATAAATCCGCCTGCCTCGTCAAAGCTGACTCCGGATAATTTGGCAAAGTCGTCAGCCGTGCTGATATTGCCTTGAATAATATCGGCGCTTTCGCCAAATGCATTGACTAAACCACCCACTGCGCCCGTGACCGCGCTGAGCGCTGTCGTTAAGCCCGTGGCCATCAGGTTACCAAGCGCTACGTTATTGCGGATGGATGCGCCGATGTTATTAAACGATCTGATCGCCTCGTCGCCATCGACTTTGATTTTGGCGGAAATTAAATTTGGCATCTTTTACCGACTTTGAGAGGCGTACAAAAAAACACCCGCTCAGGATATCCTGAGCGGGTGCGGGTGAGAGAACATTAGATAGGTTAAGCGCGATATATTTGGCCCTTGTGCCTAGCTTCGCCGTCGCCCTTGATGGCAGGCGGATCATAGTTAAGGCGTGCCTCAATGAATTCCCGCAGGTATAGCCGATCGCCATCCATGCCGAAACAGAACCAAGCCGCACCGCGTGCGATGGATTCATTACGCGAGACGATGCGCGCGAGATGGTAGCAGCCTGGTTCGTCCCTATAAGGATTCTCAGCCCATAGATAATAGATAAGGTTTGACGCGTCGCGCTCAGGGCTATATCCAGGCTCGCCTAGTAATTCCATAGCATGATCGTATGGCAATCCGTCAAGGCACTGACGCTCTGTAAGGCTTATCGCTAGCTCGTATATTTCGTCAGCGTCTTGTTCAAACTTTGACTTTTTCTTTTTCGTTTGGACGATAAACGGGCGCTTCGCTGTTTTGGTAGCCATCTGAGTTTCCTTTTTCGTTTTTTAGATTTTAGCTCAATTATTTTCTAGCCGCGTCTGCTGCCTTAGCTTTGGCGCGGGCGACATCTTCAAACACTTCTTTATGGAAAAAGAATTCAGAGATAGGTAGATCGAGCATGGCCAGATATCCGGTTGTAAACTGACCGCCGCAAATATGGGCGGCTATCTCATAAAGTGAGCGCGCGCGGAATGCGCGATCGGCAACTGAGAAGATGACATCATGCGAGTCCGAGTTTTTTGAGACGCTTAGTGACATTTGGAAAGCAGGCGAATGCCGCTCCGACCCTCGCTATGTCCTCATCTTCTAAGTAATCCATGAAGCCGTCAAAATCTGGCTTCGGTGCGTCCAAGTTCTCAGGATCTTCCCACGTGGCAATCATGGCATGAGTAAGACGATAAGCCCCCATCACGCCGCCCTGGTCGCGATCAGCACTTAGCGCGCTGACCATATACACAAAATCTTTAGCCTTCGGTTCCTTGAGCGTGACGAATGCGCCGCGCTCAAGCTGGAAAGATGCAATGCCCGACTGTTCATCAAACTGTAATTCGACAATATCGATAGGCTGATCGTCGGGCGCAGCGTCAGCGGCATTAACATCAGATGCCGGGCTATTGCCTTCAGCTTTTTCAGGTGCCGGGCTATTGCCGAAACCGCTTTTGCTTACCTGTCTTACAGCCATATCGATAAATCCTATTTACTTCGTTTTACTTTGTCTATTCTATACCTTGGCGTCAACGTTTGTGCCGGGCGGCAATAGCTTGCGCGCAATAGCTTCGCCTTGTGCGATGGCGTCGGCAGGTAGCTGAGTAAATTCAGTCAGCGCAAACTTACGCTCAGACCAATACTTCATGGCCGCCGCCGTGTGAGCTTTGGCATCTTTTTCGCTAAGCCCTTGGCCGCTCCAAAATGCATAGGCCGCATCGGCGACCATGCCGAGCAACGTATCATCTGGGATTACATCAGAAGCAATGCGCACATAGGTATTAATGGCAGGGTAAGACTTTTTGATTTTGCTAAGTGCGGGCAACGTCATCAGGCGGCCAGCCAGGCTTAGATAGATGTAAGGCGACGCGCCGACTAACGCGGCGACAAGAGATAGAACGATAGGGTTGGATGTGAGAGTGTCAATCATGATGAGATAGTGAGGATGATAGGACGTCTATTAGAGATAGCGCAGCGTTAAGCCTTAGCCCCAGGCTGCTTGCTCGACTGTAAATTCAAGGCTTAGCATTACGACGTTGTTACCGTCTGCTGTGTTAATCTCGAATGTTTCAAATGTTTCGATACGGCAGCCAGACAGTCGCCATGCCTTAGTGCCGCGCCGCGTAATGCCGCCGCAGCGTGTGACCGGGCGCGCTGTGATGTCTGCGGTATCGAGTGAGCAACGCATACGATCAGCCCAGTCGACAACGTCGCCGTCTTTGTCGGGGTCAAAGCTGCGCTTACACGTAACGTTTTGATATTCAGTTGCGCCGCTGCCTGCTTTGCGTTTGATGTTCGTTAAGCCATCGCTATAAGTCGGGCGCGTCGTCTTTATTTTTACGCCGCTAAAATCTGAGAAATAACCAGTCAGGCCGTCAATGGTGATCAGCCCGTCTGCGTTCGTCATGGGGCTGCGATCCTCTAACCGAATTGTCATGTGTCTACTCCTAAAAAATGCCAACAAAAAACCGCTCAGTCGGTAAGGGCTGAGCGGGAAGCTAGGAAAAAGGAGAGCTGCGCACCCTCCCATCCTATCAAATAAAAAGCCTAAACCGCTGACACATCTACACGTCCAGCATTCGCGGCTGTCTGCACCTGGCCAATGCCAACGCGATAAGTGCCGACTAGCACCCGCTCTGACGCCGTCGACGGCACGGCGTACACTTCGACCAATACATTGCCATTCTCTAGATTCTCTGCGCTATTGTTGGCGCGGCTCGCAATGACTTGATAAGCCTCAGCCGCCGTTGCCCCAAATAAAGCGCCCCCAATCCACATCTGGCGACAAACCGCGTTAGCCGTATCTTCAGCGCGGCTTAGAAATACATCTTGACCGTCAATGCTGCTAAATAATGCAAAGTCGTAGGCGCGGCGTAGCGTCCCATTAAGGACGTTCATAATTACACGCGTGACCGTGAATTTATAAAAGGCATCGGCTGATCGGGTTCGCATTCCCCAGACGCACACGCCTTTATTCTGCAAGTTGCGAATCAGGTTTATGTTGAGCGGATTCAGCACCTCTTGTTCTTGGTTGCTGAATCGATAGGTGACATCCTTCACGCCTTTCAAGGCATAGGACGCGCCCGCACCTGGCTGCTGATAGCCTTGCTCAGCGAAACGTCGTGTATGGATTGCCGCGACCGCCGCTGATGGCGGTACAACCTGATTGTCAATGTCTAGCAGATATGGCGCATAGTAAGCGCTATGACCCTGCGGCGATACATATTGCTCACCATCAGCCTTTGCCGTTGCAACGCTACCGATTTCAGGGCCGCAATCTAAAAGCGCTACCCAGTCGAACGAGTCTTGAGAGCATAGCGCCTCCATCGCGATAGCAACGCTAAGCCGATCGCTCGCTGACAAATATTGAAACGCCTCTGGCGCAATCAAAAAGCCCTGCGGAATATCGTCATCCTTGTCAAAGCTATTCTCGATCGCCGCAACATAATCGCTAGCCGTTAGCGACGCCGTCTCATCAACGATGGTGATATCGCCAGCCGCAGCCGTCACAGTCAGCGTGTAGCCAGCTTTATCAACGCGCAGCAATATCTCTCCATCTTCTACCGTCGCCGTCGCCGTCACAAATTCAGCGCCGTCTGACGCGTTGATTGCATTCTGCAATCCCGTCGCAATCTCATCGACAGTTTCGCCAGCCTCGGCGCTATAGGTCACGTCGTCCGAATAAGTGATCGGCGTCCCATTGAATTCGATCGCGTTCCCTTCCTCGTCGAACGCCGCGCCCGTCAGCGTGACAACATAATCGTCAGCCGCAGCCGCATCGATCGCCACCCTAACAGATGGCGAAACATAAGAACGTACAAAGTATAAAAGAGCACTTGGGTTGTTTCTGAACAGTAGTTTTACTGACGCTTCAGAGAGCGAGCCGCCAAATTGATTCGTAAAATCTGTTGGCCCTTGCGCCAGTGTAGGCGTGTTATACGGGCCGCTAGTCGCACCGCCAATCATGTAAATCGTCTGATGGGCTGCAATCTCTGTGACGCGATAGCCCGTAGTTTGCTCTACGACCTTGACGCCAGGCCGATTGAAATTGGCGAAAGCCGTTGTAATGCTAGGCATTGGTTCGATTACCTCTTAAGGGTTAGGGGTGATGGTTGACAGCAGATTGGCGTCTAGCGTGTTGTCTTCAATAGCCGCCGCGTCAGCGCGATAGGTCGATATACTAATGCGCTCAATCTGCGCCGATGGGTCAGGATCGGCAGCAGGCGCATAGTCTGGATGGACGTTGACCGCTGTCACAGCAAACTCCACGACAAATGAAAAGTAAGCCGAAATCAGCCAGTCATCCTGATCAGTCCCATCGCGCGCAATATTGACCGGCACCTCTTCCTGTTCCATCGAAACATCACTGATGGCACTACAGCCTGAGAGGTCCATCAAGGCCGCTACGTGCAAGTACTCGACTAATGACTCAATGTCGCGATAAGGGAGGCGTTCAAGAGGCGTCTGAGAGGCATAGCGATAGACTAGCGTATAGGGAAGGACTGCCTTACCGCGTGCTGAGTTCGATTCTGTGCGTTCGTATTCAAGGTCACGCACTGGGAACCCAATGCAAGTATTCGCGGGTAAGGCGCGTTGGCTCGTCGGATGAGCGCTAAATAATTTCTTTGGTGGGTCGGCATTGAATTCGTCAATTCTGACTTTGCCGATCAGCCAGGCTTCGATGCTCAGTCTGACAGCTTCTAAATTTTTGTCGCTCAATTTCTATTGCCTCTATTTTTTGCCGCCGCGCGCCCTGATAAACGAGTCTCAAAGGCAGGGTTTTATGGACGGCTAAAAAGACAACAGATTCGTCTATATATCTATTATAAGGATCTGTTGTCTTTTTTATTTGTTGTCTTTTTGCCCTCAAACCCATACACGATAAGCCTTGTAGACATCGAAGGCGTAAAATCGCGATCTGTTGTCTTTTAAACGATCGGCGCGCTGAAATTGATCGGACTTATCGTGAATTTTGGTCGCGCGCCTTGCGAATAATTAGACGCCATTCGCAGCAGTCGCGATCGTCAATATGGATGATCGTGTACTCAGTCGCGGGGTGAGATAGATTCCTCAGCGCATCGTCATAGACAACCTCACCCGTCGCATCGAATTCGACGCCCAGCCATAGATGAGCGCGTTTGCTATCGTCACGCACGAATGTATCAAAAGGTACTGAGCGCGATATCCGTAGCTCTTTATCATTTGCTGATACGTAAACGCTAATGGCGCTAGCCGTGCCGCCGCCGACGTCTAACCCGGTCAGCTTTGGCGACACGTTTGTGACGCGCGGCGGCGGGTCATTTAGCAATGTGTCTTCAATCACTGGCTGAAAGGTGCCGGGCGTCAGCGACAGATGGCGCACTAGGACTGGGCAATAGTGTGGATGGCCAAGTGCCGCATCCTTTCGATGCGCTCTATCTGTAACGGCATTGATGCGATCGTATAGGCTCATAGTTGGGCGCAATAGGAAAGCCCAGCCGTCTAACGGCTGGGCTTTGTGGTGGCTTATCGTGTGGCTTATCGCTCTTGAGGGAGGCTGGTGAAGTAGTGCATTAGGTCGGTGCCCTGCTTTGCGGCTAGCTCCTTGATGCGCTTCTCCTCTCGATTGACCTCCATAGTGTTAGTGCTCAAGACGCAGGCGCTAACCTCGGTGCGGTTGTTGCTGCGGTTGATGAAGCTAGTGAATGTGTATTGCATGTGAAGTGCCTCGTGAGTACCCCTCTATTATAACCACCTATTCGCCTGAATGTAAATAGGTTTTATAGTTTAATTCAAGTCTTTCTCTAGTGCGTCGCCAATGTTTTTGATTAACTCTTTTTCGAGTCTAGGTATCTCACGGCTGATGGTGCCATCACGGACAGCCCAGATATTTGCATAAGGGACGTAGTTGTAGATATCTGACTCGTTCCAGTCTTCCACATGGATGTTCCATCCACGCCGCAGCCTGCCGGTATCAACGCGGCTATTCCGTTTAGCGGCGTTGCGCCCGTCCTTTGCTGTCATAAAAATGCCGTGGCGTACAGCGTTCTTCGTGGCAGGCCCTGGGTTGTCGAATAGGGGGCCAGTGATGGTGTATCGAACTTGAAAATTAGACATAAGCTGCGAGTGCCATCTATCCTTAAGTCGCCTTCAGATTTTGCCGCTATTGCCCTTACTGATAGTGGACGGTATGGCGGCTTATCATTGGCGCGTACTTTGAATGTTCTAAGGGAATCTCGAATAGGCGCGATAGCTCAAGCAATAGCTGATGGCCTTCGCGCCTGAGCAGGGCGATCTGAGTTTTCCAATCCATTTCGCTATTGCACGTTTTCGTAATGGCCGCGTCGCCTATCGCGTCGGCGATATCTTTGTCTAGCTTGGTGAGAGCAAGTAGTATTTCGGTGACGCGGGTGCGTTGGTACAGGCTCATGCGTGCGTACTCAAACGCGTTGACGCGCAGCCCTTCCGTCACCGCCCGTGGGCGATAGCCAAGTAGCATGAAGATATAGCCCGTGTCTATAGCTTCGGCGGGCGTGATTGCACCGGGCATAGGCGCGGGCGTCGGGCTGATGTAATCAGGTAGAAACGGACTCATGGTTGCGCCTTAGATATTGGCAATTCGTGTTTTCTTGACTGCGCCAACGACGCTCGGAATACCGTTAGCATCTGTTAGCTGATAGCGCCATGCGGGCGTGACGCCGTCAGCTTCGTAGATCGTGACTATTGCTGTTGTGACATCCAAGAAGGCGTCATTGCTAGCGTCTTTGCTGGCAATAGCCGCGTCAGCTTGAACACTTGCAATCAGGGTTGCAAGGTTCGTCAATGACGTGTCTATGCTGCTTAGATCTGTGACTGGCGTCACGGGCTTGTCTTCGATGCGAATTAGGCGCGGCGTGATTCCATTGTTGAGTGCATCGATCGCTTCGATGACTGGGGATAGATCAATGCTGACGTCTCCGGTCGCGGTAATAGTGGCAGTCTTCCAAGCGATATCACCGCGTGTGATGATGGCTGATTGAGCCGTGCTGACTGCGTCTGTGACGGGCGTCAAGTCGGGCGCTGATTCTATGCCGTCTATGGCTGTCAATACGGGCGACAGGTCGGCGATCGGCGTAACAGGCTTGTCGGCTATTGCCTGCAAGATTCCCGCGTTATCAGGCGCAACAGAGTTGAACCCGGTTGCCGTCGCCCAAGCTTCATTGCCGCGTGTGATGATAGCCGACTGAGAAGCGGTAATTGCGTCTGTGATAGGCGTCAAGTTTACATCTGGCGATGCTTCGTCAATGGCCGCAAGCACAGGCGCTAGATCGGTGACTGGTGTTACGGGTTTTGCGTCTATGGCATCCGTGATAACATCGCGCGCTGCTGTTAACTCAGATGTTTTGGCTATTGCACTCAAATCGACCGTGCCGCCCGTGGGCGCATTAGCGAGTGCTTCAGCCGTAAAGGCATCACCCGTGCCATCAATAAGCCCGAACAAAGTCGTAAGCTGATCGGCTTGGCCACTCGTTAAGCCACCGCCCGTGCCGCCGCTGCCTGTTGGTGCGAACTGTAGTGCGGTGGAATTAAACGATAGGTCATCAGCCGTCAATAGCACATCAAATTTATTGGCCAGTGCCGTGAGTGTTCCATTATCGGGCGCGACAGTATTGAACCCGGTTGCTGTCGCCCAGGCGCTATCGCCACGCGCGATGATAGCTGATTGCGCTGCTGTGATGTTTGCCGCTGTCGCTCCAGTTGCCCAGCGCGCATCGCCAGCCGTAATCACCGAAGTGACATTGGCGGGCGTAGCGTACCCAGTCGCCTTGAACGTGGCAGCGTTGGCAGTCGTTGCGACAGTGTCTAGCTTTGTTGCTCTGGCATCGCTAAGCCGCGTCAGCAAAGTGCCGATGCCGGTATTATCTGGAGCAACACTATTGAACCCGGTTGCTGTGGCCCAGGCACTATCGCCGCGTGTGATTACAGCGTCTTTTGCAGACTCTACGACTGTTGTGATGTCAGTCAGCGTCGCGCCACCGCCTGCGCTTACATTGGCGATCGCATCAGCTAGCACCGCTGCTGTTATCTCTTTTGTTCCATCCCATAAATACTCGTCGTCGCCATCGCTATCAACGACAACACCGCCCGCTGTAAACTCTACTATGTAGCGGCCTGCGGCTAAGCCTGTTGGGAGCGCTGAATAGAATAGCGTGGGGACAGATTCTATAGAGATGTTTGGCAATGTCACGGTTTGCGCCAGTGCCAAAGTGAGCGGGTTTCTCAGTAGTGCGCTAACTGCCAAGCCAGTGCTTTTAGCTTTAAATACAATCGTCATTCTGTTCCTTCAAAAAGTCGGTTAAACAGCCAGTCCACATGTAAGCGCTGAACAATAAAAAGCCCGCCAAGGAAATGACGGGCGCAACGATAAAGAGCAAGAGCCATGAGACGGTGCTCGTCGCTAGGTCAGTTGTCGGGCAAGTGAGTGCCGAGTGTTCCGCTAGCCTTTCGCCTGTTTTTCCTATCTTCGAGAATGGCGATCGCGGCTCGAACATGTTTTAACGCCTCCTCGTTTTCTTTACAAGAAAATTTACTGAGTTGGTAATAATTTATTTGATGCTCGATGATGCGCAAGACCGTTAGGGTTGGAGCACCATTCTGGTTCTCAGATAGCGCCCCTTCGATCGGCCCGCGCTGCCATGCGATACAAACGCCAGGAGCAAAGCTCTGCCCGCCTTGGTGATTGCCGTCTTCATCAGTCCAATTCTGCGCAGTAAATTTTGTATCGTCAATCTTGGCTTTAGTCATGGTGTTCGCCTTGCTAGAAAGAAAGGTGCTTAAGGTTTGACATTATCGAGAAACTTGGCATCTAGAAAAGGTGCCCGTCGCTAGGTCACCGCGCTGCCATGCTACCTATGCGTGTCGTCCTCTTCAGCAGCGATCGCAAATTCTCGGCTGTAGTCTGGCTTCACTAGTTTTGGCCGGTTCGTTAGCCATGTGGAAGGATCTATCGCTGCCTCTGAAGACGACAAAGTAGAGCGCCCTTTCAAGAACTCGTGCCGCGCCATCGTGTTGTGAGCATCGGCAAGCGCGTTGTGAAAGCCATCTGCTTGTTTCGGTAGCGCATCAGCCGGACAGCCAATCCTTTTCGCTTCCTGCTGTATGTCGTTTATATACATCGGAAATCCGTCTGGCAGGTCAATCATTTTGCCAAACAACTGACAAAGCGCTACCCAGTCATAAGACCCATAGTCAGCCCAGATTTCAGGCTGTGGTGCTTCGGCTGGCAGATACCAACTCACGTTTGAGTTCGCATCTGTCAATATCTTTGCACCAAGAAACTCCGCCACATCGTGCTTTATAAATTCCTTTGTTTTCCAAAAGGGATCGATGGGCAGCATTGGAATGTTTTTGTTAGGGCCTTTGAACTCAACACCCATTGGCTTAAGGACATTCTTTCTAACCCAGCTGTCAGCGGCATGGAAATCACAGGTTCGATTGCCTAAGTACAGCTCTCTACCATCCTCAGCAACAATGCCAACGCTAATAAGGTCAATAGTTGAGCCGTTTTCGATGAATTCAGTATCTAAGAAATATTTCATGGTGGTGTACTCTCGTATGGATGTCCTGAGACTAGCACCCTATCTAGCGAATAGTTTGAGTACGCATAGTGTCGGCAATGCTGAATAGAATAGCGAACTGCCAAGCCAGTGCTTTTAGCTTTAAATACAATCGTCATTTTGTTTCCTCAAAAGGTCGTCTATGCAGCCAATCCACATGTAAGCGCTAAACAATAAAAAACCCGTCAAGGAAATGACGGGCGCAATAGCTAAAAAGAACAGCCATGATGCGGAAGTTTTTAGATAGCTAGCCATAGTTTTGTGCGTGCGTTTTTGACGATGATCTAAGTCGGTGGTGCACTCTCGTATGGATGGCCTGCCACCAGTGATGGCGTGCTGTACTTGTGCCGCAGATATCCTTCGGCGCGCTGCCGAAGTGCATTGTCAGAGCTGCCGAATACTAAAACGCTCTTTATTGCCCCATAAAAGAAATCTGTACTTGCGAAGTGTCCTATTACTGACTGCGGCTCATTCAGATTGATGAGAGTTGAGCTATTCGCAGAGCTAACAAAAGTTTTGCTATTGCCGTTGATAAATGCGCTCGCTTGTCCGTACGTAGATCCGGCGGTTCTTCTGTAGCCTGCAATGTTGTAATTGTTGTCAGGCGCGCCCGAAAACAAGCAGTTGCCGTTGTTGTAACGGTATCCCATCTCATCAGTGCGCAGAGTATTAGACAGACATGCCCCTGCATTTATGCCAACCTGAAAAAGGCGAGAGTATGTAGACCCATCCAATGTCTTGGCAACAAACACTGTTGTCACGGCTGGGTTGCCGCTCAGCCCTAACGTAGATGCGTTTATCAAGTGATCGGTGACGCCATTCGCGAAAACAATCTCACCTGTTCTCAGCTCAGGCCGCAGCGCTGCATCTGACTGCGAAAAATGCCGATTGTTTCCGCTCTTATCTCTCCATTCGGATACTTTGCCAGATATAGATGTGATGGTAGAGGCATCAGTAATATCGCCCCAAAAGAGAAGGGATGGTTCATCAGTCGGTATCCATAGCTGAGGCGCGATCGCTGCGACTGTAGCCACTGGATTAAGAAACGCGCCCATCGGACGCCCGGTTAGGATTGGCATAATTAAACCGTGTAAGCAGGCATTGAATCGCCTGCGCCTAATTCATGCATTTCAAAGTTGTCGAAGCGCATGATAACCGCGTCGCTCGTGCCAGCCTGCTTGAAATATCCAATACCTGCTGAGCCTGACGCATTCAGCAAGGTCGCTGTATTGTCAGTGTGAGTAAAGTCAAACAAGACTGTTCCAGTTGCTTTTTCGTAGCCTTGACCTTTTATCTCTGTTGCAGATCCGTTAGTGACCGCTGACGCCTGAATGACGTAAGCTTTCGCTTTATCCCACGGCACCGAGAATGGCACGTAAGCTTCGGTGAATCCGGGAAACTGCGAGGCAAAGGTATCTGTGGAGTAGCTGGCTTTGTTTACGCCGACTCGCACAGATGGTGTACTGCGTCCAGGCCGGACGGAGAGGTGATATCCACTATGCTCAGGATGTACGTATCTGAGATATAGATGGAAGCTTGGCTCTCCGTCCCATGTCTGTGCGGGCAGCTCCATGCGCGCCCACATGTTTTTGAACGAGTTCGCAGCCGGTCGCATGATGCGCGGATACCTTTTGATGGTGCCCACCGCTTCGTTATTGAGTCGTCTGAAGTAACCGGGCGCTGTGCCGTTGGCCTGCCAATATTGAACCCAGTCCGCTAGCGTGCCGTCTGCTGTGTCAGCGCCGCTGAAGTCTGTTGAATACGAGTAAGTCGCTGGCGCTGCGATCGCATCCTTAGAGATTGGCGTGCTCTCTTCTAGCACCGCTTCAATCTTGCCTGCCATGCATTGATAGCCAGCGATTGAGTAATGGATTTGGTCGGGCAATAGCTCGCACTCGTCCACATTAATCAGTGCGTCACTCACATTCTGATGTGCAGTGCGAATAATGTTGGTGTTTGGATAGTTGGCATCGATATGCAAACGCACCATGTAAAACGGAATTGTCGCGCCAACAATCGAGCGAATCTCTGTTCTCAATGCTTCGACTTTTGCTTGATAAGCATTGGCCAAGGCAACTGTTCCATTCGCGTCGTTCTCGCCTTGGATGCCGATAGATCCAAACTCTTCCCAGCCGCCAGGATATGCGGTGCTGAGGATTGCCAAGCTTTGCTGATTATGCGCGGCCCATGCAGTGCGCTGCGTCTCGCCGGGATTCCAGCCGCCGCCGCTATTAAAGCCCGTCCCACCTTGCGCAGTGACGACAAATACGAAGTCTTTATTTGGATACGCGGCTTCGAGTGACAGTGCTAGATAAATGAGGCTTCCGTAGTTTTGGCTAAAGCTGGCGTCAATTGTCTTTATCGTGTTGCTGCTGTCTTCGATAAACTTTGCGCGTGATGGGTAAGGCCCTGGGTAGGTGCCATTCTGAACAGTCCCATAAGTGTTGCTCTGGCCCCAGAACCTGACGATCGCTGGTTCTGTCGTTTGAGTGAATGCGTTGTAAGGCGCTGATACAACGCCCTCACTCTTTGGGAAGTAGCTCTCATCTAGCGTCTGATACGCAATAGCCACTGTGACCGCTTGCGCGGGCAC
>Ga0209193_1000083_pt1 | contig 67899 bp, 59 predicted proteins | sample COGITO_mtgs_1003_FD_185515 | JGI IMG/M metagenome (GOLD analysis project Ga0209193, IMG submission 185515) | Pelagic marine microbial communities from North Sea - COGITO_mtgs_100330 (SPAdes) (version 2) | ecosystem: Environmental > Aquatic > Marine > Epipelagic ...
TCCAGATGATGGAATATCACCATCACATGCAGTTGCAGAATTTATACAAAAAATATCCGAATTTAATCATGGTGACGAACTAAATAATAATTTTAGATTGACTACTGTTACACATGTTCAAATCGGCAAGCAATCATTTGGGATATCACCTGGAGACGCTTCAATATTTGTTACTCTTCGAACCTCAAATGATGATAGTTTATTCCAACTTGATAAAGATGTGCGTGGATTAGTATCAAATATTTCTACAAAATTTAAACTAACCTTTGATTTTGAGATCTTTGACCATTTTGCGGCGTCAATTAATGATAAAGAAGCACATGATATTGCGGTTAATGCCATGAAGGCTTTAAATATAAATTATGGGAGTATTGGTGTGCCTATGCGTGCATCTGAAGATTTTGGTATATTTGGCAAGCAATCAAAAGCAGCAATGTTATGCCTGGGTCCAGGTAAGGATTATGCGGCGCTTCACAACCCTGACTATGATTTTAATGATGACCTCATTCCAATAGGAACGGGTATCTTTGAACGTATAACAAGGGATTTACTTGGAACTTATTAAAAGAATTAGGCAATTATGATAAAAATATGTGGATTCAGCATGGATTTACAACTTACATTTAATATCCGTCTTGTTCCCAGAAGAAATGTATTTTAAGTGAAACAAATGAAATTAAAAAATCCTTTCCGAAAAAAACGCAAATCAGTTTCAATTGTAAACCTAAATGGAATGATAGCAACTGGCCGTGGCTTGAATGACGCAGGTCTTGCCCCAGCGCTAGAAAAAGCATTTTCTAAAAAGCCTGATGCTGTGGCATTGGTCATAAATTCACCAGGAGGCAGTCCGGTACAATCGTCGCTGATTGGTGCAAGAATTAGGCGATTAGCCAATGAAAAAGATATCCCAGTATTTGCATTTGTTGAAGATTTAGCTGCATCAGGCGGTTATTGGTTAGCAGCAAGCGCAGATGAAATTTATATTGACCCTTCCTCAGTTGTTGGCTCAATTGGTGTAATTTCAACTGGTTTTGGTCTGGACCAATTAATTAATAAACATGGCATAGAGCGAAGAGTTCATACTGCGGGAAACTCAAAATCAATGCTTGATCCATTTCAGCCTCAAAAGGATGAAGATATTAAACGTCTCAAAAAACTTCTAGAAGACGTTCATCAAAACTTTAAAGACCATATTTCTTCATGTCGTGGATCAAGACTGGCAGATAGGGACTTATTTACTGGTGAGATTTGGGTTGGTCAGAGAGCTATTGATGATGGTTTAGTAGATGGCATTGGTCATGTAATACCATTTTTTAAAGAAAAGTTTGGGGATAAGGTAAGCTTCAAAACATTCGGACAAAAAAAATCAATTCTTTCACGTTTTGGCACAAAAATTTATGGTGATATTGGTCACAGCATTGAAGAACGCGCAGCTTTTGCACGCTTTGGAATGTAAAAAATAAATTACTAATTCCCAAGAAAATGATTTACACTGCAAAGACGGAATTAACTTAGTCTTTTTACCAAACGGTTGTTTCAGAATTAAGAAAAAAGATTACTTCATCATTTGATGTTAAAAACGAAATTAAAGACGCAGAAATGAGCTAAAACCAATTCTAAAAATACTATTAACCATTCCAAATTGCAGATATAAATAGAATACTATGCAATCGAGCGTTACTATTTATCAACCCATATGTTGCCATAATGCCTTATGTATTTTCCTAATTTAAGGCATAAAATGAATTAAGTTTCATTTTCAAGCAACCACTCTCCTCGAAGCTTTTTGATATTGAATACGATCTTGCATGCGATACCACGAAACAACAGCAGGTAAGAACCAAGGTCTACCATTATAGAGAGGTCGCGTTGGAAAAGGCAGGCCATCAAATGCGGTTTTACCTTCTGGTATACCTAAGACTTTTTGTCCAAGTCGCATTCCTAAATAACTCGCCATTGAAACACCAGAACCACAATATCCCATTGAGTAATATATCCCATTGTATTGACCAGTATGAGCCATTTCATCAAATGTATATGCGACTGTCCCAGTCCATGAATGTGAAATTTTAGTTCCTTTTAATTGAGGAAAAATTCGAAACATATCTTTTAGTAATTTCGGACCACTAACCGTTGGATTAGTTTCCGTTGCTGAGACACGCCCCCCAAATAAAATTCGTTTTCGATCCGGTGATGTTCGATAATAATATACTACCTTGCATGTATCACTTGCAATTCTATTTGTGGGAAATAGTTCTTTTACCATAACCGGATCTAATTCCTCAGTAGCAATAATATAGCTTCCTATGGGAATAACTCTTTTTTGTAACCAAGGGGTCAAATTAGACGTATACCCATTAGTTGCAATTACTACATCGCGAGCTTTCACTTCACCTTTTTGTGTCGTAATTACAAAACCATCCGATTTTTTTTCAATGTCCAATACAGAACATTGACCAATTACATCAACTCCAGCTTCGATAACTTTTTGCAAAAGCCCCCTATGATACTTACCTGGATCAACCGAAGCATGTTGTGGAAATATTACACCACCATGATAAACATCTGATCCAAGCTCTTTTAGTTGCTCGTTTTTTGATACTGTATAGGCCTCAATTCCCTCTGATCGATTAATTTTTTCTGCGTCTCTTGCAATTAGTTCATAATGTTTTTGGGTGTGAGCTGCGTGGTATCGGCCAACTCTTGAAAAACTGCAATCGATCTTTTCAGATTTTATAAGGTCTTCAATCCATTTAAGGGCATTCTCACCTTCTTGTCTTATCGCAAGACCTTTTTTAGCACCAAACTTTGCTGAAAGTTTTTCTAATGAGGGCTTCACACTGGTACTTATTTGCCCTCCATTTTTTGTACTACAGCCTTGCCCAGGCACTCCAGATTCAAAAACTACAGTAGAGCGACCTCCTCTTATTGTTTGGAGTGCTGCATTCAGTCCAGTATACCCAGAACCGACTATTGCGACATCTACCTGAGGTGGAGGCAGACTATTAACATCATTAAATTCAGGCAATCCATCTAACCAGTAAGATGATTTTTTACGATTATGGCACCATACCGTTTTATCAAAGTGTTCTTTTCTGTTCATAAAGTTATTAACCACCGCATTTCAAAGGCATCATTGATTATGATTTATAAGATTAATTAAAATACTAGAAAAAGTAATTTATTTAAGCAAACAAAAATAAACTTTATAACGCAATTATAATATTAGGATCTATAGAATAGTTTTAGAGCATTATGATGATCTACGAACTAAAAGAGGCGTTTAGGAATGTACTCCTTGATTGTTTAACACTGATAAAACTTCCAACAGTGAATATTATCATCCCAGGTTCAGCATGTGTTAAGAATATAAATGATAGCAACATAAAAGATTTTGGTAGCGGATATTTGTAGGTGTTAGCCATTGGTTGGAAGGGCCATTGGATAATCCATGAAAACATTTAAATTATGCACTCTGCAATCTTAAATATAAAAAAGCACGTGATTATAAAAAAACCTTAAGCATGATTGACAATTTTTTTACTACGATTACCATTAATTTATTGGAATTAATTTTGACACCCTGTCTCGAACATTTCACGGGAGGTAGAATAATTGCATCACTATGATTATGTTGTAGTAGGAGCTGGATCTGCTGGATCCGCGCTAGCAAACAGGCTGTCTGAAAGTGGTAAATTTACGGTTTGTTTACTTGAAGCAGGCGGATCAGACAAAAAGTTTTGGGTTCAAATGCCATTGGGTTATGGAAAAGTATTTCATGATCCTTCAGTTAATTGGCGATATATGACTGAACCAGAACCCAACCTTGATAATCAATCTGTCTATTGGCCTCGAGGAAAGGTCTTAGGAGGATCAAGTTCAATAAATGCAATGGTATGGGTTCGTGGGCATAAACGTGACTACGATGAATGGAATTCTGTAGCTCCAGGATGGGGTTGGGATAATGTTCAAAAGATATTTAATAGGATTGAAAATTGGGATGGAACATCAAATATCTCACGAGGCACAAATGGCCCACAACCAGTTCATGATGTATCATCAGATGTACACCCATTAACCATTTCTTATTTAAAGGCTGCTTCTCAGGTAGGTATAAAGACTAATGCTGACTATAATGGTCAAAATATGGAGGGTGCAACTTGTTATCAAATATCTACAAAAGGTGGTATCCGCGCTTCAGCAGCTAGAAGTTATCTTTGGCCACTAAGAAAACGCCATAATTTAAATATTCAACAAAAGGCACATGTTACACGTGTTATTTTTAGAGGTAAGCGAGCAATAGGTGTCGAATATATCCAAAAAGGTCAAACTAAAACAGTTCATGCAAGAGCTGAGGTAATACTTTCGGGCGGAGCAATAAATTCACCACAACTTCTGCAATTATCAGGTATCGGCCCAGGTAAACTTTTGCAAAACCACAATATTAATATTGTTCATGTATCTCATCACGTTGGTAAAAATTTACAAGACCACCTAGGGAGTGACATTTATTACCACGCAAATATACCAACGCTTAATCAAGAGCTAAACCCTATGTTTGGAAAACTGCGAGCCGGGTTAAAATATATTTTGACACGCAAAGGTCCATTATCATTAAGCTTAAATCAAGGTGGCGGTTTTATTCAAATAGATCCCAATGCAAGCGGTCCTGATCTACAGCTTTACTTTTCTCCAGTAAGTTACACTCGCGCGCCGGCTGGAGTAAGGCCTCTAATGAATCCAGACCCCTTTCCTGGGTTCTTAATGGGTTTTAATCCATGTAAACCTACAAGTGTTGGCAACATACAAATAAGTTCAACCGATCCAATGCTTCCACCAAAAATATATTCCAATTATCTTAATACGGACTATGACAAAAAAATGATGATTGAAGGCATTCGTTTAATTCGCCGTATAGCAAATGCTCCAGCGCTTAATTCAATTATTAAAGATGAGCTCGCACCTGGAGACGGTATCAAAAGTGAAACCGATATAGCTAAATATATCCGTCAAAAAGCATGGTCAGTATTTCACCCTTGTTCCACCTGTAGAATGGGAAGTAATCCAAATGTTTCTGTCGTAGATCCAAAACTTCGTGTCCATGGCGTAGATAATCTTCGAGTGGTAGATGCATCTATTTTTCCAACTATTCCTACTGGAAATATTAATGCACCCTCAATTATGGTAGGAGAATATGCCTCAGATATTATACTCAAAGATGCAAGAAACCAAAAGGGCCTGTAATGCAACTAAAAACAATTGAAACTTTCACTAATCAAGATGTTGGCTTTGTTCGCATTACAACAGAAGATGGTAGCCAAGGATGGGGACAAGTTTCCACATATCACTCTGATATTACATGTCAGGTATTACACCGTCAGGTTGCTCCTTGGACATTAGGGCAAGATACCAACGATTTAGATAATCTTTTAGACGTTGTTGCTGAGAGAGAGCATAAGTTTCCTGGCTCTTATCTACGCCGAGCCATGGGTGGTCTTGATACAGCCATCTGGGATATGCGAGGTAAAAAGTCAGGAAAACCAGTAGTTGAACTTTTGGGTGGAACACCTGGCCCAATCCGCGCCTATGCTTCATCAATGAAACGAGATATAACTCCCAAAGCTGAAGCAGATCGTATGAAGATACTGCGAGACGCAAAAGGCTTTGATGCATTTAAGGTTCGTGCCGGTGCTGAAGTAGGCCGCAATAAAGATGAATGGCCAGGTAGGACTGAAGAAATAATTCCTACTATAAGAAAAGAATTGGGTACTGATGTAGACCTCCTAATTGATGCTAATAGTTGTTATTCGCCTGATCGTGCGATTGAAGTTGGTCATATTCTACAAGATAATGGATATTGCCATTATGAAGAGCCATGCCCTTATTGGGAACTTGAACAAACTAAATTGGTTACCGATGCATTACAAATTAATGTTACAGGTGGAGAGCAAGATTGTGATTTACCTACTTGGAGACGGATGATTGAAATGAGGGCTGTAGATATTATACAGCCTGATATTTTGTATTTGGGGGGTATTAACCGAACATTGCGAGTTGTAGAAATGGCAATCTCAGCAGGACTTCCTGTAACTCCGCATTGTGCAAACTTGTCTATGGTCACACTTTTCACCATGCACCTTTTGAAGGCTATCCCTAATGCTGGTAAATATCTAGAGTTCTCTATAGAGGGTCCAGACTATTATCCTTGGCAAGATGGCCTCTTTATTGAGTCTCCATATACCATTGAAAATGGTCATGCACATGTTGTCGATTTACCTGGATGGGGCGTTGAAATAAATCCCTCATGGTTAGATCGCTCAAATTACCAAATTAGTGAATATAATTTATAATTTAATCTCAAATTTTAAAGTGACCCCACATCAGAATGATTTTTTTAGTTTTTTGCTCCTTTGACCGACATATATTATCACCGCTACGCCACTAAGTGAAGAAAACCACATTAGCATTAATAATGGCATCTCATTACTACCAGGAACTAAGAATGCACCAGCTAATGTTGACAGGGCAGCCCCAATAGCAATCATCATTGCCCCTCCAAGTCCTGATGCGGTACCTGCTAAGTGAGGTCGGACTGAAAGCATACCTGCTGTCGCATTCGGTATAGTAAGTCCATTCCCTAAGCCAACAAAAATCATAAAGCCAAAAAATGTTTCAACTGTACCATAACCAATATAACTACAAACCATCGACAACGATAGGCCAGAGAATATTATCCAAAGCCCCCAAAGTATCATAGCATCGATACCAAATCGTACGGTAAAACGTCCAGATAGGAAATTTCCAAAAAAATAACCAATTGCGGGTGCGCCAAAATAAAGCCCCAGCATTTCAGGACTTAAATTATAAACAATTGAACCCACAAATGGCCCTCCACCCAAATATGCAAAAAATGCACCCGCACCAAAAGCTGATGCTAAGCAGTACCCCCAAAAACGGCGTGACAAAAGGAGTTCCGGGTATTCAGAAAACTGTTGCCTAAATCCTTGAATGTTTTCAGGGACAGTTTCTCCAAGATCAAAATAAGCAATTATTAATATGAAAAGTCCCAATCCACCAATGAACCAGAAGTTAGCTTCCCAACCGAACCAACCATCCATGAGACCACCCAATGCAGGCCCAAACATAGGGCAAATAGCTGTTCCCATTGAAATATATGCTATTTTGGAGCCGGATGCTTGTGTTTCAGTAGTATCTCGTACAATTGCCCGCGCAACTACAAAAGTACATGCAGCAATAGCCTGTAGGGCGCGAAGAAACATAAATACAAATGTATTGGGGGCGTATACACACGAGATACTTACTACAATAAATATTATAAGAGCCCATAATGAAACTGTTCTACGCCCTATTCTATCGGAGAGTGGTCCCACCAAAATTTGAAATATAGCACTGGTTCCTAAGTAAACTCCTACTGATAATCCCATAAGTGCTGTAGAAGATCCAAAATGTTCAGCCATATTAGGAAGGCTAGGTAAAAAGCTATTCATTGCTAAGGCTGAAATACTAGCCAAAAGTACCAACGTTAACATGCTAGGTTGGGTTTCTCTATTAAGGAAAACTGGTTTTGAAAATTTTGACATGAATTCGAGCTATGTCATTTATAAATCTTTGTCCATTATCTCAGCACAGTTAAATCAAAAATAAAATTTTAGAATAAGTCATTCTATTTTTTATATTGCTTAAAATTTCTTCTATTACGATTTAATATATGCTCTCCTGCTGTAATTTTCTCAAATTTATTTGGATTTTGAGAGAAGTCACTAGGATTTATTATAGTTTGGCTGGAAGGATCACAAAATATCGGAATGGAATATCGAGCACCTTCATTTCGATTTATCACACGATGCTTTGTCGAAACCAAATAACCATTTGTCCATCGTTCTAATAAGTCACCAATGTTACAAACAAGACTATTTTCTATAGGTGGCGCCTCAATCCATTCATCATCTTTGTTCAAAACTTGAAGACCGCCCTGCATATCTTGAAGTAAAATGGTTAAAACTCCAAAGTCTGTATGCGGGGAAGCACCAAAACGTTGTTCATTGAGATCGTTAAATTTCATTGGAGGATAGTAAACTAATTGACCTCTGCCCAATGGTTTCTTGTAGGCAAGTTCAAAAAAATCTTTAGGTTTTCCTAATCCATAAGCCAAAGCACTTAAAACAGACTTACTAAGATCAATTACAGCGTTATAATAAGGTAATACATCACTCCTTAAGAATGGCGCAACATTATCTGGCCATTGGTTTGGGAAGACCATAGGTACTCCTGAAATAACATCTTGATCATCAGCATCAACATCCCATCCCCAAAAAAATACTTCTTTTGCATCATGTGTTTTTGCCCCTTCTAATTGTGCCATGCCTTGGCCCATCCATCCACGTTGATTAACATCTACTTCGATGGATGATTTTGCATCTAAAGGAAGCTCAAAAAACCTTTTAGATGCATTAAAAGCTTGCGAAATTAATTCTGGTGAAATCCCATGACCTTTTATATAAAAAAAACCTATTGATCTTGCAATGTGAACAAGTTCAATAGCAGTTTTTTCAAAACCATCTTTTGTGTGAATTTCTGAAATATCGACAACCGGTATCTGTTCAAAACTTGTAGATTTTGCCGATGCAAAGTCATTATTTTTCATTGCAAAGTCCTTTATAAAAAATCTGGGTGTACAGAGTCAGGCAGTTCTTTCTCAATAGCAGTCAATATATCATAGATTGGTACATCAGAAATTCTTCGTATATCAGTTTTATAGGGTGGCAAATTAGTACATTCTAGTAGAATGCCTTTAGTCGATTTTTTTTTATTTGCACGAACTACTGCACAAATATCAGCTGAAGCTTTTGAAATATCGATATGTGTAATGTTATTTTCGATTATATTCTTAAGATGTGCATCAGAGTTCAGTCCAAATACTGATGTATTAAAAACTTCGCAGCCTATAGGTAAATGTGTAGGACCCAGTTTCGCAGCGTCAAAGGTTATTATCTGCAACTCAGATGGTGTATAAATATTTTTCAAATGCTCTAATTGTCTAAGCGAAGACGAAATAAATGGTACATCACATAGCCCTTCTAATTCATTTTGAAATGGGGAAAGAAAACCACATGAAGTTGTAATTAAATCTCCAGTGGCTTTATCTATAGCATCAAAAAATGGATCCAAATCAATTTGATTAGGATCAGCGTTAACAACCTGTTTCACAGTAGCATTTGGTACACGTATAATTTCCAGCTCACACTTAAATGTATCAAATGACCCCACATCGCCCGGAATACGTGGAAAGTGGGTATCGAGTTGTAGGAGAGTAATACGCTTCAAATAATAACTTTCATGTTAATTTCGCGATCGAATATTTTCAGGCAACCAAGTCGCAAGCTCTGGGAATACCACTAGAATTACGACCATCAACAACATTAAACCAACCATTGGAATAGCAGTTTTTGCGATGTAACCAATCTCATGTTTAGTCATGCCTTGCAAAACAAATAGGTTAAACCCAATTGGGGGAGTAACTTGTGCAGTTTCAATAACCACAACAAGGAATATACCAAACCAAATCACATCAATGCCAGCCGCCCGGATCATTGGCTCTACGATTGCCATAGTGAGAACTACAGATGATAACCCATCCATAAACATGCCCAAAATTAAGTAGAACACTGTCAGCACGGCAATCAATGCAATAGGTGATAGATTATAGCCTTCAATGAGTTCCGCCATTGCACGTGGTAATCCAGTGAACCCCATTGAGAGAGACAAAAATGCTGCCCCCATCAAGATCAATGCAATCATGGCAGATGTCCGAGTGGCACCCATCAAACTCGTTGAGAATGTTTTCCAATTTAATGACCCTTGGAAAGCGGATAGCGTAAGTGCACCTACAACACCAACTGCTGCAGCCTCTGTTGCAGTTGCGTAACCTGTGTACATTGAGCCAATAACGACAAATACTAAGCCCATTACAGGCAACAAAAACATGCTTTCTTTCATCATCTGTCCAAAAGACATCGCAGGTTCAGGCTTTGGGCGTGGGCCTTTTGTCGTAAAGTGCCAAAAGACGATATAAGCCATAAATAACCCAGACAAAACCAACCCAGGAAATATACCCGCCATAAAGAGTTTAGTAATACTCTCGTTGATAGATACCCCGTAAACAATCAATGTGAGAGATGGTGGTATCATTAAGCCCAAGGTAGCCGCACCAGCCAATGTACCAATGATCATATGCTCAGGGTAGCCCCGTGAGCGTAGCTCTGGGATCGACATTTTACCAACCATATTCAAAGTGGCTGCAGAGGATCCTGAAACAGCCGCAAAAATGGTACAGCCTGCAATGTTTGTATGTAATAACCCACCTGGTAAGAACCGCAACCACGGTGCAAGTCCACGAAATAGATCTTGTGATAAACGAGTTCTAAATAATATCTCACCCATCCAAATAAATAGAGGGAGTGCAGTTAATGTCCAACTACTTGCGCCAGTCCAAATAGTTGTAATCATTGCATCACCTGCAGGACGAGATGTGAATAACTCCATTCCAACCCAAGCAACGCCCATTAGAGCCAAACCTACCCAGACAGAACTACCAAGCAGTAAGAATAATACAAAAAGAAAAATAAATATTGCATAGAGTTCGGTCATTCAACGGTCTCACTTTTAATGCTGGTGACTTTATTAATTAACAGTCGATAAAGATTATCCCACACAGCAATTGCCAAAAGTATTGTACCAATAGACATTGCAATTTGTGGCAACCAAACAGGTGTATAAACCATGTCTGAACTAGATCTTGCCCATAACTCTGACCAATTCCATGGCCATGTACCAAATGTTGCAACCACGGTCAAAACCCATTCAGGAACTTGATCTAAACCTTGGGTTCTATCATTTAGCATCTCTGAAAAGAAATTTGTTTTTACCGCGTAACGCGCAAAATATGTTGCAGTTATTGCAGAAATTAGCATCGCGAACGCGTCTAACCAGTAGCGCAAAAAATCATTCATATTTAAAAAAATAGAAACACGGATATGTGCCCCATGATTCAAAGTATAAGCTAACGCAAAAAATGATGTGCACGCCATTGCATACCCTGCAAATTCTGTGCCCCCGGGAAACACCGTGCCTGTCCACCTTGAAACCATTTGACCAACGATTAAGCAAAGTATTATTGCCATAAAGCTTGCTGCAATTACACCAGAAATTTTATAGATTGGATCTAATATACGCCAAACAGGCGTTATAATTCTTCGTGCAATATCTCTGTTATAGAGACAAAATAGAGCAAACAAACTTGGTGCAACGAATAACCAAAACCAAAGAGGAAGCCCCAAAATGGGTTGCCAATCACGCATATGATAATGTCCCGAATAAATAGGCCCTATCAATTGATAGGGCCTTTACTTTGGTTTTTAATTAGCCATCGCTTTGTAATTATCAATAATTGCTTGACCATCAGAACCTGCTGCTGACAACCAATCAGCTGTCATTTTAGTGCCAATTGCTTCCAACTCAGCCAAGAAATCTGAGCTTGCATCTTCAACGGACATGCCATTTGCAGATAATTGTTCAAAGTACCAATTTGCCAATTCAGCAGATTTTGCAGAACATGCGGCGCCTGTTTCATCAGCAGCTTTTTGAACATTGGCTTTAGTATCAGCTCCTAAACCATCCCAAATACCTTTGTTTACAATAACATAATTACGCGGTAACCATGCATTAACTTTGTAATAATGCGTCAAAGATTCCCAAACTTTACGATCGTATCCAGTTGAACCAGAAGAAATGAAGCTTTCTGCAACGCCTGTTGCTAATGCTTGTGACAATTCTGCAGCTTCAACTTGTACTGGAACCATACCTAACTCTTCTGCAAATGTAGCAGTTGCAGAATTATATGACCGGAATTTAATACCTTGCGTGTCAGCAGAAGAATTTACAGCTTTTTTGAAGTAAAATCCCTGTCCTGGCCAAGGGCAAGTATATAGTGCCACAAGATTTAAATCAGATAATTGAGAATTAACTTTATCTTTAGCTGCTGCCCATAGCTTATCATTAGCTTCATAAGTAGTTGCTAAAAAAGGAAGATTGTCCCAACCTAATAGTGGAGCTTCATTTGCATGCGCTGACATGAAGCGTTCACCAATTGGAGCTTGGCCTGTTTGTACTGCTCGCTTAATTTCTCCACCTTTAAATAATGAACCACCTGGATGAACTGTTATGTTTATGTCACCACCAGTGTAATCACGAACTTTATCAGCAAAAATTACGCCCATTTCTGAATGGAAATTGCTTGCTGAGTATGCCATTGGCATATCCCAATTTTCTGCAATAGCCGTACCTGCAGCCAAAACACCCGCGACTGATACAGCAATCATTTTTGTATATTTTTTCATTAATTTAGTCCTCCCTTTTTATAGCGCTCTAGATAATCATCGCATGTAACGATTTGGATTAAATTCGCTTAAATCAATATTTGGTTTTTTTTGATCTATAAGATCTGCAAGTATACGGCCAGTTTTTGCGCCTCCTGTCAAGCCAACGTGCTGATGTCCAAAGCCAGTTAGGACATTATCATATTTATTTACTCGGCCAATTATAGGCAAACTATTGGCGGTAGTTGGTCGATGCCCAAGCCATTCATCTATGCGTTCATATCTTATTTCAGGGAATAATTTAGCAGCATTAGATTTTAATAGTTCAACCGGTGCTTTACTGGCCACTGCATTCAAACCACCAAACTCAACAACCCCAGCCAATCGAATGCGACCGTCCATGGGTGTAACGACAAACTTCCCAGATGCTACCATAATGGGTGCTTTTGGCATAATAGATGGATTAACTAACTCAATGTGATATCCACGTTCACTTTCAAATGGAACAGACAACCCAAGTTGTTTAGCAATATCTCCAGACCAAGGACCCAGAGTAAAAATAATATGATCTGCCAAGATATCTTCGCCGTCAGTCTTTACGCCAATGAGGTTTCTTCCATTTTCAATTAAGCCCGTGACACTAGACTTAATAAAAGTTCCACCATTTTTTTCAAAATGCTGAGCTAATTTTTTTATATAAGCTCCAGGATCACTTATTTTACCATGATTTTTGTTAGCAACGATTACCTCAAATTTATTTTTGTAAATATTATCAAGTTTCTCAAATTCATCTTTATTAAGAACTTTAAAAGATATACCGTTTTTTTTACGGACATCCCATGCAAATGCATCTGCATCAAAAGCAGCTTTAGTTTCGTATCCAAAATAATAATCATCATTTGTAATATATTTTTCTGCACCTGTACCATCTGCCAACGCACGATGTTGTTCAACTGTGTCGTAAAGCAATTTTGACATTGCCTTTGCATAAAGTTTTACATGATTTGAATTTGCATGAGACAGATATTTTATTAAAAAAGGAAAAACTTTAGGCAGATATTTCCATCGAACAAAAAGTGGTGCGTTTGGGGCTAAAATCATCTTTGGAATTTTAGCTAATAAACCAGGAGTTGTAATTGGTATAATAGATCCAGCAGCTAAAACGCCAGCATTTCCATATGATGTTCCTGAAGCTGGTCCTTCACGATCGATCAAAATAACTTCGTGGCCAGCACGTTGCAACCAAATAGCACTTGAAACTCCATTAATGCCTGCGCCAGCAACAACTACTTTTGCCATAAGCTTTCTTTCAAATTAGTTATTTTTAATTTTGATCAAATTTAGTTATAACTCAATACCTAACTACGCATTCCTTTGCTTATAGTAAGTGTCTTTGTGAACAATCATTCCATCTTTAAAAGTTAAAATATCAACACTTAGATATTCTTCAGTGGTCCCATCTTTATGTTTGGCGGTTCGACGATATTCACAATAAGCCTTATTCGCAACAATGCCACATGCCAATGTTTCCCAATGAACATTTTCAACTTTTTCAAAAAGACCTGAAAAAACTCCTCGGATCACATCTGCACCTTGGAAACGAGCACCATGTGCTTCAGTGCCAACTGCATGATCAAATATTGCGTTGGGTGCAAAATATTGCATTACCTCATCAATATCATTTGCATTAAATGCGTCTCCAACAGCATCTACCATTTTGCGTGTTAGTTCTTTCATCTATTTGTCCTTTCTAGGCCAAGAATGGCACATATTTTATTGAAGAAAATACTACCCGGATCAGCCAGTACATTTAATTCGTCAAAATGGTCTACATTTGGAACAACATACATATCGATCTGTCTTTCGGAAGTATTAAAACTATTCACATACATTTGTGATTGGCGATGAAACTCAGTCGTTTCAGCACCACCTACAACGACCAATTGTTGCGCATCAGTAGAAGGCGGATGATTGGTCATTGGGCTTTCATGATCTGCTTCTTCAATATCCATTTTAAGATTTGAGTTAAGAGCCAACGTCAAGCGAACCGGTTCCAAATAACTGAGTGGCGAAACAGGAATTCCAGCTTTTATAATATCCAATGGAAATGCTGGGTCACGAGTTGGCCAATCAGTAGCCATCATCATTTGTGTTAAATGTCCCCCAGCAGAATGCCCCATGACACATATCCTATCACGGTTGATACCTAGTATGTTATTATTGCTCCAGATGAAACTAATTGCCTCTCGAAGCTCTTCTGAAATACGCGTCATACTAATATTTGGGCAAAGGTCATAACCTACAACGATTACATTCACACCGCGATTAACAAATGGTGTCGCCAAAAAACTATAAATCGATTTATCACCACGTTGCCAATAACCACCATGTATCCATATTAAAGTCGGTGCTTTATTATCACCACATCGAAACACGTCCAGCTTTTGCTTGTCCCCATCCGCATATCGTACATCTAATATGCAATCTAAATTATCACGCGCTATTTGACTTTCAGCAATCCATTTTGGAATTACAGTTTCTTCGTAGTCTGGCCGACCTGCTCGCAAATTGTATTGTGCATCAAACCATTCAGGTGAATTTCCTTCATGAAATTTTAAGTAATTTGTCATGATTGGACCTCTATTTAAATTTTATAAAAAAAGTGACTATAGAAGATCGATAGTTGATTTGTCTTGTCATGTTATTCCTTCTGACTCACAGGCTTTTTCAAGTGCAGCCCAATCGTTAGGATTCTCACCAAAATGACGCATGACATTTTTGCGGTAAGCTGGCCTCTCAGATAATCTTTGATACCAAGCCTCAACATTAGGAAGTTTTGGTCGGTCAACTTTAATATTAAAATATCGATATACAATACAACCTAGAGGAATATCACCCATCGTGAACTTGTCACCACAAACGTAAGCTTGGTTTGACAAATGATGATCTAGAATAGTTAGTGCTTCATGTGCTTCATCACGTAAGCGTGTAATTTTTACTATATCACGCTCTGCTGGTTCAGTGCGTACCGTAGCAAAAAACAAATAAATAACAGGACCAAACGCTTTACTCGCAGACCACTCCATCCATTGATCTGCAATTGCTTTTGCTTGAAGATCAGATGGTAATAGTGACCCTTTACCATACGCCTCAGATAAATAACGGATAATGGATAGGCTTTCCCATAATGCAAATTCACCATCTTGAATGGCTGGTATCATACGATTGGGATTAATTTTTACATACTGATTAGTATCAAGCTTGCCAAAGCTACCACCCGCTAGCATTAAATCATATTTCAAACCTAATTCATTTACTGTCCAAATAACTGGTATGACGTTTGAAGAATAAGGTCGCCCCCATACTTTAAGCATTAATATCTTCCCTCTTTTGAGCAATAGATTGAGTTCCAAAACGTGGTACTACACTTTCGAATAAACGTTTCCAACTCGCAAGAATTTTCTCGTATGGTACTCCAGTATATTGCTGCATAAGCATTAAATGATCTAAGCCAATAGTTTCCTGCTTTTCAGCAAATCTATCAGCAACATAGTCTGCATCTCCCACCACAATAATTCCACGCTTATTTAAAAAGTCGAACCAGTCCATTTTATCGTCTTCAGGTGTCATTTCTTCACCAATGTCGAGATATCCTCGCTTAGTCCATTCACCTGCAGGTCGAGACCCCCCAAGGAATTCATAATATGCATTAATAGCCGGCCGAATAGTATCGATGGCTTCCTGCATTGTTTCGCCAACATAGAATGAGGTACATACTCCCACCCCTTCTCCTAATTCAACTTCTCTATTTGAACTTTTTGCTAGTGCGTCACGGTATGTTTCCCAACAAGACAGAGTAGCCTTAGGGCCTGCAGACATGGAGATAACACCCCAACCTTTTTCACCGGCTAGTTTAAAAGTAGGTGGGGCATTAGACATTAGCCACACAGGGGGATGTTTGTCCGTGTAGGGCCGAGGGTGAATATACATGGCCTTATATTTACCGTTTTCATCATGATATCTGGGATCTAAAGGTTCAAAAAATCGGTTTTTTTCTTGCCAACCTGGCACAGGAAACTCCCAAAATTCACCCTTATGGGTAAAAACTTTATTGTTCCAAGCTTTTAATATAATTTCCAGATTTTCTTGATATAGCCGCATGACCTTATCATTATTCCTTCGATCTGCATCAGGATTAAATTGTATTGTAGAACGTTCATTTATACCTTTAGCAACACCAAAATCTACTCTTCCTAATGTCATATTATCAAGCATTGCAACATCTTCAGCCACACGAATAGGATGCCAGTCTGGCAAAACTATAGGTGCAGTACCTACTCGTAATTTTTCACAATGAGCTGCAATATGAGTTGCCATTTGTATTGGATTTGGTGGCGCATTCATGTAGCCATTATGTGCAAAATGGTGCTCAGTAAACCATGCAGTCGTAAAGCCAGCCTGCTCAGCCAAAGTACACTGTTCCTTTATCATTTCTAATACTTGTGGCCATGGTTTTGTTTCACCAGGGCTAAAATTAGCAATTATATCAAATCTCATGATTAAATCGTAGATCCAGTTAGTTGAATTTTATTATCAAATTCAACAAACTAGATATTTAGGTGGAAAGTCAAGAAAGTTTATTTTAGAATTGAAGTATGATTAATTCTGACAAAATTCGCCTTGGTAGTGAAATACGAGAGGTTCGAAAAGCACGCGGGCTGACACTTAATAATCTTAGCTCAAAGTTAAGTTGCTCGACAGCCTATCTCAGCCGTATAGAAAGAGGAACGGCACAAGTATCAGAAATCTTAATTGTAGAAATTAGTAAAGCTTTAAATATAGAAAAAAACTGGTTTTTTCCGGATAAATTAGGGGTTGGCCCGTTAGAAATAGCTCACGTAGTTAGGTCACAAAACCGTCGCCCATTATCAGACATGTATACCAGGTCAGAAGCTGAACTTGGATTTAGAGACGAACTCCTTTCCAGTACTTTATCAGGCCAATGTTACCTAATTATGTCACACTTTCCACCAGGTGTAGGAGAACCACCAACACCGCAAGAAGGATTTGTTTATGAGGGAGAGCAACATGCGATTGTAATTTCCGGAGAAGTCGAATTAAAATTAGGAGATGAAACAATTGTATTACGAAAGGGTGATAGTTTATCATATCCAACAATGATCGCACATCGTTTTCGCAATAGAACTGCCAAAGAAGCGACTGTGGTCTGGGCCATGTCACCAGTAAGAATTAGCTGGTGATCATCTAAATAATTAAATTTTAATACACTTTATATTACTAAATTATCTAAACACCTAAATATTTGTCAGCAATATTAGTTGTTAGATTACTTGGAATTCCACTCCAAACAGTTTCACCACGCTCTAAGATAAAACAATTATCTGACAAAGCTAATAATTCTTTCAAAGTCTTATCTACAATTAGAATTGATATACCCTCATCTTTTAATTTGTGTATTGCTTCCCAAATTTCTTGACGGATTACAGGAGCCAAACCTTCTGTAGCTTCATCTAAAATTAATAGTTTAGGATTAGTCATAAGGGCGCGCGCAATAACTAACATTTGTTGCTCTCCACCTGAAAGGGTTGAAGCAGATTGTTTTGATCGTTCCTCTAATTTAGGAAATAAATTATATACTTGCTGTAGACCCCAAGGCCCACTGGTTGAAGCTGCCGTTAAGTTCTCAAGAACACTTAAATTTGGAAAAACGCGGCGTCCTTCAGGGACCAAGCCTATGCCTTGGCGCGCAATATTATGTGATGGGATTGAGATTATAGAAGTTCCCGCAAACTCAATTTTTCCTTCAACACGAGACATCATTCCAAGTATTGAAGATATAGTGGTTGATTTACCCATACCATTCCTTCCCATAAGTGAAATCACTTGTCCCTCTTCAACAGTCAGACCTACATTATACAGAACTTGAGTATTTTCGTACCATGCCTTCAATCCTTCAACATTTAGAAGTATGCTCATAGGTCTTCACTCCCAAGGTAAGCTTCTTTGACGTTTGCATTACTTCGAATTTCATCCACAGTTCCAGTGGCAATAATACGTCCATAAACTAAAACTGAAATACGATCTGCTAATGCAAAAATGGCATCCATATCATGTTCGATAAGTAATATTGGCGCCCTACTCTTTAATTTTGCCAATTGTTTTGTCATGACTTTTGATCCTGCTGCTCCCAATCCAGCCATTGGTTCATCAAGTAAAAATACTTTTGGTTCCAAAGCCAACGCCATTGAGATCTCTAACTTACGCCTTTCACCATGACTCAGTTCTGATGCAAGAATAGACATACGTAGTTTTAGATCTACTTGATCCAAATAACCATGCGCAGCATTAATTAATTCTTGATTTTTGGATACTGGTTTCCAAAATTTAAAAGTCTGTCCAAGATTTCCCTGAATGGCCAATATTACGTTTTCGAGCACAGTGAAACTTGGAATTATAGAAGAAACTTGGAAACTACGTGCCAGCCCCATTTTAGCACGTTGAAAAACTGGTTGATTTGATATTTCATTTTCTCCAAGAACAATTTTTCCACTGTCTTGCTTAATTTCACCTGAGATTTGCTTTATCAATGTAGATTTTCCAGCGCCATTGGGACCAATAAGTCCATGTATTTCGCCTTGATATAAATCAATTGATACATCTTCACTTGCAATTACTGCACCAAATTTTTTTGATAAATTTTGTATAGAGAGAATTGGGCTAACCATTACGGCGCTCCTTAGCTATCATCCCAATAATTCCACCTTTTGCAAACAAGACTACAATAATTAAGATAAATCCTAACCAAAACTGCCAATTTTCTGTGATGCCTCCAAGAAATTGTTCTAAGATAATAAATAATGCTGCACCAACCAAAGGCCCAAATAACCTTGCAGTACCACCTAGGATTACAAAGACCATTATCTCACCTGATGTATGCCAACTTAGCACTGACGGACTAACGAAACGATTGAGGTCTGTATAAAGCGCTCCAGCAAGGCCAGTGATTGCTCCAGAAATTACAAAAGCGATTAACTGAACTTTAATGGGTTCTATTCCAACCGCTGCAACTCTTTCAGGGTTTTGTTTTGCTGATTGTAATGCGAGTCCAAAATTTGAGTTTACTATTCGAGAAATTATAAAAAGAACAAATATTAATAAAACAAAACAAATGCTAAAAAAGCTAAACCCATCCATTGTATTCAAGCCTGGAAAATTATTTCTTAAATAAACTGATAATCCATCTTCACCCCCATATGCAGGCCAGCTAATTGCAAAATAATATACCATCTGTGCAAATGCCAATGTAATCATTATGAAGTAAACACCACTAGTCCGCAAACATAGCATTCCAATTAAAAACGCAAAGCCTCCAGAGATTAACATTGCTAGAGGTAAAATAATAAGCATCTGAGTTGTACCCTCTATAATAAAAGGCCATTCAATAATTGGGTAATAATTCAGTGCATGACTAGCCAATATACCCGAAACATATCCTCCGATGCCAAAAAAAGCAGCATGCCCAAAGGAAACAAATCCTCCATAACCCAACACTAAGTTTAATCCCGCACCAGCAATTGCTAATATCACTACTTTAGTAGCAAGAGTTATATAGTAAGGTTCATCAAGGATAAGGCCTAGAAAAGGAACACTAAGAAGGAGTATGATACAGATTATATTAAAGTAATTCTCTTTAATCATTTTGAATTATTCCCAAATAAACCCGACGGCTTCCAAATCAAGACTGCTGCCATAAGAATATAAATCATCATTGATGATAAAGCTGAACCGATATCGGTTGCTGAAGATGGATTCAAAAATATCTTGAAAAATGAAGGAAGCAAAAAACGACCCAATGTGTCAGTAAGCCCAACCAAAATAGCACCAACCAAAGCCCCTTTAATGGACCCAATACCACCAATTACAATTACAACAAATGCCAATATGAGCACCGGTTCCCCCATTCCCACCTCAACTGACTGTATTGCTCCAACCATTGCACCAGCAAGGCCAGCTAATGCTGCACCCAATGCGAAAACCAAAGTATATAATTTAGATATATCAACACCAAGCGCTGCAATCATCTCACGATCGCTTTCACCTGCTCTGATACGAACTCCAAGTCTAGTTTTACTAATGAGTGAAAATAGTCCAACTGCAATAAGGATACCAACCACAATAATCATCATGCGATATTTAGAATATTCAATTCCTAAAGGTAAACTTAGAGTACCTGATAGAATTTCTGGAACATCCAAAAATAGGGGAAAAGCACCAAAAATCCAGCGCATTGCTTCTGAGAAAAGCAAAATTAATGCAAAAGTAGCCAGAACTTGATCCAAATGATCACGCTTATATAATCTTCGGATAATAACAATTTCTACAATAACACCAGCTATGCCTGCAGCCATTAAACTAGCGACTAAACCCAACCAAAACGATCCAGTCCAAGATGCAATTGCAGCAGCTGCAAAAGCTCCAATCATGTACAAAGAGCCATGAGCAAGATTAATTAGCCCCATGACACCAAAAACCAACGTCAATCCAGCTGACATTAAAAATAACATCACGCCAAACTGAAGCCCGTTTAAGACTTGCTCTAAAAATAAGCTGATGCTCATAGGAAAATACCTAGTAAATCAAGTGGGCTAAAACAGCCCACCTGAATCTAATTACATTTTACATTCGCTAACATAAGCGTTTGAACGATCTTTCAATCCTGTCGCTACGATTTTATTTGTGAAAATATCACCTTCTTTGATAACCTCACGAACATAAATATCTTGGATTGGATGGTTGTTAGTATCGAAACTAAAACTGCCTCTCGTGGATGCAAAATCAGCTTTTTTCAGTGCCTTACGAAATGCATCTTGATCATTTACACTAGTAGTTCTTAAGGCAGATGCTAGAAGATTTGCTGTGTCGTAGCCTTGTGAAGCATACAATGAAGGTAATCTTCCATACTCAGCTTGAAAGTCTGCAACAAATTTAACGTTTGCGACATTGTTCAAGTCTTTTGACCATTGAGATGTATTCTTCACACCCATTGCAGCTGCACCAACAGCTTGCAAGATACCTTGATCAAAAGAGAATGCAGGACCAACAACTGGCAGATCTATGCCTGACTGTGCAAACTGCTTCATAAATCCAATACCCATACCACCTGGTAAGAAGAAAAATACAGAATCTGCTCCTGATGCACGAATTTGTGCTATTTCAGCCGCATAATCTTTTTGACCTAACTTAGTATAAATTTCACCAGCCAATTCTCCCTCATAGAAGCGCTTGTATCCAGTCAAAGCATCTTTACCAGCAGGATAGTTTGGAGCTATTATAAAAGAGTTCTTATAGCCTTCAGAGTTTGCGTACCCGCCTGCAGCTTCATGCAAATTGTCATTTTGCCATGCCACATTAAAATAATTCTTATGACATCCAGCACCAGCCAAAGCAGATGGGCCTGCATTTGGTGAAAGATAAATTTTTCCTTGATTTACTGCTGCTGGTACAACTGCCATAGCCAAGTTAGACCATATAATTCCAGTTAAAATATCAACTTTTTCAGATTGGATCATTTTATCCGCCAACTGCACTGCAATATCTGGCTTACGTTGATCATCTTCAATTACAACTTCAATGTCATTATTGCCTTTAAGCGCTAATAAGAAACCATCTCGGACATCAATTCCCAATCCAGATCCCCCACCAGATAATGTGGTGATCATCCCGACCTTCGCTTTGTGATCATCTGCAAAAACCGGCAATGCAATAACAGCACTTAACGCAAACATACTTATCAGTTTTTTCACTTTTTGTTCCTCCCAAAACATATTTAATACGGTTAATAATATCCGCATGATTAATAACGCTTTAATTATTCGTACTAGTCAAGAAGGAAAGCTTGAATGGCTTTAGCCATTTTTTGTCCAAAACGTTGATGATTTTCTTTATTCCAGTGAATTGGGTCAAGCTCAGATGAAGAGCTAAATTGGTTACCATCAATCATATTTATATTCACAGCATTGCAAGCCCGTTTCAAAGTATCCACTAATAAAATTGATTTTTCATATGCCCCTACCCATTCCTCAAATCTGTCCCAATTTAAGTCACTAGCTCTCTGCCCAATTATTAGTGGACAAATTACGCTTACATTAGGCGTTTGATCAGAAAACCATCCACCTCTACCTGCAGGTGTAGATCTAGCAATTTCCGCAAGGTTAACAATTGCTCTTGATATATCATTTATATTTCTATCAAACTTTGCTTTTAAGTCATTGGTTCCAAGCATTATTAAGACATGATCTAGGGGTTGGTGTGATAATAAAACTGCCTCAAGAGTTGCCTCCCCATTAAATGATGATCCTATTTCTGGATCAGCAAGATTTGTAGTTCGCGCAGGAAGACACTCCTCTATTAAAGTGATTGAAAGGTCGTAAGATAAATGTTTGTCCATTTCAACTGGCCAGCGATCTTGAAAACGTTCCCCACTACCATCATCTAAATATCCCCAGCTATTTGAATCTCCATAAACCAAAATGCGCTTATTTTCAGACATTAGTTTCCTCAATTAAAATAAATCGATATAACTTTAATATTAAATACACATAAATCAATTTTTATATAGTTGTGTTATGTCTTTGAGTTGAGAAAATTTACGTAAGATAGTATAATTAACTGTATTTATTATATTTTTCTAAATAAAATATGATAATGATTTTTATGTTTTTAATTTAAACGAAAAAAAGCGAACATTCTTTATTGAAGTTTCATCTGAATTAGTGTTCCATAATATTTCTAAATTATAGAGTTCATTACATCTGAAATGGTTAATTAACTAGTTAATCTTCTGAACAGATATAATTTTAAAAAAAACAAAAAGGGAAAAAAATGATTAAATTATTTAAAACAGCTGCCTTAAGTGCTGTATTAGCGCTTGGTCTTGCAGGGAACGCATCTGCCCAAGACATAAACTTCTTTACAATAGGAACAGGCGGAACAGCTTATACTTATTATCCTGTTGGCGGTGTGATTGCTAATGCAATTTCTAAACCACCAGGCTCACGTGAGTGTGGCAAAGGTGGATCTTGTGGCGTTGATGGCCTAATAGCCTCTGCTGTGTCTTCAAGAGGTTCTGTCGATAACGTAAATGCAATAATTTCTGGTTTGCGTAATTCTGGCTTTGCACAGTCTGATGTTGCTTATTGGGCTTATACCGGAACAGGCACCATGGAAGGAAGCAAACCTGCTACTGATCTAAGAACAATCGCAGCATTATTTGAAGAACATATTCACCTAGTCGCTTTAGCAGACAGTGGTATCAACTCTGTGGCAGACTTAGCTGGTAAGCGCGTTTCATTGGATGAGCCTGGATCTGGCACATATGTGGATGCAAATTTAATTTTAGAAGCAAATGGCCTATCTTCTGATGACGTTACAGCAGAAGCTCTTAAAGGTGGTGCAGCCGCTGAAGCATTGCGTAATGGTAAAATTGATGCATTTTTTGTAGTTGCTGGATACCCAACTGGTTCTCTAGTTGAATTAGCATCTGCAGCTGACATTAAACTTGTACCTATCGATGGTGCGGGCGCTAGTGCCTTGACTGACAAGTATGGTTTCTTTGCTTCTTCTGATATTCCAGCTGGAACATATGAAGGCGTAGCAAAAACTTCAACAGTATCAGTTGGCGCTCAATGGTTTACTTCAGCGTCTGAAGATGAAGAGTTAATCTATAATATCACAAAAGCGTTATGGAACAAAGAGTCACGTAAATTACTTGATGTGGGTCATGCCAAAGGTAAAACTATTACTCCAGATACAGCTTTAGCTGGTGTAGGTGTACCTTTACATGCAGGAGCAGAACGTTTCTATCGTGAAGTTGGTTTAGTTAAATAAATCATAAACAAACAATTAGGCCTCAGGCGCTCATGTGCCTGAGGCTATATTTTTTTCTTACATGGAACTAATTATGTCTACAGACACCACTCCTGAACTTACTCCAGAACAGCTAGCTGATATTGAACGTAAATTTGACCCTGAAACAGCATTTCGCCAAACTGGAAAAACTTTAGGGTTTATGATCTCATTGATACTGGTTTTAATGTCAGTTTATCATTTTTATGCATCAGGATTTGGTTTGGTTCGCGAATTAGTTCACCGTGGCATCCACTTATCATTTGTTTTAGGACTAGTGTTTTTATTATTTGGAGCACGAAAAACTAGCGATACATTATCCCCCAAGGCTTGGTATAGGCTTGATGGAATTCCATTAATTGATATTATTTTTGCATTTTTGGCTGTCACAGCTGCTATGTATTTACCATTATTACCTGCATCAGCTTTGGCCCAGCGTGTAGGCAACCCATCACAATTTGATGTTTTCATGGGTTCAGCTTTACTCATTCTTACTCTTGAAGCTGCCAGGCGAAGTGTTGGACCTACGCTTCCAATTATTGGTTTGATTTTTATCGGGTTCGCATATTTTGGCCCTATAATGCCTGGTGCACTAAAACATGGCGGATCATCCTGGCTTGGCATTGTTAATCATTTATACATGACAAACCAAGGCATCTACGGAATTGCCATAGGAGTAATGGCTCAATATGTTTTCCTTTTCATTTTATTTGGTGTTTTGGCTACGCGCATTGGTCTAGGTCAATTGTTTATCGATATGGCAATGGTAATTGCTGGACGATATTCTGGTGGCCCAGCAAAAGTTGCAATTTTTTCAAGTGCTTTTATGGGAACAATATCAGGCTCATCAATTGCTAACACTGTCACAACCGGTGCACTTACCATCCCAGCAATGAAGCGCGTTGGTTACCCAGCACATTTTGCGGGTGCTGTTGAGGCTACATCTTCAACTGGCGGTCAAATCACTCCTCCAATTTTGGGCGCTGCAGCATTTATAATGGTTGAATATTTAGAGATCCCACTGCGTGATGTACTAGCCGCAGCACTTTTTCCTGCTTTACTGCACTATTTTGGCATTTTCATTATGGTGCATTTAGAAGCTAAAAAATTAGGCTTACGTGGATTGAGGTCAGAAGAATTACCAAGGCTTGGAATAGTTTTAAAAGATCATTGGCTTAGCCTTATTCCACTACTCATCTTAGTCTACATGATCCTGTCGGGCAAAACTCCAGATTTTGCAGCAGTTTATGGCATCATTGCATGTGTTGTTGTTGGCTTCCTTAATCCCAACCACAGGCTTTCTTTAAAAGATTTATGGGATAGTTTGGCAGCTGGCGCAAAAAATACTTTGGCGGTAGGTGCAGCAGCAGCAACAGTAGGAATAGTCGTAGGTGTAGTCACCTTAACTGGTGTTGGCTTTCGATTGGGATATGTTGTTGTTCAGACAGCAACAGACATTGGTACGCTTTTGAGCTCTCTGCCCTTACTTGGTTATTTTAGCGTAGCTCAATGGGCATTGTTTACCTCTTTAATCTTAATAGCTATCTCATGCATCATAATGGGTGCAGGAATACCTACAACGGCCACATACATAATATTAGTAGCTGTGGCGGCGCCAGCATTAGCTGTGCTGAATGTAGAGCCAATTGTAGCACATTTCTTTGTTTTTTATTATGGCGTACTAGCAGATATTACGCCACCAGTTGCATTGGCTGCATATGCCGCCGCAGGTATTGCTGGTTCCAACCCATTTAAAACTGGTAATACTGCATTTCGGCTCGGAATTGCAAAAGCTCTTGTACCTTTTGTTTTTGTTTATTCACCGGCCTTGTTGCTTATTGCAGACGGTTTCACTTGGTGGTTGTTTACAATTACACTTATTGGGGCAATGTTAGGAATAGCATCTCTTGGGGTTGCATTCTCTGGGTACTTTATTTCTTCATTACAAAAATGGCAGCGTTGGTGGGTAGCAATTGTTTCGTTCTTTTTTATTGCGCCAGGTTTAGCAACCATGGCCATAGGATTGGTGCTAATGCTTCCAATTCTTTTCATGCAGATTAAGGAGTTTAAAATTAAAACAAATAATTTTATTGAATAGACATATTGATTTAAAAGAATTCTTAAATTAGTTTTTAAAAATCAAGACATACCTTAAAGATAATTCTTATAAATTCTTCCTGAAGGCCGCAAATGCCTGACTTTACTAAGATTGCTATTATAGACCTTTCAAACCCTCATGATAGTGTCGTATCAAAATTTGCAGATGCATATTCCACAGCAGGATTTGCTTATATAAAAAACCATAGCGTTTCTCAATTACTTATTGATGAAACTTTTAAAGCTTCGAAAAATTTTCACAGATTGAATGAAGCAGAAAAGCGGACAATATTACTTGATAAAAACCATCGCGGATACATTCCAATAAACACCTCAACTGATGTTAATTCAAAACTTGCAGATGTAAAAAAACCAAATCAATCCAGCAGTTTCATGATGATGCGTGAAAGCGATGAAAAATCAGATGAATATCTATCAGGCCCCAATCAGTGGCCTCATATTGTTGGTTTTCGTAATACGCTAACTGCTTACACAGAACAAATGTCCACTTTAGGAAGACGTCTCATCAGTATTGCTGCGGAGGCTTGCAATGCCAAACCCAATGAACTTATGCCGGCATTTAATTTACCTACTACATGGCTTAGATTATTGCACTATCCACCAAGTCCAATACTTAGCCCTGATGATTTATATGGTTCCGCGCCACATACTGATTTTGGAGCACTTACACTTCTTGCACAAGATGGTATTGGAGGTCTACAAGTCCAAACGCCCCATGGTGATTGGATCGACGTCCCTAAAATTGATGGTACATTTGTGGTAAACGTTGGTGACATGCTCAACCGGTTATCTAACGGTTTACTTAAATCTACGCCTCATCGAGTTATAAACCGCTCAGGAAAAGAGCGATATTCAATTCCATTCTTCTTTGATCCACACGTCAATACAATCATAAAACCTCTAAAAGGTACGGGTGATCCACACTTTGAACCAATACATTTTGGTGATTTTCTGCGATCTGAGCTTGGCGCAAGTTACGACAGCCACAAAAAATCAGCTAATCAAACATAATAATAAAATACTTTTCATTAGTAGTTATTAAGCTGAAGGATCTATTACTTATCTAAATTTAACTAATTTTGTTAGCCAATCTGGATCCATTTCAGGAACAGAATTAAGTAAAAGTTGAGTGTATTCTGGATGTGGTGGCGACATAATTTCACTCTTCAAGCCCTGCTCGATTACCGCTCCTTGGTACATGACAACTATTTCATCTGAAATCGCATTAACAACAGCAATATCATGTGTAATGAACAGATAAGTAATATTATAATCTTTTTGTAAATTCAAAAGAAGCTTCAATATACCTTCTTGGACAATTTGATCTAGTGCAGAGGTAACTTCATCACAAATGATGATTTCAGGATCAGCCGCAAGTGCGCGAGCAATACAAACGCGCTGTTTTTGACCCCCCGATAACTCACTTGGGAAGCGATCATAGAAACTCTCATCAAGTTCTATCATTTTCAATAACTCAAGAACTCTGTCCTGCTTCTGCATTCCAGACAGACCATGGTAAAATTCTAGAGGTCTGCCAATAATTTCGGCAATTGTTTGCCTTGGATTCATTGCAGTATCTGCACTTTGATAGATCATCTGAATGCGTTGTAATTGATCTTTAGTGCGGTCTTTAAGCTCTGCAGGAAGTGTCTTACCATTAAACTCAACGTTGCCTACCATAGGTGGCAACAAGCCTGTTATTACCCTGGCAGTTGTTGATTTTCCTGAGCCACTTTCACCTACAACGGCAACCGTACGCCCCCTAGGAATTCTAATATTTACATCATGCAATACCTTTAATGAACCATTATAGGCAGCATCTACATTGTTAATCGATAATATAATATCATCACTGGGAGCCTCAGCTTTTTCCAATGCACGTACTGACCAAAGAGACTTAGTATATTCTTCTTTGGGGGATTTAAGCATCTTACGAGTATCAGCCTCTTCCACCTCTTTACCATACCGCAATACTTTAATTATATCAGCCATTTGCGCAACTACAGCTAAATCATGTGTAATGTATAATGCCGCAGTGTTGAATTTTTCAACTATAGCACGCATTGCTACCAGCACTTCTACTTGAGTTGTCACATCGAGAGCTGTTGTTGGTTCATCAAAGATAATTAGATCAGGGCGTGGTGACATCGCCATGGCAGTCATCATGCGTTGTAATTGACCTCCAGAAACTTGATGAGGGTATCTATCACCTATATTTTCAGGATCAGGCAATTGTAATTGCTTATACAAATTTCGCGCGTCTGCTTCTGCTAAATCTCGCGATTGTAAATTTTGATTGAGACTTGCTTCAACTGTTTGATTTAATAATCGATGTGCAGGGTTAAAAGAAGCAGCTGCTGATTGTGCAACATATGCAATGCGAGTACCCCAAAGAGATCGTTTTTCATCTTCACTTGCTGTTACCAAATCTTTTCCATCAAAAACAACAGATCCAAATGTAATTTTGCATCCAGGTTTAGTAAATCCCATACTGGCTAAGCCAAGTGTGGATTTACCTGCGCCAGACTCACCTATCAAACCCATAACTTCGCCTCGATGTAGAGTGAGATCAATGCCTTTAATAATTTTGTGCCAACGCTCATCAGAAAAGCCATCTATTCTGATATCTTTCATTTCAAGAAGAATGTCACCTTTTTTGCCATGCTTAGTGCTCATCGTTTAATCCACTTGTTATGTGCAAGAACCAATCAACTACAAAATTCACAGCTACAGTTAAAAGTGCAATAGCGCCCGCAGGGATCATCGGAGTTAATGCAGCCGTGAGATCATATTTAGCAAATTGTATCATAGATGCATTATCACGAACCATTGACCCCCAATCTGCTGTTGGTGGCTGAATGCCAAGTCCTAGAAAACTCAAAGCCGCAATTGTTAGGAAAACAAAGCTAAAGCGAAGTCCAAACTCAGCGATTAATGGAGGCATGATATTTGGTAATATTTCTCGCCTCATTATCCACCCCAATTTCTCACCACGTAGTTTTGCCGCTTCAACATAGTCCATAACAACAACACTCACTGAAACTGAACGTGTAAGCCTAAACACGCGCGTACTGTCTAAAACTGCAATAATCATAATTAAGGATAAAATACTGGATCCAAAAATAGTTAAAAGCATAAGTGCAAAAATTAAGCCAGGAATAGCCATTAATACATCGACAAAGCGACTTAAAAGTTGATCTAGCCAACCTCCAGAAATGGCTGCAATTAAGCCAAGTGACCCACCAATTGCAAATGAAAGTAAAGTCGTTGCAAGTGCAATTCCAATTGTATTTCGGGCACCGTAAATTAATCTAGAGAATATATCTCGACCAATTTGATCAGTTCCAAAGACAAAATCCCCACCCCAAGGAGCAAATGATGCAGGAAATATCTCAGCCTCGCCATGAGGTGCAAGCAGAGGCGCGAAGATTGCAACAAACAAATATATTGCAATTACAATTAACCCAAACCAGGCTGAATAAGGCGCCTTTTTGAGTTCAATCTTGGCGATTTGTATCCAGGTACGGCGTTCTCGAATTTGACCTATTTCTGCTGCGGCAGAGTAAGCTTGAGGTGTATCTGTCATCTTGGGTGCAACAATCTTGGGTTCGTGACTATACCGATAATATCTGCTGTTAGATTGAGTAAGATATAGGTTGTTGCAAATATTAAAGCACAAGCTTGAACAACTGGAATATCACGAGTTGTAACAGCATCTACCATCAATTGACCAATGCCTGGATATACAAAAACAACTTCAACAACCACAACTCCAACAACCAAGTAAGCTAGATTAAATGCTATAACAGTCGCAATAGGCGCCCATGCATTGGGAAGCGCATGACGCATAATGACTTTTGCTTTTGACAATCCTTTTAATTGTGACATTTCAATATATGGGCTTGCTAATAAATTTATAATTGCAGCCCGTGTCATGCGCATCATATGAGCAACAATTACAAGTGTTAAAGTTAGTGCTGGTAATATACATTTATATATTCGTTCAGCCAATTCAGTTTCAGCATTTACGTTAGCTAAAGATGGAAATACTGGCCATAAAGATGAGAAAAACAAAATTAATAAATACGCTAAGAAGAATTCTGGAAAAGAAATTGTAGTAAGTGTTACAGCATTTACAGAGCGATCATAAACTGAATTTCGGTAAAGCGCAGCTGTAATTCCAAGAACCAAAGCTAATGGAACAGAGACTATTGCAGCCATTCCAGCAAGAAAAAGTGTGTTGCCTAATCGAGGCGCAACCAAATCTACAACAGCTCTCGATCGATCAACTCCAGATGCACTTCGCCCAGAGAATGAGTATCCAAGATCTCCTTGAGCAACCGCTCCAATCCAATCAAAATAGCGAATATATGCAGGCTTATCCAAGCCAAGCTCTGCTCTAAAAGCAGCTACAGTATCTTCTGTTGCAGCTTGTCCAAGAATTGCTTGAGTAAAATCACCAGGTAAAAATTCAACAGAGCTAAAAATTATTAGTGAAACAAAAAATAGTGTTACTATTCCTAATAATAGGCGTTGAATAATGGTACCCAAAATTGGATGCAATAATAAATCCTCCCTTAAACGCGAAGACTATCCGCATCATTTCTACAATTAAAGCTAGTGGCTTGCATCTTGTAAAGATAAATCTTCATAATAGGAATTATAAGGCCGGATTATTTAAAGATAGTACCAAAAGTAAAAAACGTTAACTTTGTAAATCAACAATAACTGTGCAACAGTAATCCAAGTAACGATTCTAAATAACTAATTATAACAAAGAATTGGGTACAAAAAATAAGGAGGGAATAATTATGAAAAAACAATTTATATCATTACAAAAATTCAAATTAACGACCGGTCAAATTGACCGCCGACAATTTGTAATGTCAGCATTAGCAGCAGGTGTTGTCTTACCATCAGCTCTAACCATGGCAGATAAAGCTATGGCAGCGGCACCTAACAAAGGCGGCATTATGCGCTATGGTGTGGGACATGGTTCTACAACAGATTCACTTGATTCTGGTACATTTGAAAATTCAATGATGACAAATACTGGTATGACCTTTGGCAACCATTTAATGGAAATTGGTAGCGATGGACAGTTGCGCCCTGAATTGGCTGAAAGTTATGAGTCATCAGACGCTAAAACTTGGATATTCAACTTGCGCCAAGGTGTTGAGTTCCATAACGGCAAAACCTTAACTTCTGAAGATGTTGTTGCTACATTTGATTATCACCGAAATGAAGACAGTAAATCAGCGGCAAGAGGACTTCTAACTGCAGTTACTTCTATTAAGGCTGACGGTCCAAACAGAGTTATTATGGAATTAAATGCTCCAAATGCTGGTTTCCCATATATCGTGAGTGATTACCATTTGTTGATCAAACCATCAATGGATGGCAAAATTGATTCACAATCTGGCATCGGTACTGGTGGATATGTTTTACAAGACTTTGAACCAGGAGTTCGCGCTACATTTAAACGTAATGCAAACTATTGGAAAGAAGGCGCAGCACACTTCGATGAAGTTGAAATGATTTCACTACTTGATACTGCTGCTCGTCAAAGTGCGGTAATGAATGGTGATGTTGATGCAATCGACCGTGTTGATCCAAAAACTGTTGCACTGCTTGCACGCGTTCCAACACTTGAAATTTTGGAAATAGCTGGCACACTACATTATACTATGCCAATGCGTGTAACTTCAGAGCCATTTGATAATCTAGATCTTCGTCTAGCTCTCAAGCATTCAATCAAGCGCCAAGAATTGGTTGATAAAATCCTACTTGGGCATGGATCACTTGGTAATGATCACCCAATCTCCACTGCAAACCCATTCCATGCGTCTGGCTTACCTCAACGGGAATTCAATCCAGAACTAGCTATGAAGCACTATAAAGCTTCTGGGCACAGCGGTACAATCCAACTGTCAGCGTCTGACGCGGCATTTGCGGGTGCAGTAGATGCAGCACAATTGGTTGCAGCATCAGCTAAAGAGGTAGGAATTGATATCGAAGTTGTACGTGAACCATCCGATGGCTACTGGTCAAATGTTTGGAATAAAAAAGGCTGGTGCACATGCTACTGGGGTGGACGTCCAACAGAAGACTGGATGTATTCATCAGCATATGTGGATGATACAGAATGGAACGATACAGATTGGCGCTCAACACCTGATGCAGTTAAATTCAACGGTCTTGTTAAAGAGGCACGTGCTGAACTGGATGTTGATAAACGTCGATCAATGTACGAAGAAACTCAGAGGCTTATCGCTGATGATGGTGGTGCAATTGTTCCAATGTTTGCAAACCACATTCACGCAGTTAGCAAAACTGTTGCTCATGGTGATAATGTTGCAGGCAATTGGTCATCTGATGGTGGTAAATTTGCTGAACGTTGGTGGAAAGCGTAATTACTACTTAATTCATTAACTAAAAAGGCAGCTATTTTTTATAGCTGCCTTTTTTTATCTATGTGTTCGTAACGGGCCATTCTTATTAGTAATTTTTTTGGCAATTGCCTCTCGCCACAACATCAACAAGCCACTACTTAAAATTAAAGCTATTCCTGTCCATGCCACGCCGTCTGGCCACTCATTAAAAATAGCTATTCCCCAGAAAACTGCTAAAATAAGAGCTACATATTCAATTGGCGCAATTATAGCTGCTTCACTTAATCTGTAAGCCTGGCTAATTGTATATCCACCTACCGCACTCGCAACACCAATACATGCCATTATTATTAAATCAAATTGATTGGGCCAAACCCAAGGCCGCAATAAGAATTCAAGTGCAGAACTATCTTGATCTGCATATTTTCCATCCCCAAAGGCAAGCCCCATAGTGATGGAGACAATTATAAAGGTAAACTGTAAGTAAAATGACATAGTTGAAGCTTTTTCAGCTCTACCCATTTTACGAGTTAATATATGTAAACTCGCATAACAAAAAGCTGCCCCAATTGGAAATAAACCAGCTAATTGGAAACTATTAAGAGATGGCCTCAACATAACCACTGCACCAACGAGACCCATAATCACTGCAAACCAACGCCACGGCCCAACTTTCTCTGAAAGAAAGATTACGGAGAAAAGTGTAATGATCAAAGGAGATACGAAAAAAATTGCTGTTGCTTCAGATAACGGAATTTCTGCAAGGCCAAGAAAAAAAAGCATATTTGCACTAACAACAAATGCACCTCTTAATAAATGTAATTTTAGTTGTTTGGTGCGAAGTAAATGATATCCACCCTCAAATGGAATAATAATCATCAAGGTTATAAATATTGCAACAAAAGCTCGAACTAGAACAATTTGGTGTAATGGATAATCCCCACTTAAAAACTTTATGCCGACATCATTCAAAGTGAATGCAAAAGATGCAGCTAATGCACATAAAACACCAAGGGTGCTCAAGGGGGGAGAACTAGTACTCATAATTACTCTTTGTCATAAAAGTAAAATTAGAACTAGTTTATTTGCGACCTGCAGATAATATTTATAATACTCGACTTTTTTTTGTTAAATTATAGCATGAGAAAAAAGGAATACTCACATGAAATATGTTTCTAAGTTCCCTCATAAAATAATTGAGTATGCAGATATGCCAATTATCATGTCAGATGGATGTCGCCTTTCGGCAAGGGTTTGGATGCCTGAAGATGCCAATAATAATCAATATCCAGCGATTCTTGAGCATCTACCCTATCGAAAGCGTGATGGCACAATAGTACGCGATCAATATACCCATCCTTGGCTTGCTGGACATGGATATGTGTGCATTCGCACAGACATGCGAGGCAATGGCGACAGTGATGGTCTCATGACTGATGAATACACTCACCAAGAGCACCAAGATGCTATTGAAGTGATTGAATGGGCTGCAAATCAATCTTGGTGTAATGGCAATGTTGGGATGATGGGTATTTCTTGGGGTGGCTTTAATGCACTTCAAGTCGCAGCTTTGGCACCAAAGCCATTAAAAGCAATAATCTCATTATGCTCTACTGTTGATCGATATGCTGATGACATACATTATAAGGGTGGCTGTTTACTTGGAGAAAATTTTGGATGGTCAACTAATATGCTTTCATATTCATCACGCCCACCTGATCCAAGTTTAGTTGGTGAAAACTGGCGTAAAATGTGGATGAACAGATTAGAGAACTTAGAGTTAGATCTCTCAAGGTGGCTCAATCACCAGCATCGCGATAAATATTGGAAATATGGATCTGTCTGTGAAGACTATTCAGCAATCAAAGCTGCAGTATTATCCATAAGTGGTTGGCATGATGGATATAGAAACACAACAAATCATTTAATTAAAAACCTTACATCACCCGTCAAAGGTATTATTGGACCTTGGATACATAAATACCCGCATTATGCAGCTCCATCACCTGCAATTGGCTTTCTGCAAGAAGCAAAAAGGTGGTGGGATCATTGGTTAAAAGATATTGATACAGGTGTTGATACGGATCCAGATTTTCGAGCATACTTGATGGATAGTGTTACACCAAAACGTTGGATGGATGATCGCCCAGGACGTTGGATCGTGGAAAAAAATTGGCCAAGTGAAACGATCAACAAAGAAACATTATATTTTTCTCAAGGCGCAGCACTTGAATTATCACCAACTCCATTTAACGTTTCCATATCTTCTGCACAGAATTGTGGCAGCAAAGCGGGAGAATATTTTCCGTTTGCTTTTTCTGATGAACTTCCGGAAAATCAAAGTCATGACGATGCGCACTCAGCTTGTTTTGATGGCGATGAATTAACAGCACCAATTGATATAGTGGGAAGCCCACACGTTAATTTGCGTCTCTGCTGTGATAAGGATCAAGGGCAAGTTATCGTACGCCTGTGTGATATTCGACCTGATGGAACATCTGCATTAATTACTTATCAGTATCTAAATTTAACTCATCATAACAGTCATGAAAATCCGAGCAAGATATCAGAAAATAAAATGTTTAATGTTTCCCTTGATCTAGATCAAATTGCATATCGTATTCCAGAAGGTCACAGGTTACGTGTCGCTATTTCTAGTAGCTATTGGCCAACGCTATGGCCATCACCTGAGAGGACAACATTAAATATTGAATCTGGCTCTATAGAATTGCCAATACGCCCACTTACAAATGGAGCAGAGATATCATTTGAAGAACCAGAAGCAGCAAAACCATGGAGAGCAAAAGAGTTACGCCCTGCATCATATGAACGAGAAGAGTTTATAGATGAGGAGACTGGGATTACATCAATTAAGATTGGATGTGATTTTGGAGAAAACCAAGATCTGGATCATGGATTGATTTCTGGAGGATGGATGAAAGAAAATTGGGCAATCCATCCCGATGATCCTAACAGTGCAAAAGTTGATGCACAGTGGAAAAATACAGGTGGTCGCGCTGGCACGATGTGGCGCACTAATATTAAGTCTGCAATGCATTCTGACAAAACACATTTTTTTATCACTGCAAATCTAAAAGCATATGAAAATGACAAATTAATATTTGAAAAAGACTATAGTGACAAAATTATCCGCAACTTAGTCTAGTAAGGCCATTTTTTCTTTGCTAAAAAAGCCGCTGCATTAGCAATACGCTCAAAACTATTGCTTGCTCGAATGACTGATGAACGCGCACGTAGATATCCGTGAACCAAACCGACTTCATTAATCCATTCAGCTGCTCCACCTGCATCTATAATTTTCGCACAATACTTTTCACCATCATCAACTAATGGATCACATGATGCTGTGAAAACTACAGTAGGAGGTAAATTAGAAAAATCCTTATCATTTAATGGCGCAAAGGTTGGATCATCTTCCGGTACATGATTTTCACATCTAACCTGTTTATAATACAACATATCCTTGGTCGTCAGCAGAGGTGCATTTGCATGAGTTATAAACGAATTTGTGTTCATATCTGTCCCCAGAGATGGGTATATTAAAACTTGACCTGATAAATTTATATTCGTCGCTCGAGCATTATGACAGACACTTGCAGCAAGGGTTCCACCTGCACTATCACCAGCTACGATTAATGGTTCTGGAAAAGTTTTTGCTGCAATTTGTACTGCGCGAAATGCATCATTAAATTGAGCTGGATGTTTGTGTTCTGGTGCAAGACGATATGCAACTGAAACAACACGCAATTGAGATTTTTCTGTTAGTTCAGCACAAACTTCATGATGGCTTTCTAAATCTCCAACAACAAAACCACCCCCATGATAATATATAAGAGTACCGATTGGAGCTTTAGGTTCGTATATTCGTACAGGAATTGTATCCCATTTTTCTGATTTGATACTTAATTCATATGGCTTATGATTATCGAAGGCATAGCACATTTGGTTATATTCGGATCGCTGTTGTTCGATAGAATATGACAACAGTTCTTTACTGTAAAAGCTTTGCGTTCTCTTAATGAAAGCCCATGTTTCTTGATCAATTTCCGAATCGTATATCATAAATTACCTTAACAAATTTTTCTTTAAAACATCAAAACTTCCCTTTAAAAGTATAATTTAATGTATGGTCATTTTTAATGTTATTATATTAGTTTTCTTCTAGACGACTGTAAGTTTGAAAGGTAAAATTATAACAAATTGTTAAACAATGACTTTTATTTAATTAGGAATAAAATAATAAATGCAAAAAGAACTAACTTGCTTCAAAGCCTATGATATTCGTGGTGAAATCAATATTAATATTGACGAAGCAATTGCCTATCGCATTGGGCGTTCTGTTGCTCAACATTTTAATGCCAAATCCATAGTGGTTGCTTTTGATGCAAGAGAAACAAGCCCGGCTTTCTCAAAAGCTGTTGGTTTGGGCATAATGGATGCAGGATCAGATTTGATAGATATAGGCCTTTCTGGAACTGAAGAAATGTATTGGGCTGTGAGCAATTTTTCTGCTTGTGCAGGCATTGTAGTGACCGCTTCACACAACCCAATAAACTACAATGGAATGAAAATTGTTAAATCTGGATCCAAACCTTTAGACGATGATGAAGACTTCTTAGCAATAAAAAGTTTAGCGGAATCCCAAAACTGGACAGGTGTTAATAAAAAAGGATCTTCTTTAGATCTTTCCAATGAAGCAAGGGCTGCATATGTTTCCAAAACTTTAAGCTTTGTTGATATTAATGCGTTCAAACCATTAAAAATTGTTGTGAATTCTGGAAATGGGGCTGCCGGTCCAACTTTTGATGCCATTGAAAAGCGTCTGAACAATAATAATACACAAATAGAATTTGTGCGTGTAGATCATAATCCAGATAGTACTTTCCCAAATGGGATACCTAATCCCCTTCTCCCTGAAAATCACCATAAGACAGCTGATATTGTAAAAGACGTTGGTGCTGATTTTGGCGTAGCCTTTGATGGAGATTTCGATCGCTGTTTTTTCTTTGATGAAACAGGTGAATTTATTCCAGGTGAATATCTAGTTGGTTTGTTTGCATCAATATTCTTGGCAAAAGAACCAGGATCAACAATTGTTCATGATCCAAGAGTTATTTGGAACACTCAAGATATTGTGTCCCAAAAAGGCGGCAAAGCAGAACAATCCAAAACTGGTCATGCGTTTATAAAGCAAACTATGCGCAAACATGAAGCAATTTATGGTGGTGAGATGTCTGCACATCATTATTTTCGTGATTTTGCTTATTGCGACAGCGGGATGATACCATGGTTATTAATTGCAGAACTCATTTCTCTCAAAGGTAAATCCCTTGGAGATTTAGTAAAAGATCGCGTATCAGCATACCCAAGTTCTGGAGAAATAAATTTTACTGTTAAGGATGCCAATTCATCTATCTCTTCAGTCTTAGAAAACTTTGAATCTCAACCAAAAGTATTAGATGAAATGGATGGTTATAGTCTAGCATTTGATAATTGGCGCTTTAATCTCAGGAAATCCAATACTGAACCATTGGTCAGACTAAATATTGAAAGCCGTGGGCCTATTATCAATTTAGAAAGTAAAGTTAAGGAAATATCAGAATTACTTAATCTTCCAGAGTAATTCTTGAATAAAATTTTAACTATCGATCTAAAGCAATGCTCAAATCATGTTTATTTAGCACTTCTTAAAATGATCGGGCTACGCTTGAACTTAGTCAAAGATCGAGAATTATTATCTGTAATCAAAACATCATCCTCGATACGAACACCTATGTCATTGCTGCGATATAGGCCAGGTTCTATTGTGATTAGCATTCCAGATTCCAAAGGAGTATGATTATTGATCATAACATTTGGTGCTTCATGTACATCTAGACCTAGCCCATGACCTGTTTTGTGCACTACCAGATCATCAAAGCCAGTCTTACGTAAAGTATTACTGACTTTGACGTCAATTTCATGACAAGTGATTGCAGGAGCCGCCATCTGACGCCCAGCAATATTTGCAGCTAAAACTGCTTCATATATTTCTGCATGTTCATCAGTAATATGCTCACAAAAAACTGTACGTGTTATGTCCGCACTGTATCCTTGATAAGTTGCACCAAAATCAATCAATAGTGGGGCACCTGGTCTCAACTGTGTATCACCTGGAATTCCATGAGGCTTAGCAGCATTTCCGCCTGTTAAGACAATTATGTCAAAAGCAAAACCGTCTGCTCCATTTGCTAGCATACGCTGCATTAAGATTGCTCTAATAGCAATTTCAGTCATACCTGCTTCAATATTTTCTAATGTTTCACTTAAACTTATTTCTGAAATCTCAATTGCTTTTTCAATCAATTTGACTTCATAATCAGACTTTAACAAACGTGGTTTGGCAAGTTCAGCCTGTGCATCAATTATTGTGTCAGAACCAAATACGGCTCCAAGCGCGTTTGATTCAAATGCGCGCATTCGCTGACCCTCAATCCCAATTTTTGTTGTACCAAGTTCATATGCTAAATCTGAAAATGCTTTATCAAAACCATCAGAATCTTGCCAATAAAAAGTAGTCGCACCACCCATGGCGGCTGACCACATCTCTCGCTCAAGCTCTGGCATAATAGCTAAAACATCACCACTGTCTGTTACAAACATCAGTGTTGGTCGCTCCATTAACGAAAACTTTAAACCTGTAAGGAAATAAAAATTTGGTCCAGGCACAAAGGCGGCAGCTCCTAAACCATTATTTTTAAGTATGTGTATAAGCGAACTGCGGCGTTGCTGAAAATTAGGGGTCATTTGAAACCATACCTTCGCGTAATTCTAATTTAGAACATGAAACTTATTTATAAATATCTTGATGCCATCATCAATGTAAGTAAAGAAAATAACGCAACACTATATCCAAAACTTTAGTATCGCACGGTACTTCTAAATACCAAATTTATGTCAGCCATCTATAGGGCAAATAAATCAATCTTCCAGGACACTAGTCAGTTCAAACTTAGTGACATCAACTAGCCCCAAATCACTAATTCGTAATTCGGGGATAACGACAAGAGCCAGCAAAGAATGCTGCATATATGCATTATTAAGATTGCAACCACAGGCAACCATAGCCTCTATCATCTTTGCAGCACGAGCCGCGACTTCTGCCGCAGGTTTATCTGACATCAGGCCGCCAATAGGCAATTCTACCAGGGCAAGTTCTTGCCCATCCTTGAATACGGTTACTCCACCGCCAACTTCTCCTAGCCGATTTGCCGCAAGTGCCATATCAGCATGTGATGTTCCTACCACAATCATGTGATGACTGTCATGAGCAACAGTTGAAGCAATCGCCATATCGCCAGTATAGCCAAAGCCAGAAACAAACCCATTAGAAACATGTCCTGTTGCGCGATGACGTTCAACAAGTGCAATCTGACAAACATTACCTGAGGCCTTCACACATCCCTCAATGACAGGTAACTCAAAATTTAATGCTTTTGTTGGGGCTTGGTTTTCAACGACACCTATTACTCTGGTCATAACTATATTTTTGCCTTTTGGAGCCAAAATATCAAAATCTTTTTCCTCCAAGGGCTTACCCAAATGCACAGTTTGTCTTGCGCTATCAGGCCAATCGTAATGTGGGCAATCAACAGTGATCTTACCGTTTTTTGCAACAGTCTTACCCCGAGCAATAACGTGTTCAATTGGTAATGTTTTTAAATCAGATGTTATAATCATATCTGCACGACGTCCCGGTGCAATACTCCCAAGCTCCCGTTCCAATCCAAAATGTGTGGCTGTATTAATAGTTGCCATCTGTAAAGCAATAAGCGGGTCACATCCACAGTCAATCGCGTGGCGAACTACCCGGTTCATGTGTCCATCGTTAACAAGGGTTTCTGCCATACAATCATCAGTGCATAAAATAAAATTTCGTGGATCAATACCCCGTTCTGTAATTGCCGTAATCTGAGTTTCAACGTCGTACCATGCAGAGCCCAATCTCATCATAGAGCGCATTCCGTTACGCACCCGAGCCAGCGCATCTTCTTCAGTTGTTCCCTCATGATCATCAGCTGCACCACCAGCAACATAAGCCGAAAATGCAGGCCCCCTGTCAGGCGATGCATAATGTCCACCCACAGTTTTACCGGCATTCATGGTCTCTGCCATCTCTGCAAGCATCTGAGTGTCACCATTTATGACACCAGGAAAATTCATCATTTCTCCAAGCCCAATAATACCAGGCCAACCCATGGCCTCAGCAACATCTTCAGCGCTGATCTCAAAGCCTGTGGTTTCCAGTCCAGGTGCAGATGGAGCACAAGAAGGCATCTGGGTAAAAATATTTACTTGCTGCATTAAAGCTTCATCGTGCATCATCCTTACGCCCTCAAGCCCAAGCACGTTTGCAATCTCATGGGGGTCAGTAAACATAGTTGTTGTTCCATGAGGGATAACAGCTGCAGCAAATTCTGCTGGTGTCAGCATACCACTCTCAATATGCATATGTCCGTCACATAAACCAGGGATCAAATAGCGTCCATTTACATCAAAAATTTCGGTATCTTCACCGATACAATGAGATGCATCAGCCCCAATATAAGCAAATCGTCCTTCAGCAATAGCAACTTGCCAACCATCCAGTACTTCACGTGTTTGAACATTTACAAGTTTGCAATTACGAAATACTCGATCAGCTTGCTCACGTCCCGCAGCTACGGCTATAAGACGTGGGGCAACTTCAGCCCATGATCGAAAAGTTTTGCTCATAGTTATTTTTTCCATTTTTTAAGATCCAAGGCAAGTTTTTAGAAAAAGAATTTTCTAAAGGTACTTATCCTTAAGTTTTTACTGAGGCTTGCCCACATATTAATGCATGATCAAGAATACGCTGGCAGGCTGTATCAAATAAACTGTCTTCAACGCTCAGCGCTAAACGCACCCAGTTATCAAGTGCAGCTCCAAATGCTGAACCCGGCATTACAGCGACGCCAGTTTTCGATAATAAGTCAAAAGCATAAGCTTCTCCACTTAAACCAGTACTTGAAACATCGATTAAAACAAACATTCCCGCTTCTGGTTGGCTCACCTTAAGTCCTGCTATCCCATTCAATCGTGCATAAATAAGTTTAGCACGCATCTCAAATCTCTGGCGCATATCTGCAGCCACTTTTGAGGGCTTCATGAGTGCAATGGCAGTCATATCAGCTATAAAAGGTTGATTACCAAAAAGCATCGTTTCCGCCAAGGGCAGAAGACGTTTTGTAAATTCTTTAGAACCAATAGACCAACCACTACGAAACCCAGGCGCGGCATGAGTTTTAGAAATTGACGATACCACTACAATCCTATCAGCTCCTTTTAGAAAGCCCAATGGCGAGGCGAAATCTACCCCTTCAAACAACATCTCATCATAAACTTCGTCGGATACTATCCATAGATTATGCTCTACTGCCAGTTCTACTATCTCTTTTACCTGCTTCTTTGAGAGTACTGCACCTGTAGGATTATGCGGGCTATTTAACAAAATCATACGCGATTGAGGTGTCAGCTTTTTTGCAATATCATCAGCTGTGATCTGAAAGCCATTTTCAGGAAGTAATGGCACTGGAATCATACTAGCCCCACTGGCCGATATTAAACCAGCATACGTGGCATACATTGGGTCTCCTACAAGTACTTCGTCACCAGTTTCGGTCAATGCCATCAATGTAGCATAAAGAGCAGTCTGTGTTCCTGGAAAACAAAGTATCTGATCAACAGAAATATTTCGCCCTGCACTTTTAGTGTATCGTTTTGAAAGTGCCCGCAAGACCTCAGGCTCACCGTTACCATTTGAATATTTGGTTCGACCATGCGCCATTGCTTCACTGGCCACTGATACCAATTCGGGTGGAGTAGGCACATCTGGTTCACCAATTGTCATTTCGATGATGTCATGCCCATCCTCAGCCATTTGGCGCGCCTGAGAGTACAGCCGCCATTTTTCGCCACCTAATTCTGCCAATCGTTTAGTAATTGAGGCATAACGCATGTTACGTATCTTTTTTGTCTATATTTATGGTATTAATCATCTAGTAGGATCTCAGCCCAAAAATTGAACAATTCATCTATTTCTCACTCCTCATTAACTTATTTCCAAACAACAATTATAACTGTTTCACACACATTTATCACATGTCAATAAATGTTCTGTAAATTTAATAGTCAGCTGTAGCGCAATCAGGTAACTCGAAAAATTTTAATGATTAGGGACTGTTTAAAATTACAAAATACAATTTTTTAAAAATAAAATAGTAACATCAAATGCGACGTGTATTTAGTCGTATTTGCATTTGACATATACCCTCACATTGGCCTCATATGATAATAGATCGAATAACGGAGTGCCATTGATGAAAGACTGTTTAACTTTAGTGAACGGCCACTTAACTGAACAACAAAAAAATGCCTATTGGAATGATGGGTACCTTTTCCCCATCGATGTAGCGAATGAAACTCAAGCAAAAAATTGGCGTAATTCCCTAGAAAAAATTGAATGCGATTGGCTCGATAATGGTCTAACTTTGCCCCTTAATACCTATAAAAGAGTAAATGCGCAGGTGGTTATGCCTTTAGCTTGTGAAATCGGTTTGCATGAACCTATTTTAGATGCAGTGGAAGGAATACTTGGCCCTGATGTAATGCTATATTCTGTTGAGTTTTTAACCAAAGAAGCCCACACAAAACACATAGTAACAATGCACCAAGATCTTGCGTATTGGGGCATGGGTGATATGGATAATATTCTTACAGCGTGGCTTGCATTATCTCCGGCGACAAGTGTCTCAGGCTGCATGGATTTTGTATGTGGAAGTCATAAAAATGAAATTTTATCTCATGAAGATAGCTTTGACGAACATAACCTTCTTTCACGTGGACAGGAGATAAAAGTTGATGTTGCTAATTCAGACAAAGTAGCAGTAGAACTGCGTCCAGGCGCAATGAGCCTACACCATGGCCTTACCATCCACGGATCTGGCCCAAATCAATCCAATGATCGCCGGATCGGTGTTGCTATTAGATATGTTTCTGCAAAAATGCGCAAAGCTGGTGGTGTTAGAGATTATGCTATCTCAGCACGCGGAACATTTAATGATGACAGTTTTACCACTTATGAACCACCTTCCACTCTGTTTAACAAAAAGAGTATGGCTAAGTATGAAGAGATACGTACTGAACAGGCAAAGGTTATGATGGCTGGAGCAAAAAAAGGTAGTGAAATCTATTGAATTTAAGTTTCTTCATCTAAATACAGTTCATTGGTTTGTAATGCTGATCATTAATCCGTAATTTTTATCACGAAAATTAAGATTAGATTTTTTTAAAAAAACAAATAGCAGCACCAAATGTTGTCAAAAAACCAGCTAGAGGCAAGATCGTAACAGCATATTTTTTTGGCATATAGTTTTCCTTGAATTCAATACCTTGTGAAGTAAATTCAAAGTGCCACATTTCCCAATATTTACCACGCATGCCCTCAACCAACTCAAATCCATATATAATCAAAACAATTCCAATCAATATAATCATAAGCTTCCAGAACTGACGTATATATAGTGCCAACCTAGTTGGTAATTTTTCATAAATTAAGTTCAAGGCGATATGTTCATTATCTCTTGCGGTTAAAGATAGCGCTATAAACATTAACCAAATATTACTTAAAACAGTTAGCAAATCACCCCAAACTGGAGGATTTGCGAATACATACCTCATAACAACATTATAGATTGTGAACCCAACCATCAAAGCTAGAAACAACGAACACATTGCTTCTAAAATACGATGAACCAAACGATCAAAATTATTTAATATTTTCAACATAGCGTTCAATCAACCCATCATTTGTGGAAGAAACATCGTCAATTCTGGAATAACAATGATAAAAAATAAAAGTAAAAATAAGCCAACTAGATATGGAATTAATGCAACAGCAACCTCTTCTAGTCGCACTTTTGCAATGGTAGCGGAAGTAAAAAATGCGACACCAACCGGTGGGGTTACAGAACCTATCAAGAAACCAACAATGACTACAACTGCTGCCTGGACCTCTGGAAATCCTGCCTTAGCCATAACATCAACTAAGACTGGACCCACGATTATTATATTTACGGCAGAGTCCATAACCGTTCCAAGAAGAAAAATAAAAAGGATAAGTGCAAGTATGAAAATAATAGGGGAGCCCGTGAGGCTCAGTAGCCAATTTTCAAGATCGCTTATTGCACCTAGTGATGTAAGCAGCCAACTAAATGGTCCAGATGCAGCAATAATGATAAAAACCATCGCTGAATTACGAAATGCCCGCCGGAAAGCGCCAGAACATTCCTTCCATTTAATCGTCCTATAAACAAACACACCTGTAAATAGTGCAACCACTGCTGTAATTGCACCAGCTTCTACAACTGATGCAATACCACCCATAACGGAACCTACTAAAACCACCGGAATAAGCAAAGCAAAGGAGGATCGATATAATTCTTTCCCAGCTCTTCGTGCTGAAAAGCGCTCATCACTTCTTTCAAAATTATATTTTACCGCAAAGAAATGGTTGATTAGCATTATCACAGCGCCAATTAGCAGACCAGGAATAATACCAGCTGCAAATAATGCAGCGACAGAAATCTCAGTAGCATTAGCAAGGACAATCATCATTATACTAGGTGGAATGATGCCGCCAATTGTGGAGCTAACTCCTGTAACAGCAGCCGAAAAAGCAGGAGGATATCCAGCTTTTTTCATAGCGGGTAATACTAACGCACCAACTGTAGCTGTATCAGCGACAACGGATCCATTCATCCCTGCAAAAAACATACTTACAAGCACATTTACTTGAGCCAGACCACCACGCATTCGGCCAATCAATGCCCTACTTAATGCAACCAACCGATCTGTAATCGTAGCACTTGTCATTAACTCCCCAGTCAACATAAAAAAGGCAATTGCAGTTAATGGAACAGAGTCAATTGCGTTAAACATTTGGCTAGGGATTAAGACGAGAGGCACTGCGTCAGTTATCAAAATATAAAAGAAAGGTATTAAAATTAAAGTAAATCCAATGGGAGCACCACAAAGGATAAAAAACAGCAACAATACAAGTAGAAATATACTTACCATGAAAACTCACATATATGAAAATTAAATTGATGAAAAGATCACCTAGTACTGTGTAATAGCCTAAATGATCTTTTCATATTATTCTGGATAACTAATTACAGTGCACCAGCTTCTTCTAGCTGAGCAACAAAACTATCCATTCCTTGCTCCAAAAGTACTCTTCTAGCAACATCTGGTTCAAAAGTACCTTTTGCATCTAACCAAGCGCCAATAGCCCCTGCTCTCCATTGTGTTAACTCATCTTCAGTGGGTACGTACCATTCATTCGCAGATGCTTTGATGATATCTTCTCCATTTTTGATCCAAGCATTGTCTAGCTCGTTAACTTTTTCTCCATAAGCGTCGGCAGCTTGATGTAACCATTCACGCTGTTGATCAGTCATTGCATTATACTGATTTGAATCCATGGCTAAAATATTTCCAGACCACATTCCACCAATTTCCGTGAAATATTTCGCAACTTCATGCAACTTAGCAACTTCCTGCCATGGACTAGCAACATACTGTCCCTCAACTACACCTGACTGAAGACCTTGATATAATTGACTCCAATCATAGGGAGTCGGAACTGCACCCCAGTTTTTGACAAGCATAAATTCAACAGGACTCTTCGTAGTACGCCACTTCAAACCTTTCATGTCGTCAGGAACTCGGACTGACTTCGTTGCATTTCCAAGCTGCCTAAATCCACCACTTGAGTATACAGAAAGGCAAATATGTCCAGCATTCTCAAGCGCAAGTTTGCACTGTCTTTCTGCCAACCAATCATTCGATATTCGTTTTGCATCTTCGAGTGATTTAAAGATGAAAGGCAAGTCAAAGATTGCCAACTCTGATCCAAAATTACCATAGTTTGCTGTAGAACTAGTCCACAAAGCAATGAGACCCTGATTAGCCTGTTCACCACATTTCTGTTCTGCACAGAGTGTTTTTTGATAGTATGGTTCTATAGTAACCTCTCCACCAGACGCTTTTTCCATGGCTGGTATTAATGCCTGGTCTATGGCGTCACCAATAGGCATACCGAGCCTACCTGTAGTCCCAAGTTTAAGTGTCAAATCTGCAGCAGCGCTCTGCGCAGAAAAAGTAGTTATAGACGCTATGACGAGCGCCTTGAAAATGTGTTTTGTACTCATGAATTCGATCCCTCATCAATTAAATTTCATGATTGCATCATTCATTGCAACCCTTGCCAAAGAAAGAGACAGATGCTTAGAATGAAAAGGACAGATGGTTTTGCTAGAGACATGAGGTTTCGCAGTCGATTAAAAGTAAGACAGAAAAATTGCCCGCTCTAATACAATTGCAGTTTTTGTTTATATATGAAGGAGGCCAATTTGGGTTCAACAACGCCACGTTTTTTGAAACTTCCTGAGGCTTCAAATCTAAGCCTTAGGGATCAAATCTGTGAAGTAATTAGCTCAGCAATAATCTCCAAATCATTAGCTCATGATCGTCCACTACCATCATGCCGTGATTTGGCTAATCAGTTTAAAGTATCAAGAAATACTGTATTTGCAGCCTATAACAAATTGATTGACCTCGACTTTCTTGTTTCTCGAAACAGGTCAGGCTATTTTATCAATCCACAAATGGCTAACTTAACTAACCTACAAAATAAACGAAGCGCTGCTGCTCAAGATGAAATACCTTGCATAGTAAGTTTTCCACCAACTGAACTCAGTCCTGTAGTTAATCCATTGGATTGGAATTCTTATCCTTATCCGTTTATCTACAACCAAATCGATCCAGATCTTTTTCCAGTGGGCAGTTGGCGTGAATGCACCAGGCAGGCCTTGGGAAGGACAAAAACTCCAATCTGGGCAAGTGACTCGGTAGAAAGTGATAGTCCCCAACTAATCCAACAACTTCGACAACGTTTATTAAACACGCGAAGTATATATGCAGAAGAAGATGAAATACTGATCACATTGGGATCACAGAACGCTCTCTTTATTCTTGGTACTATTTTTTCTAAATTTGGGAAACCCATTGCACTCGAAGACCCCGGATTCTTTGGTGCACGCAATGCTTTTCGCATGTCAGGGAGTGAACTTATTGGTGTACCAATAGATGGTGATGGCATTATCCCATCTGAAATTCCAAATAAATGCCAATTGCTTTTCACCACACCAAGCCATCAGTTTCCAACGATGGTTACCATGAGCCAATCACGTCGGAAAGAATTATTAAAAGCTGCAGTCGACAAAGATTTTCTTATCATTGAAGACGATTATGAAGCTGAAATGAATTACTTTTCGCAATCTTCCCATTCAATGATGTCCATGGATACAACTGGACGTGTAATTTATGTTGGTAGCCTGTCAAAAACACTCTCACCCGGCATTCGATTAGGATTCATTGTTGCGCATAGAGATATTATCCGCGAGGCTCGAATTGCACGTGGGGTAATGATGCGACACCCCCCTACTATAGTCCAAGAAATTGTCGCATTATTCTTTCAACTTGGTCACTACGATGCTCACCTTAACAATATTGAGAGGCGTTACCAGAAACGATGGCAAGCAATGGATATTGCCTTAGGTAAACACTTGAATATGCTAAAGCGCACAAAATCCAAAGGTGGAACTTCATTTTGGCTAACAGGTCCAGAAGGATTTGATGCATCTATCCTAGCTAGTCGTTTGAGAGCTAAAGGCGTCTTAATTGATCGCGGTCAAGACTACTACTTAAACTATAATGAAAAGCGAAACTTTCGTCTTGGGTTTGCCTATGTTCCCGTTTCCAAACTGGAAGATGGAGTTAAAATTATCGCAGAGGAAGTTCGGGCAATGTTATGAGTGCACAAAATTACTACAATTACATCTGTCCCTTCGAAATGCACAACCTGTCTCTATCCAACCTCGCAAAATCTCAGCTATTTTGGTTTAAATACTTCTTTACTGAAAACCAAAACTAGGAATTGACGACTTGACAGACCGTATTGAAGACAACCCAGAAATAAAGCCATTCCAGTTTTTAGTCTCTGAAGAAAACCTGGAAAATATTATGCACCGAGTTGCACATTTTCCCTGGCATGAAATGCCCGATGATGGTGGGTGGGATTATGGAACCAATTTTGATTATTTAAAAGAGCTATGTGCATATTGGGTCAATGAGTTTGATTGGTCTGCCCAAGAGGCTAGAATTAATTCTTTTTCTAACTTTAAGGCAAAGGTTGATGGAATCGATATGCATTTTATTTTTGAAAAAGGAAGTGGTAAAAATCCAACTCCTCTTTTAATCAGCCATGGCTGGCCAGGATCGGTATCTGAGTTTTATGATCTAATCGAGCCCCTTGCTCACCCCGAAAGATTTGGTGGCAATGTTGAAGATGCATTTAGTGTGATTGTGCCCTCACTGCCTGGATTTGGATTTTCTGGAAGACCACCACGTCCTTATGGACCTCGCAAGATGGCTTCAGTTTTAAACACATTAATGACAGATACTTTGGGATATGATAAATACCTCGCTCAAGGTGGTGACTGGGGCGGGGCAATCTGTTCATGGTTAGGCTACGACCATGCTAAAGCGTGCACAGGCATTCACATTAATGTATTAACAATGCGTCACCCTGATGGGCCTCAAACAGCTGAGGAAAAAGCTTGGGAAGCCCAGTTTGATAATGATCAAATTATGCAGAATGGATATCGCACCCAACAGGCAACCCGCCCTCAAACTTTGAGTTATGCAATGGTTGATAGTCCCGTGGGACTTGCAGCATGGTTAATTGAAAAGTTTCATGATTGGGCAGATGTAAAAACTGGTTGTATTGAAAGTGCCTTTTCAAAAGATGAATTACTCACAAATATTATGATTTATATCACCACACGCACATTCAATTCTGCATCTTGGATTTATTATGGTCGGCGTGAAGAAGGTGGTCGAATTTTATCAGAAAAAGGTCACAGGGTTGAAGTACCCACAGGTTGTGCCGTCTTCCCAGCAGAAATGCTAAATTGGCCACCCCGATCATATGCAGAAAGAATTTACAATATTCAACACTGGACGGAAATGCCTCGTGGAGGCCATTTTGCCGCAATGGAAGAGCCACAGATGCTGTTGAATGATATACGTAAATTTGCACAAACTTTACGTAATAAAAATTCTACAAACACATCTAAAAAACTTGAAAAACATTTATAATCGATGGAGAAAAAATGACACTTACGCATGCTGAATATAAAACCATTGCAAACAATATTCGTCCAAATGGACAAGCTTTTATTGATGGTAAATTTTGCGATGCCGCTGATGGTACAAAATTTGAAACCACTAACCCAGCGACGGGCCAAATCTTAGCCAATGTAGCCCATTGCAAAGCAGCTGATGTTGATCGTGCCGTAGCTGCAGCACGTCGTGTATTTAATGCAGGAACATGGAGCCGTGCAGAACCTGAAGAACGTAAAGAAGTGCTTTTAAAGGTTGCGGCTTTAGTTCGCGAACATACACATGAACTAGCAGTTCTTGAAAGTTTAGATACAGGTAAAACAATAAACGACTGCATGGACGAAATTGGTGGTGAGGTCGTAAACTTCTTTCAGTGGTACGCTGAATTAGCAGATAAGAGTTTTGGTAAAATCGCTCCAACTGGCCCAAGTGCTTTAGCTTTGATTGTAAAAGAGCCAGCTGGTGTAGCGGGAGCTGTTTTACCTTGGAATTTTCCACTCGTAATGGCGGCTTGGAAAATAGCACCTTCACTTGCTGTTGGTTGCTCTGCTGTCATTAAACCAGCCGAACAAACACCTTTAAGTACAATCCGGTTGGCTGAACTTATGCAAGAAGCTGGAGTACCTGATGGTGTTATTAACATCCTTCCTGGTTACGGTGAAACCGCAGGTAAGGCTATTGGCATGCATAATGATATAGATACTGTTTCCTTTACCGGTTCTAGCGAAGTTGGCCGAATGTTTATGCGCTATTCTGGAGATAGTAATTTAAAAGGTGTCGGTTTAGAAATGGGTGGGAAAAGCCCATTTATAGTACTTGAAGATGCTATATTGGATGATGAACTTATCGAACATGCTGCAATGTCAGCATTTTGGAATGGTGGACAGAACTGTTCAGCTAATATGCGCCAGTTGATCGCTGCACCACTTGTTGATGAATTCACTAGACGAATTATTGAGCGTGTGAAAGCTTTCAAACTTGGTGATCCATTGGATCCAGCCACTGATATTGGATCAATGATCACAAAAGATCATAAAGAAATGGTAATGAGTTACATTCAATCAGGACTTGCTGAAGGTGCTGGAATGTTAATGGGTGGAGAAAGTGATTTCCCTGGGCACTTTATTAAACCTACAGTCTTTGAGAATGTTACCCCTGAGATGAAAATCGCAAAAGAAGAAATCTTTGGTCCAGTATTAGGTATCATTTCAGTTGAAAATGCAGACGAAGCTCTGAGAATAGCCAGTAATACAGATTATGGGTTACATGCTACTGTGTTCACACAGAACATTGATCAAGCTCTACACATGGCCCGATCGTTACCCTGTGGAACGGTTTCTGTGAATGGATTTTCTGAAGGTGACATCAAAACACCATTTGGAGGGTATAAACAATCTGGTTCACTTGCGCGAGATAATGGGACTGAGGCAATTGAGCAATATTTACAGACAAAAACAATTTGGGTACAAACTAAAAATACTTAATTTGATCAAAAAAACAAAGTAGTTAACACTTAATCTTTCTTCACGCTCTATAGATTAGTCGCAGAGCGTGAAGCAGAAATTCGTTATTAGAGTTACAAAATCTGAACTTATATAAATATCATCACTCTAACCCATTGATGCGTGAAATTTGTTTAGCACCTGGCGTTTATACCCGCTCTTGCATTTTGCTAAAAGAACTGTTCAGGTTTAGTTATGAACGATAACAAACCTAATCTTGATTTAGCCTATGCTCTTGAGACAGTTCAAGATAACCGTGAACTTTACGCATCCTGGGCCTGTGACTATGATAAAGATTTTGCATCTGCCATGGATTATATTTTGCCCAATCAAGTAGCACAAATATTTTTAAATATGGGAGGCACTGGACCAGTACTCGATGTGGGGGCTGGCACAGGCTTAGGCGGTCAGGCCCTTGCAAAATTAGGCATAGATCCAATTGACGCATTAGATCTGTCAGATGAAATGTTAGAAATAGCTGCGAAAAAGAAAATTTACCGAAGTCTTTTTACCTCAGATATTACCCAACGGATAGAAACTAGTAACTATCTTTATCAAGGGGTTATTTCATCCGGAACATTTACACATGGTCATGTAGGTCCAAACGCTATTGATAACTTACTATCAGTGGCAAGTACGGGTGCTTTGTTTGCTCTTTCAATAAACAAAAAACATTGGTTTGAAAAAGGATTTGCAAAAAAATTTGAAACTCTAAGCAGCCGTATTGAAAAGCTTATTCTTCATGATGTTGAAATATACGGTGAGAATTCAAAAGGAGAGCATTCTGACGATCTTGGTGTCGTTGCAACTTTTTGCAAGGTATAAGATAAAGTGCTTATTATAAAATTATTCTACACTTAAAATTACTCCTACTTTAATAAACAATTTCTATAAATGAGAATATAATGACACACCTTTGGATACGAGCCGAGGAGCGCCCAAACGAGAAACGAGTAGGAGTAACACCTAATGGAGTGAAATCTCTGCTCCAAGCTGGTTTTGATGTGACCATTGAACGTGATTCAACACGTGCAATTAGCATTAAATCCTATTCTGGAGCACAAGTTGCTGGCACAGGTGATTGGAGGTCAGCACCTAAAGAAGCAATTATTATTGGGCTCAAGGAATTACCCGAAGAAATAACACCATTGCATCATCGCCATATAATGTTTGGTCATGCCTTTAAAGATCAACCAGATGGGCAAAAGCTATTGGAAAGATTTCAGACAGGTGGTGGTACGCTATATGACCTCGAGTATCTAACCGATGATACAGGCCGTAGGGTAGCTGCCTTTGGATACTGGGCAGGATATGCTGGAGCTGCAGTTGCTATAAAAAGTTGGGCCGCAGCACAAAAGAGTAATATCTGTCAGCCATTACAAACTTTTGCTTCGGCAAAAGATCTCAATGCCGATGTGGCATCAGATCTCGGAAAGAAAAAACCTAGCGTTATAATAATTGGTGCAAACGGCCGCGTCGGAAGTGGTGCACAAGATTTTTGTGCAGCATTGGGTGCATCAGTGACATGTTGGGACGTTGAGGAAACTGCTCATGGGGGGCCATTTCCTGAAATACTAGATCATGATATTTTTCTAAATTGTATTTTAGCTAATAAAAACACACCAGTCTTTGTCCCTAAGAAAGCAAAAATAGGTCCTCGGAAACTCATGGTAATTGGCGATATTGCTTGTGATCCTGGAAGTTTTTATTCCCCAATCAAAGTCTATGATTGTGCAACAAGTTGGGAAAAACCTGCTTTACGGGTTCATAAAGATAAGATTTTAGATATAACCGCTATTGATAATTTGCCCTCACTTCTTCCCAGAGAAAGCTCTGAAGATTTCGCAGCTCAGCTATTGCCACACCTCATGATGCTTCAAGAGATTGAAAAAGGTGTATGGGGCAAGGCCTGTGCAATATTTAACGAATACATATCAAGAACCAATGCGGCTAAAAGATAGTCTTAATTTTTAAAGATACGTAGTAAATTTATTTGCACAATAATCTCATACAAGAAATATCATATACCCATATGCATTTGAATTTGTGTGGAAATATAATCAAAAGATTTTTTGATTTCTGTTAATGGGTTTAAAAGATTATGGATTTCTGGTGAAAAGCATTCAAATGAAATTGGGCCTATGTACCCTGCCCCAAGAAGCGCACCAATCTGTTCAACATTGCCGATCCGGTCTTTCGTATCAACTAAAACACGGTGCTCATCTTCCATATGCATAAAACCTAAGTTATGATCAGAAACACCAGAAATATGAACTATGCCAGTCATTTCAGGATAGATCGGCCCCCCATCTGCAAGCGTGTGGTGGAAAGTATCATGTACGATGCGCAAATGTTCATTCCCACCAATCGAACTAATCATTTCGACGAGTTCAGTTTTCGAACGTAAAGACGATCGTTGAAATCCGAGCGGTTCAACAAGGCCAACCATATCAGCATCTTTAAGTAAGAGTAATACGCCTTCAAGCGCAGACAATAAATTTGATCGACGCTTACCTGTCTCAAAAACTTGGCCATTGTTTAATGGTATAAGACTTATTGTTTCTGCTCCTGAATCTTTGGCAATTTCTATTAACGACTTAACGGCATCTTCACGATGGCGCGACCAATCATTGAAAGGGTAGACTTGACTCAAACCAAAGATACGAAGTCCCTTATCTGAAGCAATACGCCCCGCCTCTCTGGGCTCAATGTCATCAAACAATGTTCGATTAATATCATTGCGCACTTCCACCCCTGAACACCCTAGATTTGATGCAAGATCAAGAAACTTCATATAATCAAGATTAGGAACAGTCATATGATTTAACGCTGTTTGCATGTTACCCTCATAGCGATCAAAATTCTTAAGAAATTACCAAAATAATAATCTATTTTAGAGCATCATAGAAGACACAATCTAAGCAAGTAACTTGTTAGCTTTAAATCTGATAATTTATATAAATTAGGGGCTTTGAAGATTTTCAAAGCCCCTAAGTAATTAGCCAAACATGTCTGCAGTTATTCCTGCGTACCATCCTTCAGATTCTTCATAAGTGGCTTTTCGCAATTCAGCACTTTCATTAGTTGCTGAAATAAACCCATCGACCTTTGCAATCTTCTCAGCAGTTGCCTTGTATGTTGCCCCAACTTTTATGCCGTCATTTGCATGAACCAATGACCAGCAAGTATTTGAGAACTTTGCAGGGAATACTTTAGAACCCGTCAATGAACCCCGTACAGCATTTGCACAAACCTTTGCCTGACTGTTAGCGGAGAAACCAGATTTAGGCATATCGCCCTGTTGAGACGCATCTCCTAATACATAGATATCAGCATTTGCTTTCGTCGACATATCGGATGCATTTACTGGTGCAAAATTACCTTCAGTAACACCAGCTAATTCTGCAATACGTCCAGCTTTCATTGCGGGAATAACATTACAAACATCAACTTTAACGGTTTCACCATCGATGCTAACTCTCATTCCATGGGGATCAACAGATACATTTCCTCCACCAAAATCACTACTAATCCATTCAATCATACCATCATAATGCTTTGCCCAACCTTCTTGGAACAATCCCTGTTTAGAAAATTTTGGCTTGGGGTCTGCAACAATAATCTTAGCTGTGGGGTTATTATATTTTAGATAGTGTGCGACCATCGAAACCCGCTCATAAGGCCCTGGAGGGCAACGGTAAGGATTTGGTGGTGCAACCATTGCATAGGTTCCACCCTGTGGCATTGATGCTATTTGAGCTTTGAGTAATTCAGTTTGAGACCCCCCTTTATAGGCGTGGGGCATTGCATTTTGGGATGACAAATTCCAACCCTCAACAGCATCATCTATAAAATCAATGCCTGGTGATAAAATTAATTTATCATATGGCACCGAACTGCCACTAGCTAATGATACAGTCTTGGAATCGCGGTCTACACCAACAGCCCAATCATGAACAACATTTACGCCCCCAGCGGCAATTTTACCATATGAATGGCCAAGATCATCGATAGATTTAACGCCACCTAAATATAAGTTAGAGAAAAAGCACGTATAATACATGCGAGATGGCTCTACTAACGTGACATCAATTTTACCTTTACTATCCTTAGATATATAGCGGGCAGCCGTGGCGCCGCCAGCACCACCTCCAATAACAACAACTCTAGGCTTAGCATGACCATCAGCAAATACAGTTGGTGCAGCCAAAGTGGATGCAGCTATAACACTATTACCCATAAAAATTCGTCTATTTATTTTCATATTTCCTTCTCCCTAAGTTTGGCCTCTTAATTGAGGTCTTTAAAATATGCAGCAAGTGCTGCGATTTCTTCGTTAGTTAATCGTCCTGCCATCATTTGCATGACAGGATGTGGCCTTTGCTTGTTCTTGTAAGCATGCATCGCAATAACAAAATCTTTAGTTTGCCATGCATTAATTCCAGGAATTCCATCGTCCAAACCACTACTTTGGTGGCAAGTCATACATTCACTAGCTAAATATTCACCATATTCTGGGTCGCCTACAATTGATAAGATTGTTGGATCAACATTCTGGTTTTTATTTTTTACAAAATTTTCAAACTCTTTAATTTTTGTACCATCTTTAGAAAATTCAGATAAATATAATAACAGATTTTTCCTATCATCTTCGTTTCTCAATCCACGAAAACTCATTTGGGTTTTCGCAATTAATCTTTTTGGGTTTTCAATGAATGAACTTAAAGTTTCATTGTTCCAGACCAAACCCTCTTCACCAGCCTGGACCATACTCTTAGAGTATTTCACTCCAGGCACACCACCTGCAGTGCGACCATAAATATTATTTAGTTGGGGGCCCACACGATTTTCAGCACCCTCACCAATTTGATGGCAGTTTTCGCACTTTTTAAATATTTTTGCACCGCTAGAAATGGAATAAATACTTTCAGCATAAGCACTCCCATGAATGAGTGTAACCAATAGTAATAAGACCAATTTGCAGTACAAATATATTCCTTTTCATGATGATTCGGACATTAAGCTATCATGAAAAGCGTAAAACAGCCTAATCAACACAAATATATGAATTTATAAGAGCTAATTCTAATTCGTCACAGCATGAAATTTATGACTCACAAAGAGCCAGAGTTTAATACCTAAAAGGCTTCTCTAGCTCTTCTGATTGTGAGTATAAATTTGGGATAGTTTACAGCATTAAAATTGAAGTAGGGAAGGCTCTGAGCCCATCCTAATTTATTAATCAGAAAAACTATATTTTTTAATCTGGTTTGTAACCACCTTTAATCCAAGACTTAATAAGCTGAGTAAACTCAGAACACTTATCTTGATAAAAAAAGTGCCCACAATCTTTAAATATAGTCAGACTGCTATTTGGCAATCGCGAATGTAACTGCTCTGCATTATCTGCTTTCAAAAACGCATCTTGCTCACCCCACAAAATATGAACAGGAATATTTATATCATCTAAATGCGGATGTATGTCTTTACACCCAATGGGGTATCCTTTGAACCATTTCGTAACCTGCCCAATTCTGCCAGAGTAAGAAGCTGCGTAATCACTGACCTCTTCTGCAGAGGGACTGTAATTCAAATAACCTAACTGGTTAGCACCAGCTATAAAAGCTGGTGCACCAGTCATTTTAAATACAAAACGCCAAAATCGTGAATGAATCATCTTTCTAACGAGACTTCCATCAGCAGATGGCAGAACACTTGGACCAGCACCTATTAAAATACTCTTAGCTTTATGATCTCGATGTAAAACATAATGTAGTGCGACGGGCATCCCAACATCTGGCGCCACAATATGGACATCAGACATATCAAGCTCTTTAATGAATTTTTGTAAAAAAGCACTTTGTGCTTTAAATGTCATGTAGCTCATACCACCTTCACTTTTACCAAAACCAGGTAAATCCAATGCAATCATATTGGCGGTAGCAGACAATGCTGACCATGTTTTGTCATAACAAAGAATGCTCTGAGGCAATGGACTAAGAAATAAAACTGTTGGTCCATCTACATTGCCACCGGTCGCGTATCGGATTTTTACACCATCTAAACTCATATTCTTGGGTTTCATCATAAAATTTGCAGGATCATAATTGACCTTGCCAGCTCCCTTTGAACGTCTGGACCAAAGTTTATAAAATTCCGGTGTAATCATCATCAAGCTGGCGGCATTTAAACGTCCAAGAACGCCTATAGGATCTTTTTGCATAGTTTTTCTTTCAGGGCTGGTATCTACTTAATTTTTTCCGTAACTTAAGGTACGAAAATATGATGTCAAGAATAAATACCTACAGGTACGATAATGAGCCAAAGCCAAACGCCACTTCGTGGTCGCCCAAAAAAACTTGATCGTAATTTAATATTACAATCTGCTTTGATGGAATATTGGACTAAGGGACCTTCAAATGTTTCTATTAATGATATCTGCAAATTAACTGGCGCATCTAAACCTGGAGTATACCGGGAATTTAGCAACGACGACGGATTAAAAAAAAGTGCTCTAGAAACTTATCAGACACTCGCAGTTCAACCCCTATTAGATATCCTTTATTCAGATAAGCCTGTTTCAGAAACTATAGATGCAGCTATCAGTTTTATCACGCAAGATCGCAAATCTATGGGTGTCCCTAATGGTTGCTTATTAGTCATGATGACAGCACAATCTGAACAATTAGGCAGCTCTACTCTTGAAGAACTTAACAGAATTAGAGCAAATCTCTTCACTGCATATTTTTCATGGGTAAAACGCGCCAAGTTAGAGGGTGGGTTTTCAGACCTTGAAACAAATGAAACAGCTCTCTATCTCGAAAATCAACATATCGGCGCAATGCGCATGCAAAGGGAAGGCATTTCAAATGAAACTATTGCAAATGTTTTATATTTTGCTTTTAAAATGGCATTTTTCAGAAAGCCTAAGAAACTTTTAAATTAACAATTTTTAGTAATCTTCCGATATTCAATCTATTAAATTTATTGTGCAAGATTTCCACCTGAGTAGAAAAGCCAACCCAAACCACTTGCGAAAATAGCTATACCTGCGATGCTGTGTAGGGCAATAGTTTGCATAAATCCATTGGGCCGCAAATATGCGTAAGCAAAAATAAAACTACCAATAAAAGTCATAAACCAAACAACAATATGCCAATACATGAGATGGCCAAATGAGAACAATAATGCATTAATTAAAATTGCTTGTCGCTGACTTGAGAAAAGGTAACCATACCGTTCAAAAAATAAAGCCCGGTATATTAATTCCTGGGGTATTACTAAAAAAATAGGATATAAAATTGCTATTGCAACCATGACATATGGTGCATTGATAATAATAAACCAAAAACGTTCTGGTAAAATTATCCAGCATATCAAACTAGCAAAGATAAACGTGATTACACCAAGGATAATTATTGGCTTAATCTTTACACTTCCAGTTAAACTTCTCCAAAAAAATCCTTTGGTAAAATATAATAATATTGCACCAGCAAATGCACTCATAGACAACACTGGGTACAAAGCATTTGGAGGAAGAAAAATTGCTAAAACAAAAGGTATAAAAATAAAAAATAGAATTAACTCAGTAATATGAATTATTTTTGAAATTTTCACACAAGCATCATTCCGTTTAGCATAGCCCAATAAAATGAGGTGTTTGTCATTCGCGTTTCATCACTGGTGTAACTTCTAGGTGTCCCATCTCCAGAATTGGGTCAAATGCAGCATCTAATGCCTCAAACGTATCTGCCTCACAAACGATAAACAAAGTATGTTCTAATCTGTTTGAATACTGTGCATGAACTTTCACACCATGGTTTCCAAGATTAGCTAAAGTTTCTTTAAAAAGTGGGCCTTTCTCAGGATCATGTGTTTGGCAAGTTGAATAATCATGTGAAGACTGAATCATAAATAACATTATTTGTTCCTTTTCATTAATAAGCTTTAGTAACAAATTGAGCTTAACAATGGAAGGCATTCAACTAGTTTAGACGTAAAGATGAGTATATATTTCCTTTTTATCAATCAAAATTTCAGCAAAAAAGTAAAATTACCTATTGATTTTCTGTGGAGCAAATTAGAACTATTAGATTAAATTAGTTTATCAATAGTATAATCAAATAAACTTTTTGATCACTTCAGATATCTCCCTTTTGCCTTACCACGATAAAAATCTGCGGCTAAGTCTGGGACATCTGCATCATCATAAACACCCAGCATTATTCCAACGTCGCTGTCCATTTCAAACTTTTTATGAATGCTTTTATCTTCAATAGTAGTACGTTGAGCCATACGGCGACCCCATTGTGCCAAACGTTGATACATCATTTCAATGATGTCTTTATGTGTGCTTTGTCCACCCAAATCGTTTAATTCATTTGGATCGTTTTCCAAATCAAATAACATCGGACGGAATCCACCTTCAGCGTGCATAAATTTCCAGCGTTTGTCCGCCACCATAAATAGGCGTGCATCTCTGATGCTAACACCTAATGTCTTCGCCATTTGCTGTTGTGAATAATCATATTCTGAGACAACGAATTCACGCGGTTGCTCAACAACCTGCCCATGAATAATTGGCCACAGGGATTTTCCTTCAAGTATATGATCAGGCACTTCGCCCGATGCATGTTCAACGAAGCTGGCTGTTAAATCGATTGCCTCAACCAGTGCATTGCTAACTATACCGCGTGTTGCATCTGCTTCGCTGGAGGGATCATAAACGACCAGAGGAACCTTGACTGATTGTGCATGGAAAAGATCCTTTTCACCAAGCCAATGATCACCCAAATAATCGCCATGATCAGAGGTAAGCACGATAATCGTATTTTCCATTTGGCCACTGTCTTCAAGGTATTTAAACAACCGACCCATCTGATCATCACATTGTTTGATTAAGCCCATATAGGCAGGAATTACGGTTTCGCGCACTTCATCGCGCGAAAAGCTCTGACCAATCGTGTTTTCCATGAATGCTTTATAAACGGGGTGTGGATCATCACGTTCACCCTCTGCACGAATGGCATCAGGTACATCTGCTGCCGTATACATATTGTTATAAGGCGCAGGAACAATGTAAGGCCAATGTGGTTTAATATAACTTAGGTGGCACAGCCATGGCTTATCATCTTGTGCATCAATAAATTTCATGGCTTCCGAAGTTAGCCACGGCGTTTCACTGTCTTCCTCACGAATATTCGCAGCAGTTCCTGCATATTTCATGAACCAGCCAGATGTCATCTGATCATCTTCATCCACTCCAGCATTAGCAAAATCTGCCCAAGGATTTTCGCCTTCATATCCCTGTGACTTTAAGAAATTATTATATGGCGATACTTTGTCATCATAAAACCCATCTGGCCCATAAGCCCACAATCCATCATCTCGCAACCAAACGTCAAATCCTGCCTCTGAAACTCGTGCACCAATCACACTGTCGGGAGCAAGCCCTAAGCGTTTCATACCATCAGCGTCCACCTTCATGTGTGTCTTACCAATCAGCCAGCAATCCATTCCAGCCTTACGCAAGTGGTCACCTAAAGTCAGCTCTCCAACTTTAAGTGGTACATTATTCCATGCCGCTCCGTGCGAACTAACATACCTTCCAGTATACGTAGACATACGCGATGCACCGCATACTGGAGACTGCACATAACAGTTCGAAAACCTAACGCCCATTGATGCCAAGCGATCTATATTTGGCGTTTCAAGCGTTTTGTGGCCTGCACAAGAAAGATAATCAAAGCGCAATTGGTCAAACATAATAAATAAGATGTTCTTGGTCATATCTTTATTATAAATTCTAATAATTATAGTTTGTCCAGCTTGATCTGTTATTTCATTGTGGGTAGAGCTACTATTGTAAAATTTTGTTGATACATACTACCAACTATTTATTAAAAATTAGGCTTCACTGCGTGGGTTAATAACGCATTGGACGGCTATCTTTTTATCAACTTTTACTTCAATATAATCCCCTGGCTGAACTCTATGCAAACCCAGTGCTGTCCCTCCCAATATGATATTACTTTCTGTTGTTTTTAAACCATGATTGCCCAAATGATTTTCAAGCCAATTTAATGAAGATTTTGGGCTACCTTCCATTGGCCACAATTCACCAGAATCTATCACTGTTCCATTAATTTCTAAAGAAAGAAGAGATGTTTTATCATATATTTCAGGTAAAGTTCGCCAAATTTTATTTGATAAAACTATACCCCTATTGAGACCATTGTTTGCAATTAATTCAGACAATGATTTCTTTGGTGCACGGAAAATAAAATTATGTAGTTCAATTATTGGAAAGACTGAAACTATATTACCATTTTCCCCTACTTCGATTGCCATCTCTGCTTCAACAGCCAGATTTAAGAAATGATCAGAGTTCAATTTTACACCACTTTTATGTATCTCTGTATCAAACAAAGTTCCGCGAATAGGCCCCTGCATACCAAAAAGTTTTGTTGTTCCTGGGCCTGTACATCCTACTTTATAACCTATTACTTTTTCACCTGCCTCCAACCTTAAGCTGACTACTGCATCTTGAACAGCGTAGGCTTCTTCAATTGTCAGGGCAAAATTTTCTTCACCAAAACAAGTGCCAGGATTTACATGCTTATAATCTATTAGCTGTCGGCGGGCTAATTCGTCTAAATTGTATATCATTTTTCTATCAATATTATTTTGTACAGCGATGATTTACTCATTTTGAACTCTCAGCTTCCTAAATGCAATATGTAGACGCGAGCTTAAGCCCCTTTTAATGGTTTAATTCACTCAATCTCATATCATGTTACAAAAATCACAAACCACGGTCAGTGCGCTCAACACGGTCTATATTGAGGAACAGGAACTAAAATGTGCCTGTAAAGGTGATAAATGCAAAGGCACATTGGGTTAGTATCACTTGCGGAGAATTGAATGATGATAAGTATGGCGATTTGGTGCTCTCAAAGTTGTAATAAAAAACGTTTGACTCTCCACTTACTGGAAGGTTTAGACGTTAAAAAACAACTATAGGATCAGTACATTTCATGAAATTGGTTATCGCAATTGCAGCCGTTCTGGTTACGGGTGGCATTGGCTACACGATGTGGCCCTCACCCCCCCAAACAAACACGACTGACAATGCTATCAGCATGGAAGGCAGACTCCTTGCTAATGTTATTTTGCCCAAAACTCTGTCTCAGAACGCCCAAAGCGGGAAGCGCGGCTTTGAAGCTAAATGCGCCACATGCCATGGAGTGAATGCAGCTGGTCAAGATGGCGTAGCGCCACCTCTTGTGCACAAAATTTACGAACCTAGCCATCATGGAGATGAAAGCTTTCAACGTGCAGTATCCATGGGCGTTCAAGCCCATCACTGGCGATTTGGGAATATGCCCCATGTAGAAGGATTGACACGAGGTGATGTCAAAATGATAATCTCCTATATTCGCGAACTGCAACGATCAAATGGAATCAACTAATTTTCAATAAAATAGGAAAAAAAATGAAGAATTTTCTGCTTTCTGGATTGATAGCTTTTTGGGCAACGGGTGCTATTGCGCACTCCCCGCTCGATGAAACAACACCTGCCAATGAAGCGATTGTGTCAGAGATGCCAACTGAAGTTTTGATGGAGTTCAAAGGCGACATTCGTCTGGTACGAGTTGCCATCACTCATGCTTCTTCAGGAAGCATGGACATGGATCTCGGGGGACAAACTACGTTCACAAAGGAATTTAGATTGCCGATGCAGGACATGGGTGCGGGTGTTTATGTTATTAAATGGCGTGGACTTGGTGCTGATGGTCATGCCCTAAACGGTACTTTTAGTTTCACTGTAGAATAAATATGCCCGATCTTTTTGGACTGGCAGCAATTATCACAAAATTCTTACTTTACCTTGGTGTAATAACTGCAACAGGAACGGTTATGGCCGCCCTTGTGTTTAAGCTTGATCGCACACGTGGTCTGGCAGCCACTTTTGCGGCTCTCGGTTTATTTGCAACGATCCTAAGTTTTTCTCTGCGCGGTGCCAATCTAACCGGTGACGTGAGTGGTATGACTGACCCCATAATGCTGAACCTGTTATGGAGTACACCTGTTGGAACAGCATTGGAGCTTCGTATTGTTGGTCTCAGTCTACTACTGGTGGGTCTCTTCTTGGGCCATATCGGGGCGTTGGCGTCAGTTCTGGGTGGTCTTATCGCATTATTTTCGTTTACTCAAATTGGACACATTTCTGGAAGTGAGGCTGCTTTCATGAAAATTACATTGATGTTGCACCTGCTGGCAATAGCTCTTTGGATTGGAATTCTAACACCACTGAACCGCTTGGTTTCGACATCCACAACACATGTATCTGCAGCGGATGTTGGACATCGATTTGGCCTTATTGCATCCGTTACCGTTCCCCTGTTGATTGTCATGGGTGCTTACATGGGCTACCAACTTGTAGGGTCATTCAATGCACTTGTAGAAACTAGTTATGGGCAGGCTTTAATCATAAAGGTACTTCTGGTTGGCGGTCTTTTAGGACTTGCAGCTGCCAACAAACTTCGGTTCATACCGGCTCTGCGTTTAGGTGATCCAGTCGCCGCAGCTCATCTCTCCAAATCTATATACTTAGAATGGTTCATCATACTCACCGTATTGGGAACAACAGCCATTCTCACGTCAAATCTCACTTTACCAATATAAGAAACCACATGATGCATCAGAACATACTTGGTATCATAATAATGAACTGCTGTTTAAATACTCAAAGTTCTATGAAATGGGTTAATTGGCAGAAAGGGGTATTGCCAATTTTAATAATAATTCCTGCTCTTGATAGCATCATCTCTGATAAAGTTATCTGGAGCACTCCTGTTTTTATCAAGTTAACTTGACTTAAGCTGGAATAGGATGCCAAGCCAGTCGAAACCCACTCCACTAATGACACATTTTAACAGCTTGTGTATTTCTCAATTTTCAAAGTTTAATTTCATTCTTAATAGATTGAGCATTCCTCATGCTTCTCCACCAAACTTTGCCATCAAATGACCAAGCCATTTGTCAAAATCAATCTGTGTACTAAATAAATGATATAATAAATTCAGGAGTCTAACATGGCCGAATGTGGATGCGGGCGTAGCCCAAATGGTAACTGTGTAGGTTGGCACAACTTAACGGAAGAACAGTATTTGGAGAAAAAAGCTGCCTATGAAGAAAAGCAATCTGCTAAATAAATTTTATTGAATGGGGTTACTAAGATAAAATTTTAGTAGCCTCATGAATTACTAAATAATAACATAATCATTATTAACACGATCAACCATCTCCTAAATAAGGTGGACGTGTAGGCTTCTGAAAAATTATTTAATAGTCTAGTTTACATTTATAAAGTATACTATTTTTAAGAAATATTAGCACTCCAAATATACATTTTCTTAGTTGGATGCCATTCAGTTAGTTATATGATTGTGAGATACTTCAATGAGCAAAGACCCACTACTCCAAACTTACCAACTGAAGCATCTTACATTGAAAAACCGGATCATGACGACAAGCCATGAACCTGCATATCCAGAAGACGGCATGCCAAAAGACCGGTATCGAGCCTACCACGAAGAACGTGCAAAAGCAGGAGTTGCACTGACAATGACTGCGGGGTCAGCGGCCGTTTCAAAAGATAGCCCACCGGTCTTTAACAATATTCTTGCCTACAAGGACGAGGTAGTTCCATGGATACAAAACCTTACTGACGGGTGCCATGAACATGGCTGTGCTGTGATGATCCAGCTGACCCATCTTGGGCGGCGAACGACCTGGAACAAGGGCGATTGGCTGCCTTCTGTATCATCATCCAAACATAGAGAACCCGCGCACCGCGCCTTCCCCAAGCTAATTGAAGATTGGGATATTGAGCGGATCATTACAGATTTTGCAGATGCCGCAGAACGGATGAAAGTAGGTGGAATGGATGGCATTGAGTTGCAAGTTTATGGCCATCTGTTGGATCAGTTCTGGTCGCCACTAACCAATGATTTGGTTGGACCATACGGAGCTGATACACTAGAAAACCGAATGCGTTTCCCGATGGATGTGCTTGGCGCAATCCGCAAGCGAGTGGGTTCAGAATTCATCGTGGGGTTTCGTTATACCGCTGATGAAGCACAGAAAGGTGGTATCACAGCGGAAGACGGATTGAAAATCTCTAAAACGCTTGCCGACACAGGTCAGCTGGATTTTTTAAATGTCGTGCGTGGGCGTATTCATACTGATCCAGCAATGACTGATCTTATACCAATCCAAGGCATGAAAAACGCCCCCCATCTAGATTTCGCAGGACAGGTTAAAAAACTGACAGGCATGCCCACTTTCCATGCTGCAAAAATCCCTGATGTCGCCACCGCCCGTCATGCTGTTGAGGCAGGACTATTAGATATGGTTGGAATGACCCGCGCACATATGGCCGACCCACACGTGGTCAAAAAGATCATAGAAGGCCGCGAGGATGACATCCGCCCCTGTGTTGGGGCAACCTATTGCCTTGATCGTATCTACGAGGCAGGTGACGCACTTTGTATTCATAACGCGGCAACAGGGCGTGAATTAACTATGCCACACACAATTCCGCCTGCAGAAAAGAAGCGTAAAGTTGTGATTGTCGGAGCAGGCCCTGCCGGCCTTGAGGCTGCCCGTGTGGCCGCCGAACGCGGCCATCATGTTGTTGTATTCGAGGCTCAACCAGATCCAGGTGGGCAAGTCCGCTTAACAGCACAAAGCCCACGTCGCCGTGAAATGATCTCAATCATCGATTGGCGTATGGCGCAATGTGCAGCGCGTGATGTTGAATTTCATTTCAACACATGGGCCGAAGTCGATGATGTCATTAACCAAAACCCAGACGTTGTAATTATTGCATCGGGAGGCATGCCAAATACGGAACTGTTTGAAACTGGCAAAGACAGCACTCACGTCGTGACCTCATGGGATATAATCGCGGGAGATGTAAAACCAGCAGATAGCATATTGATTTATGACGAAAGTGGCGATCACGCTGCGTTGCAAGCTGCTGAGGTTGCCGCAAATGCGGGTGCCAAAGTGGAGATAATGACACCTGACCGCACATTTTCAGCGGGTGTCATGGCGATGAACTTGGTGCCTTATATGCGCTCGCTGCAGGACAAAGATACGACTTTCACCGTTGCTCGTCGCCTTTTAGGAGTAGAGCTCCGTGGCAACAAGCTGGAAGCCCGGATTGGGACCGATTACAGTGATCATTCCGACATTCAAGAGTATGACCAGGTTGTAGTGAATTATGGTACTTTACCTCTGGACGAACTATATTTTGATCTCAAGAATTTGAGCTCGAATGGTGGCGCTGTGGACCATGACGCTTTAGTAAACGGTCACCCGCAAAATATTGTGAAAAACACAGACAGCCAGTTTCAATTGTTTAGAATTGGCGACGCCGTATCTGCACGAAATACCCATGCAGCGATTTATGACGCCCTGCGCTTACTCAAGGACATTTAAGCCGAAGCATCACACAAATGATATGTCTTTATCTAGTTGAGACAAAGGGATCATTCATACATATTTTATATCAAGAATTTAGCACCATTTTGGTAGTTAGGTACTCAGCTAATCTTATTTTTCTTAAACAATTATTTTGGAAAATTCCAATTTTTCTGATATGAATTTCTTACCAAACATGTCTTTGTGACCAATCGTTGCATATTCACCTGGGAATAAATGGCATTCAATTCCAGATTGAACTGCACAAGATTGATTGACTGTTGTATCTTCAATAGCAACTGCGTCATTTGCGGAAATTCCTAATTCTTTTAGAGCATATTTATAAACTTCGGGATTAGGTTTATCGAATGTCACTTTTTGATTTGAAGTGATTAAGTCAAAATCTTCAAAATCAAGAAAATTTGATAAGCCTTCTTTTATTATATTGATGGTTTTAGGTGTCGTAGTGGTTACGAAACCTACTTTAATACCTAACTCCTTACATTTTTTTAAAGTTTGGAGGGTGTTGTCAGACAAAACCACACCCATCTCAAAGTGCCATGATCACATAAACCTATGAAGCGCAGATTTGGAACCACTCCTTAAGAGCAGTTGTGCGTTTTTGCTTATAAATTTGTCTGTTTTGAAGATGTCTTTCATGATTGAAGTGGTTGTATATTTGACTGTGATAACTGACAAACCTCTGGAGCGTGACTGCTGTTTTAAATAACTGCATTGCTCGCTCTC
>Ga0209193_1000089_pt1 | contig 65463 bp, 76 predicted proteins | sample COGITO_mtgs_1003_FD_185515 | JGI IMG/M metagenome (GOLD analysis project Ga0209193, IMG submission 185515) | Pelagic marine microbial communities from North Sea - COGITO_mtgs_100330 (SPAdes) (version 2) | ecosystem: Environmental > Aquatic > Marine > Epipelagic ...
TATCGGATATACATCGTATTAGGTTTGTAGATATGATCTCTACTCAGTCGAGGGACATGATCTCGAGCCCGATGATCTTACTGTTGATCACATTGTTGCCGACCTGGCTGGCCAAAGCTTTAGCCATGTAATTGTCCAGGTGCTGCTGGTTGTTGAACCGAACCAGGCGACTGTTGTAATTGCCGCGCCAGTTCTTCGTGTCGATACGAACTAGCATGCTTAGTGTCTTATTGCATACGCCGCAGCAGTTCCTAATTCAGCCATGATGCTGTTGATCTTTGTCATAATGTTTGTTAATCGTTTCATTGTTATTAAGTATTTATTTGTTATTGTTAAATTCATATATATTATCGTATGAGAGTCGTGTTAATGTTGTAGGTATGTGAAGTGTATTGTGAGGATCCAAACGGAGTAGCCTGATCCGGTAGCTAGGGCCCGCGATAGAAAGCCTAAACCTGGGCTGTAAACTGCATGGAAAAGCTGAAACCGTGCAGGAAAGCCGAAAAAAGGACAGGGGGCTGGGCAAAATGAAACGCGTTTCTGTATAGGATTAGCAAGGTGAATTAAGTACGCAACCCCATCTCTCTCTATTGGTAATAATTTTAAAAAACAGTGACGTTAGCCTAGTATAATATAATAATAGGGGGCTATTGTCGCACTTCTACAATGTAAAATAGGGTGTTTACACGTAAGTATATAGGTATATAAAATGATTATGGCAAAACCAAAGAAGAAAGGCGGACCGAAGCAACAATTGAGTCCCTTGGCAGCTAGAAAAAAGGCTAGAAGAGACTATTTGTATGCAATGACACCTAGGCGTAGGAGAATGAAGGCTGAGAGTCAAAGAAAAAACTGCCCTGATGGCTATGATTATGATCATAACAAGAAAGCTTGTGTAAAATCGTCTATAAACAGAGGTGGTACTCAGAGTAGTAGTAAGAAAGATGGTACAAAAGCGGAATATAAACAAAATAGGAAATAAAACATGGCAATAATATATTCATACCCTGAGATACCTGATGTACAAGGAGGAGATTTACTACTTATAAGTGACACAGGGGCCCCTAACAAGCCGACCAGGAGTGTGGACATAGATGACCTAGCTGCTTATATAGGTACGGTTGTGGGTGTTGTACAGAATTTACAATCAGTACTTACAGTTGGTAACACATATGTTAGCCCCGATGGATATGGTACGTTTACTTTAAATGATATTGCGAACAATGATGGTAGTATAAAGTTTGCAAATACAGATGAAGGATGGGGGTATCAAATTAGTGCAGAGGAGGGTTTTAACATTACTGATGGCCACGAAACTAACTTAATGTCCATTTATTCCTCAGGACTATCAATAAGAAATGGTGCTCAGATAATGAACATTGGTACTAATGCGTTAACCGCAACTAGAAATGTATACTTTCCAGACGCTTCAGGAACAATAGCATTAGAAAATGTATCTGAATGGTATAATGTCACTGGTTCTAGAGGTTTAGGTAATTTATTGGTTAAAATAGGTGATTACGACAACTCTGGCAATGGCACTTTTCTTTCAATAGACGATGCAGACCAGTCTATAATTTTTACAAAAGGAGGAGTGGTTGAAAGTAAGTTTGTATTTGCCGCTACTCAAGATAGAGATTACACGTTTCCTAACGCGGACGGAACAATTGCATTGACAAGTGATATACCAGCTCCTGGGCCTGGCGGATCTGGTACAACTAATTACACAGCTAGATGGACAAATGCTAGTACTTTAGGTATTGGTGCGTTATATGATAACGGTACTAATGTAGGTATTGGAACTACAAACCCAACACAAAAACTCGAAGTTAATGGTACCGTGTTACTTAGCACTTTACCGAACAATAACGGAAGGCTATGTCTAGGTGATGTCAGTACTAACCTTTTCAGTAATGCCGCAAGCGGTCATTTGTATATTTCAACTAACAATTCTTCTAGAATGACTATTCTCAACAACGGCAATGTAGGGATCGGGACGACTAGTCCTGGTTTCAAGCTAGATGTTGCTGGAAATGCTAAAGTATCTTCTAATTTTTACATAGGAAATGTGGATGCTGTAACAACAGCTACAGAGGTTTTAGTTAGACAAAGTGATAGAGTTAGAGGTATAACGCCTGCTAATTTAATAAACGCTTCTGGTGGTCCTTTCTTACCACTAGCTGGTGGTGCAATGACTGGAAATACAAACCACAGCGATAACGTAAAAGATAGATACGGAACAGGTAACGACTTCCAGATATGGCATGATGGTTCAAATACTTTCTTAAGCAATGAAGGTGAGGGACATTTAAACATAATAAACACAGGTGACGACAGAGATATAATATTTAAGACAGACGATGGTTCTGGAGCTACTACTTCATACATGGTAATTGATGGAAGCGCTGAGCAAACAAGGTTTTATAAAGACACTAGGTATACTGACGGTATAAAAGCAAATTTTGGTGACAGTAATGATTTACAAATATATCATAGTGGTTCCCACAGTTATATAAAAGACACAGGGACCGGCTCTTTATATTTACAAACAAATGGTTCGGCTATATACCTACAGGATACAGATGGTAATGCTATGGCTCAATTCACCGATGGTGGTGGTAGTTTTTTATTTTACAATGGTAATTTAAAATTATCAACTACAAACACAGGTGTTACTGTAACGGGTGCAGCTACTGCAACTACTTTTTTAGGTGATTTAAACGGTACAATAAATACAGCAACTACAGCTGTAACAAAAGCAAACGCTACAAACGACACTACAGTAGCTACTACGGCTTTTGTACAAAACTTAATAGGTACAATACCTGCAGGTTTAGTATTTCAAGGTACGTGGAACGCTGCAACAAACACACCAACTCTTACAAGCGGATCTGGTACAACAGGTCATTTCTATATAGTATCAACGGATGGTTCAACAAATCTAGACGGTATCACTGACTGGAAAGTTGGTGACTGGGCTGTATTTGTAGAACAAGGTGCTAGCGATCAATGGGAAAAAGTAGATAACTCTTCTGTATTAGATGGATCTGGTACAGGTGGATCAATAGCTGGATGGGCAGGGTCTGGAACTTCAAACACACTAACCAATGCTCCTATAACATTCTCAGGTAATAATACAACTTTTGCAGGTAATATTACTACAAATACTGGATTATTAGATTTAAATATTGGCACTACAAATATTGGAATTGAAGTAAAATCTACTGATGCTGGTTCATATATAAGATTTGATGATGGTGATAATGCTGACAGATGGTACTTAGGTGTACAAAGTGGGGATTTTGGAATTTACAATAATGCCAATGAAAAACCTTTTCAAATAGATTCATCTAAAAACGCTACTTTTACAGGAAATATAAGCTTTGGTGATTCACATTTTATAGGTGATGATGCAAATGATAATTTATTAATCCAAGGTTCTGCTAGCGAAAATGTTATCATAAGGTCAGAAGATGGTTTGTACTTTAGAACTGGCGGTAATAACACAAGGTTAAGTATCAATAGCTCTGGCAACGTCGGGATCGGAACTACCAGTCCTACAGCAAACCTTCATGTTACAGGCATCTCTTCTAGCGGTAATCTACCAATAGCTAAAATAGAATCCACAGGAAACATTAGTTATCTTAAATTCTTTAATTCCTCAACTGGAACTGGATCCTCAGATGGCACGTATATAGGAATGAATGGCGGTACTGCTTATTTGATTAATAAAGAAGCTGGTAATTTGTATTTAGGAACTGGCGACGATATTAATTTAACTTTACAAAACGGAGGTAATGTAGGGATCGGGACTACTAGTCCCTCTAGACCATTAAGTGTTTATAGAAGCACAGCAGGTTCAGCTGCAAACTTCCTACATTATACAGATGCTACAGCATTTGCTGGGCTATATATTGATGTTGATAATGTAAATAATATAGTAGAGCTTAATGCCAGCGGGGATACAGCGTCAACAATGGCTTTCCAAACAGGAAACGCTGAGAGAATGCGTATAACTACAACAGGTAACGTCGGGATTGGGACGACTAGTCCTGGTCATAAGTTATCGGTTATAGGTGGTCATATACAGACAGATGGTAATGTGTACACTAATGTTATTAGAGATAATACAGGAGGAAATGTTTCTATTCAAGACAACGGAGGTAACGTAGGTATTGGAACTGCTAGTCCAGCGTATAAGTTAGATATTTATGGAGGAAATATTCAAATTAACAATGGAGGTGCTACTTGGCTCGGAAGTGATTCAACTGGTGGATTTGCTAGAACATTTAATGGTAACACATTTAGGTTTATAAGTTCATCTAATTCTGAAACCGTGAGAATTGATAATGCAACAGGTAACGTCGGTATCGGGGTGACTAGCCCAGCAACAGTAGGTGGAACCGCTAAGTTAACAGTAAATGTAGGAAGCGGAACCTCATCGCCAGTATCTATAGTAAACGGTACTACAGATGGTATGTATATTAGGAGGTATGCTGTGAATGGGCAATATCAAATTCAAACAACTTCTGGTAGCGGGAATAGTGGTAATTTATCTCTTCAATCATACGGAGGTAACGTAGGTATCGGGACGACTAATCCTGGAGGTAATCTACATGTTGTTGGTAGAGCAGGGCAAGCGGGGCAAATATATTTATCAGATATTGACAACGGAAGTGGAACTGGCGATGCTTTGCTTATTTCTAAATCTGGTAATAATGCTTTTGTTTATAATAGAGATAGCGGTAGTTTATCTTTTGGTTCAAACAATACTAGTAACTATTTAAATATCACCTCTTCAGGCAACGTAGGTATTGGTACGACTAGTCCAGCTAACAAACTCGATGTTGTTGGTATTTCTAGGTTTACACACTCTTCTTCAACATCTTATAGAGGAGCTATCGAAACAGTAACAGACAATGCATATCCTACTTGGGAAATTGGTTGGGTTCACACTAGAACTACCAGTAGTACTTATGGTACCATAGCACGTTTTAACAATCAAACCGGAACTTCAATAGGTGGTATTGTTTATAGCGGTTCTTCAGGAACTAGCTTTGTTACTACTTCAGACTACAGATTAAAGGAAAATATTAAAGAAATAAGAGACAGTATAAGTAGAGTCAAAAAACTCAAGCCGTGTAGATTTAATTTTGCTGCAGAGAAGAATAGGATTATAGATGGTTTTATAGCTCACGAAGTTCAAGAAGTAGTTCCTGAAGCTGTTCACGGTGAAAAAGATGCTCTGCAAAAAGACGGGTCAATCGATGCTCAAACACTGGAGGTGTCTAGGTTGATTCCAGTACTTACAAAAGCGTTACAAGAAGCTATAAATAAAATAGAAGAACTAGAGTTAAGAATACAAACAATAGAAAACAATTAAACAATTAAACAATTAGAAAAATGGCAACAACTTATAACTGGAATTGCAAAACAGTGGATGCTTATCCACAAGATGGAGATTATACTGACTTAGTGTACAACGTGCATTGGATAGTTACCGGTATATCAAGCGAATTAGACTCTCAAGGTGTAGCTTACAATGTAACCAACATTGGAACACAAACACTAGATACTAGTGAGGTAACAGATTTTATCCCATTTGAGGATTTAACAAACGACGAGGTTGTTGCTTGGACTAAAGGAGCTATGGGTAACGAGCAAGTTGCAGAGATTGAGGCTAGTATTGAAAAACAAATACAAGATTTAATAACGCCTACAAGTATTACATTGGTAATCGGTGAACCTGTACCACCTGTTGAAGAATAAATAGGTAAAAAAACCATAAACCAGGTAATAATACAATTGTATCAGAAGATATAAATCAAATCTAATTAAATAAAATAAACATGGATGCAATTGTTAAAAACCTAAACTTCGGAGAAGAAGCCAGGGTTAATGTATTTAAAGGTATAGAAAAACTTACAAATGCCGTTAGCTCCACATTAGGAGCTAGTGGTAAATGTGTAATGTTAGAAGACCACGCTGGAAACCCTATTATAACAAAAGATGGCGTTACAGTGGCTGATTCTATAATATTGAGAGACCCTGTAGAAAATATGGGTGCTACTCTTTTAAAAGAAGCTGCAAGAAAGACTGTCCGAGAAGCAGGTGATGGTACCACCACGGCTACAGTACTTGCTCATGCAATTTTACAGGAGGCATATAAAGTTTCAGATAAAAAGAACTCAAGGGAATTAAAAGACGGTATAAATTCAGCTACGCAGAAAGTAGTTAAATACTTACAGTCTATAGCAGTGGGCGTTAAAGGTGATATGATAGATCAAATAGCTACGATATCAACAAACAACGACCCAGAGCTCGGTAAGATAATAGCTGATGCTTTTAGAGCAGTAGATAACACAGGTGTTGTAATGATGGAAACATCAGCGGACGGTAAAACATCGGTGGAAATTGTTGATGGCGTACAATACAACAAGGGATTAACAAATTCTCATTTCATAACAAACCAGCAAACAAAAACAGCTGAATTAGAAAACCCGTTGATTTTACTTATAGAATCTCCGGTTGACACAATAAGACAGATACAATCTGTACTAGAGTATGTAATAAAAAACAATAAACCTTTGCTTATTATAGGCGATTTAGAACAAGGTGTTTTATCTGCTCTAGCTATGAATAAGAATAAAGGTAATATAAAGGTTAATGTGGTTAATGCACCTACTTACGGTGTTAGCAAACAGGAAGTTTTAGAAGACTTATCTTTATTAACAGGTGCTACGGTGATAAATGAAGATCTAGGGGATGATATGGATATGATCCAAGTTGAATACTTAGGCACTTGTTTAAAAAGCGTCACCTCTCACGAAGACACCATTATTCAAGTAAAAGAGTCAAGTGATGAAATCTTAAGCATCATAGATGACATTAAGAAAAAAATAGCAGAAGCTAAACAACCACATGAAGTGGTGAAACTAGAAAAGAGATTAGCCATGCTAGCAGCTAAAATAGCTATTGTAAAAATAGGTGCTGACTCAGAAGTCGAACTGAAAGAAAAAACCGACAGAGTAGAAGATGCTATTTGCGCAACCAAAGCCGCAATTAAAGAAGGAATTGTTCCCGGAGGAGGAATTGCGCTACTAAATGCTTCTACAAATATAGCGTCTAAGTCTGAAGGTGAAGCAGTGCTCCTGGAAGCAATTAGGGCGCCATATAAGACAATATTGGATAACGCCGGCATAATAGACTACGAAACTCATAAAGTTAAAGGAAGAGGCCTTAATGTGGTTACTGGAAAAACAGTGAATATGATTAAGTCTGGGATTATAGATCCTTTGCTAGTTACAAAAAGTGCATTGAGAAATGCAGCATCGGTAGCTACTACTATTTTATCAACTGATTGTGTAATCAATAACTTGAGAATAGATGAGAGCGGTAGGTAATAATATTATAATAAAAAAGCTAAAAGAAGGAACCGCTGAAACAAAAGGCGGTTTACTTCTAGCTGAAAATCACAGGGAAGATATAAGATATACTGAAGCTAAAGTTATAAGTGTCGGCGAAGCCGTGCAGGGGATTAATGAACTTGATTGTATATTTTTTGATAGACATGCTGGTCATAAAATAGAGTATAAAAAAGAAGTATACCATATTATAAAAAATAAAGATGTAGTTGTTGTTTTATGAGAAGGCTAGAGGCGAGGGATATTAAAGATATGAACTTGTTAAAACATTATCGCATAATACGTAAATGGGCTTGCAAAAACAATAACTTAAACGACGCTGATTTAGAATTGTTAGTTTATTTCGATTGTATGGATTACTTTACAAAGCATGACTTTATGGAAGGTACTTATTCTTACAGTTGGGATAACAGGCGTTGGAATAGATTGCTAAAAGAAGGTTGGATAGTTGTATGGAGGAAAAGAAACAGAACAACGCAGAAATACCATATATATAAAGTATCTTTTAAGTGTAAACAATTAATAAGTAGAATGTATCGAATGATGTTAGGTGAAGAAGATATACCTACGAGTAGAAGAAACAGAATAATGAAAGGTTTGACGTACACTGATAAAGTTTTAAAAAAAGCAATAGAAATAGTTAATAAAGACAAAAATAGATAGTATGGATACACCATTAGATAAAAAACTTATTGGAAATCAGGACAAGCTTCCTGAGGCTTTAAAGACTAAAATTGAAGCCGCTCCAGAAAGCCCAGTTAAATTTATGGGTGGATTAGCAGCCACTGCTGCTAGATCAAGTTCTGGTGGAGGAACCGGCTCACTTGGTGATATGAGTAAAGGAATTTTAGGTATAACACAAAAAATGCTAGCAAAGCAAGAGCAGGAGCAATATAGAGCCAATGCTAATGTAGGAGATCCATTTTTTAAACCAGGCGTAGAAAGAATTAAGCCAGAACAAAGAACTGATTCAGCTAGCTACGGCAATAAATCTGTTTTTTCTCCTTCGCAGAATTCAAATGGTGAGTTTGTATTTGGCAGTCAAGAACAAAGGCAAAGAAGCATGCCCGTTAGAGGAAATGTCGAAGGTCCTTTAGCTATGAAAGATCAAAACGGCGACGGCGAAATTACACGCGCTGACGTTATAAAAGCTAGAATAGAAGGCTATAAGGAATAAACATTTTAAAAATATAAATATTATGGATAAAGATAAAGCAGTTTTAAGTAACTCAAAGTTTAAGGGGCAATCAGGAGAAAACTCTTTATGGGATGGGCCCTTGAGTAAAGCGGGATTTCCTATGGGCAAAGGCTCTAGTTCAGGAATTAACGGAATGCAGGTTAGTAAAGCTGATTGTGGATGCAGTTCATTTAAAGGTCCTATAACTCAACGAGCTAAAGGATAATGATATGACGCTAGGAGACTTCAAACTATACACGATAAATACATTGGCATTAGGCGTTACTACATTTACTAAAATAGAAATGGGATTAAAAATATTCTTATTACTAGTTACTATAGGCTACACTATGTCTAAATGGTTCAAACTTAAAAAGGATAAATAACTATGGCTTATATTCAATCAAACTCTCCGTTTTTAAAAAAGGGAGACGCACCGTCACGTAAAAAATCAGAAGGCAACTACGCTAAAGTAAAAAAAGGTGGAGGTACCGGATCTAAAGCTGGCGGAGGTATGACTAGCAAAGGAGTTAAGAAGTATAGAAGAGATAATCCTGGTAGTAAATTGCAAACAGCGGTTACAACACCTCCTTCTCAATTAAAAAAAGGTAGCAAGGCTGCTAAAAGAAGAAAGTCATTTTGTGCTAGATCAAAAGGTTGGACTTCTGAAAGAGGAAGAGCTGCTAGAAGAAAATGGAACTGTTAATATATAAATAAATAATTATGAACAAATCAAGGAAAAAAATAGCACAAGATTATTCTAGGAACGCTATGGCAGACGCTAAATCAAGCAGTGCTAAAATTAGAAAAGAAGGTAAATACGAAGCCAAGGAAGCTGTAAGAGCAGCCTCGGGAGCTCCTGTAAGAATGGAGTCTTCTAAACAGGAAAAAAAGAACTTAATGAAGGACATGCCGGTTGATAAATCAGCATCTGCTTTAAACAATCTTAACAAAGGCTATGGAAACCAAGTTAAATCACCTATGAATATGGGAGGTTCTTGGATGTCTAAGCACAGTAAGAGTAGAATGTAAAAACAGTAGAGATCTGTAATAAAACTCAAAACGCCAAACACTAACACTAACTTAACACTAACACTAACAAAAATGGCAAAATTTATTAAATTTGACTTAACGGCTAACAACCCAAGTCCAGAATTATTAATTCCACTAGATGCAATTACACACTGCGTAACAGTAAACGGAACTGCAACAGACGTCTTCTTAAGCATTAACAATGCAGCTTCAACTAAATGGAGAATTACTCACACGACTCCTTTAGTAGCTACGGCTGTATTATCAGCTATTCAAGATGCTCAAAAAGCTAACCCAGGAGGAGTGGTATCTACTGTCGTAGGGCCTATTCAAACTGCTCAAGTGCCTTTGGCTCAAACAGGATCTGGGCGCCAGGTTATCACTACTGCTGCAAAAAGCGTTACTTTTACGAGTGCCGTATTTACAGCATAATTAAACTAATTAATCTTGCGGGTGCAATATCCCGCAGGATTTTTTTTTAAAACAATTTATGGCATTTAAAATTTCTCCATTTTATAACATAGACAACACTCCTATTTACAATGTAGATATGGAAGACGGAATTTTAGGTAAAGCCAACAACAACGGGACTATAATTTTAAATAAAAATTTAGATCCAAAGAAAAAAGAAAGTGTAATAGCACACGAAAAAGTACATCTTGATCAGATGAAGCGTGGTGATTTAGACTACGACGATCAAAACGTTTACTGGAAAGGTAAAAAATACTCACGTAAACAAATGAAAGAGGGGGCAAAAAACCTACCCTGGGAAAAAGAAGCATATAAAAAAGCAAAGTAAATGAAAAAAATATTAGAATTTTTCAGTACTAAAGTCTTCAAACAAGTTGGTGATGTGGTTGATAACCTATTCACCAGCGAAGAAGAAAGACTTAACGCTAGAAATGCGATATTTAAAGTGCTACAAGATGCTCAACTAGAATTGCAAAAAATGCAAACTGAGATCATTGTAGCTGAAGCTAGCGGTAATTGGTTACAAAGAAGTTGGAGACCAATACTGATGCTATCATTTGGCTTTATAATCATATATACAAAATTCATATCGCAACTATCAACATACTTAATAACACCTGTTTTAGAACCAGAATTCTGGAGCTTATTAGAAATAGGTATTGGAGGTTATGTAATTGGTAGAAGTGGTGAAAAAATCGTGGACAAACTAGGGCCACTATTCAATAAAAATAAATAAAAATAAATAATGGGACAATACGCAAATCAACCAGATTTTGGTACATTCGCTGCTGCTGCAACTAAGAACGATACTATAGGTTCAACTACTAACTTAAAAAGCTCATGTCTGTATATAGGTACAGGTGGTGATGTTAAGGTAATACTTGCGGGTGTAACAGGAGCTTCTGGATCAGGACTTCCAACGGCTACTGAAGCTGTTGTTTTTAAGAACATTCCAGATGGATCGTTTCTACCAGTTATTGTAGATTATCTTTTATCTACAGGTACAACTGCATCGGACATAGTAGCTGTAAAGTAATATGGGCGGCCAATCTATAGGGATAGGTATATGGTGGCCTACCCAATCTTCACTTATACCAGGCTTGATAAAAACTTTATGTGCAAGATCCACATATTGTGAAAACAAGACCTGCACCACAGCTATACTTCAAAAACTAGAAAACTGTAAATCATAATGAGTAATTTACTGAAAGATGCCTCAATACTTTTAACTCCTACCGCTTATGAAAATGGGCGTATGAATGCTATTAAGCCTTATAAAGATTTATATGGCCCGGAGCTTGTGACTAATGGAGATTTTGCAACAGATAGTGATTGGACAAAAGGAATTGGATGGTCAATATCAAGTGGAACTGCAAATGCTAATAGTGCTTCATCATCTTATTTTTATCAAAATATAAATGAGTTAGGGGTTGGTAAAACATACAAAGTTACTTACACAATCACTTCTTACACTTCTGGAAGTGTCGTTACTGGTATTGGAGACCTTTTAGGTAACAGAGGTGTAATAAGGAATGCTATTGGTACTTACACAGACACAATTACGTTTGTTAATAATACCGCAAATAGCTATTTTGGTTTTTTTGCAACAAGTAGTTTTACTGGCTCAATAGACAACGTTTCAGTAGTAGAAGATTTAAGTGGAGATTTCCAATTCAGTAGAAATTCTGCTGCAACTAGAGTTAATGCACAAGGTTTAGTAGAGAATGTACAGATAATAAGTCCAGAGTTAGTTTCAAATGGTAACTTTTCACAGATAGGTACAGAAGAAGTTTCTAATGGTAACTTTTCACAAGAAGGAAGTGAGCTTGTTACAAATGGAGATTTTAGTAATGGTACTACTGATTGGACTCCTAATGCTTCTGCAACGTTAAGTATAGATACAGGCAGATTAAAAATTGCTATAAGTGGTGAAGCTTCAGGCTATGCAAAACAAGATATTTTCACAATAGAAAGTGGCAAACAATATAAATGTACAGGGACTGTTGATTTTGGTACTGCATCACAAATGAGATTTTATGTAAGTAATACAGGACAATTTTTTGATATAACTCAATCAGGTAATTTTAATTTTACATTTACTTCAACAGGAACATCTACACAAATTAGACTTTATACTTATGGTGATGGTAATTATGGTTTTTGGGATAACATCTCAGTAAAAGAAGTCGGACAAGATTGGAGTTTAGGAACTGGATGGAGTATTGGAGATGATAAGGCTGTTGCAACAGACGTTAATAACGCTTTTTTAGAACAATCAAATATATTAACTATTGGTAAATCATATAAAATAACATATACAATACTAGATTATGTTAGTGGTAATGTTAGATTTAGAGCAAATTTAGTTAATGGTACTACAAATGGTGGTAATGGCACATATACAGATTATATTGTATCTGCTGGTACAAAATTTGCACTACAAGGATTAAATAGTTTCAATGGCTCTATAACAAACATCTCAGTTAAAGAAGTAGGGCAAGATTGGAGTTTAGGAAGTGGTTGGAGTATGGGAGATGGAATTGTTGAAGCAAATAATACATCTTCATTTATAAGTCAAAGTGGTTTAATTGAAGCATCAAAACTTTATAGGTTAACATTTGAAGCAAGATTAAAAAGTGGAACAAATGGAACTATTAATGCTTATATAGGTGGCTCTAATAATAAACAATTTACAATAGCTAATACTGATTGGCAAAGTTTTACTTATGAAAATACAAGGGGTGGTTCAAGTGCTGATTCTATTTATTTTAACAATAACGGAACAGAATTAGAATTAGACAACATCTCAGTTAAAGAAATAACAGACGATACAGATTTACCAAGAATAAACTACGAAGGGTTTAGTTATCAAGATTCTTTAGGGAGTGAGGAAGTTGTGAATGGAGATTTTAGTAATGGAAGTGCTAATTGGACTACTGAGAATACTTGGACTATTGAAAATGGAGTTGCTAATGGTAATGGAGCTAATGGAAGTACAGAAGAATTAGTGCAAGTCAATGTTAATACTACTGGTAAAACATATAAAGCAACTTTTGAAGTATTAAATTACGTTAGTGGTAGTGTTGGGTTTTGGAAAGGAAGTGGGATTGCTTTAACTCAAAGAAATGCTAATGGTACTTATACAGAATACTTTACAGCTACAAGCGACCAAATAAGATTTAGAGGTATAAACTTCATAGGCTCAATAGACAACGTATCTGTAAAAGAATATCTTGGTCAAGAAGTAGTACCAGATAGTGGTTGTGGAAGTTGGTTGCTAGAGCCACAGAGTACGAATTTGATAACTTATAGTGAGGATTTTTCAAGTGGAAGTTGGGTTAAAACAGATTGTTCTGTAGTTTCTAATTTTGGAGTTTCGCCAAGTGGGCAAAACAATGCGTCTAAATTTACATTTACTACCACCAACACAAGTGCAAGGGCGCAATACAATTTAGGTAGTTTAACAACGGGAAACACATATACGCAATCATACTATATAAAAAGTCTTGGAGCAGATATAACTTTAAGAATAGGAACAAGCGCATCAGCTGTTGGGGAATTTACTGATATAATTGCCACAAGTGAATGGCAAAGATTTGAATTTACGGGGATTGCATCTGCCACAACTGAATTTCCGAGAGTACAGAATATAACAGGTGCTTTAGGTGTTGAAATATTAGTTTGGGGCGCACAACTAGAACAACAATCCTACGCAACCTCATACATTCCAACTAACGGAGCAACAAACACTAGGCTACAAGATATTGCAACCAATAGTGGTAACTCTACTTTGATAAATAGTACAGAGGGTGTATTGTATGCTGACATAGCAGCTTTGGCTAATGACGGAGGTTTAAGATTACTGCAATTATCAGATGGAACTAACACTAATAGGGTTTCATTATATTATGATACCGCAATAAATACAATATACTCTAACGTGGTAGTTAATGGTGTATCAAATCCTTTAAGTAGTAGTGTAGATATCCTTAATTTTACAAAAGTGGCAGTAACTTGGAAACAAAACGATTTTGGTCTTTGGATAAATGGTTTAAAAGTAGGCACAGATACAAGCGGTTTAAGTTTTCCAAATAACACTTTAAATGATTTAAGTTTTAGTTTAAATGGATTGTATAATTTCTACGGAAAAAACAAAGCACTAGCAGTTTACAAAGAAGCATTAACAGATGCAAATCTAAGATGCCTTACATATCCAAATCCAGTTGCAACAACATTTGATTTAGACTTTGATACTATTGCAGAGCAGTTTACATTTACTAGAGGCTCTGAAGCTACGTTTGTAAACGCACAAGGGTTAATTGAAAGTACAAATCAGATAGGTCCAGAATTGGTGACTAATGGTGATTTTGCAACAGATAGTGATTGGAGTAAAGTAAATGCTACTATTAGTGATGGTAAAGGTAACTTAGATTCAACGAGTTCAACATCTATATTATTTCAACAAAACGTATTAACAGTTGGTAAAACATATAAAGCAAACTTTGATGTTTCTAATTACAATGGTTTAGGAACTTGTGCTTTAATCAACAGTTCAGGCGGTACTCAATTCGAAATAACATCTAATGGGAATAAAGATTTTTATTTTACACAAGGAGGTAGTTCTGCAAACTTATCTTTTAGAGCAGTAGCAAGTGGTGTTTTCTCAATAGACAACGTTTCAGTAAAAGAAGTAACAACTGCAACTAACACGCCAAGAATAGATTACTCAACTGGTGAAAAAGCATTTTTACTTGAACCGCAGAGTACAAATTTAGTACCTTATTCAGAGGATTTTAGTGATAGTAGTTGGACTCAAAATTTAGAAATAAGTATTGTGAGTGATAGCGGTATATCTCCATCAGGGATATTAAATGCACAAAAGGTAATACCAACTACAAATAATACAAGGCACGGTGTTGGTCGTACAACTCAAGCTATAGTAGGTCATACTTATTCTGTTTTTGCTAAAGCTGATGGTTATGATTGGATATTATTGACAAGTCATATATCGTCAGCGCCCGCAGGAAGAGGTACTTTCTTTGATGTTAAAAATGGAGTAGTAGGGACAATAGGTACCGCTTCTCAAAACGCTACAATAGAAGATGTAGGTAATGGTTGGTACAGATGTTCTATTGATGAAGGCTCTTCACCAAGTTCTATTTTTACAGTCATAGTAGCAGAACAAGACAATGTTGATACGTTTGTAGGAGATGGTAGTAAAGGAGTGTTAGTTTGGGGTGCGCAGAGAGAAGCATTACCCTACGCAACCTCATACATCCCAACCTCTGTAGCAACAGCTACTAGAAATCAAGAATTATGTAACAATGCAACACCAGTTATTAATAGCGAGGAGGGAACATTGTATGCAGAATTTCAAGGGCTTTCATCAAGTGTGGGAAATAAAGTAATTTCATTAAATGATGGAACTAATACTAATGCTTTTTGGCTTTATATTATTTCATCAAGTAATGGGATTAGAATATATGATGGAGCTACAATCGGAACATATTTTTCAGTAAATGCATTTGAAAACAATAAATTTGCATTGGTTTATAATTCAACAAATACAAGGTTATTTATAAATGGTTCTTTAGCTATTACTATTCCTTTTAAATCAATGAGTAATTTAAATAAAATTTCTTTTTCTGATGGAAATGAAGGGCAAAAATTTGAAGGTAATATAAAAGGTTTAAAATATTATCCAAAAGCATTAGCAGACGTACAATTAGAAGATTTAACAACAATATAACTATGAATATTTACAAAACAGTATTTGATACAGAACAACAAGGTAAAGACGTTTTAATACAAAAAGACGTTTGGCAAGAAGTAACAGAAGAAGGTGTTACATCGATGCAGTATATCAACGGGACTAAAGCAGTTGTTAATATCGGTAAAGTGGTAAAAACACCTGGTACTTATGATCCAGATGGAAAAGAAATAACTCCACCTGTATATTACCCAGGATGGGCTTATGATATAATGAGTACAGACGACTTAGACTTTGGCTCAAATGAGGTTTACCCAGGTGATGCTTCAGCGCATCAATTCTATGGATTTCCAAGAAATGCAGAGGTTCCACCACCAATTGAAGAGGAAGAAGTAATTTCAGAATAAATAGTGTAACTATAACAATATAACAATTAAATTAAATAAAATGTCAGAAGTAAAAAAAATAACAGAAGAGCAATTAAAATTAGTTAAAGAAGGTCAATCAAAAATTAATGCAATATTATTAGAGATTGGTTTTTTAGAAGCAAAGAAAGCAGAGTTTTTAGGTGCACACTTTGAATCAGTGAAAACACTGGAAGGCGTAAAGTCTGAATTAAAAGAGCAGTATGGAGACATAACTGTAAACTTAGTTGATGGTACTTACGAAGAAGCTGAACAACCAGAAACAAAAACGCTTGAAGTTGTAGACTAATGAGTTCTATTATAAGAAAAATTAGCATAGGTTCTGATTACAAGAACGATGCCATGCATTATTCCGTAGGGCAGCAAGTTTACGGGGGGCACATAATCTCCGACATACTGCACGACAATTCTACGAACTCATACAGTATCTTTATAAAAAAACAAGACGAGGTTATGCCATGGAAGAAATTTAACTCTAACATGGCAATATCCGTTGAGTATGACTTAGAATACTAATGAGAAGCTTGTACGATTTTATCATCAAACCTTTAGGTGATAGATACGAAAACGAATTAAAGCTCGGTAATAAAACTTTAGTTTTAAATACCAAAATAGAAAGCTTCAAGTCAGTAAATAATTTGGCTGTCGTAGTTGAAACACCGAAAGCTTTTAAAACAAATATAAAGAAGGGCGACATAATAGTTATACACCACAATGTTTTTAGAGTATTCTACGACATGAAAGGCGTTAAAAAAAATAGCAGATCATTTTTTAAAGACGATTTATATTTTTGTGCTATTGACCAGATATATTTGTATAAAAATACAGGGGATTGGAAATCATTTGGAGACAGATGTTTTGTAATGCCTTTGAAAAATAAAGACTCTCTAAGGATAGATAAAGAGCAAAAGCTTATTGGTATACTAAAATACGGTAATAAGTCCTTAGATGCGCTTAAAATAAGCCCAGGAGATGTAGTAGGCTTTACGCCTAACAGTGAATGGGATTTTATTATAGACGATCAAAGAGTTTATTGTATGAAATCTAATGATATTGTAATTAAGTATGAACACGAAGGAAACGAAGAAGAGTATAATCCTAGCTGGGCAAAAAGCGGTTGAAGAATTAATTAAAGTAGCTAAAGAAGCTATTGTTGATTCTGGAGACGATATAACAGCTGATAGATTAAAAAACGCTGCAGCTACAAAAAAATTAGCTATATTCGATGCTTTTGAAATACTCAACAGAATAGAAGAAGAGGAAGCTTTGTTGAATGATAATCCAAAAGAAGTTAAAGAAGAAAAAACTTTTAGAGGATTTGCAGAAGGAAGATCTAGGTAATGTACGAGCAAAGTTTAGTAACGGTATTAAAAGACTATGTAAAACCTAAAGTAATCAATAGATTAAATAGGTATAAGAAATGGAAATACGGATACAATAAAGAGCATGATCTTATTGTTATAAGTAAGACTGGTGAAATTGGTGAAATATATAATATACAAGGATTAATTATAGGTCTACCTAAAAAAGAAAATGTAACCGAGTTTGAATCTGACAAATGGGAGTATCAACAGTATCCTAAAGAACTAAGTAAAATTAAATCAGTATTTGATTGGGATGAATACCCGGTTGAGTTTAAAGAAAAATGGTATGACTATATTGACACAGAGTTTAAAAGGCGTGAAGAAGGCTTTTGGTTTATTAATAAAGGCAAGCCTACTTATATTACTGGCACTAACTACATGTACTTGCAGTGGTCCAAAATTGATGTTGGGCAACCAGACTTTAGGGAATCAAACAGATTATTCTATTTATTCTGGGAAGCTTGTAAGGCAGATAAACGGTGTTACGGAATGTGTTATCTTAAGAACCGACGGTCAGGTTTCTCTTTCATGGCATCAGGCGAGACGGTTAATCAGGCAACAATATCCACAGATTCAAGATTTGGCATTTTATCAAAGTCAGGGCCAGACGCCAAAAAGATGTTTACTGATAAGGTCGTCCCCATTTCGGTTAATTACCCCTTCTTCTTCAAACCAATCCAGGACGGTATGGACAGGCCGAAGACGGAACTCGCGTACAGGGTACCCGCGTCAAAGTTTACCCGTAAGAAACTCGACACCAACGAGAAACTACAGGAGATCACCGGTCTCGATACAACGATCGACTGGAAGAACACCGGGGACAACTCGTACGACGGTGAAAAATTAAAACTACTAGTACACGACGAAAGTGGAAAGTGGGAAAGACCTACAAATATATTAAACAACTGGAGGGTAACTAAAACTTGTTTAAGATTAGGTTCTAGAATTATAGGTAAGTGTATGATGGGTTCAACGTCAAATGCTTTAGACAAAGGAGGAGAGAATTTTAAAAAACTTTATTATGATTCAGATGTCGAAAAAAGAAACGCCAATGGACAGACTCGTTCAGGACTCTATAGTTTGTTCATACCTATGGAATGGAACTACGAAGGATACATTGATTCTTATGGATTTCCTGTATTCAACACGCCGAAAGATGCAATTGAGGGGCCGCAAGGAGATCTAATAGATCAAGGAGTTATTGATTATTGGCAAAACGAAGTTGATGGCTTAAAGAGTGATCAAGACGGTTTAAATGAATACTATCGCCAGTTTCCAAGAACAGAGCAACACGCTTTTAGAGATGAAACAAAGCAGTCACTGTTTAATCTTACTAAAATATACGAACAAGTAGATTACAATGAAGATCTAAGAAATAGCTCGATAGTAACTACAGGAAGCTTCCAATGGGAAAATGGTATAAAAGATTCTAAGGTTTTATTTATGCCTAACAAAAATGGTAGATTTAAAATCACGTGGGTTCCTCCGGTTGAATTACAAAACAGAGTAATAACAAAAGGCAACACAAGATATCCTGGTAATGAGCACTGTGGCGCTTTCGGATGCGATAGTTATGATATATCAGGTACAGTAGATAATAGAGGTTCTAATGGAGCCCTGCATGGTTTAACTAAGTTTAGCATGGAAGATGTTCCGCCTAATAGATTCTTTTTAGAATATATAGCTAGACCGCAAACAGCTGAAATGTTTTTTGAAGATGTATTAATGGCTTGCGTATTTTACGGTATGCCAATATTAGCAGAAAACAATAAGCCTAGATTGCTTTATCATTTTAAAAGAAGAGGCTACAGGGGTTACTCTATGAATAGACCGGACAAAAAGTACAATAAATTATCGATAACCGAAAGAGAGATAGGTGGAATTCCTAATTCAAGTGAAGACATTAAACAGGCCCATGCTGCAGCTATAGAAACATACATAGAAACTTTTGTAGGCCAAAACAAAGAAGGCTACGGTGATATGTATTTTCAAAGAACACTTGAAGATTGGGCTAAGTTTAATATAAATAACAGGACAAAGCACGATGCTTCTATAAGTTCAGGGTTGGCTATAATGGCTTGCAATAAAAATTTATACGCACCAAACAGTCCTGTACATAAGAAAATTTACAATTTAGGATTTAAAAAGTTTGACAATAGAGGTTCTTTGTCTAAAATAATAAAATAAATGAAAATATACACAAACACTAACAGTGCATTTCCTAGCCAAATTGAAAGCAACGAGGTAAAAGCAAGTAGAGATTACGGTCTACAGGTTTCTCAAGCTATTGAGCAAGAATGGTTTAACCAAGGTAGATCTGGAGGTAATAGATACTTAACAAATTGGAACAATTTTCATTCACTTAGATTATATGCAAGAGGTGAACAGCCAGTGCAGAAATACAAAGATGAGTTATCTATAAACGGTGATTTGTCATATCTTAATTTAGATTGGAAGCCTGTTGCGGTAATAGCAAAGTTTGTAGATATTGTCGTAAACGGTATGTCTAATAAATCATACGATATAACAGCTTTTGCTCAAGATCCTTTTTCTGTAAAAAGCAGAACTGATTACGCTGCTGCCGTAGAACAAGATATGAACACTAAGCAAGCTTTAGTAAACATTAAAGAGAATATTGGTATGGACTTTTCTTTAACTGGAAACATGGAAGCTTTACCGGAAAGCAGAGAAGAATTGGATGTTCATTTGCAGATGACTTACAAACAAAATGTAGAAATAGCAGAAGAAGAAGTTATAAACAATGTCTTAAGTTTTAATAAATACGACGAGATTAAGAAAAGAGTAGCGTACGATTTAACTACTATTGGTATTGGAGCTAATAAAACTAGGTTTAATAAAGCAGAGGGCATTGTTACTGAATATGTAGACCCTGCTAATATGGTTTATTCATATACCGAAGATCCTAACTTTGAAGACATATATTATGTAGGTGAAGTAAAGTCTATATCTTTACCTGAACTTAAAAAAGAATTTCCAAATATATCGGAAGATGAATTAAGAAGAATACAAGAAACCCCTAATAATAGACAATACGTAACAGGATGGGGTAATTATGATGAGAATACTGTACAGGTAATGTATTTTGAATACAAAACTTACATGGACCAGGTGTTTAAAATAAAAAAGACAGACCAAGGGCTGGAAAAAGCATTAGCAAAGCCTGATACATTTAATCCACCTGAAAACGATAATTTTGAAAGAGTATCCAGAACTATAGAGGTGTTATACACCGGAGCAAAGGTTCTCGGTACAGATCATTTATTAGAGTGGAAAATGGCTGAAAATATGACAAGGCCAACAGCTGACACTACAAAAGTAATGATGAATTACTGTATATCAGCGCCTAGAATGTATAAGGGACGCATAGAATCAATAGTTAGTAAAATAACAGGCTTTGCAGATATGATTCAACTGACGCATCTTAAACTGCAACAAGTAATGTCTAGAATAGTGCCAGACGGTGTATTTTTAGATATGGACGGTTTAGCCGAAGTTGATTTAGGTAACGGCACAAATTACAATCCAGCTGAAGCATTAAATATGTATTTTCAAACTGGTTCCATCGTAGGTAGATCATTAACTCAAGACGGTGAATTAAATAGAGGTAAAGTACCTGTGCAGGAATTATCAACGTCGTCAGGGCAAGCTAAAATACAAAGTTTAATTGGTACATATCAGTATTATTTACAAATGATTCGTGATGTTACTGGATTAAATGAAGCAAGAGATGGTAGCGCACCTGCTAAAGATTCACTTGTAGGATTGCAAAAGATGGCTGCTAACGCATCCAATATTGCTACTAAGCATTTGCTAGATTCTTTGCTGTATATTACTGTTAGAACTTGCGAAAACATTAGTTTAAAAGTTGCAGACGTATTGCAAAATCCTCTAAATGAAAACGCATTGACAAATGCTATCAGCACATTTAACGCTAAAACTTTAGAAGAATTAATAAATTTACAAATACACGACTTTGGTATATACTTAGATCTAGAACCTGAGGACGAAGAAAAAGCTGTTTTAGAACAGAATATACAAATGGCTCTACAAACAGGAGCAATTGCTTTATCCGATGCTATCGATATTCGACAAATAAAAAATCTAAAACTTGCTAATCAGTTTTTAAAACTTAGGCAAACGCAAAAGATAAAAAGAGAACAAGAGCAGCAACAAGCAAATATACAAGCCCAAGCACAAGCAAACGCTGAGGCTGCCGAAAAAGCGGCTATGGCTGAAGTGCAGAAACAACAAGCGTTAACTCAAGAGAAAGTAAGCATAGAGCAAGCTAAGTCGCAGTTTGAAATACAACGTATGCAAACAGAAGCTCAAATAAAAAGAGAGTTAATGGCTGAAGAGTTTAATTACAATATACAACTAGCTCAGGCTCAGATGGGTGCAACAAAAGCAAAAGAACAAGAAATTGAAGATCGAAAAGATCAAAGAATAAAACTACAAGGAACACAACAATCTGAATTAATCAACCAAAGACAAACAGAAGGATTACCTAAAAATTTCGAGTCATCCGGGAATGATGTTTTAGGTGGGTTTGGTTTAGAAGAGTTTGGTCCTAGTTAGAATTACAAACAACTATTTAATTATATTATATTATGTCAGAAGTAAAACAAGAAGGCGATTTTAGCTTAAAAGGAAAAGCAAAAAAGCCAAAACAATTAGCGAACACGGAACAAGCAACAGTTAAAGTTAGCATCAAGGAACCTTTGGTGGACGTACCTGATGCTGTTACAAAAGTGGTAATCCCAAAAGATGAATTAAATCAAGATCCAAATGCCATTCAAACACAAAAGACAGATGATAGCAATGCTGTTGTCGAAGAATCAAAAAACAGTGCAGACAGCGAAGGAGTGGCTCAAGAAGTACGGAAGCCCGAAGAAGAAATAAATTCACCTATACAATTAATTGAAGAAGGTGATGACGATACGTCAACAAATAATCAATCGCAAGAAACAGCTGAAGAGCATAAGCAAGTAACTGAGCAAAGAGTTTTACCGGAAAACATAGAAAAGCTTGTTGCTTTTATGGAAGAAACAGGTGGGACAATAGAGGACTATACTAGGCTAAACGCAGATTATTCAAGCGTTGACGACAAAGCACTATTAAAACAGTATTATAAAAAAACAAAACCTTATTTAGAATCAGAAGACGTTAATCTAATGTTAGAAGATTACGATTACGACGAAGATATAGATGAGGAAAGAGATATACGCAAAAAGAAACTTGCGTTTAAAGAAGAAGTTGCAAAAGCTAAAAGCTTTTTGGAAGAAACCAAGAGTAAATACTACGACGAAATCAAGTTGAGACCCGGCGTAACTCAGGAACAACAAAAAGCAACAGAGTTTTTCAACCGATACAACGAAGACGCTAAAGTAGCGCAACAACAGCACGAGGATTTTATGTCCAAAACTAATAAATATTTCGCTGAAGATTTCAAAGGTTTTGATTTTACAGTCAGTGATAAAAAGTTTAGGTATGGAGTTCAAGATCCTGCTAAGGTAGCATCTGAGCAATCAAGCATTAACAATTTTGTAAGTAAGTACTTAGACAAGAAAGGTAATGTAACTGATCCTCAGGGTTATCACAAAGCTATTTTTACAGCTACTAATGCGGATAAAATTATTAATCATTTTTACGAGCAAGGTAAATCGGATGCTACCAAAGAAATTATAGGTAAATCTAAAAATCCCAGCACGCAAGCAAGGCCAGTAAATGGTTTTATTAATGGTTTAAAAGTTAAGTCTGTAACTAGTGGCTCGGATTCTTCAAAACTAAAAATTAAAAAATTTAACTAAAAAACAATTATTATGAGTTTAACTCCTCAATTTGGTAGCTTAATACCATCTCAAACACAACAGTTGTTATCTACAAACTACCTGCAATTTAATGCAGCTGGTGCTGGTGGAGCAACTTTCGCGCAACAATATTTGCCGGAAATTTATGAACAAGAAGTAGAGCGTTATGGAAACAGAACGTTATCTGGATTCTTAAAAATGGTTGGCGCTGAAATGCCAATGACATCTGATCAAGTAATTTGGTCTGAGCAAAACAGATTACATATATCTTATCAAGGTATAGGTATCGGAGCTAACGTTGGTACTACTAACGTAATTACTGTTGCAGCTAACGTAAACAATGTTGTATCTATTAACGATACTGTTGTACTTTTAAATCCTGTAACAGGAGTTGAAGTAAAAGCTATCGTAACAGCTACTGTACCTGGAGCTGGTGGAAACTTTACAGTTGCGCCTTTTAACGGAGCAGGACTGGTTACTCAGTTTGTAGCAGGAGCTACAGCTGTAGGAGCAATACCTGGTTTAAAAGTATTTGTATATGGATCTGCTTACACGAAAGGAACTAACTTAGGCGCTGGAGCTGGTAATTCAGCTGCACGTATTAGCGTTGACCCTCAATTAACTCAGTATTCTAACTCACCTATCATTATCAGAAGCCAATACCAAGTATCAGGTTCTGATATGGCTCAAATTGGATGGGTAGAAGTTGCTACTGAAGACGGAACTTCTGGATATTTATGGTACTTGAAAGCTGAATCTGAAACAAGATTACGTTTTGAAGACTATTTAGAAATGTCTATGGTAGAAGGTGAGTACAACCAGATTGCTGCAGGTGTAAATGCTGCTGCTGGATTACCTGGAACGCAAGGTTTATTTTCAGCTATTCAAACTCGTGGAAACGTAGAAGTAGGATTTACTGCTGCTGCTGGACTTGATGAATTTGATGCTATCTTAAAAAACCTAGATACTCAAGGAGCAATTGAAGAAAACATGCTATTCTTACAAAGACAAACGTCTTTAGATTTTGATGACATGCTAGCTGCAATCTCTGGAGGTGCTCAAGGTGGTACTGCTTATGGATTATTTGAAAACTCTGAAGAAATGGCATTGAACTTAGGTTTCTCTGGATTCAGAAGAGGTTCTTATGACTTCTATAAAACTGACTGGAAATACTTAAACGATGCTTCTACTCGTGGAGGTGTTGATGGTATTAGCTCTATCGAAGGTGTATTAGTACCTGCTGGAACTTCTACAGTATATGACCAAATCTTAGGAACTAACATCAGAAGACCTTTCTTACACGTAAGATATAGAGCTTCTCAATCTGATGATAGAAGAATGAAGTCTTGGTTAACTGGTTCAGCTGGAGGCGCTGCAACATCTGATTTAGATGCAATGCAAGTAAACTTCCTATCTGAAAGATGTTTAGTAACTCAAGGTGCTAACAACTTTGTATTATTCAAAGGAATCTAAGGATTCAAATTAATGTAATATTACCCTCGTAATAACTACGGGGGTAATTATTACTTTTATACGACGATAGCCTACTACTATTATTATATACTAGCTATTGTCACACTTACAAACTATTTAATTATATTATATTATGGCTGCAAAAAAAGCACCAGCAAAAAAAGTTGAGGTTGCTCCTCAGCAAAAAGAAGTGGCTAAAGCCGCTCCAAAAGTAGAACCAACAAAACCAAGTTGGGAAATAAAAGATAGAGTATATTTTTTAAAAGGTAATAAATCCCCTTTAACTCTAACGATACCAGGTAGGCATACTAGAAAGCATGCTTTACTTTATTTTGACATAAAATCTGGAAAGCAAAGAGAGATAAGATATGCTACAAACCAAGAGTCTCCTCTTGTTGATGAACAAAAAGGAGAATGCACTATGGGGCACATAAGATTTCTTGACGGCACATTAACTGTACCTAAGGAAAAGCAAAATCTACAAAAATTGTTATCCCTATATCATCCTTTAAAAGATAAAATATACCAAGAATTTAGTGCTGTTGAAGAAGCTGAAGATGAATTAGACATACTAGATATGCAAATTGATGCTTTAAATGCCGCTAGAGAAATGGATATTGATCAAGCTGAAGCTATACTAAGAGTTGAATTAGGTTCTAAAGTTAGCAATATGAGCTCTAAGGAGTTAAAAAGAGACTTGATGTTGTTTGCTAAAAACAATGCAGCATTATTCATAGACTTAGCAAATGATGAAAACGTACAGCTAAGAAATGTAGCTATTAGAGCTTCAGAGCTTGGTATTATAATTTTATCACAAGATCAAAGAACATTTACTTGGGGATCCAATGGAAGGAAGCTAATGACAATTCCTTTTGATGAAAATCCTTACTCTGCGATGGCAGCTTACTTTAAAACCGATGAAGGTGTTGAAGTTTTCAGATCTGTAGAGAAAAACTTAAATTAACATGTAATCATTAATATAGGCCGGCTACTCTAAGTGGTCGGTCATATTATAACAAAAAAACAAAATAATGGCTATAAACGTAGATTTAGTTTATAAAACTGTCTTATTAATACTCAATCAACAACAAAGAGGTTATATAACACCTGACGAGTTTAGTAAAGTAGGTAATCAAGTGCAGTTAGGTATATTTGAAAAATATATGAGCGACTTAAATCAACAGCTTCGTATACCGGAAAACGATAGCGAATATGCCAATAGAGTAAAAAATATTGATGAAAAAATCGATATATTTAAAAGAATAGGACCTGCTACGTACAGCGCTCCTTATTTTAACTTACCTACAACAGCGACCACTGCTACTACTACGCAAACATTTACAGTGCCAGCTTTGCCAAACCCTGCTACAAATAAAATATATAACGTAACTAATTGGTCAGCATCTCAATCACAAGAAGCTGTAATTAAGGTGTATAAAAACGGGGTACTGCAAACTTCTCCAGCACAGTACTCATTTAATACAACATCGAATAATATAGTTTTTGTTACGGCGCCTGCTATTAATGAAGTTATAGTTGCAGAGTTGTATCCATCAGATTTTTATAGACTAGGTACCGTTATATACAATGACACAGTGGAAGCTCAAATGGTAGATAGAAATGAATGGTATAAAATAAAGAAAGCACCGCTAATAGCACCTACAACTTCTCAACCGGTGTTCTTATATGAAAATAACAAAATAGAATTATTTCCTACATCTATTACTTCAAATGTACAGGTTTCCTATATAAAGAAACCTAACCAAGTACAATGGGGATACTCTATTGGATCTTTAGGTCAGTTCTTATATGACCCATCATCCTCTACAAACTTTGAATTGCATACCTCAGAGCAAGTAGATTTAATAAGCGGTATACTTGTGTACTCTGGAGTTATAATACAGGACCCTACTATAATACAAGTAGCATCTCAACAAGTTCAACAAGAAGACATTAACGAAAAATCATAATAAACCATGGGTTTAATCACTGAAAATAATCAACAGTATTATGCAGGTTCTCAGCAATTTGTATCTGCTGCAGGAACAAATCAAAAATTTACAACTACTTTTGATACTAATTTAGTTTTTGGTAGCTACGATCCTTTGCAGGTTAATTATGCTTTAAACAATTTTAAATTATACACAGCTCCAGCTGGATCATTAACATATACGGAATACGTATCACCTTATACGGTAACTGGTAATGAAATTGAAATAGCCGCTAACTTAGTTTTAAACACCAATGTTGTTGTTCAATTAAAATCTACAAACGGAGGTAATTATGGTAACAAGGATGCGTTTGGTCAAGCAGTAGAAAACAACTATGATAGCTACTCTTATATTAAATTAGATGAATTAATTAATAACTTTCAAATAGCCTACGTGGGAACAGGTAAATTAATACCTAGCTGTAAAAGAACAGATATTATATTTCACGCTAAAAGAGGTTTACAAGAATTTAGTTATGATACTTTAAAGAGCATAAAGTCTCAAGAATTAACTATACCTCCAGGGCTTAGTGTAGTTATACCTCAGGACTATGTAAACTACGTTAAAGTTTCTTGGATAGATAAGTTAGGAATCAAAAGACCTATTTATCCTGCGAACAATTTAACTATAAACCCATACAGTACTCCAACACAGGATAGTCTAGGCATACCAATACAAGATAGTTTTGGAAACAACATACAAGGGACATCGATAACAGAAGACAGATGGGCTAGTGATCCGGTAATAAATGAAGATCTTTTCGGATATAACAGAGACGAACTTTTAGGTAGAGGATATGGGTATGGTCAAATGTATGGTATGGATCCACAATATTCTCAAGCAAACGGTTGGTTTACTATAAATGACAGGGAAGGTAAAATGTCTTTTTCAAGCAATTTAGCTAATAAGTTAATTGTTTTAGAATACATTTCAGACGGTTTAGCTTATGATATGGATACTAGAATACCAAAGATGGCAGAAGAAGCTCTATATGCTCATATAAGCCACGCTGTCGTAGCTTCTAGAATAAACCAACCTGAATATATAGTTAGAAGATTAAAACAAGATAGAAGCGCTAAATTAAGAAATGCTAAAATAAGATTATCTAACATTAAGCTTGATGAAATAGTTCAAGTAATGAGAGGTAAATCTAAATGGATTAAACATTAGAATTAAATGGCTGAAATAAAAAACACTTTTCTTAAGGGAAAAATGAATCAAGATCTTGACTCTCGTATTGTACCTAACGGTGAATACAGAGAAGCTAGAAATTTATCTATAAGTAGATCAGAAGGTTCTACTGTAGGTGAATTTGAAAACGTTTTAGGTAATATAAAAATATCAAGTCTAGGTGATTTAAGCCCAGCTGCTCCAGCTAATACTGAAATTATAGGTAAATTCATTGATGACAATTCAAGTATGGCTTATTTTATGGCTACTGATTGGAATCCAGGTGATGAAACTAGAGCTCCAGGTACCGCTAAGTGTTACATAGTAAGCGTTGACTTGTCTTCTACAAACCCCCCATTAGTACTGGTTCAAGGTAGTTTTTTAAATTTTAATCAAGGTTATATAATAACCGGTATAAATTTAATTGAAAATCAATTATTTTGGACAGACAATTTAAACCAGCCAAGAAAAATAAATGTAGCTCTTGCTACTAGCAATTCATCGCATTACACAACAGAAGATCAAATATCTGTAGCAAAATATGCTCCCTTCGAGCCAATACTAGCTATAGAAAGAGTTCAAACAACTTTAAATGGAGACGTTACAGCTTCCGATACTATAGTTGTAGCAGATTCTACCGGTATAAAAGTAGGTGATATTGTTACTGATAAAGTAAAACTTGGCGCACAACAAATATTAGAATTAGTTACAGTTATAGGAAAACCTGCTGTAGATCCGCTAGCTATTCCTCCTGTTGCAGCAAACACATTAACATTATCTATTCCTGTTACTATAATAGATACTACTCCTTTAGATTTCAGCAGACCTTCTATGACTAATAAGAAGGATTTATTTATGTCTAATCATTCTTCAGGGGCTGTTACTATAACTGGAGGAGGTACACCTAATCCAATAACAGCTGTATACACTATAAGCGCGACCGGAGCTGATGTTGATTTTTTATACAGCGGTAACAACGGAATACCTAAAGTAGGTGATTTAGTTAGTGGGCCAGGAATATCTGCTGATACTAGGGTTTCTTTTGTTGAAGTAGTAGATAATGATGCGGCTACACCTAAGCAATCTATATCTATAAAGCTAAATAAAGAAACTACAACCGTTAATACAAATGTTATATCAATAAGTGATAACCCTGATTACGATGCTAATTGGAAAGGTGATGATAATTTTTTAGAGGATAAGTTTGTAAGGTTTAGTTATAGGTTTAAATTTGAAGATAACGAATATTCTTTAATGGCGCCTTTTAGCCAACCTATGTTTATACCAAAACAATACAGTCAATTTGGCGGAAGTTTATTGTCCCCTACAGAAGATATGGATGATGCTTACAAATCTACCATTATAACGTGGTTTGAAAATAATATAAACAATATACTTTTAAAAATACCTGTAATGTCGAGTACAGCGGCAGGTTTAACGAACAGCTTCAAGATAACCGACATCGACATACTATATAAGGAATCGGATGCGTTAGCTGTAAAAGTGCTTGACACTGTTGAGATGGCTAATCCATCTCCTACTTTTTCTTCAATAGCATTTCACGATGCTATCCACGGCATAAACACCAAATACTTTTTAGACTATGACTACAGCTCCACAAAGCCATACAAAACATTACCTAATAATCAAGTAACAAGAGTATCTGATAAAGTTCCTGTAAGAGCGCTAGCTCAGGAAGTTATAGGTAATAGAATTGTTTATGGAAACTATTTAGACAGACACACAGGGCCTAACTCAATAGATTTTAGTGCAAATGCTAGTAATAAATCTACTAAGTTTGACAATTATACACAATACCCAAAACATCAATTAAAACAAAATAGAACATATCAAGTAGGCTTTGTGCTTTCAGATAGATACGGAAGACAGTCGGATGTAATTTTATCATCTTACGACAATGTGCCTGGTATATCGGGATCTACTGTTTTTCATCCTTATAATACCTTAGCTGATCAAACTTCTAACGCAATTTTAGATTGGCTAGGAGATGCCTTGGTCGTTACTTTAAATAAAGCGGTGCAATCAACTTACAATATAGCGTTAGGCACACCTGGTATTTACTCTGCAGATAACCCACTTGGATGGTACTCTTATAAAGTAGTTGTAAAACAGACAGAGCAAGAATACTATAATGTTTATTTACCTGGGTTTGTGAATGGATACCCTGTAACTCAAAATAACGAAAGAAACAAAAGTTTTTTCACAACTCTTTTAGGCGACAACGTAAACAAGATACCTAGAAATCTAAAAGAAGTAGGGCCTAACGATAGAGACTATGGAAGTGATGAAAGCTTAAATATTAGAGTTAACAATCCGCTTATAAATAATAAAAGCGGAGCTGTATATCCGAAGACTAAAGCTTGGAACGCTCAGTACTATCCATCAGGTATAGAACAAGAGGTTATACAAATAGCTACAGTGAGAGATATGGAAATACAAGCCATACCTTTTAAACCAAATGCTGTGAGTGGAGAATACGGTGAGTCTGCTATATTACAAACTTACAATTACTTTGGAGGCGTAGTGGCTAATGGGGTAGAAAGCGTAAACGAAGTTCCAGAACCTACGGGTAGAATACCATGGGGTACAACAGGGCCAGACGCTCCTTTGTATAGCGCAGATTCAAACCCTTTTGTTATAAAAGGTAATCAATCTGAAAATATAAACAATCCGATAGGTGCTTATGTTACTACCTTTTCTGTAAACGCCCCACCTTCGCCTCCTACTCGTCCTGTATTCTCTATGGTGCCTTTTTTATCAGTAGCTGAAACAAACCCGGTTGAATCTTTGTTGGATATATTTTGGGAAACATCATTATCTGGAAATTTAGCAGAATTAAATGCTTTGGTTGATTCCCAATACGGAGGGTTGACAAGCTCTAACTTTGTAGCTGCTGAATTTTTTGAAAATGTAACAAATCCAACTATAGTAGGAACGCCTTTTAAATTTAAAGACGGAGCTGGAACCGAAATAAATGCTTCTCTTATTACTATAAACAGTATAAGCATAATAGACGCGGACGGAAATGCTTTTGATCCTAATAACCTTCCTTTTACGATAACACCAAATGGACAAAACTTTGAAATTAAAACTAACACTACGTTTTTTTATAACACAGATGTTGATACTTCAGGTTCAGGTGTATACACTATAACTGTTAACACAAGTTACACAAGTGGAGCAGGAGATTTTGACGACCCTATAACATTGCCAAATATATCCTTAAAGAACTCAGCTCCAGTAATAGGTTCATTCGTTCAGCCTACAGGCGTAACGACACAAGCGAACCAAGTTATAATAGATACATTAACAGCTGTAAACGGCAGTGCCAATACAAGTGTTAATACGGAAGAGTTAAAGTGGTCGTTAGACCCGATTAGAACGGATTTTTCTATAAACGAAGATACAGGTGATTTAACTTCTACAGAAGAATTAATTGATAACACCCTTTATAATGTAGGTATAAAAGTAACTGATCTTAACGGAAACGGCTTATCAGATACAGCAACTTTGACTTTTCAGGTTGGGAACCCTAGAGTAAACAAAGCTTTATGCGAGGGGTGGCAAGCCGGTTTAACCACTAGGTGCGAAAGTGCTCTTAGGGTTCAGTTTTTTAATGACGCTATAGAGGTAAACGAACAAGCTGAATCTGTTACAAATAATGGATTTACAGTTACATACCCTGGAGTAAATCAATCAGATGTATATAATGTTCTTGCGCGCAACCCTACAAGTGTAATTCCTCCAGGTATAACACCTGTAGATAATACAACCGGAGCTTTATTACAGGGGGCTTTATTCATAAAGCCAACTCTAGCAAATGTAGGTGGAAGCGCTGGACAAGATGATGATATTATTGGATTTACGATTCAACATAAACCTGTCGGATCAGGTAGCTGGAGTCAAGCCGTAGACTCTAGTGGATTTACCGTGTATAATGAAACATTGCAAGTAGGTGTTAATGATACTGTTTTTATAGAAAAGATTTTTGATACACCTGGAGAATATAAAGTTTTAAGCACAAGAATAAGTGGTGGTCAATGCAACTTGTCTCCTCAAAATTTATCAACTAGCTTTACAGTTGAATTTGGAGACGCAAATTATGTGGGAGATCCATGTGATGATGCTCCGTTGTAATAAAAGAAAAAAACAAGTAATAAATATAATATGCCAATAACATTAGAAGTAGGATATTTTAACTCATTTTACATGAAGAGATTAGCTGATTTGCCTGCTGGAAACGGTGAGACAGGAAGTGCTAATTATACATCTCCAACTACTAGTGTAATTCAAGAAGATTGGTACATAGAAGAATCTAGAATACGAGGCGGTTATAATAATACTTCTACTGATTTAGGTGTAAAAGCTTATATCGTAGAAGATAACGATGCCCAGCAGCGTAGAAAAAATTCATTAATATATTCAGGAATATTTAATTCCAGGACAGGCGTAAACCAATCTAATCAATTTAGTACAGCCGAAGAGATAACTAGAAGTGTTGATCCTTCTGGTGGTAGCATACAAAAGCTTTACGCTGAAGATACTAACTTAATAATATTTCAAGAAGATAAAGTTAATAGAGCTTTAATAGACAAGGACGCTATATATTCCGCTGAAGGCTCAGCTATAACAACCACAGCCAATTTAGTTATAGGTCAAATAGTTTCATATGCTGGAGAGTATGGTATATCTACAAACCCAGAATCTTTTGCTGTTTACGGATATCAAAAATACTTTACTGATCGTAATAGAAACGCAGTTTTAAGACTGTCAAGAGATGGTATAACTGAAATATCGAATTACGGTATGGTAGATTTCTTTAGAGATAAGCTATCGCTAGTAGGTACTACGGGTAAAATTATTGGTTCTTACGATATATATAACAAAAACTATGTAGTATCTTTGCAAGAAAACAACGGCAACTATAATACTTTAGGGTTTGAAGAATCTACTAATGGTTGGATTAGTTTTTATGACTACAAGCCAAGCAGCGGATTTAGCTCTCAAGGTAAGTTTTTTACAACAAATGGTACATCGGTATGGAAACACTATTCTACAGATGTTAATAGAGGTAGCTTTTATGGAACAAGCAATAAGTCTTCTGTTAAATTAATATTAAATCCTGACCCTACAAGAGTAAAGACTTTTAAAACAATAGATTACGAAGGTACAAATGGATGGGAAGTAATATCTTTAGTTTCAGATGAAACAGGGACTGATTTAGTTAACGGAGTATGGGTTAATAACAGCGAGCAAGGTACTAGCAGTGCTGATCCAGCTACTTTTACTTTAACTAATCCAGGAAGCGGATTTTACGTTACAGGTAATAACGTAGGAACTTCATCGGATGGCTTTGGTGTTGGAATGAAAGTTAATATAGTTGCAAGCGGAGGCATAACTCAAATATCAATATCTGACCCTGGATTTGGATATCAACCAGGAGATGTTCAAACAGTATTAGCAAACGGAGGCGGTGGAGTTGGCGTTAATGCTACATTTGTATTAAATACTTATACCAACGTGTATAGCAGAATATACAGTTATGATGAAGGTATATACTTTGAAAATAACATACCCTACAGAGCAGGGTTTGACAGGAAGCAAAACAGATATGTTGCTGCTATAAGAAATAATTCAACAACTCCTTTAGCGGGTCAAGTTTTAAGTGGACCTAGCAACACAGGTATAAAAGCATACTACACAACAGTAACTATGCAAACAGATACTACTACAGATCCCGGTGGATTAAAAGAATTATTCGCGGTAAGTTCAACATACGGAAGATAAAACAAATAACATGATAGAATTTTTAGAAATATTTTTATTTGGACAAGGCGATGTTCAAATGGCGGAACCTTTAAGCTTAGGAGCGGCTGCTTTAATATCAGCGGGTACTCAAATTTTAGGCTCTTTGTTCGGCGGGGGTGCAAGAAGAAGAGCAGAGAGAGATGCTCAACGCAAACAAGCTAGGCTTCAAAGAAAACTTAGTAACCTAGAAGCTAATAGACAAGCAATAACAAATCCTTACTCAGGTGTTAAAAACTTAAGCGGCTTAGCTGTAGACCTTAGCTCTAGCTTATCAAACCCTTATGCTAACTTAAGTGTAGCTACTCAAGCCGCTGAAATGCAAGTAGAGCAAGCTGACATATCATTAGCTAATACTTTGGATACTATAAGATCTACTGGATCCGGAGCTGGAGGTGCTACTGCCTTAGCGCAAGCTGCTTTACAAAGTAAAAAAGGTGTATCCGCTAGCATTGAGCAACAAGAAGCAAATAATGAAAGGCTAAGAGCCCAAGGTGAGCAGCAAATGGAACAATTAAAAATGCAAGAAGGAGCTAGAATTCAAGGTATACAAATTGCTGAAGGAGGCAGAACCCAAGGGCTAGATGCTGCTGGAAAACAATTTATGTTTAGCACAAAAGAGAATAGGGAAATGGCGCAACTGGATAGAGTATCAGCACAGCTAGCTGGAGCTCAAGGGCAAGCAATGCAAGCATCTGCTGCTAGACAAGCAAATACCGCAGGTTTAATTGGTGGTTTGGCTGGAATTGGAGGTAACCTATTAACAGGTTTAGCGCAGCAAAATCAACCAGCGAGCGTTGCTAATAATAATTTAACCCTTGGTCAATACCAGCAAGGGCAACAAATGGCTAATAGCGCGGCGAATTACGCTATGCAAATAGCAATGAATCCTATGGGTATAAACTTGCCTCCTATAGGAAATTCTTCTGGAAATTAAAAACAATAAAATGAGTTATAGAGATCCAAAACAATACATAGATACGCAGTCAATGCAGATTCAGCAGAATCTACAAAAAACACTAGCTAATGTAGGTAGTCAAACGGTTGCTAATATAAATAAAATACATGAAGAGAACGCTAAAAAAGTAGAAGCGATTAGAGCAAATGCAGATGCAAGAGTAGAGAAAGCGCAAAACTCAATAATACAAGCGCAATCTAAAAACCCTACTGCTGATTTTGGTGACCTAAATACACAGTTGGAAGTTATGAACGGCATACTTTTAAAAGATCCTACTAAAAGAACAGCAAAAGAAAAAACATTCATTACGAGCATGCAATCTATAGGAGACACAATGGGTAATATGCTTAAGAATACAGCTATGTCTCAAGAGGTAGTACTTGAACAGGCTAATAAAAAATTAGGTACTATGGGGGCTGTAGATCCAAAAGCAGACCCTAAGCTGTACGCTAAGCTATCTGTTTTAGCAAATAGAACATCGGGACGTACCGTAGCTAGATATAAAACAAATGAAAACGGTCAAGTTGTTTTTTCTTTAGATGTTTATGAAAAAACTAAAGATGGAGAAAGATTTGTAGGTAGCGTTATAAACGACAATGTAGCCACCACTCAAATGCCTGATATAATACCTGATGTTAATAAAGAAATGAACGAGTTTATTGCAAATACTATAAATTCAGTTGACCCTACTAGTAAGTTATCTCCAGTACTTGATAATGAAAAAAATATACTGTACTATAAAGACAGTATGGGTAGAAGAGTGGATCCAGCTAAGTTTAGAAAAAAATTAGAAGGAGAAAGCATTGGAGCTTTAGCGGGTTATACCCCTAGAGAAATAAAATCTTTGTTTAACAACGTTCTAAAAGGAAAGGATGATACAGAATTTAGCTACGACGAAGGTCTAACTGATGATGAGCGAGATTTAGCTAATGAAAGATTTGTGGATTACATGATGAATCAAGGTAGTGTTAAAAAAGTACTAGGAAACATTGTAGAAGAAACAATAAAAAATAAAGACGACGATAAAATTGAAGCTGAGGATTATTCAAACATTATAGAAAGTTGGGATAGTAATATTGTTGATAACAAACCCGAAAATTTTGTAAATCAAGATATTTCTATTAACGGTAGCAAAAAAACAATAACAGATGCTTTCATTGATCCGAAATCAAATGAATTAGTATTAAAATACAAATCAGGTACTGCTGACGAAACAAAAGAAAGAACTTATAAATTAGATGATGATAACATACATATACTTTATAAAGCTTTAGCTGGTGGTTATGATACTAATTTTTCTAAAAGCATTATAGCAAAAGCATTAAAAACTCGCAAAAACACCAAGAAAAAAGATCCAGACCAAATAACTAGTGAAAACACAGTACTTTTTACCGAAAACGTAGGAGCTAAGACTGAAAAAGACCAAGATAGACTAAATAAATTACCACAATAATTAAATTAAACAAAATGTATATATACGACGGGTCAAAGTACACTGAAGAAGAGATTCAAAATGCAGCAGATAAAGCGGGGTTATCCCTTGAAGAGTATACTAGTAAAAATAATATTACTTTTGAAGAAGAAGTAGATTTTCCAACAAGTGCTGTAGCGGATGCGGATGCAGTACAACAACCAATGACAGCATCACAGGCAGGTTATACGGAACCAAAAGATACGGCATCTTCGTCGGTAGTTGGTTTATCGGACTCTCGAATTGAGGAAATAGAAAAAAACTTTAAAGTAGGATATTACCATCCTGAACAAAGAGAGGCTTATAAAAACTGGGAGGAAACAGGAAAAGTAGATGGCTCACTTTTGCCTGATTTTAATGTAGACGATTATAAAAAAACCGAAAGAGTTATAAATGACGATTTTAGAAAAGAAGTTGAAAAAATATATCAAGAATCTGCTAAAGGAGTTAAGTTAGATAAATTTGGCTCTTTTGATTATGATGATAAAGAATCTATTGCTAATTTTAGAGATAGAGCAATAAATAAGCTTATAAAAGAAAATAAAACTATTCAAGATAAAATTCTACCACAAGCTACAAGTCAAGCTAAATTTGAATTTGATTCTGCAAACGATAAGTTAAAAGAAAAATACGGAATAAACAGTAAAAACGTTAGCCAAGAAAATATAGACAATTATACTAAAGAAGCTACCGCGCAATTCAATGCGTTGGTCAATTCAAAAGTAAATTCTACTCCTGAGTTTAAGCAGATTATAACAGATTTTAATTCTGTAATGGATGAAACAGGTAGAGTAGGTCTTGAAGCTTTTACTAGAGGTAAAGACTGGGAAGGTTTAATGTCTTTAGAAAGAGGCTTGCAAGCGTCTAATAATCCACTAAGTAAACTAGTGTTTAAGTTTATACAGCAAACCTACGCTGGGGGGAAACAAATAAAAGATGGATTAGACGAAGCGGGAGTATACGGAGCTATACAAATGAATGAAAGATTTATTTCTCAATTAGATGATTTTAAAGGAAAAGAAACAAACAAAATAAAAAATAAATACCTCGAAGAAGGTTATACTGAAGAGCAAGCAAGTTTAGGAGCCAACGAAGATATTAAGTCTCAAAAAGGTTGGTGGAGAGAGTCAGAAGATGATCTAGCTAATGCTTTTAAGTTCGTTAAAATAACTAGCGAAAATCAAACAATTCCTTCCGGCGTCACAAAAGGAACTTTTCAAGATTATGAAAATAGTGTAAATAAAAAAACCGAAGCAGAAGATTTATCTATTAGAGGAAGATTAATAGACGTTGCGGATCAGCAATTGGCTACATCTGCTTACGGGACTGACGAGTTTAAAAACTTTATGAAGGGCGACAATATGCTAGAGAACAGTGTTAGCATGGTTGGAAAACAACTACTTCCTCAAATGGGTATTGCAATACTAACAGCTGGAGTTGGTAACGCTATTCAAATGGGTAGTGGGATGTATGTTGACGGTATAAATAATAAAATTAGAGAAAAGTACGGCTTAAGCGACGAAGAAGAAATAACTCAAGACATGCTTAAAAATGTTATTAGCGACGATGAGTTTATTGATGTTTTAGTTACAAAATCTGTTGCAGGTGGTTTTCTAGCTGGACAATTGGAAAGGTTAGGAGCTGGCAAGCTTTTAAGCAATCTAACGAACGAAGGAGCGGCTTCTATACTAAGAACAGGTATTAAAAGATATGCTCAAAGAGTTGGTGGTCAAACTATAAGAAACTTTTCTACAGGCGCTACAGAAGCTATAACAGAGGTTTTACAAGAAGTTCTTTCAGCAAGTGTTGCAGGTGGCGAGTTAGACAAAGAGCAGCTATTTGAAGCAGGGGGAACCGGTTTTTTAGTATCAGCAATGACTGGATTAGGTGGTAATGTCATTACTCAAACTGTGCAAGAAGTTAAAACTTTAAATAGGATAGTAGCTGGAAAGTTAAACCCTGAAAGCGCTGAAGCTTTTTTTAACACAAAATCAGCAGAAATAGACAATATACTTAAAACCGAAACTAATCCATCTAAAATACAAGAGCTTAAAGAAAAAAAGCAATCTATATTAGACGCAAGAAACGCTAATTTAAAAATACCTTCCAACTTTTCAACTGCGGCTAAAGAAAAAATATTTAATTTAGTTGAAGAAAAGCAAAATATTGAAAAAGAAATTAAAAACAAAGACCCTGAACTAGTTAGAAATCAAACAGACAGAATCAAAGAGATTAACACCGAATTAAACGTTATATCCAGTTTAGAAACCCAGGTAAAAACGGTAGAAAAACTAACTAAAGATGTGAAAGGGCTAAAAGTTGAATCTCTTGACAATGCAGAAGCTATATCAAATTTTATTGAAGAAAACAATATTGATGTAGATGGCAAAAAAGCATCACAACAGCAAGGGTTTATTTATCAAGATCCAAAAACAGGTGAGCAAATAATCATAATAAACAAAGAAGTTGCAGCAAAAGAATATGCTGTTAATGTAGCGGCTCACGAATTTCTACACGGTCTACTATTCCAAACCGTTAAAAACTCACCTGAAACACAAGTAGCTTTAGGCAAATCTTTGAACGAATATATAAACAAAATTGATGCTACCCAGGTCAAAGATAGCAACTTTGCAAAAAGGTTAGAAAGCTATAAAGATATGGATGAAGCTACTCAATCTGAAGAAGTTCTAACTTTATTTTCTGATGCTATTGCTACTGGTGATATACAGTTTAATGAAAGCGTATTTACAAAAATTGGCGATGTTATTCGTAGAACTTTACAAAATTTAGGTGTAAAAGTTAAATTTAATAACGGCAAAGACGTTTATAATTTTGTTAAAGATTATAACAAAAGTATAGAAAAAGGAAAATTAACTAAAGCTCAAAAAGAAATTAGCAAAAAGGGAGCGACAGGATCGCTTGTTTCAGAGCAAGTTCAAGAATCAAAACCTGGAATTAAAGAAAGTAAGCAATTAACACCTGAGCAAGACACTCAACTTAGATCTGATGTTGCTGAAATAAAAGAAGAAGCATCCAAAGGAGAGGCTTTAGCTAAGCAATTTAATAAAGATTTTGTCAAAGGCGCTAAGCAAACAAGGCTAGAAAACAAAGTACTACAAGAAATTAAACCTGTTGTAGATAGAGTTGTTACTAATAGAACTAAGGCTTTATATGATCCTATAGCAGAAGATGCTAAAAAGAATGTTAGCAGACAGATGTTTCAAGAATCAATGCGTTCTGACATTGAGTCTATGGTGTTTGATGAATTTACAGGTAAACAAGATCTTGAAAAGTTTATAGTAAATAGAGCTTTCTTAAGAGCTAACAACTTAGCTGAAAGATTAGGTATTAAAGGTGTTGAAGAAGGTATTACCAAAGGATTAGAAGCTGCGGAAAAAGTTGCAGTAGAGGAAACAACAGCTCCTAAAGCTGATAAGCCTAAGTATAGAAATATATTAAAAAGCAATACATTACCTACCGAAACGGTTAATACTATAAAGGATAAAGTACTTAAAACAGTAAGAACTTTAAAGTCTAAATTAGATACTAAGGTATCTATAAACAAAACTGTAACACCTCTTGTAGCAGAAATTAAAAAGAATATGGGTAAGCAAGCTGACATTGACTTTAAAAAAGCGATGGGTGGTAAAAAAGATGCTCAACTAAGAAGATTTTTAATTAAGAATAAAAGAGTTGTATTAGAAAATATGACTACAACTTGGCTTATGGGTGCAATGCCTGGAGCTGTGCAAAAGCAAGTTAATGGTAGTTTTACTTCGGATTGGCAAGGTAAAAAGATTGATCGTGAAAAAACATCGACACAGCAAGCTGGAAGAACATCTGGAGCAGAGATCGTTAGAAGACTTCCTAACGCGTTTAAAAACTTAGATGATAAAACATATTTAAGTTATATTATAGACGAGTCTGGAGCGCCTATACGAGGTCGTAAAGAGTCTTTGGCTAAAGCTATGGCAGAAGAATTATCTTTTGATATATTTACTACGGAATTACAAAATGAAAATAGCGATATAAGAAAAGCGTTTGAGGGTAATCAAGAGGCTTTAGGCGTTGTTTTAGTAGATAATTACATACAAGAAGTTACAAGAGACGTAGAAAGAGGCACGGTTAAGTTCAGTAAAAGTTTAAGCGCAGAACAAAAGAAAACTGTTTTAGCTGGTGCTGAGAAGTTAAAAAATAAATTGTTAAATGCCAACATTACTTTAACATCAAAAAGTCTTCTACCTATATTAATAGATACATATCCTTCTATAGACGAAAAAACTTTAAAAGAATTTGCAAAAGAAAGTATTCAAGTTGTTCAAAGATACACAAGCGATAAAACAATAGATAGAACAAAAAATGTTGATTTCGGTAAGTTTTTATTCGAAGGTATTTCTTTAAAAGAAAGCAATAGCAATCTAATAAAATTTTTTAATTTTGCAAAAAATGAAGTTAAATCATTAGGTGGATTATTTAATAATAACAACTTAGTAGCAAAACAAAGAGAGTTAGAATTTACTTATAATAATAATTTAGTTGAAAAAGAAGGAGCTGATGGCTTAATTAAAATACTAAGGTGGGGGCGAGGGCATCAAGCAACTTCAGGTAAAATTGGAGGTGGTAGAAATCAATCTTATGCTGGTAATGGTGATTATATAGCTAATAATTTAAATAATATCCCAGGTGTTGATGTTGTTTGGAATCCTAAAACTAACAGGATAAATGATGTAAAATTTAACGGCAAATCAATAGAGGACTGGAAAAAAAGAATAAAGTCTCCTGCTCAAAAAGCTTCAGGCGGCATAGATCAATTTAAAAAAGAAGCTAAAGAAAGAGAGGACGCCGCTAGAGAAGCTTGGGTATATTTAACAGATTACCTGCAACATGTGAAAGATAATGGAAACGCAATAGACTGGACTATGACTATGATGAGTCTAAAGTCAAACATGTCTTCCGTCCTTAAAGCAGCGGCTCCTGTAAAATATTATTTTGCTGGAGATGTAAAAGGATCGCTTAGATATGAGCATATGATACCTACTGAATATATGGTCTTAAAGTTAACTGACTATTATTTTAATGGTAAAAAGTTTGATTTAAACACTTTAAGAGACAAGTACAATGTTGCTATTATTCCGGTCAGTATGGATGATAACTTTAATATTCTGACTCAATCTCAAATGAATAGCGCTTTTGACCCCATGACTGATCCTGAATTTGATAGGTATTATAACGAAAACACTTTTGGGTTTCCTAATATGTATGCAATAGAGGCGCTTACGGGAGAATACAAAGGCCAGATTATAGGTAAATCCTGGGTTGATTTTAATAATATATTAAAACCTCAAGCAGCTAAAATGTCTAAGTCTGTGCAAACAGAGCAAAAAGCTATTGATAATGCTAGGTCTGTTAAATGGTCTAAGTCAACTAAAAAAATACGTGTATTTGATTTTGATGATACTCTAGCTAGGACTAAAAGTAATGTATTGTATACAATGCCAGGTGAGGTTAGAGTATTTCATGGTGGCGATATAAAATCAGTTAAAGACATCGATGGCTTTGTGTATTTTTCGGAAGATCAAAAGCAAGCATCAGCGTACGCTAAAGGTAATCAAGGAGAGGTTAGCAGTTTTAAAATAGACGAAACTTCTCTTGCAACAGAGGACCAAGTGTTTGATGTTATTAACGCTTTAGGTATTAAGCCAAGAGCTGGTTACGCAGTAGAAGAATCTAGCTTATATGAACTTATTGATCCTAGATTTGAGCAATCGTTTTCTAAAAAAGATCTTGAAAAATTAGCAGTAGCGCTTAAAAGAAAGGGAATAAAAGCAGCAAGATTTACAGACACTAATATTAGTCAAGGTAAAAATGAAGGAAGAGAAACTGAAAACATTGTAGTATTTGACAAGAAAACAGTACAAGAACAAGCTAAACTTACAGCTGCTGAATTTGCTGCTAAAAGCGATGAAATGGCGGCTAAAGGCGCTGATTTTGACTTTATTGAGTTTAGTAAAGTTATGAATGGTCAAGAAGGTCCTTTATTGAAAGTAGCTAAAATCATAGCGGAAAAAAGAGGTACTGATGATTTGTTTGTTTTAACTGCTAGGCCGCAAGATGCCGCAGGTCCTATACAAGATTTTTTAGCTGAACTAGGTTTAGATATTCCATTAGAAAATATTACCGGTTTAGCTGACGGAAACCCTAAAGCAAAAGCTGACTGGATGGTTGGTAAAGTAGCTGAAGGCTATAATGATTTTTACTTTGCTGATGACCACTTAGGAAATGTCAAAGCTGTTAAAGATGTATTTAATACTTTCGATGTGAAAGGTAAAGTGCAACAAGCTAAAATTAAATTTAGTAAAGGTTTAGATAAAGGCTTTAATGATATGATTGAGCGTCAAACCGGTACAGAATCTTTTAAAGAATTTTCTAAAGGGGTAGCGCAAAGAAGAGGTAAAAAGGTTGGAAAGTTTAAAATATTTGTTTCACCTTCGGCTGAAGACTTTAGAGGATTAACTCAATATAAGTTTGCAGGCAAAGGCAAGCAAGGTGAAGCTGATCAAAAATTCTTTGAAGAAGCGCTTATGGACCCTTATTTTAAAGGTGTTGCCGCACTAGAGTCCGCAAGAGAGGTTATAAAGAACGACACTAAAGCTCTTTTTAAAATATTTAAACCTGTTAAAAAGAAATTAAATAAGTTAGTTCCAGGTATTGATTTTACTTATGACGGCGCTGTTCGTGTTTATCTTTGGAATAAGGCAGGTATAGAAATACCAGGTCTTACTAAAAGAGATAACAAAAAACTAAATGATACTGTAGCAAACGATCCAGAGCTTAGCGCTTTTGCGGATGCTCTATTATTGGTATCCAAACAAGACACGTGGCCTGCGCCTACTGAATACTGGGAAGCAAAAACAACCTTAAGTGATTTAAACACTTTAACTGAAAAAACTAATAGAAAAGAATACTTACAAGAGTTTATTGAGAACGTTGACATTATATTTAGCGAAAAGAACTTAAATAAAGTTGAAGCTTTATACGGTAAAGCATCAAGAACCGCTATTGAAAACGCTATATACGCTATGAAGACAGGTAGCAATAGCCCTAATCAAAACGGAGATGTTATAACAAACAGATGGCTAAAGTGGGTTAATAACTCTATAGGTACGATAATGTTCTTCAATAGAAGATCAGCATTGTTACAGTTAACATCTGCTACAAACTTTTTAAACTGGTCAGATAATAATCCAGCTAAAGCAGCATTGGCTTTTGCTAATCAACCACAATACTGGAAAGATTGGGCTATGATATTTAACTCTGATAAATTAAAACAACGTAGAAGTGGTTTAAAATCTGATGTTCAAGAATCTGAAATAGCTAACGCAGCTAAAAACACGGAAGATAAAATAGGTTCAATCATAGCTTACTTATTAAAAATAGGTTTTTCACCAACACAAATAGCGGATAGTATCGCTATATCTTCAGGTGGTGCAACTTTTTATAGAAACAGAGTTAATACTTATAAGAAACAGGGGTTAGACGTAAAAGAAGCAGAAGCAAAAGCTTTTGAAGATTTTAGTAAGCTTTCTGACGAAGCACAACAGTCAGGAGATCCTGCTTTAGTTTCTCAACAACAGCGAAGCGTTGCGGGTCGTCTTATCTTGTCCTTTCAGAATACGACTATGCAATACACTAGATTAATGAAAAAAGCCGGTCAGGACCTTGTAAACAGGCGTGGTGATCCAAAGACTCATATATCTAAAATATTATACTATGGCGCTTTACAAAACCTCATATTTAACGCGTTATCTCAAACCGCATTTGCATTAATACCTGGCTTTGACGAAGAAGAGGATGAAGATGAAGCTAAAAGAGATGAAAAACTTGAAGCAAAGGCGTCTAGAGTTTTAAATGGTATGGTAGATTCTGTTATTAGAGGTACCGGTATATACGGGGCTGTTGTCACTACTATAAAAAACACATTCAATACTTGGAAAAGAGAAGCTGATAAAGGTTTTAAAGGTGATCAAGCTAAGACGCTTCTTGAAGCAGCTAACATATCTCCAGCTATAGGATCTAAACTTAGGAAAATATACTCAGCAATACAAGCATATCAATTTGATAAAGCGGTAATGGAGAAGCATCCTTGGAGTGTAACTATAGACGGTAAGTTTAATCCTTCAGCTACATACAGCGTAATAGGTAGTTTAGCGTCAGCGACTCTTAACTTGCCATTAGATAGAGCTTTAGCAGAAGCTAGAGGCGTAGCTGAAATGTTTGACAACAGGAACAGTGAAATGCAAAGAATAGCGTTAGCCTTAGGGTGGAGAACATGGAATGTTGGCGCTAAAAATGAAGAGTTTGATCTTATAAAAATGGAAGCTAAAGCTAAAAAGAAAGAAGAAGGCAAAATAAAAGCAAAAGAAACTAGAGCAAAAAATAGAAAAATAAAAAAATTAGAAAATGAAAGAAGAGACAAAGCTTTTAATACTTTAAACTCAACTCAGCGTAAAGAAATCTTTCAAATGAATACTACAGATAGAAAAGCGTATTTAGACAAAATAGCAAAACAAAAAGGTATAAAATAATGAAGTTTAAATATTTTAATTACGAAGAGTTTGACTCTCCAGACTTAGAGGGTAGTGGTAAAAATATGAGTGATGAACTTATAAATATGCTAGACATCGTACGTAAAAAGTACAGTAAGTCGGTAGTTATAAATTCTGGCTATAGAACACCTGAACATAACGAGAAAGTAGGTGGCAAACCTGGTTCATCTCACATAAAAGGTTTAGCTGTTGACATTGCATGCAGTAATTCTACTGACAGGTTTAAACTAGGAGGTATATTAAGAGAAGTTGGATTTAAAAGAATAGGCATGGGTTCAACATTTATACATGTAGATATAGATAAAGATAAATCACAAAACGTCCTTTGGACATATTAAAACCAAAAACTATGAATATTAAATGCGGATCACCATTCAAATTGAAAGATGCTTGCTACAAAAAAGTAAAAGCACAGTACAAAGTATTTCCGTCAGCTTATGCCAGCGGAGCAATAGCTAAGTGTAGAAAAAATAAAGGTAAAAAGAAAAAATAATGTATATATCACCATTAAGTAAAGTTAGGAAAAGCGAAAAAGGCGCAAGTCTGCGAAGATGGTTTAAAGAAGAATGGCAAACACCTAGTGGAGATAAAGACTATAGCGGTGGTGAAAACTTGTTTAGACCTAAGAAGAGAATAAGCAGTAAAACAGCTACTACCTGGAGCGAGTTAACTCCTGCTGAAAAAAAATCAGCTCAGAGAGAAAAAAATGCTAAAGGTAGAGTTAGTAGATTTAAAAAGAAAAAGAAAAAAAGTAAATTATGAAAAAGTTAATTGATAAGTTACAGCACCAGTGGAATAGATTAATGTATAAATTAATGTTTCACAAGTACAAGGAATAACACACTGGGCGTACCATACCCACAAATTCCTGTAAATGAAAAGGGCCCTCAATGCGAGAGCCCTTTTTTTAATATGTATAATACGCATGTGTATAGCATATTGAGTTTTTTATACACATTAGTTTTTATATGTATAAAAAAGTCATAACTTTTAGCCTTTAGCCATCACACGCTAAACAATCTTCATTCATAGCCTGAGCAGCTATGTCACCACGTAAAACAGATTCTGTCCTAGTGTAATACAAGGTTTTAACACCTTTCTTCCAGGCATCAAAATGAACTTTATTTAACCATCTAGGTGTTGCTTCAGAAGGGAATGCTAAATTCAAACTAACTGATTGATCTACATACTCTTGCCTAAGACCTGCTTGATTAACTAACTCCAATTGATTGATCTCCTTAAAGGTTTTAAAAACTTCCTTGGCGGGTATGTCATGACCCAGGGTAATACCATCAAGCTCACTAATGTTTTGAACACTACCACCGTCAGCCAATATTTTATCCCATATTTCATTATTATTAATTTTCAGTTTTCTTAATAGCTTTACTAAAGTCGGGTTTTTCCTAATGAAAGTCCCTTTCGCACTTTGCTCTGTAAAAACATTTGCAGCCCACGGCTCAATACCTGGTGAAACATTACCGCTAAGCTTGCTATTAGAAACAGTAGGAGCAATAGCACGGAGATGAGTATTACGCATACCGGTACCAATACACCATAAAGGCTCTCCATAAATTTCTGCAAGATCTCTTGAGGCTCTTTCACTTTCGATTTTAATCTGTGAAAATATTTTCCTAGTTTCAAACTGAGCAAGTAAACCTTCAAAAGGTAAACCCTTTTCTTGGAGATACGTGTGCCATCCAAGTACACCCAATCCGAGTGCTCTTCCTTTTTGAGCAGAACGAATGGCATTTTCAAAACCTCTAAGTCCTTTTGCTCTTTGAATAAATTCCTCCATAACCCCATCAAGAAACCACGTGGCGTGGTATATAAGGTTAGTGTCTTTCCATTCTTCATATTTAGCTAAGTTTAATGATGATAAACAGCATACGAAACTATGATTCTCATCTGTTGTTAATGTTATTTCTGAACATATATTAGTCATATGTACTTTCAGCCCGTTGTCTTTATATGCTTTTGGATTTGCTTTATTAACATTTCCTTTAAACATAATATACGGCTCTCCAGTTGCTTTTCGCTTTCTAAGTAATTTACTCCATCTAGATCTTGCTTCCTTATCTCCTTGTTCAAGCTTACGCATAAACTTGTCACCAACAATTGCGCACTGATGTAAGTTAAGCGATTGTCTGTTAACATCTCCTTTAGGTTCCCTGATTTCAAGCCACTCCTCGAAGTCATCATGTTCAATGTTGATATTAACTGAGGCAGCTCCACGACGGACACTCCCTTGATTAGTTGCAAGAATTGTTGAGTCATATATCTTGCAGAAAGGTACGACTCCGTCTGATGTTCCATTACCTGTTATTCTAGCGCCAGCGGGTCTTATTTGATTTATACCGATACCAACTCCACCGCCGTGCTTAGCGAGTAGCATCATTTCTAAGTTCTTACTTCCTATGTCTTGTATAGAGTCAGCAACGTCGATACCAAAGCAACTGATAGGAAGACCGCGATCTGTACCAGTGTTGGAAAGTACTGGAGAAGCAAGACAAAGCCAACCATTCCAAATATAATTAAAAAACGTTTCAGCCATTTCTGGTTTATATAACCTACGAGCAACTGTTTTAGCGACTCTTTGGTATGCTTCTCTAGGCGTTTCTCCGTCGAATAAATATCCCCCGGATATAGTCTTCTTGTATACGTCCGTATTACCCCACGCAGGGTAATCTTCTCCTTTGATCCATTCATTGTTCCACATTATGTTATTGAGTGTATTAACCAGGCTATAAGCCCATTTATATTTAAAGCTACTAGGTTCCATTGTTTTCTAGAGCTAGTTTGTATTACTACTAATATAAAACCTATTATGTAAAGTTTAGGTTCTATAGTCCATTGAGCAGCGATTAAAAAACCACTGCCCATATAACCTGCCCTAGTTGCTAGTCTCTTCCAAGGAGTCAAGCGCTTTTGCCTCACTAGCTTGTTTAGCAGCTTGTTCCTTAACTCTTTCGATTGCTTTATCATAACCTGGCATGTTTTTTATTGTCTCTAATACTCCTAAAGCTATTGTAGCTGTTTGATTTAGTTCACTTATTAGTCTTTGATTGATTAACCCAAGGGTTTCAATCTTGTTTTTCATTTCTAGTAAAGTCTGTTCTTTCATATAATTGTTTTATAATTTCATTATTGTTTATTGTTATGTTACCACATATCCTCAAAGTCTTCTCCTTCGTTCGCTTTCGAATAATCCGTCGGCCTAATAGCGAAGAAATCAGTATGAGTGACGCCCCCGGTAAGATGGTAAAACCAATCAAGATTACCCGCTGCTTTAGTGTCATACGCGAAATAGTTACCCAAGTCGACGTAACCAAGTTCCACCAGTTTTTCATTTGTTCTCTTTTTTATAAAGTGTTTTAAATCATTAGACGATATACCTTCTATATCACCCATCTCAAACATTTTGTCTATATACTTAACTTCAAGATCAACCATTGTTTCAGCAGCTTTTACTACATCTTCTCGACATAAACTCAATAATTGATTGTCTTCTTCGCACATATGACGAAATAATTGGCAACCCATTTTGCTATGTAATGATTCATCTCTTACAGACCATTTCATTTGCTGGCCGATACCCTTAAGTAAATTACGTAACTGAAAAGAATACAAGACAGCAAAAGCTGAATATAAACTAACTCCTTCAGCAAAGGCTGAGAATACAGCAAGCGACTTAGCAATACCAATTGAGTTATCACCATCATAAGAAACAAGGTTGTCAAAACGATCTGCCGTAGCAGGCTCGTGTAAAAATGCTTCATAATCTTCTAATTTTAATGTTTCGTTTAAATAACTATAAGCAACTGCATGAACAGTTTCTTGCGATCCAAACATCATTGCCATTTGTTGTATTTCGTGTTTAGGAAACCATTTAACAACTTTTTGAGTCCAATAGTCGGACACGGCGCATTCTGTCTGAGCAAACCCAAGTAAAATGTTTCCGACGAGGTTTTTTTCTTTTTCATTTAGTTTTTCTTTCCAATCTTTAATATCACTTTGCATTGAGATTTCAGTGTGTAACCAAAATGCTTGTGCTTGTTTCAACCAACCCTCAGTATAATACTCAGGGTATTCAAACGGTTTGTACGCTATGCGCTCATCAAACAAACCCATTACTTGTAAACCGTTAATGCTAAGTCTACCAATGGCAAATACAATACGTGTATCGTTCTATCTGGATCTTCATACGATCTAAACCCTAACAATACTCCAGGGTAAAATCCTAATTCTAAACTCCATGCTGATTCATTTTCGTTTTCTTTCATGTACAAATTATGTTATATCTTTTATGTAATTGTTCTATATCTATTGATCTTACTTTACCTTTAGCTTCCCAGCTCCACTTTACGAACTTATCTATTTGACGTTCAGCGTACTTTTGTCTAGCTATTCGTTTTGCTTCAAAAGGATTAACCTTACTGTCTCGTCGCATTCTTTTTGATTTTGTGGTTTATACAATGTTATACCTGGAAATTGTTCTACAATTAATCGTTTAAACAACTTCCATCGCATAGGAAACGATTCGTTAGCTCTACCTTTAGTTTCAATTATAAATGTATCGCCAATGAAATCAGGTGTATACTTAATAGGTAAGATACGTTTGCATCCTCTATTTTTGTAATCACCTTTGCCGTTAGCTTGTCTTTCGTATACTTCGTTTTCAAAATGAAAACCCGCATGCAACACAAACGTTTCTCCTTCGTACTTAGCTTTAATTTTATTTTTTCTTAAAGCCATATACATATACTTCTCAAGACCCGAAGCAAAGTCGATACCATCATATGATACCTTCTTTGCTCTTACCGGTCCACGCTTTCCGCTCTTTCTTTTAAATGACTTCCGCATCATTTACTTGTAAGTCCATTAATAAATCTTCTTCAAGATCTGTGCTATAAACTTCTTTAGCTTTTTGTAAATACAATACAGCATCCATAAGTTCTTCTTGTAAGTGATTAAGCCATTGAAACATTTCAGATGGATCTTTATCAAGAGTTACACCATATTTTTTAAAGCCTACATCAGATCTTGACACAAACTTGTCGACTACACGTCTTACAACTGGATCTCTAAATTCTATTTCTTTTTTCATTATAATGTAGTTTTTACAAATGTTCCATTAACCATTTTACCTTGCCTAGACTTTATTACGCTGTAAGCCGAAGCAATACACGTTTCTATCTTATGACCTCTAAGAGCTGCTAAGTTTGTTAATACTACAACCATATCACCTATAGCATCAATTACTTCAGTCTCATCGTTTTTTAGAATAGCCTGCGCTAATTCACCTGCTTCTTCCATAAGTTTGATGTACTGAGTTTTAGAATCACCCTTATTATATATTCCTTTTTCATCTGCCCATATACGAATTAAATCGTATATACCAACTTCAGGCTCTTGCTTTTTATCTGTTCTGTTTTCTACAAATGCTTTAGCAAAAGCTTTGTTGTATACATAAGTTCTTTCAGGGTTAAACATTGACACTCGAGCATTTTTAATTATCCAAGGTATTGTTTTCTTAGTAATCTTAAAAGATCCAAAGTCAGTTTCCCAAGTTGTATCAATACTATCCATCAGCCTTCCTTTTAATTTATTCATTGGACAAGGAAATGTAGATGTTTGTTCTGTTGCGTTTATATTCATTTTATTAGATTTGATTAAGTTATTATATTTTTGTCTATCAACTTTGTAGCCATAAGACTTTTGAAGTTCTATTTCCATGTCAGATATATAATTAATATCATCGCTAGTAAGTAGAACTTCGTATTCGTCTGGTGCATAGCCTTGCTGCTCCGTAACTCTATTATTAATATTACGTGTAACACCAATTTTTTTACCAGGAATATGATAAATTGTGTACATTATTATTTTTATTTACCAACACTTAACTCTGCTTTTATTGCAGGATAAGGATTGTAGTTAATTAATTCAATCTCAAAGCTATCAGGTATATTCAAGCCACCTAATATATTTGCACTAAGACCTTTGTCTAAGTGTAAAAATGGCAAAGCTCGCTTAGCTCTTCTTCTATATTCTTTTGCTTGATCTAAATGATTATTATATAAATGACAATCACCGAGTTGACCAATCAATTGACCAGCTTCAAGCCCAGCGCCTTTAGCTAACATCTCTAACAGTAAACCATACATCGCAATATCGTAAGGTAAACCTAAGAACACATCAGCGGATCTCTGTTGCCACATTAAATCTATAACACCGTTGTTAATATAAACCTGAAAAGCATAATGACACGGAGGTAAAGCCATATCCTTTAACTCGTGTGGAGCCCATGCGCTAACCATAAGACGTCTAGAGTCTGGGTTTGTTATTATGCTATACACAAGATTATAAAGCTGATCTACACCGTTAAAATTACGCCACTGTTTTCCGTACACAGGACCTAATGTTTCATCTGTTCTACCTGAGCGTTCATAATCCGGTCGCCAGTACTTAACACCGTTATCCTCTAAGTATCTAAGATCTGTTCTACCTTGTAATATCCAAAGCAACTCTGTTCTTGCAGCATTAAAACTTATTTTCTTTCCTGTGAGTATAGGGAAGCCCAATGACATATCGTGTCTAATCGTTCTTCCGAAGACAGACTTCGTCCCAGTCCCTGTTCTATCTGATTTATCCAGACCTCTGTCGAGTATTTCTGATAATAATTTTTTGTATTCATTTTCTATGTTTGTCATAATAGTATTTACAATATTCAAATATTTTTAACCATATCTCATTTTTACCGTATGATTCTGGGCTTGTATGAGTTTTACCGTTGTTGATTATATCAACATACCATTCAGTCTTGTTCTTTGCTTTAGCAGATATACATATGTTATTTTTAACACACCATCTATAAGGTATCCAATCTGATTCTTTATGAGACGGGTTACCCATATTTATAGCTTTCTTTTTTTGACCGCTACCCATCTACTCCCAAGGCATTTTACCGTCTGCTACATCTACAGGTTCGTGAGGAATAAAACAACCTGAGCTTGGCTCCCATTTAAAATGAGCTTCAGCACCATTCTCGCCTAAGTTTTGAAACTTGACCTTAAGAACTTTAGCTTTAACAGTCTTAGCTTCGTAGTCTCTATGCACTAATATACCATGATAAGAAGCATCATACCATTCACCACCACCTTTAATATTATACATTGTAGGCTCTTCAATCTTACCGTCTTGTGTTTTATACATCTTAGTTGGATGCGCTACAATAAACACCAGTACATCGTACTTCTTAGCAAAGATTTCTATCTTTTGTAAGTACTCCATTGTATATCTATTAACATCATCGGAACTTCCAACATCTCTAACTTTATTAAATGGATCTATTACTAAACACTTAATACCTTTACGTTTAACTAGCTCAGCGCCCTTCTTAAGTACAGACTCTAATGTATACCTCTCCATATCAATGTGAAAGTAGTTACTATTGCAATGATCCGCTACTTGATTCCATCTATCGCCGCCAATATCTGCAGACGTAGGCATACCTTGCCAGGTTTTACGCATTAACTTATGAGCGTGTAAATATGTTGGTTGATTTTCCGGAGACGCGAAAGCTGTTTTCCAGCCATAGTTAGCATTGTATCCGACAACCATTTGATCCACGAAATCCGACTTTCCCGAAGAGGGTATGCCAGTGACAGTAATAAACTGACCAGTGTACGTCGAAAATATATCATCAAAGTTTTGTAAACCAATTTGAAAGCCAGGCTTAAAACCATTACGAACAAAGTCCGTGACTTCATCTTCGATATCCCTGAACGTCGTAACATTTTCCAACGGTACCGGTTTAGCGCTTGTGATTCTGCTTGTGAGTTTTTCTTTTCCATGTTTTAATAGATATTCATTAGCATCTTTACAATCTTCAAACGTTGCTATGTGACAAACTTCAGATCCCAACCTTCTAATCAACTCTGTCTGTAAAGCTTGACCAGCTTCATCAGAGTCTACGGCTAATATAATCTTTTCTTTGTCTTCGAAATAATCAATACAACTATCTAGATAATCTAGGTTGTTTGTATTGAGCGTAGCTCCATTAGGTACAGATATTGCGTTTTCAATTCCAGCCTCATGCAATGCTAATACATCCATCTCGCCTTCAACTATAACACAATACTCATAGCCTACAGTACTATCTATATTATAAAAGACTTTCTCAGCCCCTTTATATAATTTAAAGTTCTTTCTTCCATCTCGGTATTTAACATTAGTTAATTCACCGCCCACAAAATAATTGAACTTTATAACATTCTCGGTCTTACCGGTCTGTGGCATCCACTCAGGACCCTCACTAACTTTTAAGTCAATGAGAGTCTGAGCTGATATACCTCTTGTACTAAACCATTCTATAACCTTATCACCTACAAACTCCGGTCTCTCCGGATCCGCTTTGACTTCAGGTTTAACATATACTTTTTCAGCTTTACCTTTACGCTTATAAGTATGTAGTTGAAATGATTTACTACAGTTGTGACAAGTACCGAGACCCCGTTCCCAGTCATAAGAAGCGCATTGCTTTTTATGATTCTTAGGTTTCCTGCAGGAGGCAGAGTCAGGGCATACACCCTGCTTCTTACCTTCTTCAAGCTTATGTACATTGAATTCATCAATTACAAATCCATTGATCTCTGTTTCTTGCATTTAATTTAATTTAATTGTTAGTCACTATCCCTGCACTCAGGGCATATATCACAAAAATCGTACTCTTCTTCGGACATGTCGTTCTCGCATATTTCGCAGTTCATTAAAACGGTAGATCATCTTCTTGTTGTGTTAATTGAGGAGCAGCTTGTCTTTGATCATCTCTAGGTGCAGCGGCTACGTTGTCCCCATTAGTCCATACTACTTTTACGTTACCTAAATAAACCTTTGCAGCTTTCGCTTCACGTTCTTCTTTGGTTTGTTCTACGACTATCGGTCCTTGATTACCGAACTGGTCGACTTCATCATTGATTGTAATTGTAACACCTAAGTAGTTACCTTTTTTCCCTTTGTAAATCTTGTCTTTAGGGATGTCGTTTAAGTTAATGTTTGCTTTAATAATACTTGCCATAATTTCCTTTTGTTATAAAGTCTTGTTAATAAAATAATTGTTTGGATCGAAATCCGGGTTGTCATAAAACAATTTGTATTGTTCTACGGCTTGTTGTACTTTGTCCTTGCCATTCTCATAAAAAGCATCTGAACAATCGAAGATACCAATTTGTCTAGTTTTCTTATCTATAGCGATAAATACTAAATCATAACCGAATAGCTTGCGATAAATATAAGCTTGACTGTCGTAATTGTAACGAAATGCAGAGCTTCTGAATTTTGATATATCACTTGTTGTTTTAAGATCAATAACTAATTTCTCATCGTGATTAACGATATCCGCTTTACCTTTCCACATCATTCCTTCAATCTCACCAATTCCAGGTTGTTCATACTCAACATTGATACCATTTATTAGGTCTCTACATACATTATTTGATTGCATTGTATCGATTAATAATTCTAGGTTGTCTACTTCATGTTGTAATAAACACATTTCGCCGCCTGAAATCTCTCTGTACGCTTTTGTATTCCTTGTAGTTGATTCGACTATTCTATACTTTTTGAGTTTTTCTGGCTCAAGTATTGCTGTGTGAAAGTAACCCCCAACTAAGAAGTTAATGTTTGGCTTTTGCGGCGTGCCAAGCGCAAGAGGATTTGTTAACAGTGTAGAAATATCAGAATTACTTCTAAATTGTCGACCAAAATCACCGTAGTAATCTTCATCGCTTCTAAGCCTATCTAATATTTCTTTTTTGTTAAGGTCTTCCATTTTATAGTGTTGTTAATTTAGTTTCTATTTCTTTTGAAATATTATACTTAGCTTTTATAGCTGATAACTTACCTCCTTTTTTAATAAATTCCACTGCTTTTGGATAAGCTGGATCTTTTTCTGAGGTTAATGTGTTTTTTGCTACAGGTGCTTTACCGTGCGAATTTGTTGCATCGCTATCCGCCGTGTCATCAATTAAAAATAAATTACCAAGCGCATATTTTTTACCGTAACTGGATGCACTACCAAACTTTTGAGGCATTTGCATACCTTTTTGGTTTAGGTCTACACCTACTATTGCAGTAGCATGTATAGCATAATCTGCATCGCCGTCGCTTATAGTTGCTGTTGTTTCCATTATTGGAAATGGATCGCTTGCAATTAATTTTTCATTAATTGTTACTGATACTTTTAAATCTAATAAGTAAGGTTTAGTTGCTTCTAATATATCTTCAGCACTTCTAAAATTATACTTACCGAACGAGTTGTATCTACTCTTTTTTGATTTGAATTTTGTCTGGATTGTTGCCAGCTTTTCGTTTAGTTTCATATTAATATAATTACGTATTTAGTTATTCTTTTACGTTACTCTGTACACTTAACTTAAAGGTAATCAAGCACTTGCGTGTGATCTACGTTGTCTATTAATGTTTGTACAGCTTTCTTTTTTATCTCAGAAACAGTTACATAATAACGTGTTCCCTTAATATCTAACAAGCTAGCTATCTCCTTAGCCGAGTGCTTATCGCAGTCTAAACCATAAGATAATCTGAGTACTTCATACTCCTTAGTATCTAAATGTTTTTGCATTAAGCTTTTCAAATATACATTCATCAACTGTATGTTATAAGGCTCAGAGTCATCAGGTATTTGATAAGCAAAATTCTCAGCATCTTCGTTTTCTTGATTAATATCTATACTTAAAAATATAGAATTAAAAAACATTTGCACCGCTGCTTTATCTTTTGGGTTTTTTCTTATCTCGTTTAGTTTATGTTCGGGTATTCTAATGTTGCCTCTAGCCATATCTATTCGTCTTCTAATAGCTCCTTTGATACGTTTACTTAGAAATGATTTCAATGTTTTTTCAATGTCCTCTGAGGCATTTAAAACTTCCCAATCTATTTTGTGTACAGCTTTAATTAAACCTTCAGAACCGCATTGTATTAAATCATTAATACTTAACACACCTGATGCTTGATCTGATGTAGAAAACTTACGCGCTAAATTTTCAACTAATGGTAGAAATTTAACTATAAGCTCATCATTTGTATATTCATCCCAAAATTTACCTTCAAGATTTGCGATAGAGGTTTTAACATCTGCTTTGTACCTTAAATAGTTTTGTATATTATACTTTTTCATATTGATCTATTTTTTCGAATGCTTCAGCCATAAGATTATCATTAGCGTAATATATATTACCTATGCTTGCCATCCATTCATTAAAATCTTTTCTCATAATTGTTGGTTTAATAATTCTTTTTCTTTCTTAAGTTCATTACTCATGTTTCTATGTATTGTTCTAGAAGAACAGTTAAGTAATGAGGCTAATGCGTTGATAGTGATCTTGTTACCGTCATCATTAATATCTAACATGCATTGGTATATGTCATCTTCAACTACTGATTTTGATTTACCCACAAGTCTGCCAACTATACTCATTTTTTCTCTAGGATTTAATCCTGAATATTCTTTGAATATAATTTTTCTTAGCTTATTTTTAGGTGGAAATTCTAAATCATACATTAAAACATCGTATACCATTTGCTCATAATGCCATGCACTCATCTCAAATGTTACAAAACCATTTTGTTTATTGCATATAACTTTAGCAACTGTATGAAAGTCGTTTTGATCCATCTGTGGATTGAGATACCATAAAACAATTAAATGCCACTTAAGACTTTTATATGTATTTATTTTAGCTTTACTTCTAAATAACTCGTAACACTCATGTGTACCATCCTCATAGTAATCTCCCCAGTCAAATGATTCTGATGGTTTATCAGTGATCGGAGATCTTCTATATATGATACGTCTCTTGTTTAAAAATTCAAGGTTTCTATGTGACATTAGCCTACTACTATTATAATTAATTATCTACCGTCGCATTTTCATGCTTAGCACCTAAAGTCTGGAAATACATTTGATTTATTTTTAATAAATCTTTATGCTGATGCTTTAGTTTTATAATCCACTTACTTCTTTTTTCCATGGCCTAGTTTTTATACTTTCGTTTTTGTTACGCACACTGTGCTTTTCTTTTTCATAGTAGTTCCAATACGCTGTGACGCTATCACCGTCTACTTTATACTCGTCAGGCATACATTGAGGTGGTTCTTCAAAACCGTTATCAATCATAGTGCTTGGTGGATACATTAATGCTTCTCGGCATTTGCTTATTGTTAAGTGATGTTTATTGTATCTAGCTGTGTATTCTTTGCCTAAGGCTAACATGTGGTCATATAACCAATTGTAATGGTGCACACTGCTTCGTACCCATATAGTACTAGGATGATTTAAGTGTGCTTTTTTGTAAGGTACGTTATCACCGTTGTCATACACATGGTGTGCAGTACACAACATTTGAGCACACTCTAGTATCATCTTAACCTTATGCTTGTCATAAAAGTAACTTGCCGCTACTTTGGGATCTTCGTGTAAATAAAATATATTCATTAATATCTTTTTTTGTTTACTCTGTTATAATATTCATCTAGCAACATATCTGCTACTTCCATACTTATCATATTTTCGTTATATAATTTCCATATTAATTTACTCATAATTACGTAAAGTTTTATACAGTGGATGACGATAGCTATTAGCTTTAGTACGCTCAAAATAAGTGAACGTAGCTCGTTTGCCAATATAGTCGTTAACATTATTTAGTATATCTCTACGGTCTTGAAAGTTATAGCCTTTGCCGATAGGGCAACCGAACTCAATACCTTCATCGTCGATCATTAAGAACTTACCGATTAAGCCTGTGAACTTACCTTTGCCGGGTACATAGCCTACTATCGTCGCTTCGGTATCGTGAAAGTCTTTAAACTTTTGTAAGTTATAAGATCGTTTACATTCGTAAACACCGTTTAAGCGCAGTATAGAGCCCTCGTAGCCGGAGTCAATCCAGTTCTCGTGTATAGCATTTGCTGCTTGGCGATGTGCAACTCGAAATGTTGGTACATATTTTACACAATAAGAATACAACGGAGCTGTAGATAAAAATTTCATACGTTGTTCGAATGAAAGACTAGTGTCTACAAAATCGTAACAGTGAAACTGCACGTAAGCAGATGATTCAACTCTGTCTCCAGCTTGCGGTTTAGTCTTACGAACTAATGAAATAATTTTTTCGAAATCATTCTTTAATTCGTGGTTGTATAATTCACCGTCAAGTATAAGTTCAGGATACGCTTTGAATACCGGTTTTAGATTTTCAAGTATGTGATCTATATTTAGCCAGGGTTTACCTGTACGAGACCACGCACCGTCTTTAGATATTACACAACGGACACCGTCAAGCTTAGGCTGCATGAATACTTTCTCGGACCAGTCGACAGGTTTCTTGTCTACTTTGTATGCGAGCATAGGTTTTATCATAATTTTTTAATTTGGTTTTTAATGTTAGTTATTTTGTTTTTAGTAATTGAAGCTTTTTCAAATTGCTCAGCTTTTACTTGACGATCCAATTGATTTTCAAGTTCATTTAGCTCAAGAATAAGCACTTCTTCTTTTGACATAAGAGGTGTTTGCTTCTTCATCTCTTCGAATTCAGCGTAGAATTGCTGATCCCATTCACGTTGCTTAGCTAGTAAAGCGTCATAAACTTTGTCAGCAATTTTTTTAGCTAAAGAATCTAGTTCGTCTTCACTCATTAAGCGTAAGTAAATTTATATACAGGTAAAATGTATTTGTTAATAAACTTACCTTTAGATTCAGAAGTACGCAAACCTTCAAATACGTGGTTAGGAACCTTAGTGTAATTGTAGGAATCACCGCTGTTAAAGGTTAATTTTAATCTATAAGTTTCATACTCATAAATAGCTGTTGAAATTGCAGTAGAGTTTACTTGTACAATTTGCTTAGGTAATACTAATTTGTTCATAATTTAATTTAATTTAGTTTAGTTATTATTATTATCGATTTGTATTCGTGTTTGTTTTGTAAATTTTAATGGAACACTAATCCTACTTTATTTGTCTTGTTAAACCATCTTGTAGCCATCAAGTCAATACTAGAAGCATCCATATAACCGTTGCGTATAAGATCGCTGTGATTAGAAAATATTTTGGTGTGTCTGTGTTTTCTTTCATCTATTAAATGTTTTTGTTTCCCTGAATCAGAGAAGATTATATCATAATTACTTGGTAATGAAGCTTTTAGCATCATATCGATCATGTTGGTGTAACTGTAAAACCGCACGTCCGGATTGTGTATAGCAATCTCAATCCACTTTTTTAGATATGCGCGAGAATAATAATCGCCGCTATCATGGACTCTGACGTAATCAGGTTTCTTCTTACGTATTTCAGCGTTCATAGCTTCAACAAACTTGTCAGTCTTGCTGAGTTGATAACGCTTTTCAAACGCAGGTTTTACGTTACTCCATATGTAAGCTCCTTTCTTGGCGTAACAGAATTTAACACAACTGTCAGCCATGGGGCACGTCAGTTTCCCGCTAGCAGATTTGTAGGCAGGAATACCGAAGTTAAAGACCCGGAGCCCGAGTTCTTTTGATGTTTTTTTAAGTTTAGTATTTTGAGTTAATAAATTCATAGTTAATCTAATAATACCATATAAGCTTCTACATTATTTTTACGGAACCAGTTCAATGCTTTATGAAAGTCATTAACCTGCTTTTCAGTAACTGATTTAGGTGCCATTTCAAACACTCGCTGAGATCCCATTATAAAATCGTATATTGAAAGCTCGAGAGCATTCAGTGTATAGCATTCGCCGCTAAAAGGGTTTCGTACCTCTTCACCACTACTGTATATCATGCCTTTAAACCATTTAGGTATTGTTTGTTTTTTAGTTTTCATTTTTTAATTTATTAAAGTGAAGTACTCCTTTTACCGCAGTAGTAATAGTTAGTCCATAGTGATTAGCTACAACTTCATATCTACTTTTATCTTTAATTATTTGAGTAGCGTGATTTAACCACTTGTACTCATGATCAACGGTAATGTTAATAAAGCCATCGTATATTTCTTTTGCGCCAGTAAACTGATCATCTTGAGAGATCATCTCTATGTACTGTAATGCGTTTATAGGAGTAACTATTTTATGGTTATAACCTTCGTCTAATAGCTCATCTACAACTTCTTCTTCTATTCGGCACAGTAGATCTTCATAGTGCCTAGTGATAGCATCTTCAACGAAGTCATAGTTGTCACAGTATATATTATTGTAATCGGGTATCGCGTCATATAATACATCGTTAAGTTCGTTTTCGTAATAGTATACATCTTCGTTAACGTTTATACTTTTATCATCAGCGGTTGCAATCCATACAGAATAGCCGTCAGCCGTAGATTCTTCGTATATACTGAAATCAGGGTCTCGCCAATGGTCTGTTATCTCGCATTCAAAGTATTCAAGCACTTGTTTTTTAGCGTGCTCATCGTCACAGCCTTCGATCCAACCTTTGGATTCCATTCTTTGAGTTATTAACTCGTCAGTTATAAATTTATTCATGTTTAATTATTTATTGGTATATTCTTTGTTCAATCCATTGCCATACTTGTATTTCTCTTTGGCAACTTCTTATTAATAGTTCGTGCTCTTCGACTGTTATAGGTCCTGTGGCACCTAGTTTTAAATCGTTCTTTAGATCTTCTAACTCGAAGTCTAGGGTCGTTAGTTTAGCGTTAGCTTTTCGCCTTGCTAGTTCGATTACTTCGTTATCTGTTAAGGAAAGCATCGCCTAGGAAATCAATGTTACATATTTTCAGTACGTCGTAAGCGGTTCCGTATCTTACGTTTGTAAAAAACTCTTCGCTTTTTAATTCAGCTATAATCATATTAGCAGTATGAGGGTATCTTTCCCCGTACTCTTTAATAGCCGCTTTGTTTTCAGGCATTAGTCTTTTGTATAAACTCATATTGTATTAGTTTTTAAATTCATATATATTATCGATCGTTAGTCGTGTTTAGTTTGTAATTTATATTAAATCCCAGAGGTAATCAGGTTCTAGCCGGTACTCTTCGAATAATATTGTTTCAGCGTCCTCGCCTTTATACACTCTAGATCTTATACCTTTTATTTCTAGATCTGCTTCGATACCGGTCATACCATCGCGCTCCATTAATACTTGTTTAAGTTCGTTTCTCATAATTATTTTATATAGTTGTTAATTCTATTTCTTCGTTTATTAAGTTAGCTATTTCATTATAGTTAGGTAATGCTAAAAACAATCTAGCGTAATCTTCCACGTGATGTGACCCTTGTTTCATTTCATAGTTGTCAAACACCATCTCTGTTGCCATTTCTATTAAATCGTCAGCAGTGACGGGTTCTGTAAATTCTATATTGTTAAATAGATCAGAGGAAATTCTCCATGTAGCGTAATCTGTATATCCGTTGTAGCTCATTAGTCTTGGTATTTTTTAAGTGTCATACTATTTACTTTGTCAATGATCTCATTACCTACCATAGTAAAATAACCGGGTGCATATAAAGATCTTTTACCTTCAGATTCTGTAGCTAGTACATCTGATTCTGCTTCTTGAATAGCGTGTCTTAACGCTGTTTGGATGAAATACTTTTCAAATCCGTTAAATTTTGTTTTACTCATTTTATTTTATTTTAAATTAGGTGCGCAGGAAGGATTCGAACCTTCGACCTCGAGTTTATGAGACTCGCGAGATAACCAACTTCTCCACCGCGCCATTTGTTTATTTAGTTGACTCACAAGGATTCGAACCTTGAATGACGGTACCAAAAACCGTAGTGTTACCATTACACTATGAGTCATTTGTAACTAGTGAGGATTCGAACCTCATACCCGTCGGTAGCCCATATAATACTACAAGCTCGTGAAAACGTTTACTTGTACAATATTTTTACCTGACCTAGTTTCCAGTAATTAGGTACCGCTCTCCACGGTATCTTTACAGCATTCGCCCACCTAACTACTTATCCAGACATTTCCTAACCACATAGTGGAGACGTTATTTATTCGCTGGGTTTATAAAGAAGCGTGATCGGCGTCTAATACATTTTCGTCATTAGATATACCGGCCGGTCCACCGATGTTTGCTTCTTTATATTATCTTCTTCGTTGTGACTTGTGTACAAGATCACTTAATTCTTGGCTTACTATTTGAATAGTGTTACCTGTTTTATGATAAGTTATAGGTACATAAGAATATGTTTTTACTTCAGAACATGATGGACATGTTTTATAACCTAAGTTTAATCGATAAGGGTGGACTTTGTCGCCGCATTTACAATACATAGTTTTATATTTTTTATTCATATATATTATCGAACAACATTCGTGTTAGTCTTGTATCATTGAAGCCGCTAATCCGTCTAGATAAGAGTCATCTTGGTCGTAATACCTTCTTCTAGTAGACATATACATTTTCTCAACAGCTAAGAACATTACCATATCGTGTAGATCTTCGTAGTCGTCGCCATCTAAAGGGTAATCCCCTAGTTGCCAATCAATGCTATCATGCATTAGTTCTTTAGTGACTTCGGCAACACCTTGTGCTATCTCGTCTAGTTCTTTCATTTTACTCATCGTAAATCTTTACTTTTAATTCGTTAATTTTTTCGTTTAAATACCAATCATCTTCGTAATGTAACCTTATATATAAGGCTATTGATTCCATAAGATCCGCTTTACTACTCATTACCTACAGTTCATATTATTAAAACTGAATAGATGGTTTATTCTATCTCTTTGTAGAGGTATTAGTTCTCTTTTAACATTAAACCAACCTTTACCGTTTTTCATTAAGAAAGGAGTTTTTATTTGTTTATTAATTTGGTACATTAGGGTTTTACCATTATTGTAGTTGATACCTTTGGTAGATACTCTTACATATCCACTTGGATAAGTTACACCTAATCTTCCATCGCTCAATTTAAAATGTAGAGCTCCACTTTTAGTTACTTTAATTAATTTCATAGTTATACTGGTACATAAGTTAATCCTTTATAATTGAACCATTCGCTGATTCCGTCCTGATCTTTTTCTGCGTTGTATATAAAACCGAATGTTGATGGTAGATCACCGATCAAGTATGGTTTGTATTGTACGCCATTTAATTTAATTCTTTTTGTTTTAAGAAATTTTATTTTATTCATTATATTAATTTTTATTCATATATATTATCGATATATATTCGTATTAGTTTTGTAAAAAATACTTCGTCGCTTCGTAGTTTAATACTTGTAATTCTTTATGGTATTCTACATTACCTATATAGTAATCGATCGCTTCTTTCATGCGTTTTTCAGTGAATTTCGTAAAGCATGAGGTATCTACATGTTCAAGTAAAGCTTCGTCAGAACACTTAAACATCGTTGCACGGTTACCCATGTAATCTTTTACTTGTATTTCTTTATAAAAATATCCTCTATATTCCATTATTCATATTTATAGTTACTTCAACCCAGCCTTTCTCGCTGTGACCTGCATATACTCTTAGACCGTCTTTTACTAGTATATCTACTAATTTATTTGCCGCTCGCCAAAGACTTGGTTCTGGCATTTCATCGTGTTCGTCGTCGTACATTACTTCGCCTCTACATTGGTAGAACACATCGTCTACGTCATTCTCTACTAGTTCAAAATCCCAACCGTTTACGGTTATATTTTCACATAATTCCATATTACTTAAATTTAGCCGCGACTTCGCGTATTTCTTTTTTATCATTTTCATCTAAGTTCGCTGTTTGACTAGCGTACATTCTTAGTACATAGTGTACAAAAGTACAATCTCCGTCGGTAAGTTTAATAGTTCTCATATTATATAGTATTTGTAGATTTATAAAATTCAATTCTTTCGTTGACTTCGTCTCGAGTTACCTCACCCGTGAGTTGCCTTAGTATGTCGGTAGACATATCGATCCGTTTTCCGTTAGGACATCTTAGTATAAATTGCATAGTTAATTTCTTATTGCCCAAGATGCAGCGGCACCTAGATCGGTTAATACTTTGTTAACTCGTTTTAGTACTATAAGTACTTTGTGTGTGAATTTTCTCATTTTATTTAGTTTTTATTACATTTATATTATCGATAGGTAATCGTATTTAGTTTGTATACTTTTTATCGTAGTACATAGTGTGGATTCTCTCCGATCTATTCTGTCTCTCCCATAGTTTCGTATGCGAATACGATCTACCCTTACTACCCGCACCTTTAGCTCTCACTTGGTACTTTTTATACTCTTTTGCAGTTAAACCACTACAGTAATCACCCTTAGTTACGGTTGTACGGTGTATTCTCGCATTTTCACTTTGTTTCGCTTTTACATACGAACATAATTCTTTCATCGTCATATTAGTTATATATTTGGTTTATTAAGTCATTTATTAGTTCATCTTCAGTTTCGTTATCTTCTAAAGTACAGTCGTTTTCGACGAACAAAGTTATATCTTGTAATACTTTGTCTCTACTATCGTAAGAACTTTGGAACTCGAAGTGATTTAGAGTGTCTTCACTCCAATGGAATTTTTTATTCGTTTTCATTATTGTTATTTTGTTATTCGTATATATTATCGAATTAGTTTCGTATTAGTTTTGTAAAGGTGTAAATTAATTATTGAGTAAAAATAGTATTGAAAGTTTTAAGCTATGTCAAGGTGTCACTGACATTGTGTCATATATTTAACACTATTGTAGGACGGAGTCTACTCTTCCGACTCGTATTACCGATCAGGCCTAGATCTCAGGGCAACGGAACCGTAATTCCCTGGTTAAAAAGTGTGACGTTAGCTTATTATATTAATATAATAGTAGGCTATTGTCACTATTTTGAAAGATCTTACTGTACTTCAGATCTTTCACTTAGATGTCTAACATTCGCTGGCATATCAGTCGATTGTGACCAGTATCCACGTTTGATCCAACATGGCATAATGTTTAGTTTAGGTAACATTACTTCAAGTACTTCATCGTGATTGTACGTTACTTGTACAGACGGTTTAGTTTTAGTTGCTTTCGTATTGAAAGTTATAACTTGATTTCGGCCTAGCCAGTTTTTTCTTACAACAAAGTTAGCTCTGTTGATTGGTGGAAAGATCAATGCTTTCTCTTCATTAGACATGTTCGCGATTGCGTTTGTAATTAATTCTTGATTACTCATAATTTATTTATTTATTTAATTTATATTTATTTTTGTTTGTTACATTTATATTATCGAATACTATTCGTATTAGTTCTGTAGTTTAGTAGAAGTCATAATAGATATCTAGTACTTCAGATTTTTGTTCAGATGTTAACTCTGGGAAATCTTTCTTGAAGATTCTTCTTGAGATTTTTAGTAAGGTATATGATTTGTTACACATAGTTTTATTATTTTATTTAGTTATTAATTTATTTGTTATTCACTTATATTATCGGATATACATCGTATTAGGTTTGTAGATATGATCTCTACTCAGTCGAGGGACATGATCTCGAGCCCGATGATCTTACTGTTGATCACATTGTTGCCGACCTGGCTGGCCAAAGCTTTAGCCAT